>Ga0307378_10000092_pt1 | contig 165585 bp, 123 predicted proteins | sample UN1MG_FD_202238 | JGI IMG/M metagenome (GOLD analysis project Ga0307378, IMG submission 202238) | Soil microbial communities from Risofladan, Vaasa, Finland - UN-1 | ecosystem: Environmental > Terrestrial > Soil > Coastal area > Acid sulfate soil | place: Finland: Risofladan, Vaasa... | reverse complement strand
ATGAGGCAAATATAAGCATTGCTTCAGGAATGTCACCTCTTGGGATTGTTCTGGTGTACTTTCTTCTCAGGAATCAAGTGTCGGGGTCTGACCCCTTTTACCTCCTTTTACCTTATGCCATCGGCCATTGCCGCGGTGAAAAATCCATGATCCAGGCTCTCGGGGCAATTCGGAAGGTCACACGAGATGGAGGGCATTTCTATCTCGATACCAGATCATGGGAGTGGTTCCGCACCCAGCCCGACTCCTGGTTTCCCGGCCCCACGCTGGACGACACGGACGGGCACCATTCGGTCATCTTCCATGTCAGCATTCCCAGCAAGTGGTCCGAGCCGCACGTGACCGAGGTGGTACACATCACAGAGAAGCAAGGCAAGACGGAGGTGGAAGTCCATCCCGTGACGTTTTTTGCGTTCAGGGTGAATGAGTTGCGCTCCCGACTTCGGACGGCCGGTTTTGGAAAGATCGAGACGAACTACAAGAAAGGCAACCCTTACTACTGGGTGCTGTGCCGAGCAATGTGAATGCAGAACGGGGAAAAAAGGGAGGAATGGGGGACAGAGGAAAAGAATACCCAGAATGTAGTCGTACGAAGTAGCATGGTTGCCAACAGCAAATGAACCGGCTGAAGGCAGCCTTCTGCGGAGAGGAGACGTAATGAGAATGGCCATTTTGGCAGGTCTCGCTTTTTTCGCTCTCGCCTCGCCGTGCATGGCGGGAGACTCGGAGCTCACGGGAGTCCTGAAGAAAACAGTAAAAGCCCACAGTCCGTACAGGCTCGAACTCGACGGCGCAACCGGCTCATTTTACCTCCGTGGTGACGTTCTGAAGAATGTTCCAGAGGGAACCAGAATCTGGGTCAAGGGTGAGATCAAGACTGAGCTGTATGATTCCAGTGTGATCAAGGGAAACTCCGTCTGGCCGACCCACTGGCAAATCTTCATGGATGTGAAGGAGTTCAAGAAGATCGCAAAGCCGTTCGAGAAACCGAAGGAAAAGAAACGGCGGGATAAAGCAAAATGAAAAGGACTTTTTGTGCGCTTGTGTGTGTGGGTATTGCTCTTCTCGGGCGAGAGGCGTTCGGCTATATCATGACAGTCAACCAGCGGCTCGATCACGCGATCTATGCCGGCCATGACCCCAAGTTGATTGTCGCCGGTCAGATCGTGGGAAAAGACGTGAAACCTCGCCCAGCTGTCGCAGAGGGTTATCCCGCGGATGTCAGTTTCCGGTTCAAGGTTACGACCGTCATCCTCGGCCAGCGCTCGTATGTTGGTCGGACCATCGTGATTCCTGCGACTACCTTCATGTGGCCAAGCAAGCTGCTGGCTTTTCGGGAAGGCACACAATGCGCCCTTGTCCTGCGGACGGACTGGGGCGAAAAACGAGACGAATACTATCTTGATTCCGTGGTCCCGGTGAGCCGTCTGAGGTTGAAGACGGCCAAAGACGGGGAGCAGGCAAAACGGATCCTGGAAAAGGAGATACTTGCGGAACTCAAAGACGAAAAGGGATTCGAACGGCAGACAGCGCTGCTTCTGCAACTGGCTCCAATACTCACGAAAAAGAACGCAGCGGAAGTCGCCCCATTTGTATCGAGCAAAAACGTCTGGGTAATGCGAGCCGCTCTTGCCGCGATGATCTACGCCACGGAGGGTAAGGAATACATCCGGAAAGCGGCAGAAGACGTCCAGCGCTTTCTATCGACTACCAAGACCGATGATCTGATCGAAGGCCGCTACGCCGCTTATCCGTATTTCTTCAACCATTACTTTTTCTTGGAGAAGAGCAGTTGGACCTTCGGAAGTCGTTGGGACGAAAAGGAAGCAAGCAAGAACATGCGAATCCTCGATGCCATGTTTGCCACGGAGATCCTCAGTGATAAGGTGAAGAAGATACTGAAGCCCGAGCCAGCGGCTGGCGGCGGGGAACCCGCGCGACACCCGTAACGTTACAGGATTTCAAGAGTCACCAGGGGGACAGACAAGCGAGAAAAGCGAGAAAAGGGGACGGAGGAAGGAAAAGAGAATAGGGGTCTGACACCTTTTTGAGCTGCGGTCGCGACTCCGCGCGGCTCAACGCTGACGTTCTGCCTGTGAAGACAGTTGTATTTTGCAGTGGGGAGGCATAAAATATGATCTGGTTGGAGGCGAGTCATGCACAATGAATTCACTGCTATCGTTGAACGTGATGCGGAATGGTTCATCGCGTACTGCCCCGAGATCCCTGGAGCCAACGGCCAGGGCTTGACCAAGGCCGAAGCCCTCAAGAGCCTCTCCAAGGCAATCGAGCTGATTCTCCAGGACCGACGCGAGGACGGCATCCGCGGTTTGCCCGCGGATGCTGAACAGGATGTCGTGGCAGTGGGATGAAGCGCAACGCACTTCTCAAGCACCTTCGCCGTAATGGGTGCTTCCTAAAACGGGAAGGCTCCTCTCACTCGCTCTGGTGCAATCCCCACACGGGATGGATCGAAGCCGTGCCGCGTCACACCGAGATCTCAAATCGGCTTGCTCGCAAGATTTGTAACAACCTGTCAGTCCCAGAGATCGGATGAGACAGAGCAATTGAATCGAACTCGACTTTCAATTCAGCGCTTCGCATTCCATGGAATCCACGAACGTATCTTAGTAGGACGGATTGAAATGGGAATCCCGGATTAATTCAGAAAAGGAGTAAACATTCATGCGCAATTTTGGAACATCAGTCATCCTGATGATGCTAATCATGAGCCTGCACCTATCGGTTAGCGCACTTGCTGCTGAAGATCAGCGCAAGGAAAGCAATACACCGTCTGCCTGGATGAACACATGCAGAAGCTACATGCTGGCGGCTGTAGAAGACTGGAATATGCATCACAGCGATGATCCGCTACCTGCACCGCGCACCACAGTAAAGAAAACCGCGGACAAGCTCGGCTTTCCCATGATTGTAGTGTCGCAGTGGTTCTTTCAGAAAACAGGGTCGGGAACAGCGCAGGTGACCTGGCGCGAGCCCTGGACAACACCGCTCTCGGATACAATCTGGCCCGCCTCGACCTTGACCCACAAGAACGGCAGTCAGAGCTTTATCATCGTTCGCTCGACGCGGAAAGCCCCCGAGTCCGGCCAATGGTTTCCACCAGGAAGCATGCGCGGATCGGTCTCCACATTTGCAGGCGATGAACGCGACAAAAAACTTATGGAACTTTTCGCTCCTGTCGTCGAAGCATGTGTAAGGCACCTGCCACACAATGGGAAAAAATCGGAGACCAAAGCCCTCCCATAAATCGCAAGAAAGAGGGACGGAGGCAGAAAATATCCAAAACGGGTAATATGGCAGCACAATTTTCCGGTTTTTGCGGCTTTCACAAATGCTTGAGGCGCTAGCTGATTTTTGCTAGCTTCAGGGTAGAATGACCATAAACAGCCAAGATGAATCACGCCGCTCGACCGAGCGCAAGCCCTTATCGGTAATGGTGACCTATCGCTTGGACGGCGATGAGTACGGCAACCTGGCGGCGGACATCTCCCCCGAAGGAATGTTCATCCGCACCTTCGTGCCACCCGAGGTCGGAACGCGCCTGGATCTCACAATTGAGTTACCTGGCAAATCCGGCATGTTACAGTTTGACATGGAAGGGGAGGTCGTCAGGGTAGTGGCCGGCGAGGATCCCAAACACAACGGGATGGGCATTCACTTTACGGCCATCCATGTACACGACCCGGAGATAATCCGGCAGATCGTCTCTGACTTCATTGGGTTCGATGAATAGTACACTTGGGGTGCTATTCGGCCTGATCCTCTGATTTGGAGACACTCTCCGCGACCGGCTGCACGACGGGTTGGGCCACCCGAGGGCTGGTGTCCGCCTGTGCGCCGGCATGGGCATCGGCGACGACTTGCAACGGCGGGCGCTGGTTGTCCTGCTTCTGCCAGGGATAAACAATTCGTACGTGGAATTGGGCCTGGAGGAACTTGACCAGGCTGATGCCGATCTGTTTCAAGTCGCCTGTGGTCAGGCCCGAGTCGTCCAGGTAACCGTGCAACAGCTTGAAGAACAAGATGCGCCGCACCAGGTTTTCGAGCTCGGCCTGAGTGGGTTCCCTGAGTGTGCGGGAGGCCGCTTCCATCGAATCGACAATCATCAGGATGGCGGTCTCGCGGCTTGTCGGGTTGCGGCCGTTATAACTGAAATCGCCCACGGCCGGAACCTTGCCGTCGGTCTTGTAGGCCTTGTCCATGAAATACTCCATCGTCGAACGCCCGTGATGCTCGACGATGAAATCGATGATTCGCTCGGGCAGGTCGGCTCCCCGCGCTATGGTGACGCCGTCCACGGTGTGGGAGCGCAGCTTGGCGGCGCTCTCAAGCGGTGGAATCTTGTCGTGAGGATTCTCGCCGTGCTGGTTCTCGATGAAGTAGGCCGGCACGTGAATCTTGCCGATATCGTGGAAATAAGCACCGGCGCGCACCAGGTCGGAATCGGCCCCGATGTCGTCGGCGATTTTCTCGGACATATTGGCCACAGTCAGCGAGTGCTGGAAGGTTCCCGGGGCTTTCTCAGCAAGGTCCTTCAAGAGGGGGTGATCGAGCACCAGCAGTTTTCTCAGCCGCGAGGGCGAGACGTGTCCGAACATGAGAGCCACAGGATAGGACAAGAACCCGGCTGCCAGCCCGGAAGCCATGACTCCTCCGGCCAGGCCGACTACGTCTCCCCCGACCTGCAGCGAGAGATCGAGACTCTGGGGGGTGAACAGGCTCAAACCCACCAAGAAAAGCTCACCGACGGCAGAGCCGCCAAGCGCCGCGATGAGCACGCGCCAAGGACCGCTATCGCGTCCAAGGAGTAAAATGGCTACCCAGCCGCTTACCAGCGGGATCAGCACCATGCCACGGTTGATGCCGATCATCGGTGCCATCAGCGCCACAGCCAGCAGGTGCAGGACGAAGGCCATGTTCTGGCCGATCAGCGGAGTAAAGAGGATGGCACCAAGAAAGATCGGCGCGGCGAACATGCTCAGCGATGTGTAGTTCAGAAGCAGCCTGGCGGCCAGCAGGCTCAAGGCCAGTGCCAGGTACATCGATATCACGGACCTGAAGCGCAGCAGAAGCAGCTTGCGAGAGCGGCGCAGCACCAGGTTGAAGAAAGTCAGCGCCAGAAAAAAGAGAGCCAGTACTTCCCCGCCGAGCCGCGGGTCGAATTTTTTTCTTTCCGGGACCAGACGCTCGAGATTCTCGAGGTCGGCCTCGATGACTGTCTGGCCGCGGCGGAGGATTATTCGCAGCGGGGCTGGATAGGCCCGTTCAATCTCCGATTCGACGGATGGATGGGTGGCCGGTGCACGGTAGGTGTGCGGCGCGGGTTGGCCGACGATCCAGTCGCCGTAAGGCGCTATCAGCACGTCTGTGAAACTGATCGCGGCCAGCAGCCCGGCGAAAACCAAGTTTACCAGGCTCGCCGGCCAAAAACGGGCGAAGAACGGCCTGTCATGCACTTGTGTCACGGGCGAGTCAGAAGCGTAGCCGGTAGGCCAGGGCGAATCGCTCTCCTTGTGGATCGATCATCACCGACCAGCGATCGAGGTTCTCATTGCGCCGCGAGGCCTCCATGGTTGCATCGAAGAAGCAGAAAAGGTGTACCCCGATCGCGGCGGCCAGCAGGAAGGCCGATTCGTAAGTGAGAGTGTTGTTCTTGTCGGGATCAAGCAGGCCGGCGTAGGCAGCGGCCGCCAGGTACAATCCGGCGTCGAAAGCCAGGGCGATGCCGCCGACCGCGTAGTCGCCGTTGTACATCTGGCCCAGGCCGGGGATGATGGAGAGCGCACCGGCGACCAATGGGCTCTGGTAGGAATAGGTCAGACCGGAAGCGGGAGCCTTGTCTTGCTCGGCCTGGCCGGCTGCACTTGGCGCCCCCATGACGACCAGCCCGCAGAAAGAAAGCATTACCAAGATAGTTTTCATTCTGCCTCCCGGCGTTTCCCATGCGATAGTTGACTAGACGTTACCAACGGCTTTTCAAAACTGTCAAAGAAAAAGGTGTCAGCTAACAGCCGATATGGCGCGAGATGACTATCCGCTGCACCTCGCTGGTGCCTTCGCCGATTTCCAGAAGCTTGGCGTCACGGTAGAAACGTTCGACGTCGTACTCCTTCATTAGCCCGTATCCTCCGTGGATCTGGACGGCCTGGGTGGCCGTGCGCCGGGCCACCTCCGAGCAATAGAGCTTGCCCATGGCTGCTTCTTTAGCGAAGGGGCGCTTCTGGTCGTGCAACCAGCAAGCCTTATACATCAGGTTGCGGGCCAGTTCGATTTCCGTTGCCATGTCGGCCAGTTTGAAGGCCACCGCCTGGAACTTGCAGATCGGCTTGCCGAACTGGACTCTCTCGCGGGCGTAGCTCATGGCCATCTCGTAGGCGCCCTGGGCACAACCGAGACCCATGGCTCCGATAGACAGCCGGCCGCCGTCGAGGGTGGCCAGCATCTGGTGAAAGCCGTCACCTTTATTGCCGAGCAGGTTCTCCCTGGGCACTCGGCAGTCATCGAAGAACATCTCCGAAGTGTTCGAACCGCGCCACATCAGCTTGCCGTGCATCGGACGCGTCTCGAAGCCGCGAGTGCCGTTTTCGACGATGATGCAGGAGAGTTCCGGCCGGCCGTCCTCACGCCTGCCGGTTACGGCCTGCACCGTCGAGCCCAGCGTGATGTCGGTAGAGGCGTTGGTAATGAATATCTTGGAGCCGTTGATGACCCACTCGTTGCCGTCCAGCACGGCCGTCGTCTTGGACCCGCCAGCGTCAGAGCCGGCGTTCGGTTCGGTCAGCCCGAAACCCCAAAGGTTCTTACCGCTGCATAGCCCGGGCAGGTACTTCTTCTTCTGTTCTTCCGTGCCAAAGTAGTAGAGCGGGCCGATTCCCAGCGAGTTGCCGGCGGCCACTGTGGCGGCGTGCGAACCGTCAACGCGGGCAATCTCCTCGGTGGCTATGGCGTAGGAGACGTAGTCCAGGCCTTGCCCGCCGTAGTCCGGTGAGACGTACACGCCGAAGAGGCCCATCTCACCCATGCGACTCATCGTCTCGTAAGAGAACTCCTCCTTCTCGTCGAGTTCCCGGGCCAAGGGTTTGATCTCGCCCTCGGCGAACTTGCGCACACTGTCTCTCAGGATCTGCTGATCCTCACTGAGGTCGTAACACAGTGCCATGATACACTCCTTTTGTTGTCCTCCCGCCCTGCAAGACAGTTATACAGCCGCGTGGCCGGGGATCCAATAGTTTCCCGGCGACAATGGGCGCTTGCAAGTGAGCCGTTTTTCCGATAGGCACAGAATCCAGGAAGCTCGGAACTTGCAATCTATCGGGAGGTTTCTGATGATATCGTCACCCAGAAGGATTGTCGCTCTTATGGCTTTCGGCTCTTTGCTGTTAGCGACAGGCTGTCTGACACCGCTGCTGGTAGCGCCGTCCACGACGCCGCTTGGGAACAGGCCGTACCAGGAGACGGGTAAAACCGTGGGAGAAAGCTGTACTCAGAGCATTTTTTTCATTCCTTTCTCGACAGACGCTTCACTGAAAACGGCTCTTGACGACGCCCGCCTGAAAGTAAACGCTGACGCGCTAGTCGACGTGGTGGTTGACGTAGACAGCCTCTATACTCTCTTTTACAACCGTACCTGCACCGTGGTGCACGCCACCGGAATTCGTTTCAGCGGCCAGCAGGCGCCCTTCCTGCGGCCGGGCCCGGCCGTGCCGGTAGTGCCCGTGGTGCCGGCCAAACCGCCGGCCGAACCGCCGGCGACCCCGCGCGTAAATAAACCCGTGCCGACTGCCGCGGCTGCTCCCGCTGTGTCGGTCAAGATACCTGCGAAGGAGTCACGCAAGCAGCGCCTTGCCCGCCTGGCGCGCGAAAAGAAAGAGCGCACGGCAGAGCGCAATCGGCTTATTGCAGAGAAGAAGGCCGCGACTGAGGCACAGCGTAAGGCGGAGTTGGAGAAGAAAGAGAAGGCCGTACAAGAAAAGGCCAAGGCCCTGGCCCGGCGCCGGGCCCAAGAGGAGTCGAAGCCTGTGCCCGGGCAGTTCAAGATCTTCTGCAAGTTCAAAGCCGGGGATCCGGTACGCGTGGAGACCAAGGGCTCGATCATCGAGGGCAAGTTCGTGCGCTGCGTCTACTTCGGTGTGCGGATCAAGAAGATCGACGGCCAGGAGGGAGTGGTTCCCTTCGAGACTATCTGGATAGTGCGCAAACCCGAACCCGCGGCGAAAACGGACGAAGCTGTCCCGAAGACCTCTATACCCGCCAAGCCCAAAGTCCCTGCGACTTCCACTGCGAAGACCCCCGCCAAGCCAGCCAAGCCACAAGGCTCCCTTGCGCCCGCCCGTCCCGGCAGCCACTGAAGCTAGCGTAGTCAATCACTGGGCGTGTTGTGGGCGGCCGGGGGGTGTGCTAGTATGCCCTCAATGCTTTACATGGGAGGATTGACGATGGCACGCTCTCCCCGCAGGACTATTCTGGGCGGCTTGATCGCCTTGCTTCTGGCCACGGCTTGCGCGGACAACAGTTGCGGCGGATGCGCGACCCCGTTGCCCGGGCCGTTTCCCGCTCAGCCCCGGGTTTACGACGGTATCCAGCTCAGGTTGGAACGCTCGGCCTTCGATTTCATCGAGGCCAATCTCTCGGACATCCTCGGTACCCTTCTGGCCGACGGACTGCAGTTCGATATACCGCCGCAGTCGATAAACGTCGTTGTGACCGACGTCGACATCTGCCAGACTCCCTGTCCGTTGCAGATCGACATCAAGGATGCCCATCTGTCGTTGGTTCCGACCGACACGATCGGCTTCGACGGCCATGTCGACGTGGACGGCGACATCTCGATGGATACAACCATCCTCGTTCCGCTTCACTGCGACTTCACGCTGCAGATCAGCGATAAACCCATCTCGGCCCAGGTCATTCTGATAGTCGATCCAGACTCTGATTTCGTGCATTTCGAAGTCACCAACCTGGATATCAGCATTGACAACAACGACTACGACATCCAGTGCCCTCCTGGTTTCGATCAGATCATGGAGTGGCTCAAGGACGGCCTGACGACCGTTCTCAACCTGGCCATCTCCAGCCAGCTCGACAAGTCGATCTCCGACCTGGTCAAGCAGCAGACCTGTCTGCCATGCGACTTTTACACCGGCGGCTGCCCGGCCGGATCGAGTTGCAACGGAGACGGCTATTGCGAGGCCTCGGGCAACTGCCTGATAAAGCCCCAGGGGCTGGTTGGCACGCTGGATCTCGGCCAGCAACTTAAAAGCGTCGATCCCACCAACGACGCCGCGGTCGACCTGCTGGTCGCACTGGGCCAGGCCCAGCAACCGCAGCAACACCCGTTCGTGCGCAGCAACGGGCTCGAGGTGCGCCTGATCGGCGGAACCTACGCAGACCAGGACGGCTGTCTGCCCGATCCCGACCCGCAGGACATTCCTCCGGTGGGTCTCGCCCCGGCGATGAACTTTCAGGGGATCGTGCCGGGTACCGGCGACTCGTACATGGTGGGCGTGGCCATCACCGACAAGTACCTCGACCACTTTTTCTACCAGCTCTGGCGCAGCGGTCTTTTGTGTCTCTCGATCGACTCCTATGGGATCGACCAGATCTCCTCGGCGACCCTGGCGATATTCATGCAGTCTTTGAACCTGCTGACCGACGACGGGAACGTTCCTGTCAGGCTGCAGATAAGGCCCCAGGGTGTGCCCTATATCGAGGTAGGTGCGGGCACATTCCTGGCTGACGGCTCGATCGACGAACCCATCCTGTATCTTTTCCTTCCCGATTTCCGGATGGATTTCTGGGCCAAGATCCAGGGGCGTTGGGAACTGTTTCTGTCGCTCTCACAGGACATCCGGGTCGACCTGGGCCTCGAGTTCACGCCGGACAACGCGGTGCTGCCAATCCTGGACGAGAACAGCGTCACGGTGGACAACGTGCAAGTGTCCCACCACGAGTTGCTGGCCGAGGACGAGGACACCCTCAAGAGCGTTGTGCCGCAGTTGATCGGCATGTTCCTGCCGATGCTGACGGGTACCATGGGCGAGATCGCCATTCCCGACCTGCAGGGTTTCGTGCTCGACATCAAAGCGCTCGAGGGCGATCTCGAGCGGGCCGGCAGCGGCTACTACGAGTTCATGTCGATCTACGCAGACCTTGGCTTCTCGCCGCCCCCTCCGGCAGTAGATACGCGCGCGCGCATTGCATCGGTCGGCCCCGACGGAGTGGCGCTGACCGTGCCCGATCCGGATCTCGAGATCCAGTACCGTATCGACGCCGGGGCCTGGTCGCCGTTCAGGCGAGGCCCGACCGTCATGATCAAGCGCTGGCTCCTGCCTGGAAGCCACGTCATGGACGTGCGCGCGCGCGCGATTGGCTCCTACCGCACCCTCGATCCCGAGCCCGAGCGGCTGGTCTTCGACACGCAGCCGATGCGCCTGCCGCAAGCACGCCCGCTTATACGGCGCGCCCATGTCATGCGGCCGGTGACGAACACCGCAGCGCAAGAGCGGCCGCTGGACTCCGAAAGCGAACAACCCCGGACGGGTTGCGCGGCGGCGACGGACGGCTCACCTGCTACCGGGCTGATCTGGCTGGTGTGCCTGGGGCTTGTGTGGGTCGGCTTGCGCCGGAAGACCTGACTTCTGATTTTCATATGCTTTGGAGCGTATTTTGAAGACGAGAGTGATTATTTTGCTGTCGCTGGGCACGATTCTGCTGGCCGTGTCCGGTCTTGCCTACGACGGGCCAGTCAGCGCGTCATTCCGGCAGTCGGTCGCGCAGGCTGCGGATCAAGCGCTTGAGGAATGGCTTGCCAAGATCCCCAACGGTCAGGAAGCAGGCTACGGTTTTTCCGGACGAGCTGAGTTCAAGCGGGCGGCCGCGGGCGCGCCGATCAGGATGGCCACGATTTCCCCCGGGAGCGTCGCCGCTGATTCCGGCCCGGACTCAGCGCCGCTCGAGTTGCTCGATGTCTGGAGAGTGCCGGTTCTGATCGACGGGCGCTACGTGGCTTTGCTGACTGTGGATTGCGCGGGCGGGAGCTGTAAGGTGGTCGAGATCGGGGCGGCCCGCCTGGCACGTGAGCTTGATGATTTTATGCGGCAGGGGATCGTGGCAGGACCGGGCGAGCAGGCTTTCCTGTTGCGGATATTCCAGTTGCATTCTGATTTACTCCTGGTGTCTGCAAACCCCGGAAAACCGGGAGCGGGTCGGATCTACCCGCTTCAGTCTGCCCGCATGTTCCTAAGGCTTGGGACACGAGCGACGATCGACTGGCGGCGACTGATTGAGATCCTCGATAGTCAGTTCAAGGCGATGGCAGAGCATCCCCGGGGGGTGCGGCCATGATGACTCGTGAAATCTTCCCGAAAATAGCCGCACTGGTGCTGCTTGCGAGTTTGTACCAAAACCAGGCGCGGGCCGACGTGCTGGCCGTACCCGAGGTTTTCCAAGAGCAAGATCAATGGTGCTGGGCGGGCGTCAGCCGGGCGGTGCTGCTTTACTACGGCTCGGACGTGGCCGAGTGCACGATAGCCGACTATACCCGGACAGTGGCCACCTGGCACGACTTCGGCTCGCAGGACTGTTGCGTCGATCCCTCGCAGGGATGTAACTACTGGAACTACAACGCAGGCGTGACGGGCAGCATCCAGGATATCCTGATTCACTGGGGAGTGAGTAACTCCGGGCGCTTGCGGGCCTTGACCCAGGCCGAGGTGGGTAGCGAGGTGAGCGCTTGGCGTCCGTTCATCATTCGCTGGGCATGGTCGAGCGGCGGGGGCCACTTTCTCGTCGGCCACGGGATCGAGGGAGACGACGTGTACTACATGAACCCCTGGTTTGGGGAGGGACTGAAGGTCGGCACTTATAGCTGGGTGGTATCCGGCGACAGCCACACCTGGACCCACACCAACGTCATGTCGGTACAACCGGCATGCCTGTGCGACAGGCTGGATGTCTGCTGCGACGGCTGCCGGCCGTTCGTAGACGGCCTGGTCTGTGATGATGTAGACGTGTGTACCGCCAGTGACGTTTGCCAGGCGGGAACATGTCTCGGCGCGGCGATCGCTGACGGTACAGCGTGCGACGACGGCGATCTGTGCACGCAGGCCGAGAGATGCCAAGCGGGAGTGTGCAGCGGGGCGAATCCTGTGACCTGCAGTCCGAGCGACCAGTGTCATGTCGCGGGTGTCTGCGATCCGCAGAGCGGCCTATGTTCAAACCCCGCCGCGGCCGACGACACGTCGTGCGACGACGGCAATCAGTGCACACAGACCGACAGTTGCCAGGCGGGATTATGCGGCGGGGCCAACCTGGTTACATGCAGCCCGAGCGACCAGTGTCACTTGGTGGGTGTCTGCGATCCGCAGAGCGGCCTGTGCTCCGATCCCGTAGCTACCGACGGAACGGCTTGCGACGACGGCGATCAGTGCACACAGACCGACAGTTGCCAGGCGGGATTATGCAGCGGGGCCGACCCGGTAATATGCAGCCCGAGTGACCAGTGTCACCTTGCGGGTATCTGCGATCGGCAGACCGGCCAGTGCCCCGATCCCGTAGCTACCGACGGCACGGCTTGCGACGACGGCGATCCTTGCATGCAGGCTGAAGCCTGCCGGGCCGGAGTGTGCGGAGGCGCGAGCCCGGTGGTTTGCGAGCCGAGTGACCAGTGTCATCTTGCGGGCGAATGCGATCCGGCAAGTGGAGCCTGTTCAAATCCCGTCGCTCCCGACGGCAAGAGTTGCGACGAAGGGGACGCCTGCACCCTGGAAGAAGCCTGCCAATCGGGTGCATGCGTCTCTGCCGCGATGTTGGATTGCGACGACCATAATCCGTGCACCAGCGACGAGTGCGACGCCCAGCAAGGCTGCCTGCATTCTCCAAGGGAATGCAAGCCCCAGGGCGGTTGCTCATGCGCGACCGACGAACCACGGAACGGTCCTGTTATTTTTGCCCTCTTGGTGCTCATGGTCGGTCATTTCCGAAGGCGATCCAGAGCAAGAAACAAGTCCTTGTACCCACTCACAACTCACCGCGAAGGCAAAGCCGGCAGACTGATGAGGGAACTATGAGCGACCAGAAAACTGTAGATTGCCGCGGACTCGGCTGCCCGCATCCGGTTCTCGAGACAAAGAAGGCGCTGGAGGATGCCGCCGGGTCGTTTGTCGTGATCGTCGACAACGAGGCGGCCTGTAGCAACGTGACCCGTTTTGCCGAGAGTCAGGGAGCGGGGGTGAGCGCTGAACGGAAGGGCGGTGAGTTTCGTCTCATCATCAAGCCCGGAAAAAACGTTCCGGCGCCGGAACCGCCTCCCATTGTCTGTGAGTCGAGCGGTTGCGGCAAGACAGTGGTGTTCGTCTCGTCGGAAGGCATGGGCCGCGGCGACGACGAACTCGGCTCTGTCCTGATGGCCGCCTTCCTCGACACCTTGAGCCAGTTCAAGGGCAAGATCTCACACGCCATCTTCGTAAACGGCGGGGCGAAGCTGGCAGTGGAAGGCTCGCCGGTGCTCCCACAGATCCGCCAACTCGAGCAGGTGGGCGTCGAGATACTGGTGTGCGGCACTTGCCTGAATTACTTCGGCATCAAGGATCGACTGGCGGCAGGCAATATCAGCAACATGTATGCAATAGTCGAAACACTCACCGGTGCCAGCCACATAGTCAGAGCCACATAATCAGGTCTCGGGTGTGTCCGATTTTAGGACACGTGAGGCGCGTGAGATGGATACCGCATTGGTGCGGGCGTCTTTGTAATCGGTGAGTTACACCTGCCTCTTGTTTCTGGCACGAGCTTCGCATGTCACTGCGACGATGCCTGTTCCCGTCAGATTTTTCGGATTGCTGTTGCTAGTTGGCCTCACGGCGGCCGGCTGTGCGACCGCTCGTAACCCACATATTGCGCCGCTCATGCCGCCGCCGTGTTGGGTTGGCTGGCTGCCCGGGATTGTCTTTGATGTGAGCGGGGGAGAATCTGTCGGTTTTAGCGGCGGGGCGGAGGGCGGGATCGTCTTGCGCAGGCAAAGTACTATGGGTGTCTCGCTCAGGTTGGTCTGGAAGCTCGATAGTGTTGTGGTGCCCGAAGGTTCCTCCGCCTGGGAACAAGCCCGGCACAATTCTTATCTTGCCCAAAGGCGCTTGCTCGAAGACGAGCGCAAGATGATCTCGGCGGCCCGCATGATCTGCCGCGAACTCGGCGCGGGGGACGCGCCCGGGTGTCCTATCGTATCCGACCTTCAGTCACTTTTCGAACTCATCACTCCTTGAGGGGTGTCCGAAAACCGGACACACCAGCGCTGCCGGCGCCAGCGGACAAAAATGCGACCTGTTGTAGTTCGCGGGGTTATGCAAACCGCCGCTGCTTGGCACGGCTGGTGCATTGGTTTGGGAACCGTGAAAGATACGGGAGACGAAGATGCAAACAATCAAGATGTCTGTGATGGCAATTGTTCTGGCGACGGCGCAGCTGTGCAGCGCCGGCGATAGCGGCCACCAGGACGAGTTGACGCTGGATCTCGGGCTGCAACCGGCGCCGCAGCAGACGCAACCCACTTCCACCGGCAAGAGAAGGCGGCCGCGTTGCCTGAAGAAGGAGCCCGGTGTGGCCCTGGTCGTCAGGGTGGCATGGGAAGAGGCCGGTTTGCAAGCGGCTCGCGATCGTTCGCGGGAGGGAAGAGTCAGGGCCGCAGGTTGGCTGCCGCGCCTCACTGGCGGGGTTTCGAAAGACATCGGCGGGCGCTGGGACTACCGCTACGAGGCCGGCACGTCGCCGGTCGATCAGCTGCAGCACAGCGACGGCTGGCGCTGGGATGCGAACCTGAGCTGGGATTTGCCCCGGGCAATCTACAACCCCGACGAGATTAACGTGGCCCGCGAGGCGGCTAAGCGCGCCATGGACAGGATGGAAATTGCCAACATGGTCGTGCGCTTGTATTTCGATCGGCTGCGCCTGCTGGTGCGGGGCCTACCGCTTCCGGGCACACCCGAAGCCTTGAAACTTCTCGAAGCCACGGCCTCGCTGAATGCCTGGACGGCAGGTCGTTTCTCGAAAAACTGGTGCGAGGTGAAGCCATGAATAAATTGATCTTGTTGGTATGTGTGCTGAGCGCGGGTTGCATGAGCGTCGAACCCCCGGACACCGACAGCCTGCCGCCCACCGCTGTGGAGTTCATGCCGCAGGGAGACGCAACCTCGCTGGGTGCGAGCGTGGAGGTTCTCTTCTCGGAGCCCGTGCTTTTCGGACAGGGCGAGGGCAACCTGGTGATCCTGGTTCGTTCGGATCGCATTGACGGTCAACTGCTGGCCGATTTCGACAAGCCGCCACTGACCGCAAAGAACTCAGAAAGGCTGGTCGCCTGCGACTCACAAGGCGATCTGGACGGCCGGCGTATCGTGCTCGATCCTCGCGAACAGTTGAAACCGGCGACGGCCTACACCGTGGCCGTATCGGCGGCCGTAACCGATCTGGCCGGCAACCGGCTGGTTACCGAGCTGCGCTATGACGAGCGCGGCCGGCCCACGGGAATGAACACGCATCTGCTGCACGAGTTCACAACCGAAGCAGGTGGCGTGAGGATCACCGAGATCATGGCCAACCCGGAAGGCCCCGAAAGCGAAGGCGAGTATGTCGAACTGGCCAACCTGGGCTCGGCGGCAGTCGATCTGAGGGCCTTTCGCATAGACGACAGCGGCGGGAGTGATGCCGGGGATCTGCTCTCGCCCTGCGAGCAGGGCGATCCAACACTGCTCGGACCGGGGAGCGTCGCGTTGCTCGTGGGCCAGGCCTTCGTACCGCCAAGTGACCTGCGCGCGGGAACGGCGCTTTTTTGCACCGGCCACGCAACACTGACACCGCACGGGTTGAGAAACGCCGGGGACGAGGTGATCGTCATCAAGGATGCCCAAGGCCAGGAGCGCGATCGTTACGGCGGTTGGGTTGATATGAGCAATCACGAAGGATGCGCGCTGATGCGCCTCGATCCCGCGGCCACGGACGGGGAAGACAACTGGGCCTTCCCCGAGGGAGAAGCATGCCGCAGCCCGGGATGGATCGACACGGGCGCCTGAAGTTCTTTTCAGATCTCTATCTCGGCCAGGTCACGGGCGGCCTGCGTGTCGATGCCTTGCCGGCGGCAGGTCGCCAGGGCCGCCTCGATATCGGCCCCCGGGGGGAAGTGCGTCAGGACCAGTTTGTCGCAACGGGCAGCCTTGGCGATCGCGGCGGCGTCCTCTGGAGAAAGATGGGCCGCAGAGCCGGACCCACAGGGCAGGCTCGCCTCGAGTACCAGCAGGTTTGCTCTCTCGGCCAGGTACACCACTTCGTCTCCGGGCCCACAGTCACCTGGATATACCAGGCTCTTGCCGGCCGCTTCTACCCTGTATCCAACACTGTGAGTGACATGCGGGACGCTTTCGCCCCTGACTTGGAAAGGCCCGATTCGTCCCCGGCCGGGCATGAGCAACCTGGTAAGCGCAAAGCCGAGATCGGCAGGCTCGTCCCTGCCCCAGGCAAGGTGAAAAGCGATCAGCTCGTCGACGATTGCGGGCCCGGCAACGGCCAGGGGCCTCTTTCTCGATCGATTCTTTTCCAGGTCGAGAAGCAGGCCGAACTCGCTGACGTGATCGGTGTGCCTGTGAGTCAGGCAGACGCCGTCGATGGCGGCGGTGTCGTGACCGGCCTGGGCCAGCGAGCGCAGCGAACAGGGTCCGCAGTCAAGCAGAATGTTGGTTCCGGCCTGGCTCAGCAGGATCGACGGCCCCATCCGTTCGGGGTCCGGTCGCATGCCGCCTGTTCCGAGAAAGGTGAGTCTCAACGGAGTGACGGCTCAAGCGTGGTTGCCGAGCAAGCCGCGCACGCGCTCGGCCAGGTCTTCGAAAGTGAAGGGCTTGTCGATATAGTCATCTGCGCCGACCAGCGGCGAGGTGGCATTGTTGACCTTTTCGCCGATCCCGGTCAGCATCAGGATGCGCACGTTCTTAAGCTCTTTGTGCCCGCGAATATATTTGGCGACTTCCCAGCCGGAGAGCCGGGGCATCATCACGTCGAGGATGATCAGATCCGGTTTCTCGACGAGCAGCTTTTCAATGGCCTGCTCGCCGTCGTCGGCCGTCAGCAGGGTGGCGCCGATCGGAAGCAGGGCGGCCTTGACCATCTTCTGGATCTCGAAGTCGTCATCGGCAACCAGTATTTTAGGCAAGGCTGATGCTTTCATACTTTACTCCTTGTTGGATTCAACTAGCCTATCCCGCGGCACCAGGGTTGTCAAAGGGTCTGGAAAACAGTACCCCGACCGTGGTATCTTTCGGATCGATGACCATGAGTCTTTCAGACAAAATGGTGCTGCTGGTCGATGATGAGGCCAGCTTGCTCAGCGGCATGCTGGCCTGGCTCGGAAAAAACGCGGCCGGTTTCGCGGTCATGGGGGCCCCGGACGGAACCCGGGCGCTCGAAATGATCGATCGCCACAAGCCGGACCTGGTGGTGACCGATATAAGGATGCCGGGTCTGAGCGGGCTGGAGCTTTTGCTGGCCTGCCGGCGCAGGTTTCCGGACGTCAAGTTCGTGATCTGCACGGCCTACGGAAGCGCCGAGTTGGAGAGAGACTCGCTCAATTCCGGTGCGCTGCGTTTCTTGCGCAAGCCGGTCGACCTGGTAGTGCTCGAAAAAACCATCGGCGAGATCCTCTCGGCGGACGCGGTTCGGGGTCAGGCTGGTTTCCTGAGCGGCATCTCCGTCGCCGGCTTCGTGCAGTTGCTTGCGGCCGAAAGGCAGACCGTCAGTTTGAGCCTGGCCGGCCCCGGCCGCGAGAACGGGGTGCTGTTTTTCGACAGGGGCGAACTTATCCACGCCGAATGCGGAGAGTTGTCCGGCCAGCCTGCGGCCATGAAGCTTCTCGGCTGGGAGGCCGCCGAGATGACCATGTTGTGTGACGGCCACGGGGTCGGGCGCACAATCGACCGATCGTTGAACTACCTGATAATGGAAGCCATTCGTCTCAAGGACGAAGAAAATAAATAACAGTTTCTTAGAACTTGGGCACGGCCTTGAGGATGGCCTTGCCCTTCTTGATTACAACCTTGAATTCCACGCTCTTGCAATTGTAGCGCTTCATGATGTTGGGGATCTGCTTGCGCAGCGAGGAGGCGATTGCATCCTGGGTGATGCCCCTGGTCGGCTCCCGACAGCGCCGCTTGGCCAGCAGGTAGGTGTCGGTGATGGCCTTGATCTTCTCGTCGCTCAGTCCGCGCGGGATGCCGGCCGCCGGCGGGGAAGGATCCGGACGCCTCTTGTCTACGGCCTCCGCGGGGCTTTTCTCCTGTGTCTGCTCTTTCGTTTTTTCCTCGACCGCTTCATGGGTCTCGGCCTTCAGCCTTGATCGGTAGCGGGCCTTGAAAACGTCCCGGTGATAGGTGCCGGCTTCCATCTGTCGCATGATGCGGTTCCAGTAGTTCTCGTAGGTGTTCATCCGCGAGACGACTTGGTTGATCCTGAAGCGCAGGCCGGTGCTGCGGACCTTCGAGTGCCGCAACTCCTGGATCAGATTGTGCAGGCTGGTGCGCTCCATGGAAGGCTCCATGCGCTCGATGCCCTGGAAGTACTGCTCGTAGAGAGACCTCAGTCGCTCGACCCGTTTCTCGACGCCGTCCAACTGCTGCTCGAGTTCCTTGGCTTGTGGATCGAGTTGCGCCATGTCTGGTTTTTACCAGACACACGGGCCGCGCGGCAAGTAATGATGTTTTCCGTGGGATCCGGCTTCTCGATCAGTTTCCTTCGTCAGGCAGGCAGAAGCGTCGCCGTCCAGTATTCGACCGAGGCAAGGTAATCGCGCCACTGGTTTGGCACCGCGCCCATCTGGTGCAGCTTGAACACCACGTAGGGAATGTGAGAAGGCATCCTGGGACTCTTCCTCAGCCGCAGGCCGGCCTGCGCGGGGGTTTTGGAGCCCTTCTTGCGGTTGCAGGCGACACAGGCCAAAACGACGTTCGTCCAGCAGGTTCTTCCGCCCCTGAAACGCGGCACGACGTGATCGAAGGTGCAATCGCCCAGGGTTACATTGCTCCGGCAATACTGACAGCGACCACCGTCGCGGAGGTAAATGTTCTGGCGCGAGAAGCGCACTCGATTCTTGCCGCGCACGAACCTTTTCATCAGCCTGACCACGGCCGGCAGACGCACGGCCACCGAGGGCGAACGGACAAGGCGATCGTACTCCTCGATCACCTCGACCTTGCCCAGCCAGAGCAGGCCGATGGCCCGTGTCCACGAAATGATGCTTATGGGTGCATACCCAGCATCCAGCAAGAGAGTCTTCTCGCAAAACATGACATTACAATTCCTAATCCCGAAGCAGCAGGAATGCAAATAATTCCTTGATCACTTGTCGGGCAGGGTTGGAATGAAAGAGCATGAGTCGTCGGCCAGGCATGTGTCATCGATCCACTCCGTGCCGCCGGTCGCGAAGTAGTGTCCGATGGCATTGATGGCATAAAGATCGATGTTGAAGATCTTGCTCGGGTCGGATGGCCCGAAACCGTGCGCGCCGCGCGGTTTGACGTACAGGAAGCGCAGTGCTCCGACGCCGCCGTCCGGCAAGGCGACCGAGAGCCTGAGCGGCTCTGCCAGGGTAGGGGCGTTGTAACCATCGCTGCCTTCCGACAGGTAGTCGGGATCGAGAAGGATAGCGCGCTCATCATTCCAGGGAGGCCTGTCGAAGCGCTTCAGTCGCTCAAGTCCTTCGATCACCCAGTTGTCTGTGAGCACTCTATGCGGTGTCTTGCCGAAGCGCGGGTCGATATCGTCGGATCCCATGGGAATCAGGCCCGCGGCCCGCGCCTGGGCGACACCGGTCGAGATAGGAACGTTCATGTCCCCAACAGAGACTACGACGGACACCCGTGTCGAGCGTCCGACACCCGGGTAGCCTGAGTAAGTCGGCCGCAGCCAGTAGTTCGGCGCGTAGTTGACAGGATCGCCGGCGTCTAACGCGGTTTGGGCAATCTGGATGAAGCGGCGCATTTCGGGAGACTGGCGACGGACACCGAGCCCGTCGCATAAAGAGACGAGCGGACTTCCGGCCGGGAAGATTTCTCCCTGCCAGCTGACGTCGCGATCGAAAGTATCGGCGCTAAGGGTGATCTTGCCCGAGGCATCGACGGCCTCCAGTCGCAGCGCATCGCCCTTATCGCAAGGCAGGCCGGCCCGGAAGGCGAGATCTTCCCCGGCCACGCTCCACTCCTCCTCGCCGCTGTCCAGGTTGACCAGACGAATCTTGTCACCCGGCCGCAGGCCGGCCAGCGAATGGACCGGCACGCTCTTCTCGAAGCGCGCGTCGTTGACATAGAAGGCCAGCACGGCCTGCCCGTCTTGCGGATCGCGAGCGCCGATCAGCAAGGGACCCATGAAGGGCAACATGGCCATCTCGGGCACACCGGTCTGTAGCGAGCGCAGCACGATGTCAATCATGCCGCCGCCGGAGGAGATCGGCACGGCTGCGGTTACCTGAGGCTCGCAGGCCGCCGCGACCGAAGTGACTATGCCGCCCAAAGAGATGCCGAACAGGAAATATGGCCCGGCCGGGCCGACCAAGTCGACCTTGCCATCGCCGTCGAAGTCTCCGGCCAAGCCCTCGAGATCGGGCTTGCCGTCTCCGTCGGCATCGAGAGACCATCTGCGCTTACCGTCAAAGGCGCTGAAGATTTGCACCAGGCGCATAACGTCGAGCGCGCCCTGGCGCACAGAGTCGCGCGAGCGAAAGGCGTCGTAGCTCCAGAAGTTGCCGGCCGGATCGTTGACCCCGTCGTTGTTGACGTCGATGGTGCGGTTATCCAGCAGCGCCGCGGCCACGGGCCCGAAGCCGTGAGCCTGTAGCGTCGCGTCGAACAGCTCATGCCAGTCCTCGGGTAGCACCATGCCATGCATGACGAGATCGACGCCGACGGTGGCTATACCGAACTTGGCCAGCTGGCCCGCGAAACCCAGAACCTGCATACGATCGCCGCCCGTGCCGTGCAGGTAAATGGCCACCGGAAAAGGAGCCGTGATTCCCTGTTCGGGGCGCTCTTTGGGTATCGCAAGCAGCCAGGGCAGAGTGTCTTTGGAAACGTCGGCCTGGCCGGTGGCGGCATTCAGATCGAAGATCCCGTCGATATCGTGAAGCAGCAGTGGAGTGCGGGCGCGCCCGAGCACCAAGTAGTCGACGTAGTCAAAAGAATCCATCAGGGCCGCGACCACCTCTGGATTACCCAGCATTGCGCCGCCGATGGGCTCGAGAGCATCGAGGATGTCCTTGGCCGGCACGACGAATGGATTCACCGGCGCCGAGCCGGGATCGTCGTAGGCGTTTTCCAAGAGCGTATCTGGAGGGAACTCGTCGGCCAACCAGGCGAACGGGCCGCTGCCGTACAGGCCCATGCGCAAGTCTTCGAGATCGCGAGTCGTCGACTGGGTGGTGAAGCTCCAGCAAAAAGCCAGGTCGGAAAGACTCAACCCGCCCCCGATGTCATCGAGGTAGTCAACCAACGGCGCGAGCGCCTCGTTCTGCTGGGCGTGATTGACATAGGCGAAGGGCGAGCGAACCGGCTCAGCCTGTGAGTCGGTCAACCGGTTGGTCAGCACGACGGCATAGCCGGTCTCCTGCTCCAGGGGAACCAGGGGACGCAGGATTAAAGTGTTCGTTTCGCGCTCGTAGAACGTCATCAGGTCGTCGACCGGATCTCCATCGACAACGATGGTGTTCGGATGATCCAACACCCCGTCCCAGTCGCTGTCCTCGCCGGAATCGAGGATCCCGTTGCCGTTGAGATCTTCCTCGACCGTTTCGAACACCAGGTTGGACCCTTCAGCGCGCGGATCGTCGGGGAAATAGCGATCGGGTCTTTCCAGCACATAGGGATAGGCGCCTCCTCCGACGTCGAGCGGCACCAGCGAGCCGTCTTTCAAGTTGACCAGGAATACGGCGTCATCGGACATGTCGCCGTCAGGTCCATGGCGTCTGATGATGTTGTCAAGATCCAGCCCGGCAGTGAAACGCACACTGATAGGCGCGAATGTTGAAAAACCGGACAGGTTGTCCAGACGTAAACGAAACTTGCTTTCCACGTCGCTCGAGGCAATCAATGAGGCATTGACCCTTAGGCCGGTGGGTGAGGAAGAATCCGGACGCGTGGCCAGATCATTTGGAAACGGGATCTCCGGCAGGGGACGCTCATCCAGGTCGAAGACAATCTGCGGTCCGCCGCCCGGCGGAGTCGGTGCCAGACCCGGTTGAGGATCCATGCAGCCCGGAAACAACAGTAATACAGCCACGCAAGCTCCACACCCGACCGGCCTCATTGCTAAACTCCCAACGTGAAATTCGCAACCATGGCATCATAACCGGTTTCCGCCACAAAACCCAGACCTACTGAAACAGGAAGTTCAACCTATCCGGTGCATCCGTCAGGGTGCCAGCTTACCGGCTTCCCTGAACAGCTCGAAGATTCTGGGATCCGAGCGGGGATCAGGAGTGTCCGGTTGGTGACCCGGTGGATAGGAACGGTGGATGACCGCGCTATTGGTAGTCGGCTCCAGCTCGTCTACCAGAACGACCGGATGGTCGAACGAAGCGGACGAGAGGCTGGAATAGAATGCACCCAGGTAGACCGGCTGCTCGTCTATTGCCACCACGAAGGGAACTCCTCTGACCCCTACCTCGGGGAGGTCCCGTAGCAGGTAGCCGCTGCTGTGCCAGGCGCTGAAATGCATCGTGTGGCTGGATGCCGAGTAGTAGCCGATGCCGCCCAGATCGATCTGGGGTTCGAACTTCAGGGTCAAAGACTCCAGCGGCATGCCGGCGGCCTGGGCTGCGTCGATATTGGGATCTTCGAGCAGGTAGATGCCCCAGCGCTCCCACCAGGAGTACTGCAACACCTGGAGACGTTCCACCCAGAACCTGAGCTCCTGGAAAGGCGTCGGGTCGACAGCGGTGGCGCACAGGGAGATTTTGAATCCAGTGTCGTAACAGTCATCGTCTTCACACTCGAGTTTCAGCCAGCCGGTGAGCGGTGCGCATTCCCACTGGGAAAAATCACCGACCTGGTTGCAGACCGAGGCGATGGGATTCGATACATCACCATTCAGCTCGTACTCAGCGGGTTCCCACGTCCCTCCCTCGATCTTGATCATGACCACAAGGGTCATGCCAACCTGCTCGGTCAGGTGGAAGTGCAGGAACGCTCCCTCACAGCAGTTCATGATCAGCTGCTCCGATGTGACCGGCACCGAGTCGTACCGGACCTGGTCGACCTGCACCCGGGCCGCCCCGCTGCAAAACTCCACGGGTCCGGCGTCCAACCCGGCGACGGAGCCAGCGTCCCGGTTATCGCCGCCGAATCCGTCCGCGCCGTCGGGCTGTTGTTCCTGGCCCACATAGTCTGCGCAGCCTGCCAACAGAAAGATTCCGAAAATTGCGGTGAAACGCATGAGGTTCCTCCTGGCCCCCAGTCGAGCGTCCGGCTCCTGGAGAATGAAATTGCAGTCGCAACTAATAAGCACAGGTCGTGCCAGGATCGCCTTTTGCCTCAACGGTCCGTGCAAGTGGGACAATCCAACTGAAAGCAGGACGACTGACCTGGAAAGATGGCGGGTCGAGACCCCAGCTGGCTGGTCGACCCACCAGGCAAGGCTCCCGGCCTCGAGACCGGCAGCGGGGATTCCTTTGCCGAATCAACACCCAACGCAGGTTGAGGCGTTGGCACGACCTGTGCTAATGCGTAGAGCGACCAGAAACCACTCGTGCGCCCGGACCTCGGGCATGGGGAGGCATATACGATGACGAAGAACTCGCTGGCAGCATGGACCTTCGTGGCGATGTGGATGATCGCTGGGTGCGGAACGTATTCTGTGCTGGGCAACTGCGACAGGGTGACGTGTTCCGGTCACGGTACCTGCCAGCAGAACGACGGCACCGCCTCGTGCGCGTGCGACCCGGGCTGGGAGAATGATCCGGGGGACGCGCTGGTCTGCCTCGAGGCCGAGCCCGAGTCGCCCATCGTGGACTTGATCACGGACGTGTCGGAGCCGTCCGCAGGGTACGTCACGGTCTCGCTACGCGACCACCAGCCCGTTCTTCTGGACATGTCGATGCCCCATGCGGACACGCGGGCCGAGATCCTCGATTCGATGAGAGGACTCGGGCATCCGATGTACTTCGAGATCGATCTCGGCTCCCGTGTAATCGTCGACTACCTCTTCACCCTCGAAGGCCCGGTGGACAATCTGGTTCCCAGGGAGGACGGTGTCGAGGTCATGCTGCTCACGTCGGCGGCCATCCACTTCCTGAAACGAGCCAACCCCGACTTCCAGCGGTTCCTGGATTTCCTGGAAGATACGAAAGAGCACGGAGATGCGGTATTGGTGACCGAGACGCGCGACGGTTACGAGATCATCGATGTCCGGGCGCCCCTGGCGCCCCTGGCGCCCCAGTGATCACTGTCCGGAACTCACATCCATAATGACTGAGGCTTTCGTGTCTGCTCCGTCCGCTATCGAGTGCAGAACGAAGTTTTGCCGTATACAATTCAGCAGCCTATGGGATTGGCCCAAACAGGTGCTGGTAGAACGAGCCATTCTTGGACCCGTCGAGCTCCTTGTGGCCGAATCAGTCCGCTGCTATACTGCGCACGAAATTTTGGGAGGTCCGATGGCGCGACGTGTTCTGTTAATCACATTGGTTTCTTTGCTGGCTTCCCTCCCCCTGCAGGCCGACGAGCCGATCGGGGTTGCTGTCCTCCAGTTCGAGTCCAAGGGCGGGATCCCCCAGAACAGGATGGAAGCCCTGTCGGACATGGTCGCCCAGCGCATCCAGCAGGCCGGGAACTTCAGAGTGATCGGCAAGAGCGACATCACCAACATGCTGAACATGGAAGAGCACCGCATGAAGCTCTCCGGCTGCACCGACTCTTCGTGCCTGGCCGAAATCGGCGGCGCCCTTGGAGTACAGTATTTGACCGCGGGCAACATCAGCGCTTTCGGTGAAAAATACCTGCTCAACCTGAAGTTTATCGACGTGGGCCGGGCCGAGGTAGCCAGCCGAATCACCCGCACAGTGGAGGGGGTCGAGAATCTGCTGGCCGAGGTTCCGGCGGCAGTGGACGAGCTGCTTAGCGGTGTGGCCGCCTTCAGGAAGACCGGTAAGGTCCTCGACGCAGGATCGGCTGGAGTTCTATACGAACTGACGCTCAACTCCTGCCTGGGCGGCAGCGAGATCAACGGCTACCAGATCGACCTGATCGACGCAGACATTCCCGTGCCTCACTTTGCCGACATCGGCCTCCGCCGCTGGGGTGTAGGTGGACGCTTCGGGATCCGTTTTGCCAATTACCACACGGCCTTCGCCCAGGTGGACTTTCTGTGGGAAGAGCTATCCGGCCGCTTCTCCGCGCGGGAGGACTCTGGCACTCCGCTGTCTACCTACATCAACCTGCTCAGGATCCTGGCCGGCTACCGTTTCGCCTGGCCTGCGCTGGACTGGCTGGCGCCATTCCTGGAGCTGGGCCTGGGAGGGATCATCTACTTCCCGGTCCAGGTGGAAGTAAGCGGGGCCACCATCACAAGCCTGGAGTTGAAGGCGGACTCACGCTTCGCGGTCATGGTGGGCGCCGGTCTGCGCTTTTCCTTCCTGAAGCGGGGCTTTATCAGCCTGTCCTGGCTGTACGAACTGCCCCTGTTTGGCTTTTCTTCCGGATCGTTCCTGGTAGGCGGCGGGGCAACGTTCTAGGAGCGCCTAGCGGACGCAGCGAAACCCGATCTGGCTGCTGGTACTGATGTAAAATTCCTGCCAAGAGCGAGAAGTAGCCCTGAGGGCGGAGGCGGCCGACTGGTAGCTTCCCCCGCGGACGACCTTTTTCGAAGGCGTATCCCCTCCTGTTACCCAGGCGCTCCCGTCATCGGGAGCGTTGTCGTAGTCTACGTGCCAGACATCCTCCACCCACTCGGCCACGTTGCCGGCCAGGTCGCACAGGCCCTGGTCCGAGTTGCCAGAGGGAAAGCTGCACACAGGCCAGGTCCCTAAATCCTGGCAGCCATTCGCAACGTGCGCGTTGGCCTCCTGACAGTCACCAATGGTGTCTCCCCAGGGGTAAATGTCATCGCTTCCCCCGGAGCGGGCGGCCCACTCCCACTCGGCCTCCGTTGGCAGGCGACCTCCCGGAGTGATCCAGGCGCAGTAGTCCTTCGCCCCCTGCCAGGTCACGCAGTTGATGGGGTCGTTCTCCCGGCCGGGTACCTGGAAGTTGCAATGTAGATTGGTACCGGCCGCAGCACACACTCCCGGAGGGCAGATTTCGTAATCAGAGGTGGTTACCTCGATACTCATCATCTCGAAGGGCTGCACGGTCACCAGATGCGCAGGCCGCTCGAAGGTGGCACCATCGTTGTCACCCATCATGAATTCCCCGCCGCCAATCTGGACCCATGAACTACAGATACACTCACCCGGATCGCAGACCTCATTCCCAACGCACAGCACCGAATCACACTCTCCGCCGCACCCGTCGAACGGTTCGCAACAAGTGGCCTGGGAGCAATCGGGCTGGCAGCATACGCCGTTTTGGCAGACGCCCGGTCCCTCACGACACGCCGCTCCATCGGGTTCCGACGTCCAGGAGGTGGTCGCCTCTTGGGCATCGCAGTATTCGCAAAAGTTGTCCGGATTGGTCGTGTCGTCGGTATGACATGACCCGCTTATGGAGCAAAAGCCGTTTTCCACGCTCCACGCATCTGTACCGCCGGCGCCTTCCGGATCGCAGAACTCGCAGGTAAGAGCCTGGTTGACGGTATCACGGTCAAGGCACATTTCGTCGATGGCGCAGTCGCAGCAAGAGCAATCGGTGCCTGAGTTCCAACAGACCTGGCCCGCGTCACACAGGATTTGTTCGCAGCTCACGCCGCACACCTCGTCTAGCTCACAGCAGGACTTATCGCTGCAATCCGGTGAGCAATCGATGCACTGGCCGCCGGGATCGCACACCTGCAAGGGGCCGCAACCTGGCCCGCAGGTTCCACCGCATTTGTCGTCCCCGCAGTTCCGGTTCGTGCAATCTGGAACGCACGGATCGCAACTACCTGAAGCGTTGCAGGTATCAAAAAGCCCACAGCCGGGTGTGCAGGTCCCACCGCAGCCGTCGTCACCGCACTCCTTGCCGGCGCAAGCGGGCACACACGCCTCACACTGACCTGAGGCGTTGCAGTTCTCCCACGGCCCGCAGCCAGGCGCGCAGGTTCCACCGCACTTGTTGTCCCCACAGTTCCGGTTCGTGCAATCTGGAACGCACGGCTCGCACTTACCCAAGGCACTGCAGGTATCAAATAACTCGCAGCCGGGTGCGCAGGTCCCACCGCACCCGTTGTCCCCACACTCCCGATCTGCACAATCTAACACGCATACCTGTAAGGTCTCTGGACAACCGCAGATCGAAAAAACGACCAAAACCCCCACGCACAGCCAGACTACCCGGGACATGGATCGCTCCTTTGAAGATCGCACTAACCACTCGAGGATACCTGCAGGCGCGATACAGGTCAACGAGCGACAGTCGCCCATCGTGGACTTGATCACGGACATGTCGGAGCCGTCCTGAGTGGGCACCCTGAGTGGGGAAAATACATGGGGCATTATTTGCTCTTACCGGGAAGGCCCTGGACGGTTCCGCCGGAGAAGCTGATTTCGGACAATGGGCCGGTGACCAACAGGTTTTGCTTCCCTATCCGAAAAGACCCTCGGCGCCAATAGCGCATGAACAACTTCATCTTTTGCTGATCAAACCGAACCATCAACCGGAGCTTGCGGCCCGCCGGAATCCGGACCTTGCATGGGCCGCGGCCTTCCTTCATTATCTCCTCGATCTGCCCGTTCAGTTCTGCCCAGCAGGAGCGCACTGTCTTTTGCTGGATCCTCGGCTTCCTGTCCTTGGGATCGCTCGGCATCCAGGGTCGTGGTGCCGGCCTGGCCGAGAGCAACTCAATGGAAACGACCTCCAGGACGACACCTGACGCCCCCTTGTTTTCCATTTCGAACGAGAAGCCGCCCAGCATGCCGCTGCGTCCTGAGAAAATCTGCGTGCCTGCTCGCAGGCTGAGAGCGCCCTTTTGCACCTCGGCCGGATCGCCGGCCCAGGGCAGGTCAACTGGTCTGTTTTCCTCGCCAGCAAAAGCCGCAAGCGGAAGTCCTGCCAGTGAAAAAAACACCCATAATGCGATGCGGACCATTTTTCCTCCGACCCGAGGTGCCAGGGACTTCAGGCGGCTGGGCCTCACCAAGTCCGCTCGAACACCTTCACTTCCGGTTGCGCCTTGAGCAAGGCCTCCATCTGTTCCGCTCCCACCTGGGCCTTGGTGAGGGCCACCCGTTCCAGGCCGGCCAGTCCATGCAGGGGGGTCAGGTCTTTGACCTGGGTATTTCGCATGTACAGGCTGACTAGATTGGAACACCCCTTGATCGGGGTCAGGTCGCGGACCGGGGTGACCTCGAAGGACAATTCCTCGATATTCGCAAATCCCGTCAGCACGGTCAGGTCTTTGACCTGGGTGTGGTCCAGATTCAGCAGGAACAGGTTTGTAAGTTTTGCAATGGGGGTCAGATCTGTAACCCGGGTACCCTCGAGGCTCAGCTCTTTCAGCGTGCGAATTCCTCTGAGCGGGGTCAAATCACTGACTAGGGTGTTGTTGAGATAGAGATCTTCCAGCTTGGACAGCCCCAGCAAGGGTCTTAGGTCTTTGACCTGGGTGCCGCTGAGGACCAGCGCCTTCAGGTTTTCGAGCCCTGCCAAAGGGCGAAGATCTTTGACCGGGGCGTTTTCGAGGTTCAGTTCCCGCAGATTCGGCAAGCTTTCGAGGGGGGACAAGTCCCGGACCTGGGTATTCTCCATAAGCAGAGTCTTGAGCTTGGTAAGCCCTTTCAGCGGGGTCAGGTCACGGACCGGCTTGCCGATGCACCAGACTTCGGTCACGTCCGTCGGGAAGTCCTGATCGCAGAACTGGATCGGCTCGGGTCCGGCAGCCAAGGCTGCGCTCGAGATCAACAACACGATTGAGAACCAGACCGGTAGCTGCATTTCACAATCCTATCACTGAATGGCCCGTATTTTAAACCACGTATTTTAAACCAGTGGGAGACGGAGTTGCGTTAATTGCATTTAGGGGCCAGGGCACGGCTTACACGAACTGCCCGTTGCCCAGAATCCGCTCGTCGCACATCTGCCACTTTTCCTGGGCTTTGCTGGCACTTTTCCTGGGGTTGTGCCTGCCAAACCGATCATGCTAGGTTCCGTCTGATCGAGGCAGGAGATATCCGTATGGAGCCGCTAATCTACAGGATGAACCTGGTCCACCCCCGCGACAGGATCTGGGCCCTGTGGACCACACCTGCCGGGCTGACCTCATGGCTGTGCCGACGCGCCAACGTCGAACCCGTAGTCGGCGGGCCCTTCGAGTTGTTTTGGAACCCGGACGAGACCAGGCCAGAGAGCGACTCGACCCTGGGATGCCGCGTGCTGTCGGTGGACCACCCGCGCTTGCTCGAGTTCAGCTGGCGAGGCGCGGACGAGGTGGCTGATGTCATGAATATCGAGGGTGCGCCGCAAACGCAGGTCAAGGTGGAGTTGTTCCCCACGCTTGAAGGCATGCGGCTAGAGGTGACCCACCATGGCTGGGGAGACGGCGCAGATTGGAAACGGGCTCGCGCCTGGTTCGACCGCGCCTGGCAAAATGCGCTTAAGGAACTGCGCCGCGTGGCCTGAAGGCTGCGAAAGCCCTCATCACTCAAGGCGCAATCAGCCTGATCGCCCCGGGAAGCACTTTCAGGGATATCGGCAGTCGTCCGGGTTGCTCGCCGTCCATGTCGATCAGCACCTCGTCATTCGAGGTGGCTTCTACCTGGCTTCCCCGGTAGCTGCTGACCTCGGGCAGTTCCAGGTGCTTGCCCTTGTATATGCGGCCGGCCTTGAAGATCGTGTCTAATTTGCTCAGGTCTCCCATAATAATGACATCGAACAGGCCGTCGTCGATCTCGGCTTTCGGAGCTACCCACATGCCGCCGCCGAAGTATTGGCCGTTGGCCACGGCGACGTTGTTTATCCGCATGGATTCATCCATTACGATCGAGCCGTCCTCGTTCTTGATCGTCAAGCGTATCTCGCGGTTGCGGTAGACGGCCAGGGCCCGCAGCATGCCGATCATGAACGAGGCCTTGCCGCCGAAGGCCTTGGTCGATTGATTCACCTTGGCGTCCACCAGCCCGCCGATACCGAAACTGGTGATGTTGACAAAAAGGCGCCGGGCCGGTTTGCCCGCCTGATCGATGTACTCACAAAGGCCCAGATCGGCCGGGCGCGTCTTTCCGGCGGTAAGCACCGCCTGCCAGCTCGCTGAATCGCGCCCGATACCCAGGGTCTTGCGCAGGTCGCCGCCGGTGCCCCGCGGAACGAATCCCAGGCAGGCCCGCGGGTTGACGGGCGTTAGGCCTTCGAAAAATCCGTTGACGACCTCGTTGTTGGTTCCGTCGCCGCCAATCGAGATGATACGTTCCGTGCCGTTGCGCAGACCATTGCGCACCAACTCCGTGGCGTGTCCCTGGCCCGTGGTGGCAGCCTGGTCGAACTTGCCGATTGAGTCGAGCAGGGCGGCGCGTATATCGGGCCACTCTTTTCCGGTGCGGCCGTTAGCGCTGTTCGGATTTACAATTACCAGGGTTTTCAGTTGGCGCCTCCGAATCAACTTTCGAATCTTACGAGGATCCACTGGCCGTCAGTCTTCTCGAAGACCGCCTCGTAGCGTTCCTCGTCGTTGATTCCCTTGAAAACGGTGAAGATCTGGGTGGCCGAATCATTACGGATCAGCGCCGGTTCGAACTGGATCTGGGGGAACCCGCCGCCGGTTGATTTCCAGATGCCGCGGATTTGTTCCTTGTTCAGGTGCAGCACCAGACCGGGAAAGACAGCCAGTTCGGGAGTGTTTCTGCGGCCGGGAATCTGCCTGACGATCAACAGCTGCGCCTGGCGCGGAAACAAGTCCTTGGTCAGGTAAGCGTGGCTGAAGGCCAGGGCTTTCAGGACATCCTGATCCTTGTTCACATCCGCGGGCGGCGCCAGCGGGTTCTTGTCCTGGCCGTCGGGAATACCGTCCCGGTCAGTGTCTCTGTTTTGCGGGTTGGTGAAGAAAGCTTTTTCCTCCAAATCGGCCAGGCCATCGGAGTCGTGGTCGCGAAAGAAATCCTGCAGCTTGAAACGATGCACTCGCTGGAGAGTCTTGAAACTCGGATGCTCGAAACTCGCCGATTGGGCGAAGGTACGCGTCAAGGCGATGGTGATATCGCGACCGCGAACCTTGAGGGAAAAAGTGGGGGGAGCAACGCCCAATCCCTTGTCCGAGAAGCTGGTCAGGCCGGTGAAAGCCGGCTCTTTCCATATCCTTCCGTCTATCGACCAGGTAATGAAAAGATCCATGTTGCGGCCGATGCGATTTTCGGCGAACAAGACCCAGACCCTTTCGTTGTCCACCTCTTTCGCAAACGGGTGAGTAGCCGAATGGTGACCCTCCCAGAAAGGGGTCAACGGCAGCGGGGTTCTGCGGCGAAAACTGCTACTGGACAGACCATTCAAGACTCCCGAGACGGCCTTGGCCGATCCGTCTTCGAGCAGCGCCCGGGCAGCGAAACGAGCCGTGCGCGGCTTGTCGGTAAGAAGCCGGGTTAGCGGTTCGACACTTCCGGGGATCTTGATTCCGGCCGAGAGCGCGGCCGCCAGCATCTTCATGTAAGCGTCTTCGTTTCTCAAGCCCCAGATGATCCCGCGGGCGTACTCACGTTTGCCCATCTTTACCAGCGCGCGCGCCAGAATAACGCGGATCCACATCGCACTCTCGTCGGTGATCATTTCTTCAAGCTTGGGAGCCATGCCTTTATCCAGGCTGTCGAAGAAACGAACCTCAGGGCCATCGGGGTCGGGTGGGTTCTCGCGCAGACGGTCGAGAAAGAAATCCAGCCCCAGGGTGCTGCCCGAGTTGGCCAGCACTTCGGTAAGTAAGCGACGACGCTCACCCTTGGCACGATCCAGTAACGCGAGTGCCTGCTTGGCGGCGGAGTCGCCGCCCGCGGCTATGGCCTGTATGCAGGGACGCATCTCGTCGGCGGCCTGTTCGCTCGAGCGGCTGTCTTCGTGGAGCCGAGAGAGTCTTTTCATGAGAGGATCGACGGCCGAGGAAGATCCGATATCCTTCAGAGAGCGATAGATGTCTCGGATCACCGAAGGATTCTTTTCCTTGCCCAGACGGCCAATCAGCGGCTGGACGGCCCGCGAATCCGCGAGTCGCCCGAGAGCTCGAGCCGCCGCGCTGCGGGTTGGGTCGTCCGAGTGGCCGAGATTCTTGACAAGCGCGTCGACATGGTCGCGCAAGCCGAGCGCTGGGATCGCTCGCATGGCGGCCAGGCGAACCAGGCGCGACTCGTCAACCAGGCATTTTTGCAGGCCGTGGCTAAGTGCCTCGCGAGCGGCGCTTGCCCGGAGTCTCATGTGCCTGGCCACTATCGAGCTTCCCAGGCGCACCAGGACCCTGGGGCTGCCCAGGCCCCGGGCCAGCGCCAAGACGGCCTGGTCACCGTGACGCCTGAGCAACTTGCGTGGTCCTGTGGGTTTCGCGGCCAAGGCCAGGTCGCCGGTGGCGTCTACCAGCAGGGCCAGAGCTTTTTCATCCCCGATTCGAGAGAGGGCCGCGGCCGCTTCCAGGCGTATGGCTACTCCCTTCTCGCCTTGCTTGGCCGCCCACTCGAGGTCGGCGGAGACGGGATCCCGCCTGTTTAGCAACCAGGCCGTCTCGGGTACCTCCAGCAGGCGCTTGGTAAGCACGCCAAGTTGGCCTTGAGGGTCGATTCCCAGGCGGTAGCGCGAATAGGCCACCCAGACTTGATCGAGGGGAGAGGCCGGCGTCTTGAAAGATTCGATTGCCCCCCGGGCTGCCTCCGTTCCGACTTCGGTTAAAGCACGCAGCGCCCGGGCGCGTACCTGGTGGTCCTTGGCGAGCAACTCCTTGCTGACAATCGGCAAATTCGCGGTGTACTTCATCAAGCACAAGGACTTGGCGGCTTCGACGCGCACTGGTGGAGAAGCGTCCTGGATAAGATCCAGAAGCCGCTTGCGGGACTCGTCGTTGTTGTAACGCCAGAGAACACCGGCGGCCGCGGCGCGCGCAGTGTCGTTTTCGCCCTGAGTCATCTTAATAAGCGTCGGCAAGACACGCGGATCGGGGAAGGCCACGAAACGCCCGGCCGCAAGCTCGTAGTCGAGTATGCCCTTGCCACTCAACAGACGCGAGGCCATCCATGCGATGCGATCGTTTCCGGCCTGTGAAAAGCTTGCCTGGTGAAACAGGAGCAGGCAGGCGATCAGCAACCCAGCGACTCGAATTCTATTACGGGCAGGCGATATCACGACGAAGCGACTGGATACAGACACAGCACTCCCTCCTCGACGTCCATGAATGACAACGGGTGTAATATTGGCAAACTCCGGCCTTCCTCGCAAATTCTTCCTGTCGTCCAGGCGGGATCACCCGCTTGCGGCGGCGACTGGAGAGCGCTGAAATGCGCTCCCAGAACGTCAGCGTACATCACGGCTCTCCATCCGTCGATATCGAAGATCAACCCCGCCTGATTCTCTTCTTCGTCGTTCGACCTGCGGGCGAGTGAAACAACCGGCAGATCTTCGGCCGGCTTAGCTGCCGCGCTGAAGACCTCGGCGATCACATCAAGCGGTACGAGTACTTCGCCGACGGTTGTCCTGACCGGAAGCACGTCGAGGATCTCGTGCCAGCTCGGCAGTTGCAGCAGTAGCTGCCGTCCTTCGACCGAAGACGGGATCATCAACAGCCGGGCCCGCAAAGAACCGAGTTGCTCCCGGATCTCCGTGGAAATAACCGCCGGCGGGCGCTGACTGTTGCCATCGTCCTTGATCAACACAGACGTCAGCGCCTTTTCCTGGTTGCCGCTGATGTTCAGAGATCCGACGGTTGCCTTTCCCGTTTGCCTACGCTCCCCGGTGCTTTCGAAACCGGCGCTCAGGATGTCGTCCACCAGCTGTTCTAAAACCTTTTCCAGCGGTTTGATCTGAAAAGCGGCGACGCGCACGCCGGTGCAGTGCGCCACGAACGAGACGGGTTTGCCGTGCTGGCGGCTGTATGCGCGGACGCGTTGGCGTAGTCGCGCCAGCACGGGGGTGATCGATGCGTTGTGCATGAAGGAAATTTCGCGGGACAGGTCGTGCATGATGTCTTGCAGTTCGGGTAGCGTCTGCTGGAGTCCTTTCAAGCTGCTGCGTTGTTCGGCTGTCAGTTCGGCAATTTCCCGGCCGAGCACACCTGCCAGCCGGGTTCGTTGAGTGGGCCGCGGCTCGAGTGCCAGCTTTTCCACCAGACAGGCGGATGCATTCAGACGTTCCGTGCTTGCCTGAATGCCCCTGGCAATCTTGCCCAGATCCTCGCCCGTTGTACGAATGCGCTCGAACCAGTTGCGTTCACTTTCTTGCAGCGTCTCGGCCAGCGAGTTCGCCAACCCGCACAGCCTCTCGATCAGGGAATCGAACAGCGCGGGTTCTTTGACTGGATCGTCCGGAGAGAGTTCGCGCTCGGCGCCGTCCAACACGGATTCCACCGCGTTCATGCCGGTTACCCTGGCGGCTTCCCGCAGCGTTTGAATTCGCAGACGCAGCTCTTGATTTGTCAGGTTCTCCGGCGGGTCCTGCAACCAGTCGATGGCCTGGTTGATCTCCTCGGCAAGCGACGCAACGAATTCCAGGGGAGGGGGGGGGCCTGGGTTCATGCCCCGGGCTCCTCTTCGGGTCCGGCAGCGGCTTCGTCTGGCTCCGCCGTGGCCGCGATCCTTTGCCTGGCAAGACCGGCATATTCGCGGATCTTGTCGAGGATGGCGCTGGCATCGGAAGAAAACGCTTCGATTCCTTCTCCCGCTGCAAGCTCGGCGAGTTCGTTCATCGATTGTTCGAGCGCCTTTTGCGTCAGGGCCAGGTGCCTGGTTACACCGCTTGGCACCGGCTTGTGTGGTGATGACTGTTCTATCAGCCCCCTTATTCCCTCGGCCACCCGGCACACAGCGGCGGCACTCTCTACCAAACCGCGCAGGGCATCCACTCTCGATGTCAGCAGCCGCCGGCAGCCTGATAGCTGGTCGCTCATGGAACGAACCGAGGAACCCAAGCTGCCCGTGGCCGGGCGCATTTGCCCGAGGCGCTCCAGGAGACTCTCACCCTGGCGGCAAAGATCATCGCGCACGCCGTCCCAGCCTTCCAGCGAATCCAGCATGCGGCCGGTGCTTTCGTTGGCTTGCTGCAGGGACGTATCCAGTTTGCCACCGGCCGAGTTTATTTGATCGAGCTGTTGCGCGAGTTTCCGGTGGATCTCGACGATGGACGTCGATAGCGATCGTGTCGAACCTGCCAGCTTCTGAAGGCCGCCCCACGAGCGAGTCTCCGCCGCGATGGCCGTGTTCGTTGATACTACCTCGGCCTCCTGGCGCAACGACTCGATCTCCTTCAGAATCTCGAGGCTGCGGTCGGTTCTCTGCAGCAACATCTGCAGGCCCGTCGTCGCAGCTTGCAACTGTTCTCGCACAGCCAGGCGTTCCCGGGGGTCGGGAGAATCCGACACGGCGCTGCTTGTCGACCTGGCGATCACCGAGGCTATCCTGTTCAGTGCGTCGAAGTCCGACCCGAGGATGTCGGCGATGACTCCATCGTCTGTCGGCGGCCGGAAATTCTCCTCGGTCAGGGACAAAGACAGTTTGTCGCCGAGTTTGACGAGTCGGGTCGATGAATCGTTGAGCTGCGCCGCTGCCCGACGCAGGGCCTCGATGCGTTCCGCCGAACGATCGAGCAGGCGGTTCACCAAGACCGCCAGTTCCGTCAACTCTCCCGCGGAGCTGTCCGCCCTTATGTCCAGATCGCCGCGTCCGGCCCGATCTACTACCCGACTGAGCAGCGCGATTTCCGTCCTTCCCCGTTCGCTCTTCTCGTCCAGTTCTGAAAGGCGCAACATGCGTTCTTTCAGGCGCCCGAGGCTGTGGAAAAGGTCTTCTAGGAGGCCGACTCGGCAGGCTTTAGCGTCTGCGCCGGCTGGATTTTCGAGCGTCTCATGCGCCAGCCCGGTCATGTCCGCAAATGGCGCAAGCAGCTTCCTTCGGAAATAGAAAAAGAAAAACAGACCCAGGCACAGCGCCACGACGGGCAGCCCGATTGCGAGAACCGTGACCCGCCTGGAAATATCCCGATCGAGTTCTTCAAGCTCGTCGCTTGCGGGTTTTTCCTGCGGGACGAATGTCGTAGGCTTCGCGGTGGCGCCCGGCTCTTCGGCCGCGCTCAGGTTGAAGGCGATCAAAAAGCCCGTAGCGCCGATAGGCTCAATATGCCATCCCTGAGCCGTCAATGGGGGTTTCCTCTTGGCTTTATACGCCTCCGATAGGTTGGCGGTCGTCTTTTGTGTGCTGATGAGAACAGCGCCTGACCCGGAATCCAAAAGTGCGACACTGTCGAAAGGACCTGCCGTCTCGGCCATGGTTTTCTGCAGGTTGGCGTTTCCGGAAATATCTTCGCCAGTTTTGCCCCTGACGAGCGGAAGCAGACCGGCTATCAGTTTCTCGCGACCACGGCGCAGCGTCAGTTCACGTTCGGCGAGCGCGAGTCTCGCCTGTTGGTCTCCCTGCGCCTTGCGCAGCCTGTCGACTTCGCTTCGCAGGGAAGCGGTTTGTTTGTCGAGCCCGGCGTATGCTTTCCCGGCGTTACCGACGACGTCGCGGGAATGGTCGGGCAGCGGCCAAAAGACAACCATGGCCACTAGCACCGGGACCAAGCCCACGGCCAGAAAGATAAACAGGGTCTTTAGCGTCATTCCCTTGAGTCCGGGCCGGGCTCGTGGCTCCGGGGCGGGTTGCTGCTGGTCTGGAAAATCTACGTCACTCATATCAAGAATTCCGATAATTGTCCCATATGTTACCTGGCAACGCGCGGAGAACGCTTGCGGATGATGCGGCTGGCCAGTAAGCGATAGAGCAGCTTACAGACGTCGAATGAACTGCGTCTGCTCAAGCGGATGATTTCCTTGAGGCTGCGCCTGCCGTCGACCAGGGCCACCATGCGCTCTTCATCGGGCTTGAGCTGAATCAGCTTGATCACCCCGGTGCTGTCGCGACTGGGCGCTAAAACCATGTCGAAGTCGCGGATCTCCTTTTCGATCGTACCCCACTCGTCCACGCGTCGAAAGCCTTCCATCAAGACGCTGTCTATGGAAAGATCCATCCCCGCTTCACGCACCTGGATGGGAAGCTTTTCGCTTAGGTAGAAAGCGAATTCGCCGTCACCCCAGCGCAGTACTTCGTACACCAGCGCCTCGACCTGGGCCCGCAAGGCTTGGCCGAGATCGTCGGGTGTGATGTGCCCGATCTTGACGAGTTGTTCCCCGAGCAGTTTGTTGCTCTTGCCTCGGCTCTGCAAGAAAAGTTCGAGGTCGCGGGCGTTGATGGCTCCCACTTCGATTAAAAAACGTCCCAGCAAGAACTCCTCGTCCACGTTCCTTGCTCTAGCGAAGGCGATGCGGCCCCCGCGCAGAAAGACCTCCAGGTGAGCCTTGCCGCGGGCCAGGTGCAGGATCCCGGTATGGGACTGGAACTTCAGCAACTGGAACACCTCGCCGGCTGGAATCATGCCCAGCTCGCCGCGGATCGCGGCCCGGCCGCTTGGGTCGGACAGGTCTTCCGAGGTTGGCAGATCTTCGGGGGTGCGCGCGCCGACGTTCATGATGGTCTTGCGTTCCTCGGTCTTTGTGCCGTCGGCCCGGCAGTACTTCTCTACCGCGTGCTGAACCAGGGTGGTGAGCGCCTCCGGCGAGAAGGGCTTGGTGATGTAATCGACAATGCCCATTGTCTCGACCAGTTTCTCGCCGATCATTTCGCCCTTGGCCGACATGAGCAGGATGGGTACGCCTTCCAGCTCAGCTTGTCGACCCATGCTCTTGCAGACCTGGTAGCCGTTCATACCGGGCATCATGAAATCGAGCAATACCAGGTCGGGTTTGATATCGATCGCCTTGGCGATACCTGTCTTGCCATCGGTGATCGATATGACCTCGAAGTCGAGGTGCTTCAAGGCGTGGGCGACCACTTTGTGAATTGTCGGGCTGTCGTCGATGACCAGCACCTTCAGCGCGGTCATGGCCACCTCGCTAGGACACACTTTTACAGGTGCTGGACTTTCAGCTCCAGGCTCTTTGAAATGTGCACCAGGCTTCCGTCCGCCACCTCTCGCCACTGATGGCCGGGATTGGACATAAGCGCTCCCAGCATTATGCCCCTGAAGCGGCCGTGGACATGTTGCTGCTGCTCGCTGTTATCGTGCAGCGGGCACTCCACTATTCCCTCTCGGTGAGAGTAGTGCAGCGTGATACCCTGGCAGACGGCGCCCATTATTTGCCCGTTAGTTACCATGATGGTCATCTCGGGATGCAAGGGGCCCGAGTGCATCTGGTTAATCTCTTCAACGCCGGTCCTCAAGTAGGAGTCAAGGAGATCAACGGAGATATCCAGGTCGTTGAGCTTGCCGTCCCGGAAGAGAGCATGCAGTAAAAGATAAAAGGCCAACTCACTGTCGGTGTCTCCGCGGATGTTACGCGCCAGAAAAGGAGGTAGTCCGGCGATGATCTCGTCCCGTCGTTTCTCCAGGGCCGGCAGATGACCGACGTGGGCAAATAGCCATTTTCGAAACCTGAAAGGGTGAGTGTTGACTTCCTTCCAGGTTCCGACTGTGGCACGGCGGATGTGTGTCAGCAGGACGTTCGAGTTGATGCCATTGAGCAACTCGTCGTAGTCGATTTCGTCCAGCCTGGCGGCCGGCTTCTTGATCAGCAGGGGATCGTCCTGGCTGTAGTAGCCGACGCCGATGCCCTCGTGCTTGTCTCCATCCACGCAGCGCAGAGAGTCCTTGACCTCATGAATGGCGCATTTGAGCAAATCCTCATCGTTGCACATCACACCAAGCATTCTACACATGAACACTCTCCCGAGGCGAAACCACCTGGGATGAAAGCTACCTCATCGCCGGGTGGCGATCAAGAGAAAATGGGGATCCTCAACGTTTATATGCTTTTTCAGGGCGGTCAATGTGCTATGATCGGCGGACGGCAGGTCTGCCGAGATGATCTTCGGCCAGTGGAGGCAAGATGAGCGAGAACAGGGACGATTTCACACGCATCAGGGTTCCCCAAAGTCTTTTCGAGGCTCAGAGAGTCGAGGCGATTCTCGATGAGGCCTCTATCGAGAGTTGGCTCGTGCCATATCATGATTCGGCCATGGATGGTCTCTACCAGATGCAGAAGGGCTGGGGAGAGGTGCGAGTGCCGGATTCACAAAAGGACGATGCGCGCAAGATCCTGGCCGAGCGAATGCCCATGACCGTGGGTATCACGGAAGAGGAACTTGCCAAGCAGGCCCTCGATGCTCCCGGTGTTCATGAACCAGCCGATCGGCCTCGGGGCGGGCACGTGAACTGGGACGTTACCGGGATCCTTTTCGCCTGCCTGGCGGCGCTGGTCGGCTATGTCTTCTGGAAGGTGTCCGGGGAGGGGAGTTGGCATGACCTGGACCTGTTTCAGTGGATCGTGCTGGCCGTTCTAGCCGTCTATGGCCTGGTGATGTTCTACCTGTTGGCAAGGTGGCGGCCCAGGGCGTGAGGCGCTTGTCAACCGGCCGGAGTGTTAGTTGTAGCTGCTTGAGGACTTTATCAGTCGGGTCAGGGCGGCCTCGAGGTCGGAGACCTTGAAAACCATCAAAGCAGGCGCTTCGGACTGGCCGGACGAGAAGTAGGTGTACTCGATCTCGACGTTGGCTTCGGTCAGGCGGTGGCCTACACCGGCGGCCATGCCCTGCTGGTTGGGTACCTCGACCACAAGAACATCGGTTTGCAAGAAGGGAATCTGCTCATCCTTGAGGACGGCAATCGCGGAGGGTGTATCGTCTACCACCATGCGCAACACGCCGACTTCGTTGTCGGAATGCAGGTTCATCGCCTTTATGCTGACACCTCGTTCGTAGAGTAGCTCGCAGAACTCGGTGAATCTGCCCGACTTGTTTTCCAAAAATGCACACAACTGAATTCCACGCTTGAACATAACCACCTGCACTCCGGAAGCTTCCCGGCTTAAAATCACTTCATCCTGCCAACCAATATGAGGGAGGATAATCGCTCGTCAGAAAAACTGCCAGAAAAAAGTTTTCGGCGTTCAGGCCGCCCTGAGTTCTAGGCGGCCCGATTCCTAGTAGAAGCCAGATCGCCCAGGGCGGCGCGAAGGCAGCAGCAGCAAAAACAGAAGTAGAGGCAAGAGCAGGCCCGGCCGGCCGCTGGTCGTCTGACAGCCGCCTCTGACCACGATCTCGTCGTCGTCGATATTGCGCTCCTGTCCGTCGGGCTTCAACGTCAGCTTGCATTCGAAGAAAGAGCCGGCCTCTACGGGGCAGACGGCCCGGCCGGGGGTGAATCCGGGGGCCTCGGCCTCGACTGTGTATTCTCCAGGCTGGATGGCCATCTCCCAGTAGCCGTTCTCATCGGCCGCAGCCTGCAGATCGTTGTCCAGCTTGAGACTCGCCATGGGTATGACGGGGCCGGGTTTGTTAGCGTCGGCCGAGTACTCGCGCACAACACCGAACAGCTTGCCCTGGGACGAGTCGATCGCCTGGCAGCCGCCGGAGGTGTCGCACAGGCGATCGACCTGGCATATGCCGCAGTTCAGGCCGCAGCGGGCGTCGGGGCCGCAGGAACGCCCGCCGCAGTCGGGCAGGCAGCCCGAATCGGAGCAGACGCCGCCGGCTTCGCAGGCCTGGCCTTCGGGACATTGGCCGCAGCTTTGCCCACAGACCGGATCGGGTCCGCACTGCCTGCCTGTGCAATTCGGCCGGCAGACAGTCTCTTGGCACTGACCGGAGACGCATTCCTGTCCGTCCTGGCACTGGCCGCAACTCTGTCCGCAAACCGGGTCGGGGCCGCACTGTAACCCTGCGCACTCGGGTTGACAGATGCACAGTCCATCCGCCGAGCATGCTTCGGAGGCGGCGCATGCGCCGCAGGAACCGCCGCAACCGTCCGCCCCGCAGTTACGGCCGTTACAGTCTGGTATACAAGCCTCGCGCAGGCCGATCGAGCACCAGCTGGTGTTTCCCGCACTGACGCTGCAAGTGCGCGCGTTGCTATCGAAACCCGCAGCGTGTGCCGAAATCGTGTAGTTTCCGGGTTGAAGCTCGAAAGACCATATGGCGTCGCCGTCCCGGGCCGTGACGTTGGTTCCGGCCGTGCTGACCGTGGCGCCCGGAATGCGCAGGGACATGTCGTCGCCACCGGTATCGATGAAGACCGAGCCGATTAAAGTGCCCTTAGCCGGAGCCTCGGAAATACTGTCGCGGCGGATTGCCACATAGGTCGAACCGATGCTGCGCAGGTTGTGAACGATACCGGATGAACAGCCGCGGGCCTCGTATGTCCAGGCCTGGCCCCAGGGGTCGCCGCTCTCATAGATCATGACATGACCGCCGGTGTTGCCGGAATTGCGGTAGACCATGGCGTCGCCGCGCACGGCGTCGGATCGCGAAACTTGCGACCAGTGCTGGCTCTCGTAGCGAAAGTTGTAGGTCGAGTAGGGATGTGAGTTTGTGCTAACCGGCGAGGGGCTGGGTACCTGCCAGACCTTGGCCACGAAGCCCGAGCAGTCGGCGCCGTAGGAGCCCGAATGGGTGCAATCAGGGCACGAGCCCGAGCACGAGCCGTGCTGGGTGCCGTCCGTGCGCCAGGATCCACGGCCCCAATAGTATGAGTAATCCACGCCGCTCTTGGCCAGGTTGATGATATCATCGCGGCTCATGGGCTCCGGGGCGGCCAGGGCAGCCGTTGTCGTGAGGCACAGGCCGGCGACAATGATGAGTATTTTTTTCATGGTGTCCACCTTTCCAGTATTGCTCCGTCCCCCGTGCAGCGCAGGCGATACAGCTTGCCGTCCTGGCCTAGGCGAATGGGGCGGAACTGTTCTTCGGGGCCGCTGTTTACAGGCAAGCGCAAGCGGTCTATCAGCCTTCCGTCCGCTGCCAGCATGACGATCTCTTCGTTAGCCGAGACGACGTCGTGGGGCGGGCCGGGTCGTTCGTTCACCAGAAGCGCTCCTATGAAGATGCGGCCGTTTGTATCGGATTCCAGGGCGTTGATGGCGGCCAGGCGTGTGTCGAACTGCAGCCTGGCCAGGAGAACCGGCGCCGAGCCATGGTCGGCCATCGGCCAGGACATTAGGTCGGCGCTCTTTTGGCCGGAGCGGGCGACGGTCAAGATCAAGCGACCGTCTTTTGAGAAGCGGCCGGGCATCACCGGGCGTTCGGTATCCGGCCGGCCCTGTGCATCGGCAATGCGCACCAGGCGGGTGTGTTCCACTTCGACCCAGATCCCATCGGGCCGATGGAACAGGCCGGTGACGCCTCCGCCCTCGGGCACTCCCGGGCCCACGAGGGCGGTTTTTTGAAGCAACTTTCCATCGGGCGAGTAAATCTCGACCGAATGCCGCGCCAGGCGATCGAGCAAGACCGGGTTGCCGTCTGCATCCGTAGCGATGTCCTGGTAGGTGTCTGCGGGCAAGCCGATCTCGGCAGGCTTACTGTCGTTGTCGAAAATCTGTACCCGCGAGTTGACCTGATCGAGAACCACCACGCGGCCCGAGTCGTCGACGACAAAGCTCATCGGCCCCTCGGGCGCGCCGTCCTCCGGAATCTTATGGCCAAGCTGGCCGGGCCCGTCGCCCCACTCGAAGCGGCGTACGACTTCCATGCGCTTGGGTTCTTGCCGTGCCGGACTTGTCGCCGGTTCGCTCGCGGCATTGTCCGCGGAAGCAACTGCCGTCAGCCCGGGCTGCGCAACTTCTTTTTCTGCGGATTGCCGGCCGGCTTCTTCCGCAGCGGACCCGGGGCCAGAGCTGTCTCTCAGAGCCAAAAGCGCGACGGCCAGACCGGCCAGCAGCAGAACAATAAGAACGATGTTTTTAGCTTTAGGTGTCACGGCCTTAGTTTCCGCAAGTTCCATGCCACCGGACACAAGCCAGTCAGCAAAAAACTCCTTGTGATACCTGTAGTTGAACATGCTCAGAGCTTGATTCGGAAATAGTAGAGCCATTTTGTCACACAAGTCATTCATGACAGTGCCGCCCTTGAAGATATATTGTCCCGTCAGGTAAAAGAGTTACATCGATATCGGACCAAGTCTGATTCTGGTAACCAGGCTTGCCAGGTAATCTAACTATCTATATTTACATTATTTTCGTTCGAAACAGGTCAGCTGTCCGTCGCTGTAGAAGACATCGAAGGAATCCGGCAGAAAGCCTCTGAGGCAGTCGGCGATCGAGAAAATGACGACCGGCCTCGCGTCTTTGTCCAACTCGGCTGCGAAGCGTTCATAGAATTTGCGGCCTGGGCCATCGGGCTTGAGCGGGCGATGGAGAAACAAGATATATTATATTGGTCATATGGGGTTGCCTGGTATGAATATTATTGCCGGACTGTCGCGGGCAATTATAGCAATACAAGTGTGTGCAATACTGTCTTGCGGTGGAGAGAATAGTTCCCTGCCTCCAGATCCGGCGATCATGTTCGATCCCATCGACGCAACCACGATGATCGGCGATGATGCTCTGAGAATCGTCGTCAATACCTATTACAGAAAGCTCGAAGACCGTCTGCAGCTGCTCGCGGATCAGGTCAGCCTGGTTAGCTGGCCTGAAATGAACGAAGTTCCCATAGAGAAAGACCTTGCGGATTGGGACGGCGTAGGGACACCTAAAGCGACGATTGGAGTCGTTCCGCAAAGCCTAGACGACGATCAATGGTACTTCTTGAGGGTCAAGGAAACGCCGCCCCGATTCGATTACATATTGGGTGGATATCCATACACGGCGGATGACGGCTCGACCGGTGCCCGGATATATCGCGGTTCGAAGCCGTTGATCAGGTCGATCGATATTTGTGAAAAAGACGGTATGAGTAAGATTATATTCGACTTCAGCGAGAAGATAACTGGGGAATGCGTGATAGCTGATGTGGTCGAAATAAGTGTTGAAGGCAAGCTGCTCGAAACCTGCACCGGAGATTATATTCCTCGACAAGAAGGAAGCTACAGCATGACGATGATGTGTCGGAAGATTGCATCCGTCGAGACCGTGACGCTCGATATTGCGCCATGCTATCATTCGATGACCGGAGTGCCTCTGGTGGATTCCGCAACTACAGTTGTTTTCTCGCTCGAGCCAGACGGCCTGGATGCATCGTGCCGGCGGTATGATGCAAAAAAAGGCATTCTCCCGAAATAGGGCCCAGGCCGTCCCCGTTCTTGCGGTTTTTACGTGATTTCGGGGAGTTGGATAACCTCCGTCCCCGTTTTAGTCAGTGAAAGACGCACAAGGTCGGCACCTGCGGCAGTTGCTCGGCGGCGTGCTGGACGAAATCCTCGCCATCTATGGCCCGGGTGCCTTGCTCGCCGGCGTGGGTGCCGACTATGAAGGTTTCGGTCTTGTCGATGCCGGCCGCTTCGTAGGCGCTGATGTCGGTCGTGGCGTTGCCGTAAGCGTACTCGTAGCTGTAACCCTGAGCCTTCCGGGTCTCGATGGCCGCGGTCTTGTAGGTTACGGTGTCATCGCTGCTCAGCACCGCGTCGGCCAGATCCAGCCAGGTTTGGCCCTGGTTCCAGGGGAAGCCGTGTTCCTCGACCCAGTCGATGGTGGCCTGCTCGCAGGTCGTACCGTCGGTAAGCTTCAGGGTCCGGGAACGGGCGGTCAGGTAGTGGATGACGAAGCCGCGCTCGGCGTAGCCCTGCATCAGCTCCGGTCCGCCGGCGCGCATGGAAGGATCGTGGGCCGGGTCGACAAGCTGCTCCACGAACTCGGCGTCCGAAGTCGTCAGGGTCTCGTCGATGTCGGTCACCACCACCTGGCGAACCGAGTCGCAATTCGGCAGGCTCGCTCCAGTGTCCCCGTATCCGGCCGGCCAGGCGGCCAGGATCAGCCAAAAGAACGACAGCTTGCGTGACAAGGGCGTCACCTCCCTCTGGGATAAACGATCAGGTTCACGATTTCATACTTTCCCCTCATTTTCGTTCGAAGCAGGTCAGGTGCCCGTCGCCGTAGAAGACCTCGAAGGAAGCCGGCAAGAAATCGCGCAGGCAGTCCGCAATCGAGAAGATTACTACCGGCCTTGCGTCTCTTGCAAGCTCGGCAGCGAACCGCCTGTAGAATTCCCGGCCCGGGCCTTCGGGTTTCAGCGGACGATAGATGTAGATGAAGTCCATTCCCGTGGGCGAATGATCGACGACGTCCCCCAACGACCACTCGACCTTCTCTTCGGGAATCCCGAGCCAGCGCTGCAGCTCCCGCCCGGCTTCGATCATTTTGCTTGAGATCTCGATCTGGATGGTTTTTTTGTGTGGGTAGAGCTTCTGGAACAAAAGGCCCTGAAGCCCGTTGCCGGCCCCGAAATCGGCCGAGATTGTCCCGGCCCGGATATGATCGCCGGCTTTCAGGATCGGCGACAATCCGCCCGCGTGGCACCAGTAGCCGCCGGTCGCGTCCACCCGCTTTCTTTCCTCGGGAGTGTAGGGCGCCTGGTAGCCGTGCAGATGAGCGTAGAGCGCCAGGAACGACTCGTGCAGCGTCTCCGGATCGTCGCCGTCGGCTGCAACTGCGAAATTCGATTTCAGCTCGGCGTAACGCGGAAACAGGCCGATCGGATCGGGCGGGGGGGGAAGATCCGCGAACAGGCACATCAGCTCGATCAACCGCCGCCGCTCGATCATGGCGATTTCGTCGTTAGCGAGCAGGTGTTCCAGGCGGGAGCCGAGCTGCCGGACATCACTCATGGGTTGGAATCGTACCAGAAAACTCCCTTGAGATCTTCGGTTGCGCTGATGGAAGTACGCGTGCCGCTTTTGTCGCGGAACGAAAGCGCCCTGAACTGGTAGTACATGCCGGGATCGAGCGCCGGGCCGGCGTAGGTCACCTGGGGCGGAGTGGACGAGGGGCCGATCTCGATAGTCCAGATCTCGGTGCCGAAGGCGTCGAAGACGTGGATCTCGTAGCCGTCCTCGCTGGAGTCGTTTGCGAAGTTGAAAACCGGGGTCTGGGTGGTGATCGGCTCGGGACCGGCGGCGCCGGGCGACAGGACCTCCAGCGCCTCGGTCACCTTGAAGCCCTCGGGAAGCACCACGCTGTTGCCGCTTACCGGATCGGGCACCTCGATGTGCACGATCCGGGTGCCGCCGATGGTCTGGTCCGGGTCGCGCACCAGGCCGTCGTTCTCGAAGGCGGCCAGCACAACGTAGCGCCCGTCGGGCACGCCGTCGATCGAGAAATTGCCTGTAACCTCGCCCGCCCGCAGCCCGGGCGGAACCTCGCCGCGGGCGGCGTTTTCTTCGAAGGTGCTTTCGACCGCCAGCACCACGCTGGTCTTGGAGTCTCCGGGGGCGTTTACGATCTGCACGTTGCCGGAGACGGAAGACAGGGCCGAGGTCGATTCTTCGAGATCGACTCCCGTCTTGTCTTCACCGCTCGCCAGCGTGACGTCGGCTTGTTGCAACTGCAGGCCGGAACGATAGCCGCTAACGGTGAAGCTTCCGGCCGGGACATTGAAGACGGTGTAATCGCCGTCCGAATCGGAATAGCCCGGGTAGCCAGCCGCGCCGCCCGCGGCGACTACCAGGACGCCGCCGGGTTGATCTGCATGTACCGTTCCCGAGATCGAGCCCAGCCCCGAACCGCCCCCCGGCAGAGGCAGCAAGAGGATGGTGGTCTGAGCGCTTTCAATCTTCCAGCCGTCGTCGGCGTTGCCCGCGGCATCGGTCGCCGCAAGCGGCAAGGCCGGGCGGATGGCGGTCGGGAAGGGTTGGTAGCCGGCCGCCTGGGCCCGCAGCGTATAAGAGCCCGCGACCGGGTTGCCGTCGGCGTCGCGAGTGGCGGGGACGGTCAGCGAAAAGCCGCCGTCGGGGCCTGTGCGATCGCTGCTGCCCGTGGCGGCCCCATTGGCATCGACCGCCTGAACCAGCGCACCCGATATCGGCGAGCCGTCCGTGGCGTCCTGCACGCCGCCGATTATTACAAGCTCGGCAAAGCAGTTCGCGTGGCCGCCCTGGACGGCCTCGCAGGTCAAGCCGGCGCCGCAGTCCGGGGCGGCCGGGTTGCACTCGTCCTCGTTGCCGCCGCCGCAGCAAGCGAACAGTAACGCAAGACCCGCAACAGGGCCGACGATCGCGGTTTTCATGGCCGTTCTCCTCATTGTCTGATCACGCTGGCGGTGTCGACCATGGCGTTGCCGTCGATCCCGCCGATGGCGATCAGGCGCGAGAAGATACGCACGATTACGAAATAGGCGCGATTTAGTCTCATGTGCCCGGCGGCCGAGCCGTCCCTGAGCACGACCTGGTCGGCATTGGCCGTCGGGTCGAAGGGGCTGCCCCAGACGTGAACATCGGCGGTGACCGAACTCGTGTTTTCGGAGGTGGCTCCGCCGAAGTTGAAAGCGTAGTCGATGTACAACATTCCCTCGTGACCCCAGGTGGTGTGGTTGCTCACCTCGGCCTGTCTGACCCAGGCCGAGAGCTGGCCCAGCGGCGCCGCCAGGGGATCTTCGTTTATGGTACATACTTCGAAGCTGTCGAGACCCAATGCGTTGTTGGGCGTGGTCAACAGGTTGTCTCCCTTGGTGGCGATCAAGAAGATGTCTTCATCGGGGCCGCGGCCGCCCTTCTTGGGATTCCAGAAGCATGTCGGATAGAAGCCGTCGCAGTTCTGGTCGATGCCGTCGTCACAGGCGTCATAGGCCCACGGATGTATTGTCGGGTCATTGTCGTTGCAGTCGGTGCCGCCGCAGGCCTCGTCCTCGTAGCCGTCGCCGTCGGCGTCCTGGCAGCCGCAGCCGGGATCGAGCCCGTCGCAGTTCTGGTCGATGCCGTCGCCGCAGATCTCATCGGCTCCGGGGTTGATGCCGGCGTCGCCGTCGTTGCAGTCGTCCCCGCCGCAGGCCTGATCGTCGTAGCCGTCCGAGTCGTTGTCCCAGCAATCGCAAGCCGGGTCGATCCCGTCGCAATCCGAGTCTATCCCGTCCTCGCAGGTGTCCGCGGCCCCGGGGTGAATCTCGGCCGCCGTGTCGACCGTGCAGCCCAGGCTCGACTCGCTGCCGTCATCGCAGCAGTCGGTCCCGCCGCAGTCGGCCGCCGAAATGAAGCCGTCGCCGTCGGCGTCGGTGGTGCAGCCGCAGGGGTCGTCCTGGCCGTCGCAGTCCTGGTCGATGCCGTCGCCGCAAATCTCGTCGGCGCCCGGGTGAATCTCCGGATCGAGATCGTTACAGTCCGTGCCGCCGCATTCGATGTCTTCGTAGCCGTCGCCGTCGACGTCGTCGCACAGTTGGGGCGGCTGGTCGCCGGGAGCGGGATTTTCCATGCGTCCCTGGCTGGACATCAAGGCGTAGAAGGCGCGCGGCGTGGTCAGCGTCTCGGGCTCTGTGGCCCAGGGGGCGATGCCGCCCGTCAATAGATCGATCTCGGTTCGCTCGGCGGTATCGAGGTAGAGAGTATCGGCCGTGGCATCGATCCGCCCGCCGACGGCGTAGAGGAAGGCACGCTGCACCGGCGGGGTGGCCGGGTCATCGTCGTCGTCGAAGGGCAAGCTGGTAGTGACCGCGCGCAGGCCCTCGCGGGGGAAGGCCATCTCGATAGCTTGGCCCTGATCGTCCGTCAGCACACGCCAGCGCGTCAGGCTTCCGGGAGGGAGCGGACGGGTGCCGTCCGGCGCGGGCGAATTGGCATCGACGGCGGCGCTGCCGTCGTCTGTGAACTGGGTGCCGGCCACCGCGGCGGCCAGCAGGTAGGTCTCGCCGCTGGTGTCGTCCACGGCCTGGCCGCGGTAGACGTTGTAGGAATCGGCCCCGGGTACTTCGTCCCAAGTGATGATGATCGCGTTCTCGCCGGCTATGGCCGATACCTCGCTGGCCAGCGGATATCCGGCCAGCGACTCGCCGGCGCCGGTGTTGGTCGATACGCGGTAGGTCCAGGAGCCTGCCGAAAGCGTACCGCCGACCTCGGCACCGTGCCCGCGCAGGTTGCCTGGGGCCGGGGTCAAGGCGCCCGTGCCGTCGTCTTCGAAGGAGGTCTCCTGCACGTCGACCGCCAGCAGGCGCTCGGACTGGCTGCGCCCGTCGGAAGCCGGCGAACGGTAGACGTTGTAGCTCGTAGCCCCGTCGACCGGAGCCCAGCGAATGGTCAGGCTGCCGCCGGCATCGCGGGCGATGGCCTCCTGGCTGGTCAGGCTCTCGCCGTCGGCCGTGACCGCCGAGACCATGTAGTACCACGAGCCGTCCGGTAACGAACCGCCCGGGGCCGCCTGAGGGTGGCGGTTGAGATAGGGAATCGTGCGCGTGCCCAGGATGCGGGCCATCTCGGTGGTATCGAGCGCGCTCACCCCGTCGGCCGAGCCGCCCAGCGCGTAGATGTACGGACCCAGGCGGGCCACCGCCAGGCCCGTCCGAGCCGAATCGAGCACGTTAGGGACATGGCCGCTGCCGTCGAACTGCAAGAGCGTGCGAAACACGCCGGGCTCGCCGAAGACGCTGACCTGGTCGTACTCGCAGCCGTCGAGCGGGTTGCCGGCCGCGTCGGAGCCGCCCATGATGTATATGTATCCCGATCCGAAAACATCGAATCCGTAGGTGCCGGCGTGGCGCCAGCGGGAAGTCTGCAGCGTGGTCTGGGGGTAGTCCACCCAGCTGTCGGTGTCTTGCAGCTTGCCGTCGGCGCTCGATGTGACCGAGAAAAGATAGTAGGTGTCCCACTGCCCGTCGGGATTGGTCACCTTGACCGGGTATGAACCGTTGCCGACGTTGATGACGCCGGCCGAGGCCACCAGCGTGTTTTCGTCCTGGGCGTCGGTGACTAAGGCGATCTCGGCGCCGGTCGGGTCGAGCAGCGCCACCTGGCTTCCGGAGGCGCCGGCCACGAAGTGCTCGCCGCGCACCGTCAGCGCGACAGCGCCGCTGTTGAAGTCGTTCCCGGCCGACCGCAACGGATCGATGGCCAAAATGTGCGGCGGCGGGGTGGCTGTAACCTCGAAGTCGCCGGACCACTCGGCTCCCTGCAGGTCGGGGTTGGTCAACTGGACGGTGTAGAGCCCGGCCGGCATGTGGGCCGACTCGGAGGGAATGATTGCTGTCACGGCCGTGGAGTCGGTGAAGGCCACCGAGCGGGCCTCGAAGATCTGCGAAGGGTCGGACCTGAGCACCCAGCGCACGCCGGGAGTCGAGAGGAAGTTCGAGCCCTTGACGGCGATGGCCCGGTCTGAGAGCAGCCCGTCGTTGGGGTCGCCGTTATAGGCGTATGGCGGCACCACGTCGTCGACCACCGGCGGAGGATTGGGGGTGACCAGAAAGGCCTTCTCGAGCGTGTCGCTGGTGCCGGCGGCAACGTTGGTGACGCTGACGTCGTAGAGCCCGAGCACCCGCGCGGGATCGGCCGGGATTGTTCCGCTGATGCTGGTGCTCGAGTCGATCGTCACGGCCGTGGGCGTGAAAGTGATCTGGGAATCGTCGCTGTTTGTAAACAGCACGCCGGCGTCGTTGTCGAAGCCGAGCCCCGAAATCGTGAAGGCGACGTCTTGCTCGCGGTAGCCGGCCGGCGGGAAGAAGTCGCTGATCAAGATGTATATCTCGCAGGCGTCGCCGGTGCCGTCGGAGTCTGCGTCTGCCTGGTCGGGGTTGGCCACGGCGGGGCAGTTGTCGCAGGCGTTGCCGAGACCGTCCTGGTCGCCGTCGAGCTGATCCTGGTTGGCCGTGTTGGGGCAGTTGTCCTGGTTGTTGGGAATCCCGTCACCGTCGCTGTCGAGGCCTGCCTGGCAGGCATCGCCGGTGCCGTTGCCGTCGGTGTCGGCCTGGTCGGGATTGGGCTTGGCGGGGCAGTTGTCGCAGGCGTCGCCGATTCCGTCTCCGTCAGCGTCCGCCTGGTCGGTGTTGGCAACATCGGGGCAGTTGTCCTGGTCGTTGGGCACGCCGTCGTTGTCCGAGTCGAGGCCGGGCTCGCAGGCATCGCCGGTGCCGTTGCCGTCGGTGTCGAGCTGATCCGGGTTGGCCTTGGCAGGACAGTTGTCACAGGCGTCGCCGACGTCGTCTCCGTCAGCGTCCGCCTGGTCGGCGTTGGGTGTGGCCGGGCAATTGTCATCCGCGTTCACCACCCCGTCGCCGTCGAAGTCGGCGTCGTCGTCGCAGGCGTCGCCTATGCCGTCGCCGTCAGTGTCGGCCTGGTCGGGATTGGCCACCGCCGGGCAATTATCGACCGAGTCACGCACGCCGTCTCCATCGGTGTCGGGTCCCGAAGTGCTCGAACCGCAGGCCGCAAGGATACTCATGAGCCAGAGCGCGGCAATGATAGACAGGTAGTGCACGATTACTTTCGAATGTGATCTTGTGAGCATTAGATTCTCCCCGTAATGGTTGATTTCAGAATGCCGCGCCTATTTCGAAGGTTCCCGCGGGAACCAGGTAACTGTTTTCCTCGCCTTCCACCGACGAGAAGACGAAATCCAGCCCGCCCGAGGCCTGCATGAAGACCGGGCCGAAGATATCGACTCTCAGACCGGCCGCAAATCCGACAGCCGGGGCCAGTTCGTCCCAGCTGGTCTTGTCCTTGTCTGCCGCGCTCGGCGACTTCTTTGTATAAGCTATGAAGTGGTTTCCTGCAAGTCCGTCTACGAAGATGCATAGCCTGTTTATAATCTGCCAGTGCGCGCCGCCTCCCAAAAGCAGCCCGATGTCGTCGAGAGTGTGGGCGTTGCCTTCCTTGCCGCCGGAGGTGTGCCGGTAGTCCATGCGGGCCGTAAGGTGAAAGTGGTTCCAGGGCGAGAAGCGGTATGAAAGCAATGCCCCCTGGGCGATGTCGTCGCTCTCCATCAGGGCATCGGATATCAGGTAAGCCGCCGAGATGAAATGGCTGCGGCTTGCTTGCGGATACGCTGCGCGCTGAACTTCCGCGATGCGTTCGCCCTCGCGCCGGGCCATAAAGCCGCGTGCGAAGGCCGAACCGAACGGCACGCTGAAGAGCTGGGTGCGGAAAGCTTCGGCCACGCTGCCGCGGGCGGACGAGTCGCGCGGGACCAGGCTGCCTTCATCGAAGGAGATCTCCTGCCGCCCGTCTCCCGGCGGGACCAGGCTGACTTTCAGTTCGCGGTCGCGCCTTCTTACGAAGTAGGTCGGGCTGGCCTTGACCGGCGGGTAGAGCAGCGCCAGGTAGGCCTGCTGGTCGGGGGCCTTGTTCCACTCGGCGTAGGCCAGGCCGCGGGCGTCCTCGACCTCGAAGTGGCCGGCGGCCGTTTTTGGAAACCTGAGAACGTGTTCGAGGCCGGGGCCCAGCTCGAGCAGGGGGTGATCGAGGTTCTGCTCGGGCGCCAGGACGAAGATCTGGATGCGCGCCTTGGGGTTGGTCACCCCTGCGTTGGCCGCCGCCAGAAAGGACTCCAGCTCGCCGTAGCTGATGCGGCCGTCGGCATTCAGGTCGGCCGGGCCGAGCAGGCCCGAGCGCAGCTCGTGGCTGAAGACGCCCGAACGGTAGCGCTCCCACTCGTGCACTTCGGCGGCGCCGGCTGTCGACAGGATCACCCCGGTGGTCGGGCGCCGGGACAGCTCGTTGGGCGATCTGAGGTAAGCCCGCAAGGCGTCGGTGGCTGCGGCCCCGCCGCGGTCGTCATGCCACTCTCCGCGCGGCATGACAAGGTAGTAGGCGTGGCAGGCGTCGATGATGATGTGGTTGAAGTCGGCAGGCGAGGCGTCAATCACCTCGGTAAGGAAATCTTTGCGCGCCAGCGGGCCGTCGGTCAGCAGGAGCTGACCGCTGCCCTCGCTCATCCGGCCGTGGCCGGTGAAGACGAAGATGAACTCCGTCTGCATTCCCTCGGTCTTGTCCTGGCGGATGGCGTCGAAGATGCGGGACAGCGACGAGCGCAGTCGGGCGCGGGTCGGCGGGCGGGTCTGGCCGACCAACTCGGGGAACAGGCGCTGGGTCTCGGTGTCCATGGTGCAAAGAAGCTCCACCCGGGCGCCGGTCGAGGAGAATAGCTCGCTGTAACGCGCGCCGTCATCGTCTGCGTAACGCAATGGATCGAGTTTGCCCGAGGGATCGTTGTTGTTGGCAACGATCAATACGTGCCTGGCTGTACGGGCACCGGCGGGTAAAGCCAGACAGGTGGACAGGAGCACAACCAAGATCTTCACGGCTTTCCCTCCCCGGCGATGATCAGGTCGCGCCGGATCACTTGCGCGCCCGGTAGATGTCGCCGGCCACGAGCCAGATCGACTGCCAGCTTGTCGAGCCCGGCCAAATCGAGAGGCCGGCGGGTGAAGGCTGCCACCAGCGTGTAGCGGCCGGGGTGGTGATTGACGGCCAAGCGCACCGTCCGGGGAAGTGCCCGTGGCCGCGCCGCCGGCTCGATAGATATACCGGCCGGCTGGGCCGGGTTGGGCGCATACCACAATATATTATCTTTGGAGTCGACGGCGTACAGCAAAAGTCCGCCAAAGCGCCCTTCCGGGTTGAGGTAGGCGAAGCCCAGCGTCTCGTCGATGCTGCAGGAGGCGGGACCGTCTCCTGCACGGGCCGAGCGCGGCGCAGACTTGTCTCCGGCCGGTATGCAGACAAGCCGCAGATCCGGCGGCGCCGCGGCCCCGCGAGCCGCGAAGCCGCTCGTCTTGTGTGTGGCGATGAAGGCAGCGCCGACAACCAGCACCAGCGCCAGGCCGATAGCTGCCGGCAAGAGCCTCAAAAGCCGCCGCCCTCTGAGAATCGAGGACGGCACAAACCACCGCCGGGATTGTCTTTCGGCGATGTTCAGCCTTGCGGCCACGGCCTGCCAGGCCAGGTCGATCTCGAACGGAGAGACGCACACGGGAGCGCCGCACTCTTCGCCCAGCAATCGATCGGCCGAAGCCAGGGTCCGCGCCTGGGTTCGGCAGGCCGGACAGCTCTTGAGATGATCGGAAAGGCTCATAGGCAGAGGGGGCGGAACTCGGCCCTCGAAGAGGTCTTGCAGGGCACGGCCGAAGCGCCGGTTTTTACAGCCTGCCGGGTAGTCGCCGGAATTCATGGCTCGACCTCGACGGTATCCAGTGAGAAGGGCAGGGCGGCGTCCAGCCCCTCGCGCCGCAGGCGCTTGAAAAGTTTCTTGCGAATTGTGCGGATCTGCTTGCGGACCCGGTTGCGATTGAGAGCCAGGCTCTCGGCAGTGGCTTCCTGGCTGAGTCGTTCGATGAAATACAGGCGCACGATGCGCCGCTGCTCATCGCTGAGCGAGGCCACGAAATCTTTTACCAGGCGGCGCAGTTCGCCGAGCCCGGCGGCCACGTCGGGGGCCGGTCCGGCCGCCAGCGAGTATTGGTTGTTTTCCTCGGCTGCCGCGGCCTGCAACTCCGTAAAGCAGCGCAGGCGGGAGAGATCCTTGCGAAAGCGCTGTAACACCACGTTACGGGCTATGGCCATCAGGTAGCTGGAAAAAGGAGTCAGCCCGTCGTAGCCATTGCGCGCGCCGACGGAGAAGGCGCCAAGAAACGTCTCCTGCAAAGCGTCCTGCAGGTCGTCAGGATCGCGATAGCCCGAGAATCTCATTTGCTGTCCCCGTGAAGAGAACTCGAACCCCCTGCGCAGCATGGCGGCCACGCGCTCGACGTAGGCACGGTAGATACACTCGAGCGCCCCGGGCTCGGCCCGACGAAAGGCATCTAGAAGAGCACGTTCTGATGGTATCGGTTCCAAGATCACACCGTCAATAATGGCATACTCTACTATTATGCATAATGAAGGGTTCCTGGTGGAAAAATATCGCCGTCGTCATTTTTTCACCAAAATTTGTATAGTTTGCATAGTATATGAGTAAAGTTTCTAATCTGGAACCTGCCTGGAGGTGGCGTCATGTGCCTGAAAAAGGCGTTTTTTGCGGGATTTCTTGCAATGCAGTGGCTTGTACTGGGTTCGGCATCCCCGGCCCGGTCGGCCGAGCCCCTGCGGCCGGGGAAGGTGCAGGTCATGGGCAAAAATATAAAGAAGAGACTCAAGGAAGGGAAGCGCTCCTATCGTTACTTCGTATTGCGACATGGGGCGCGCCTGCGCATCCGCGCCGGCGGGCCGGCCGCGTTGCTGCTCCTGGCCCGGGGAGACAAGAAATGCAAGGCGACTGTGCTCTTCGTCGGCGACGATGGCCGCGAGGGTGAGGTGACGATCGAGCTTACCGATCGTTTCTCGAAGAGCATCTTCTTCGAGCTGCCGCCGGGCACCCACACTGTGAACGTGACCAGCTCGGTCGACATTGCCGCCCGACCCGTCCATGTCCGGCGCCGTCCGCGGGCGGACGAGCCGGTCGTGGCCTGGAAGACGTCCGCCGGAAAAGAGAATACCGAGGACGCCAAGGTCGTGCTAGCTCTGGTTACCCTGCCTGCTCCGGGGCCCGCGGCCAAGCCTGCCCCTGAGCCCGAGGCCAAGCCTGCCCCGGAGCCCGAGGCCGCGCCTGCACCCGAGTCATCGACTGAACCGGAGACACCGGCGGTGGCGGAGTCCCCGGTCTCCGAGGATAGCGCCGCCGGGGAGCCGGGCGATACGGAGACTCTCAGGCTTCGCGAAGGCCGGAAAGCACCCTACCTGGGTATCGGCCTGCTGGTCGATTTGCTGATTACCTCGGGCAAGCCGGCCTCGACCTCGCTTTCCGCGGGCGAGCTGTTGCCCAGCGGCAGCCAGGGCCTGGCGGTGCCGGTATTGCTCAGCGTCAAGGGTTATATTCCGCTGGGAAATATGCTGACAATCTCCCCGGGGTTGGAAATCGGCTGGTTCCGTCTTTCGGGCGACGGGAAACGCGAACTTCCCTCCGATCCGGACTTCGGGACCTTTGGATACTCCTGGAAAATCGACAGCCTGCCGCTGTTCGCGGGCGCGTCGCTTACCGTAAGACCGCTCGTGGATCTGCCACTGTTCATCTCGGCCGGAGGCGGCTTCTCCGCCGTACACGTCTGGTCGCAGTCGACCTACACCAAGGAGGGCCAGCCCTCCGTGAGCGACTCGATGCAGAGCGGCTGGGGTACCGGTTACTACCTGGGTGTCGAGGGAGCCTATGGCCTTGGGCCCGGGCGCATCACGCTCGAGTACCGTTACTCGAGCGCGCGGACAGATCTGGACTTCAAGGATATTTACGGAAACACCTACAACCGGGAGCTGGGTGACCTGGAGGGCAGCAACATCATGCTGGGCTATCGCCTGGACATTCCCTGGTAACTATGAGCCAAGAGACCCGATACTGGATATTGGAGGAGAGCAAATGAGATCATTTTGTAAGCTGACATTGCCGCTTTTGATGCTGATCGCAACGACCTGGCTTACCGGCTGCACCGATCAGCCGTTCACCGTGGACGTGCCCATCCGGGTGGTGGCCATTCATCCTTCGGGCCAGGACGTGCCGCGCGACACCGCCGTCGAGGCGAGCTTCAGCGAGGATCTGGTTCCCGAGACGGTAAGCAACGCTGCCAACTTCTACATCGAGGACGTGACCGATCCGGCCAACCCGATAAAAGTGGAAGGCACGATCACATACGACCAGTCGGCCTTCAAGGCGACCCTGCAGCCCGCGGCGCTGCTTGCCTACTCGACGCCCTACCGGGTGACTTTGACAACCGGAATTAAGCGCCTGCGCGACAACGGGCCGCTGCCGATCCAGGTGACCGGCGCCTTCCGGACGCTCGATCCTCCGCCTCTGAGGCTGGTGAACTCGAACCCCGGTTCCAACAGCATCGGCGTAGCGCTCGATAGCGTGATCGAGCTGACCTTCTCCGAACCGGTCGACTGCGCCAGCCTCGAGGCCGGCGTCGCTATCCTTGAAGTGTTCGATCCGCACCCGCACACCGGTCCCGGCCAGCGCGACGTCGGCGGAAGCTGGGCCTGCACGCAGCCCGACTCGATCGATGTCGACTCCTGCGACGGCAACGATTTCTGCATCGTGACCTTCACACCGGACACGCCGTTTCTGTACTCCTCGGATGTCACGCTTACACTCAAGGGCGGAACCCGCGCCGACGGCGCGGTCGAGAGCAACCGGGCCACCGACTTCGGCGGGCAGCTTCCCGAAGACGTGGCCATCTCCTTCCACGTCGATGATCCGCCCGACTTCTACGTGGCAGGCGCGCAGCCCGGATCGCAGATGTCGGGCGTGCCGCTCGACTCCGCGATCACTATCCAGTTCAGCGAGCCGGTCGACTGCGATACGCTGACCGGCAACCTGGCAGTCGAAGAGACCCTCGATGATCACCCGCGCCTGGGAGCAGCGGCCGGAACCACTCGCACTCTGAGCGGCACGCTCGTCTGCAACCCCGCCCCGGCCGGCGACTACAGCTGCGGCGACGGCGGCCCAACTGACCCGTGCCTGGTCGGCTTCACTCCCGACGCGCCCTTCGAGTGGTCATCGCTGGTGGCGGTCACGCTGAGCGGGGCCGCTTACACTCCCGGGACTGCGCCGGCTACGAGAGTCGTGGAAAGCACCCGGGCAACCAGCTACGGCGGCAACCTGACCGACGACTTCATCTTCAGCTTTAGAGTCCAGGATCCGCCGCCGCTGGCCGTCGCCGCGGTCGATCCGGCCGCGGGCGCCGAGATGGTGCAGCGGGACGCGCCGCTGGGCATCGTCTTCTCGGAACCGCTCAACTGCGACTCGGTCAACGACGTCACCGTGGCGATCAGCGAGACGCTCGATCCGCTGCTGGGCGGCGGCACGGCGGCGGTCAGCGGTACGTTAACCTGCACGCCCGGCGATCCGCAGGTCAGCTTCGTTCCCGACGCGCCCTTCGGCTACTCTTCGGTAATCGACGTGACCTTGAAGGGCGGGCCCTTCGACGCGGCAGCTTACCCCAACCATGCCATCGAGAGCGCGGTGGCCACCACCCGCGGCGGACAGCTTCCGGCCGACTTCGGCTATGATTTCATAGCCCAGGATCCGCCGCCGCTGTACGTGACCGGCACCTCGCCGGCGGCCGGCTCGGTCAGGGTGGCCCTGGACGCTGACATCGAGATCACCTTCAGCGAGGCGCTCGACTGCTCGACAATCGACGCCACGACCTTCACCGTCAACGAGCAGACCGACTCCGGTGCGAGCATCGCTCACACCGGCACCTTGAGCTGCAATGCCGGCGATCCACTGGTGGTCTTCGACCCCGACATCGATTTCCAACGCACCTCGCGGGTGACGGTGGCGCTTCTTGCATCCATCCGCAGCGCCCGCGGGACGAGCCGCGGGGGCACGCTGGGCTCCGATTTCGTCTTCAGCTTCTCGACTATTGACCCGCTGCCGCTTTTGGTGGTCAGCACCCAGCCCGGTGGCTCGCAGGATAACGTGACCACCGACGCCAACATTGTTGTGACCTTCAGCGAGGCGGTCGATCGCAACTCGCTCGATCCGTCCACCTTCGTGGTCGAAGACATCAGCGATCCGCAGAACCCGCTGCCGATAGCCTGCGGGGTGCCCGACGGGACATACGGGTTCGGAAGCGGCGACGCGCTGGTGACCTGCGATCCGCCGTCAGATTTTATCTACGACGCCACCATCCGGGTCAGGCTGACCACCGGCATCCGCGCGGCAATCGCCACCTCGGCCGGAGGGAACCTGCCCTTCGACGTGGTCTGGAGCTTCGATATCATCCCGGTGCCGCCGATCGAAGTGACCCAGGTCGTGCCCGGGGACGGCGCCCAGAACGTGCCGGTGGCCAGCAACGTCGCGGTCATCTTCAACCAGGACATATTACAGTCGACGCTGGTGACCTACGCCGACGCGCGGCCCTGCGCCGCCGACGGCGACTGCCCTGGCGGCGTCTTGTGCGGCAACGTAAACGCCGGCTTTTGCGATCCCGACCCGTCAAACGTCACCGTCTGGCTCAACCCGGGCGCGACCAGCGACGTCAACACGCGGGTGGCGCTCGACTTGCTCTCCTACGACTCAAACAGCTTCACGGCGGTCTTCGACACCGTGGCCGATCTAACCGGCGGGCTGCAGTATACCTTCGGCGTGCGCGGCGGCCTGACCGGCGTGCGCGGGCGCTACGGGGCCAGCATCATGGTGGCCAATTTCGTCTCGAACTTCACGACCGGTATCAACATGCTGCTGGCGGGCACCATCCCCCATGACGGAGACAGCGGTGTGCAGGTGACCACCGAGGTATGCGCCGTCTTCCTCGAGGACATCGACCCAACCACCATCACGACGTCGTCCTTCGGCCTGACCTTCGACGATGATTTCGGGACGCAGGCCGTGCCCGTCTCGGGTTTCACTTATGAAGGCGTCGATCCCTTCACCCTCGAGCCGGACGCCACTGGAACCTACACCAATAACAAGGTCTGCCTGGTGATTGCCCCCGAGTTCTGGGATTGCCATCCCGATGCGCGCCCGCTACTCTACAATACATCCTACCAAGCCATGTTGGCTGACAGCATCACTAACGCGGACGGCTCGGTGACCCTGGTAGGCGGCTACGCCTGGACGTTTACGACCGGCGGGCCGCCGCAGGTGCTGGGAGCCTACGGCCAGAACACGGTGGTCACGGTCGATCCCTTGGCCGGCGGAAGCGACCTGCCGGTCAACTGCGCGTTCCACGTAGAATTTGCGGCCGAGCTCGATCCGGCCACGCTGGATTCAACCCGGCTACGGGTGCTGGACGCCAGCGGTACGCCGGTCGGCGCCACGGTCTCGGCGTCCGCCGACCTGTTCGAGGCGATCGTCACTCCCGATGCGATCCTTGGCTTCGATGCCGACTACAAGCTGGTGCTCGCGGGCGGCTACGGCGGTGTAACACTGGCCGACGGCTCGTACCTGGATGCCGACTTCGAGGCGGCCTTTCATACAAGCCCGCCGACCTACGCCACCATCTCGCCGCCGCTCGGCGAGAACACTTACCCGACGGCCATGGCGCCGGTGGTCTTCAGCCGCGATATATATTTCCCGTCGCTTACCGAGGCCAACATCTTCGCCGTGGACAACACAGACGGAGCGACGTTGCAGGGAGTTGTCGCCACCAACAGCGGCGATCCGGATAGCTGCATCCTGCAGGTGGTTCCCACCTATCTTTCGGGCCACGACGTGACCGTCAACGTTACCCAGGGCGTGATGGACTTCAGGGGCAACCCCCTGGGCGCCCCTGCCGCGATCAACTACCCGACGGTGGGGAACACGCCCGCGGTCAACGCACGCATCCCGGATCCTGTAGCGGCGGGGGACGTCAGCCCGGCGGCGGCGAGCGCGGTGCTCGGCGATCAGCTGTTCGTACTGAGCATGCCGGGAGTGGGAGGCAACCTGCGCGATCGCATGTTGCCGCCGACCTTCAACCGCTACACCATCGGCTTCATGGGAACCGGCGTTCCCGCGGGCTGTCCCAGCGAGGCGATCTCCAGCTCGAACGACTACGTCATAGGGGCGGCAGCCCAGCCCGACTCGGTGCTGATCAGGGCCGGCAACCTGCTGCGCTCGGGCTGCGGTTACCAACTCATCCTGCGCCAGAGCCAGTTCTCCAACATCTACGGCGTGGCCAACGGTGATCCCGACCTGGTGGTCGACTATGTCGGGGAGAGCGTTGCCCCTACGCTGGCTGTGACGGACATTCACATAGACGCCATGGCCGGGCCGGATCTCCCTGCCGACGGCCGCGCCGATGTCTGGTCGCGAACTGCGATCTCGGCAACTTTCGATGAGAACGTCGACCCGGCCTCGGTGGGACCGGCGACCTTCACACTCGTATGCGACGGCAACCCGGTGGCCGGGAACATCTCTGTTCAGGGCACGACAGCCTTCTTCGAAACGCTTCTGCCGCTGGCCGGCGCCGCCGCCTGTAGCGCCACCTTAGGCGCGGCCGTGACCGACATGGCCGGCAACGCCCTGGGCGCCGACGTCACGGTTTCATTCACGGTAGAGTCCGTACCGCCGGCGGTGCTGGCGACCAGCCCGGCCGACAGCGACGTCAACGTGCCGGTCACCTCGGACATTACGATTACCTTCAGCGAGCAGGTCGACCCGTCCACACTGCAGGGCAGCACGGTCAACGGCAGCGGAACGATTCAACTCTGGGACCAGGCCGCCGGCAGCGAGGTGTTCGGTTGCATCGAACCCGGCGCGACGCCTGAAGAGGTGATCTTCAGCCCCTATGGCGATCTAGGTGCGGCCAGCGTATACGACCTGGTGATAACCACCGGTGTGGCCGACTTCGGCGCAACGCCGTTGGTCGCGGACGTGGGCGCTTCGTTCACCACCCAGTAAGGGGAATAATAGGGACGTTCTTTCGGGGTTGATCTCTGGCCGGGTACTCAATAAACTGTCCGCGGATAGAGGAGGTCTGACATGCGACGGGCTATAGCGGTGTTCTTCGCGGCGTTTATTTGCATCTCGGGCGCAGCCTGCAGCAACACTCCTGAGATTGACGGCAAGAAGGTCGGTGACTGGATTGCCTTGTTCAGGCACGAGGATTGGGCCGTGCAGACCCAGGCCGAGGAAGCCGTGGCGCGGCTGGGCGAGCCGGCGCTGCCTTACCTGCTGCGTAACCTGCCCGCGCCCGATCCGGCCCTGCGCCTCGGCGCTGTGGCCACGCTGGGTAAGATGGGCGCGCCGGCCCTGAAGATGGTTCCCGAGTTGCTCAAGCGGATGAAGGTGGAAAAGGTGGCCGTTATCAGGACGGAGATCCTGAAAGCGCTTGCGAATATCGATCCGCGGGCCGAGGGCGTACTGCAGGAATTCAAAAAACGCCTGCGCGACGAGGACGCCGACGTGCGCGAGGCCGCCCGGGCGGGCCTTTCGAAGCTCAAGCCCCCAAAGCCTGCTCCCAAGAAAGATGTCCCGGGCCTCGAGGTCGGCCGGAAGGTTTCTTTCGAACTGCGTGCGGCCGTTGGTGAGCAGCTCGCCGCCGGCGGTTTGGCCTTCGGGATGATTGCCGAGGTGGTCAGGGAGGACAAGCGTGCGGCCATCGTCTGGCCGGCAGTCAAGGGCGGCAAGATTGTCGACGATGACATCGTGGCCTTCGTCTTCGAAAAGAAAGACGAGAAGTGGAAACTATCGCAGGGCAATCTGAAAATGTCGGTCGAGGATGGGCCGGCGAAGCTGACTGCCGCCCTGGGCGGCGCCGACAAACAGCGGGTTGTGCGCCCCTGTGGCGTCGCGGAAGGAGAATTGGCCGACTTTCTGGGCGAGCATGGCAAGCAATTCAAGGAGGCCTTGGCGGCCGGCAAGGACGGCGATGCCGTTAGGATCTATGAGGAGTTGACCTGGGCCTTCTCGTTTCGCCTGGCGGCCTACGACGATGCTTTGCCCGAGATGCTGACAAAGGGTGCATTCGGCGGGCCGGGCTGGAAACTCGAGATCTCGAAGGACAAGAAGAGCGCCACCGTCAGCGTGCAACTGGGTGGCAAGGCACAAACCGGGACCGTCCAGCTCGGAAAATGCGGTGGGGGCACGATCATCTCGGGTTTTCCTCCCAACCCGAAGTAGTCAGGAAAGTTTATGGCCAAGCGAGAATGCACGCAGGAGAGAAACCTTGAGCGCTGCAACTGCAGCTACGAGCCCTGCAGTCGCAAGGGGGTCTGCTGCGACTGTCTCACTTTTCACTGGCGCCAGGGCGAGTTGCCGGCCTGCATGTTTCCAGACGATGTCGAACGAACCTATAATCGCTCCATCGAGCACTTTATCCAGACCTACCAGCAACGCGGGCGCTGGTGGTGATGGCAGCGAATGAGGTTTGAAACGATCTTGGTTGACTTTCTATACCTGATTGGGTAGTGGCTAAGCGAATATCATCTCAATTGAAAGAGAGCCGGCGGCGTGACTGAAGGCGAACCGAAGACGATCCGCAGGCTCGAGACCGGCAAGAATATCCTGCTGCGCTCTCCTTGCCAGGGTGTTTCCGATTTCGTCGAGCGTTACGCGGCCTGTGTCGAGGCAGACACCTTCGTGTTGCCCAAGCCGGACATGTACCCGGTCGGTACCAAGGTGCGCCTGGAGGTGCGGCTGAAGGATGAAAGGCCGGTTTTCAAGGCGGCCGGTGTCATCAGCGAGCCGCTTCAGGGCAGGACGGGAACGGCGGTGCGAATTGCGGCCATGGATCCTGTTTCGCGGGGGTTATTCAGGCGCATGTTCGAGCGAGCCCAGACGCGGGATCAACCGATCAGCGCGGTGTCCGTAGATCGCCAGAGCATTGTCCAGATGCTGCGCAACATAGAACTGGTCTCCGAGGATAGCGGCGATTCGGGCCATGAGCCGGCCCAGGTCGCGGCCCCCAAGGGAATTGTGCTGGGAATCGATTTGGGCACCACGAATACCTGCTGTGCCATTGTCAAGGATGGCAAGCCGTTCATCATCCCCTCGCGCAGGGGACACCAGACAATTCCATCTGTAGTGGCCATCGATCCCATGGGCCAGACGGTCGTGGGTAGCGCGGCCAAGGCCCAGATGGAGATCAACCCCAAAAAAACAGTCTACGGAAGCAAGCGCCTGGTCGGCAGGCCCTACGAGTCACCGATCGTGAGGCAGGTTCGCGACAGGTTCCACTACGAGATAGTGCCGGGCCGTGACGGTCACGCGGCGGTGAACATCGAGGGCCAGATATTGAGCCTGGAAAAGGTTTCCTCGCTTATTTTAAACGAGATCCGCGACGTGGCCCAGGAATACCTGGGAAAAGTGATCATGCGGGCGGTGATCACCGTTCCCGCCTACTACAACGAGAACCAGCGCTCGGCGATTCGCGAAGCCGGGCAGCTTGCCGGACTGCACGTCGAGAGAATCCTCAACGAGCCGACAGCCGCTGCGCTGGCCTATGGGTTAAGGCACCATGGAGAGCAACGCCTGCTGGTCTACGACTTGGGCGGCGGAACCTTCGACGTTTCCGTGTTGCACGTTTATGCAAACGTCTACGAGGTTCTGGCCACCGGCGGCGACACTTTCCTGGGCGGCGTGGATTTCGACGCACAGTTGATGGATCACATCGTGATCGAGTTCCAGCTTCAGTTGGGCAAACTTCCCCAGATGGAGCGCATAGCGTTGCTGCGGGCCCTGCAGGGTGCCGAGTTCGCCAAGTGCGCGCTGAGCGCGCGCTCGGAGTACGAGGTGCGCCTGCCGTTCATCGGCACGGTCGACGGCAAGCCGGTCGATCTGCAAGTCAAGGTTACGCGTGAACAACTCGAGGATCTGGTCAGACCGATGGTCAAGCGCACGCTGGACGTCTGCGACGAGGTGCTGATCAAGGCCGGGCTTGCCAGAGAGGACATCGACGCCATTCTCCTGGTCGGCGGGCAGACGCGTATGCCGATGATCTGGAGCATGATCGAAGATCATTTCGGCAAACAGCCGATCAAGGGAGTTCATCCCGACGAGTCGGTAGCCATTGGGGCCGCTTTAATGGCCGATTCGATGGACTCTCTGGACGCTTTGGTGCTGGTTGACGTTCTGCCTATAACCATCGGCGTGGGCGTGCCCGGCGGAAGCTTCACCAGCCTGATCGAGGCCGGCGCGCGGGTTCCCATCGCGCGCACCTTCGAGATGCGAACTTTCGCCGAAAATCAGATCGAGATCCACCTGCCGGTCTACCAGGGCGAAAGCCTCAAGGTAGACGAGAACGAGTATCTCGGTACGGTTCACGTGCGCGGCATTCCCCCGGGGCCTCCCGGCAGCCGGACAATCGACGTGACCTTCAGACTAAGCTCGGAGTGCCTGTTGACGGTGACTGCCGCAGATCGCCAGGCGGGCGAACTGGCCGAGGTGATCATGACCACCCAGGACACGCCGGAGTCGCTCAGAAATAAGCTCGGTCTGGGAAACTCGGATGTGCCGGATCTCGAAGGGGCGGACCCGCTGCCGTTATCTGCCGGGCAAGATATGGATACGACACAGCCGGAGATTGCACTGCCGCCGACCGCTGCGGCAAAGTCAGGCGAGCTACCGCCGCCGGCCGCAGACGCCTGGTCTACGGATTCCCATCCAGATCTGGAATCCATTTTCCCGACCCCGCCTCCCGTGTCGGCCCGCCCGGAACGACAGGTCGTCGAGAAACAAGGCGGCGCGCCCTTAGGCGCGCCCTCCGGCGCGCACCGCAAGGTCGGCAAGTTGGGCGGCTTCTTTTCCTTCCTGAAAAGACTTTTCAGCCGCTCTTCACACTAAGGGCTGCGGAAAAACGATGCGAAACGAGGTTCCCGTAGCATCGGACTCGAAGAGCAACTCGGCCTGCTGGCTGGCCGCGATCTGATTGGCGATGGCCAGGCCTATGTCCATGCGCAGGGTCGTCCCGCCCTCTTTATCCAGGTCGATCCGCGGATCGAAGATAGTAAGCCTTTCTTCCTCTGGAAGCCTGAGCGAATCGTCCCTGATCTCGATCGACGGCGGTCCTTCGCCGGCGGCTACCGTAACGTCGAAGCGCGGGCCGGTCTCGGCGGCTTTCCGGGAATGGGCCCGTTGCAGGAAAGTCAGGATATTACTCAGCGCAGTCATCAGGTTTGAGGGCGCGACACGCGCCTGCTGCAGATCCTGACCATTCTTGAGACACACATCTCCCGCGCCGGGGTAACCCCTGGTCACGATATCGTCATACCACAGGGCCACGAAGCGGTTCAGGTCGACCAGTCGACTGTCTTCGCCGAGCGGCTGCATCGAGACTCGCGAAAGGCCGGAAAGCAATTCCGAGATGCGCTCGGCGCCCGTGATGCTTTCGTCGATACCGGCGAAGATATCTTCGAGGATCTCATCGCCGCCGGATACCTGCCGGCCTGAGACTTCCCTGAGGCTTTCACGAACCATCTTCATGTTGGAAATGACGAATGACAGCGGATTATTCATCTCGTGAAGTATTGCGCCCGCGAACTTCCCGGCCAGCGAGAGTTTCTCGCTACGTACCAGGCAATCGCGGGTTTTCACAATCTCTTCGAGCTTTCGTTCCAGCATTTTCTTCTCGACCGCTCGCCTGAGAATGATCTCGAGCCTGTTCATGTCCACAGGCTTCTGCAGGTAGTCATGGGCGCCGGCCTTCATGCAGGCTATGGCTGAATCGATGGATGCGTAACCGGTCATGACGATGATGTCGAGGCCTGGATCGATCTTCAAAAGCGCGCCGATGATCTCCTCGCCGGGCATGCCGGGCAGCTTGAGGTCGGTGAGACAGGCGTCAAAACCGGTCTTTTCGGCCATGGCGATGGCGCCGGCGCCGCTTTCGGCCGTAATGACCTCGAACCCCAGCCGGGCCAAAGCCGACTGTAGAAAACGCCGCAGGTTGGCGTCGTCGTCGACAACCAGCACCCGTGGCCCGGTATTTTTCAGGCTGCCTTGTTTGACTTTCGTCAAAACGCACCTCGCAGGAAGATCAGCGCTCACAAGTAAGATGATCCTGCGGGTTGTCGCGATAGTCTTGCGAGTTAATCGCCGGACAGTTGTCGAGGATTAGACGCTTGAGGTTGGTCACTTGATCCCAGTCAAGCGCCATGGAGTCGAAGACAATCGGGACGGGATTGGTCGTGTTCTCGATCAGATCGACTAGACTCTGGTAGTATCCCTCGGACAAGCCCGTTTGCCAGATTTTTTCGAAGTTGTCTTCGAAGGAGTCGACCAGGTCGGGGAAGGCCGCTCGATCGTATATGGCGACGTTCTCGACAGTGTTGTGCTCGGCATTGTCCGAGAGGTTGTAGCTGCCGGAAGCCAGCACTCGCCCGTCGATGATGAAGTACTTATGATGCATCTGCTCGGCGTAGTGGTAATCCCAGCGGTAGCAATAGAACTTGAAAAGCAGCGGGATTCCAGCAGCCTGGACCAGGTAACTGAAGTAGTAACCGCTGTCGGTGCATTTTTGTATTTTGCTTACGCTGTCGCCGGCCGCGGTCAGGCAGTCTTCGAAGTCCGTTTGCTGCTCGCCCTGGTACCATTCGGAAATGTATTCCTGGTCGTCGAGATAGATGCGGATGTCCAGCGACGGATCCTCTGCCCAGCGGGCCATCAGCGCCTCGGCCACCGGCCGCGAGCGCATGTGACCCGAGGCGATGTGGATGGATTTCCGTGCGCCCTGGATCAGCTCGACCAGCCTGTCGGATACGGTGTTGTGGCCGCTTACAACGGAGAAGGTCGGTCCGTAGGATGTTACCGAGGTCTTGAAGTTCGAGGATGTAAAAACGGCGTCCGCGACGGAGGTGTCGGGGATCATGTAGTCGCTGATTTCCTTCGAGCCGAGCCAGGCCAGGCCCGGGTTCCAGACCAGATCGCGCGAATTGGCCCACAAGTAGTTGAACTCCTTCTGATAGCGAAGCAGCAGTTCGTCGTTGCCCTTGATGAAGACGGTGTTCTCGTCGTACTTGGTGCCGGCCGAGTAAGACCAGTTGCCCGAGCCGGTGGCCAAGACGCCGGTCAGCGCGTCCATGGTGGAAGTGCGCGGCCCGTCGACGATGGCGAACTTGTGGTGCATGATCTTGTTCACATAGCGCACGTCGATGCCCAGGTCTTCGAGGCTGGCCGACATGGTGCCCTTGGGGTCATTATGATCGGCGTTGGCTGACTCGAAGATGAAACGCACCGACACGCCCCGATTGACCGCGCGTTCAAGGGAGTCGAGCATGCCGTAATCGCTGAAGGAGTACATGGCTACGTCAATAGACTTCTGGGCCGAGTCGATCAGATCGGCAACGCGCGCCAGGTGACTCGAGTTGTAAAGTTGAGGCGAGAAGATGACATCGACTACGGAGTTATACTCGCAGCGCTGGCTGACCGCCGCGGTCAGTTGCTCGAACGCCTTGGGGCCGACGTAGTAGACGTCGTCGACTTCCTCGGCGTCATCGAAATAGTCGTCGTCTTCGGTCCCCGCCAACCCGTCGGGGCCGTCGCGGTGCTTGATGATGTTGCGCGCTGCCCGCGAATGCACACCGGCCTCGCGCAGAACTTCGTATGATACTTCGGGATCGTTGACCCATGCCAGCATCTCCCTGACGGGGCACTCACCGTAGATGTCATCGGTCTTGCCGCCCGGCGCGGCCTCTTCGTTCTTGGCGTCGGGCGATGTCTCCTCGCCGCAGGCAACCACGCCGAACACCGTGAAAACCATGAAAAGTAAAACTCGATGAATGTGCATGCAGGCCCCTTTCTGAGGACAAGGCCGAATATAACATCAGAGATGGACATTTTCAATCGGATCGTAGTCACTCTTGACAAAAGGCGTTTTTACGTGCAAAGTAACCATTGGTTACTTTTGGGCGGCACATGCGCGCGGATCGGAAATCCTACAGGGGCAACCGTCGGCCGGCACTGCTTTCGGCGGCCAGGAAGGCCTTTTTCAGCAAGGGCTACCACGGGGCCACCATGGAACAAGTGGCCCGGAGGGCAGGGTTTTCCAAGCGCACGGTCTACATCTATTTCAAGAACAAGGACGAGCTTTTCCTGAGCGTCTGTGAACAGGGACTTGTGCTGCTGCAGGAGAGACTTCGCAAGATCGACTCTGGCGCTGCAAGCATCGAGGATAGCATTGGCAGGATACTCGACGAATACCTGGCCTTCGCCAGGGAACACCCGGACTATTTCAGGATCATCTTCCAGGAGGCCACCGCCGGGATGATCGCCAATATCTCCGCCGATCTCAGAAACAGGCTCGAGCAATATGAACGAGCCTGTTTGGGAGTCGTCGTGGCCGTGGCCGAGAAGGCGCTGGCTTCGGGCATGATCCGGGGTATTGATCCCTGGGAGGTGGCCGCTTCCTTCTGGGGAGTCGTGACCGGCATCATCCTGCTGTCGCTGGGTGGCAGCCAGACCGTCTTCACCCGGCACAACAGGGAAGAACTGGTCGCCAAGGCGGTCTGGATAATGTACGCCGGCATGCGCCAGACAGCGGCGGAAAGGACGGCGCCTTGACTGCCGGTCTCCTCGACGGAGTCGACGGCCTGATTGCCGGTCCGCGCAACGCTTCGATCGAGCGCGCCAAAAGTTCCGGCCGCGGGATAGTGGGCTACTTCTGTTCTTACCTGCCGGTCGAGCTGATCACGGCGGCCGACATGGTTCCTGTCAGGTTGCGCGGGGCGGGCAGCCTCGATTCGGGCCCGGCCGATGTTTTCATGTCCAGCCGCACCTGCACCTACGTGCGCCACACGCTTGCCATGGTGCTGCGGGGCGAGTACGACTTTCTGGACGGCGCCGTGTGTCTGAATACCTGCGACCACGTCCGGCGCGCATTCGACCTGTTCAGACACAAGTCGAAAGTGAAATTCCAAGGGTTCATCTCGGTGCCGCGCAATGCGCGCGAGTCGTTGTATCCTTACTACCGGCAAGAGGTAGAAAACCTGCGCTCGGCGATCGAGAAACACTTCGAAGTTGAGATCGGTCCTGATCAGTTACGGCGAGCCATAGCCCTGCACAACCGGGTTCGCGCGCGGCTCGGACAGTTCGACTTGCTGCGCGCCGAGGACGAAGCGCCCATAGGAGGCGCCGATCTGCTCATGGCCACTGTCGCGGCGGCGGTCATGGCGCCCGAGGACTTTCTGAGCCGTTCGGACGAGTGGCTTGGGAAAATCCAGCAAGAAGACAAGTTGCCCAAGCCGCGAGCCAGGTTGATACTGGCCGGAGGAGAGTTGGACGAGCCCGGCTGGGTCGCGCTGATCGAGAACCTGGGCGCCCGGGTAGTGGGCGACACGTTGTGCACCGGCATGCGCGCGCAGCAGAGCCCGGCCTGCGAAGATGGCGACGATCCGCTGGAGGCCATCTGCCGGCGCTACTTCTTTCAGGTCTCCTGCGCGCGCATGATCGGCAACTTTCCGGACAGGTACGAGTCGCTGATGCGGGCGGTGCACGAGCGCAGCGCCGACGGGATCATCTTCCAGCGCCTGCAGTTTTGCGACCCCTGGGGCGGGGATGCTCACAACCTGCGCCAGCGGGCCAGGCAAGACGGCATCCCGCTTTTGGTGCTCGAACGCGAGTACGGCATGCTCAACAGCGGTCAACTCAAGACGCGCGTGCAGGCCTTCCTGGAGATGATCGAATCCCGGTCCGGCCGCAGGGCACGGAAGACGGACGAGGTGCGTATCGATGTCCGCTGATCCGTTCAATGCTCCCGAATGGCGCGTTTTATCGGACACTCTTCCCTGTCTGATACGCCTGCTGCGGAGCGATAGCCGCGGGCTGGGAATTTTGCAACTGGTGTCCGAGACATGGGACTACCTGGGCGAGACGGCCCAGCGGTTCGCGCGCGGAGACCCCTTCGTCTGGTACAACCTGGGCTTCAACCCCGAGCTGGTTCTGGCCCTTGACGGCGTCGGCAACATCTGCATCGAGTCGCAGGCGGTGTTGCAGAACACGCTCGGAGATCCTGCCGTGTGTCACGAGTTCATCGACGCCGCCGAGTCCGCCGGTGTGCCGCCTGATTGCTGCTCGGCCGACAAGGCGGCAATCGGGGCCATCATGCGCGGCCTCTACCCCGAGCCGGCCTGTGTGGTGGGCATCAACACGCCCTGCGACTCACAGGTGCTTTCGACCCAGGCCATGGCCGAGCTGAGCGGCAAGCCGTTTTTCATTATCGACGTTCCTTACTACGACGACGAACGAACCGTCAGCCACGTTGCCGATCAACTTAGTGAGCTTGTGCCTTTTCTCGAGCGGCACACCCGGCGCCGGCTCGACTGGGACAAGCTACGCGAGGTATGCGCTCTTTCAAACCGGGCGATCGAACTGCTCTGGGAATGGCTTGACTGGCGGCGCATGGTGCCGCTGACCCAGTCGAGCAAGCTGGTGGCCTTTACGCTGGCGCACCAGATCCTCTTTTGCGGCAGCCGGCGCGGGGTGCGCATCGCCGAGGCCCTGGCACTCGAAGCGCGCCAGAGGCACGAGCGCGGCGAACGCTTTTACAAAGAGCGCGTGCGCGCGGTCTGGTACCAGGATCCGGTCTGGACCGACATGCAGATCTACGACTGGATGGAGCGCGAACTGGGACTGAGCGTGCCGATCGATGTCTTTGGCTACTATGCCCAGGAGGGACTGATCGACACCGCAACTCCCGAATCGATGCTTTACGGACTTGCGCGCAAACTATGCAAGTGCCAGCCGATGTCGCGCCAGTTCAGGGGAAACATCGAGGCCTACATCGCCGACTTCATGCACATGCACGAGGCCTTCAAGGCCGATTGCGGCATCTTCGCCGGGCACGTGGCTTGCAAGCACGCCTGGGGCGGGATCGGCCTGTTTCGCGAGGCCTGCCGCCGGGCGGACATCCCCCTCTTGGTGTTCGAGTTCGATATGTTCGACGCCCGGGTGACTTCGCGGGAGGCCATCCAGGCCGAGCTGAGGCGCTTCGTCGAGGAAGTCGTCTGGCCGGCCAAGCAGCGCAAGGCGCGCAAGGCGGGGCGATGATTGCCGCCGGCATCGATATCGGCTCGACGGCCTGCAAAGCGGTCGTTCTGGTCGACGGCCGGATAGCCGGGGTGGCCATCGGCCCGGCCTCCACCAATCCGGGTAAGACTGCCGACGAAATATATGCCCGGGCGCTGGCAGACGCCGGGCTCGAGGGCCGGCGGGCCGAGTGTGTCGTCGGCACCGGCTACGGCCGGGCCCGGGTGGAGTTCGCCGACGAAAACATCTCTGAGCTGACCTGTCACGGGCGTGGGGCCTCGTTTGTAAACGGCGCAGTCAGGACGGTGCTCGACATCGGCGGCCAGGACACCAAGGCGATCCGCGTTGATGAAGCGGGGTTTCTTTTGGACTACGCCATGAACGACAAGTGCGCCGCCGGGACGGGGCGCTTCCTGGATGCCATGGCGCGCACCCTGGAACTCGATCATCGGCAGATGGACCGGCATTCCGAACAGGCCTCCCGGGCCGCGGTGATCACCAGCATGTGCAGCGTGTTTGCCGAGTCGGAAGTGATCAACCTGATCAACGACGGAGTGGAAATAGGGCAGATCGTGCGCGGGCTGTACGACGCCATGGCCGGGCGGGTGGCCGCGCTGGCGCGCCGGGTGGGCCTCGAACGCGAGGTCATGCTGACCGGCGGGGTGGCCAAGAGCCACGGACTGCTTAGGGCCTTGGCGTCCAAGATCGGCTTGACTCCGCTGGCGCCGCCGGTGGGCGTTGATCCGCAGATCATCGGGGCGCTGGGAGCGGCCGTCAGTGCCGCCGAGCGAGGCGCTATGGAGGGAGAGTGATCATGAGAGAGCAGAAAAGAGAAGCCGATGTGATCGTCGTCGGAACAGGTGCGGGCGGGGCGACGATCGCGCGCGAGCTTTCGAGACGGGGGTTCGACGTCTTGATGATCGAGAAGGGCCGGCATCATCAGCGCTTGTTGGGAACTCACGCCGGGGCGGCCCTGATGTCAGACCAAATGGGCATGCGCACTTCCCGCGAGGGAGTCGGGTGTGTGCGCGCCATCACCACCGGCGGCTCGACCATGTTCACCTGCGGCACCTATCGCGCCCCGGCCCCCTTCATCAAAAAGAAATTGGGGATCGATCTGGACGAATACATCGAGGAAACACGGCGCGATCTCGGAGTCGGCAAGATGCCCGATAGCTTCATCGCCGGCTCGAGCATGATGCTGATGGATGCCGCCGACCGGTGCGGCTACAGGTGGGAAGTGTTCGAGAAGTTCATCAATCCCGACTTGTGCCGAGAGGATTGCTCGGACTGCATGCTCGGCTGTCGCCGCGGCGCCAAGTGGACGGCCCGCAACTTCGTACAGCAAGCTGTCGACAACGGCGCGACTTTGCTGCAACCATTGACCGTCGAGAGCGTGATTCACAAGGGAGGTCGGGCCTGCGGAGTCCAGGCCTGGCGGGGCAGGGAGCTGGTGACCTTCAGCGCTCCGCTGGTGATCCTGGCCGCCGGTGGGATGGCCTCGGCCCCGATCCTCAACCGCAGCGGTATCTGGAGCGCCGGCCGCGGAATCTTTCTCGATCCGTTGATGTTGGTCGGCGGTGTTTACCGGGGTCCGGGTTCTCATTCCGGCACGAAGTACAACCCGCCTATGACCGTCGGCTCATGGGAGTTCTACGAGTCTGAGGGTTTCATGCTGGCTCCGTTGGTCGACCCCTGGATGATGTTCATAATGCAGCAGGGCCAGGTGTCCGCGGCCGGCGCATTCGGTGTTTTACGCTATCCCAGGTGGATGTCGATAATGACCAAGGTCAAGGACGATCGCACCGGCGAGATCTTCCTCAACGAGGCTTTTTCAAAGCCGCTCACGGACGCCGACCGGCGCAAGCTCGGTCGCGGCGCCGAGATATCGGAAGAGATCCTGATAGCGGCGGGCTGCAAACCGAAGAGTATCGTGCGCGGGCCGATTCGCGGCGCTCACCCCGGCGGCGCCTGCCCGATCGGGAGCGTGGTCGATAAAAACTTGAAGACCGAGATAGACGGTCTTTTTGTATCCGACGCCTCGGTTTTTCCCGAGGCGCTGGGCACCCCGGTGGTGGCGACCGTGGTGGCCATGAGCAAACGCCTGGCGCGGCACCTGGTCGCGCAACGGGACGGAGCCCGGTGAGCGACGAGCTAGATGGGGTGGACTACGCCACCCAGATCGGCAGGTTACGCGGGATCCTTGAAGGCCTGGGCGGGCGGGTACGCTCGCGCCGCCTGGATGACCATCGGGCTTTTGCGCGCCGGATAGGTCTTGCCGTGCGCGGCGCGGGCCGGCCATCGGTCGTTGTCGGAGACGATGTCGGAGCAGAACTGGGCCGGCCGGGAGCCGGGCCGCAAGCCCGGTCACATGCGTTGGTACTGCCGACTGCCAGGGGCGAACTCGTGCGTGACGGCTTGGTGCATTGCGTTGGTAACGATATCGGAGAGGCCGCGCCGGGCGAGAACCGGGCGTTTGCACAAATCGTACTTGTCGCGCATCCCGAGACGGTCAGTCTCGATCTGTTCGAGCTGGAGTCCAACCAGTACCTGGCCAACCGGGTTGCCGGCTATATGGCCCGCACGGTGCCGGGCAGGCTCTGGGTGCGCTTCAGCAAGAAGCTGCTGGCGAGTGGATTCGGGCTTTTCGAGCTGGGTTGCTGTCTGCTTGCTGCCTACCGCATGGACTTTATGGAGATCGAGGCGGCCGAGGCAGTCCTGGTTTGCGGGGATGACGCATTGATGCGGGCGCTCGATTCGATCGCCGCCGAGGTCAAGGTGCTATCGGGACGGCAGCGCAAGCTTACGCTTCAGGAAAGCGGCCTGTACGAGTGCGCCGATCTCGACTGCGACAACTGCGACGAGCGAGTGGTTTGCGACGCCTTGAAAGACGTCACAATTCGTTATCGAAAAAGGGGTGCGAATTGAGCCCGGACACGGACAGCACACAGCAAGGCATTGTCGATTTCTTCGGGCGCATCGGAAAGTTGTCGGGGTTGCTGACATCGGTAACCGGCGGCGGGCTGCAGGCGGTGCTGGAATTTAGAGAAACCGGAAAACGCCTGTTGTTGGATCCCGAAGGCGGCCGGGTGGTGTTCGGGGGCCATGGCCTTGAGGGGACGGTGGCCATGGCCGGCACGAGCGAGGATCTGCATGATCTCTTGCTGGGCAAGCTCTCGGTGATTGACGGCATCAGCGAGCGCCGCCTGCTGCTCAAGGGCGGCATGTGTCACCTGGTGGCCTTTTTTCCGCTCTTCGATCTGGCCCCGGTGGCCTATGCGGAACACCTGTTGATCGAGGAAAGACGGAGGCAAAGAAAGCCGCGCAAGCTTCGCAGGCTCCTGGGAGCGTTTTTCGGCCTGTTCTTCAGGCTGTTCGCTTTTCTGCTCGGGCGAGCGCTGCGCCGGCACCCCACCCGGGAGTTGAACGCTGCGCTTTCGGCAATGTCGCGAGGCGCGGCCAGGTTTTCGCCGTTGATCGAACCGTCCCGACCCGTTGCGCTCGGCGAGGAAGAGAACAATCCGCTGGCCGCGCCGCGTGCATCTTTACTGCGCCGTTTTTGGTTCTGGACAATCAGGGCGGCGATGTTCACGGGCGGCAGGATCATTTCTTTGATGAAATACAAACTCGGGCTGCCGGTGGATCTTTTTCGCGTGCTGGCCGGCCTGTCTCGCGGGCTGGGGGATGGACCTTCTGGAAAGAAGGAATGAGCCATGTCCTCGGCGCTCATAAAAACGAAGGTCGTGGCTGTGCTCGGCAAGGGCGGGGCGGGAAAGACGATGTTCAGCGCGCTGGCCGCCAGGTCCCTGATCGATATGGAGATTGGCCCGCTGCTTCTGGTGGACGCCGATCCGACCGGGGGGCTGGCCTGGGCGGTGGGCGCCGGCATGGAACGGACTATAGGCCAGGTGCGCGAGGAGATGATCCGCGAAGCAACTTCAGCGGACATGGATGCCGAGCGGGTTGCGCAGGCGGTTGACTGGTCGATGTTGCAGGCCTTGCAGGAGCGCGGCAATTACTCGCTGTTGTCCATGGGCATGACCGACAGCAAGGGGTGCTTCTGCCCGCTGAACACGCTGCTTAGGGCCGCGATAGAAAAACTGGCTGTCGGCTTCGCCGTTGTCTTGATCGACGCCGAGGCCGGGATAGAGCAGATCAGCCGCCAGCTGATGCGCGGGATAGACATCCCGGTGGTCGTGACCGATGGTTCGGCGCGCGGTTTGAAGGCCGCCGGTGTGGTGGCCGGTTTATTGATACACCATCGGGTGGCCGCGCGAGGAAGCCTTGTGTTGAACCGGGCCGGGAAGTTGCCGGGCGCCGTTCCGGCCGGGCTGGAACTCGTCGGCTCGGTTCCCGAGGACGAGGCCATCACACGTGCCGACGGCCGGGGTGATTCCTTGCTGGAGATTCCGTCCGAAAGCCGGGCGCTCGGCGCTGTGCGCGGGATCGTCGAGAAATTGTTTTCCGAGGGCGACCGGTGAAGCAGATCATCGATGGCTACAAAGAGGCGCTTGCGGGCTATCCGCAGGCGGAGGTCGGTGCTGGAAAGCGCATCGGTTATCTTTGTTCCTATGTGCCCCAAGAACTGCTTACTGTGCCCGGCCTCGAGCCATACAGCATGCACGCCCCGCAATGCGCCGGCACGGATCTGGCCGACACCTACATGGGCCGGGTGACCTGCTCGTACATGCGCTGCATCCTGGAGGCCTTCGAGGAGGATCGCTACGAATACCTGGACGGGTTCGTCATGACCACCGGTTGCGATCACATGCGCAGGCTGCATGACAACCTGGCCTATCTGCGCAAGCCTGACTTTCTCAAACTGCTCGACGTGCCGCACAAGGTATCGCCTGCGGCTATAGATTGGTATACTGAAGAACTCAGGCGGCTTGCGGACGATCTGGCCGAAGCATTCGATCTGGAAATCACTGACGCGCTTGTGCGCGAGTCCATCGGAAAATGGAACCAGGCGCGGCGCCTGATGGTCGAGATCGATCGCCTCAGACGGGCGGATGCGCCGCCGCTTTCGGGCAGCGAGATGATCGCGCTCTCGGCCGGCTTCGGCGCGCGGCCGATCGAGGCCAACTTGCGCGATCTGGAAAGGCTGCTGGACGAGGCGCGCCGGACAACCGACTGCTCCCGGGCAAAGGCCCGGGCCCGGCTGTTGCTGGTTAGCAGTCAACTCGATGACATTCGTTACGTCGAGGCGCTCGAGGCCGGCGGCGGCCTGCTGGTCGGCGAGATCGGCTGCACGGCGGCCAGTTCGTTCGAGGGGCAGGTGGACGAGCAGGCCGAGCCTTTCCGGGCGCTGGCCCGCAGGTACCTCGAGAGGCTGCCTTGCCCGCGCATGATGGAAGAGCATTCACGGCTGCTCGAACGGATAGTTGAGATGAGGGGCGAGCGGCGCGCGGACGGAGTGATCATAGTGGCTCTAAAGTTCTGCGACAGCTGGGCCTGGGAGGGCACCTTGCTGTTGCGGGAACTCAGGGAGGCCGGTGTCCCGGTTCTGCGCCTCGAGCGCGAGTATTTCTTTTCGGGGGAAGGGCAGGTAGCGACCAGGGTGCAGGCTTTTTTGGAGAGCATGGGAAAATGATCGGCGCAGCGACCAGGAAGGACTCCGTCTATCTTCGCTGGGCGGCCAGAAATTGGCTGCGTATCTTACGCCTGGGAGTCAACCCGGGGCCGGCGCGCATGCTCAAGATTCGCAAACGTTATCCATGGGTGTCCGGATTCTTGAAGGTCAACAAGTTGATGGCGCGCCTGATGGGAGAGAGGCGCGGGGCTTATCGCCAGGCCACCGGTTTTATCATCAACCGGTTGATCGACGCGCTGGCCACGATAGTTCGGGACATCCACCGGCGCCGGGACAGGCTGGTCTGGCACGAAGATTTGGTTCCTCCCGAGATCCTGCACGCCATGGGTCTGATGCCCTTCATGGTGGAGATGCTCGGGATAGTCCTGCCGATGGTGGATACCGAACTGGGCGAAGCGTACCTGGACGAGGCCGAAAACGCGGGCTTGCCGGCGGATACCTGCACCCTGCCGCGCATGTCGCTCGGCCTGGCGCTCAGAGATCACTTTCCGCCTCCGCTTGCGATAGTCAGTTCGAATTCACCATGCGACGGGGGCATGTCATCCTATGCTTTCATGCAGAAGCTTTCGGGCGCTCCAACCTACCGCCTCGACCTGCCCTACCGTTACAAGGATGACTCGGCGGTGGACTACTACACCAACGAGCTTGTGAAGATGATAGACTTTTTAGAAGAGCACACTCCGGGCAGGCTGGACGACGAGCACCTGCGAGAGATATGCACGCAACGCAACCGGGCCATGGAGCTTGAGCTTACCCTGTGGGACATGCTCAGGCACAAGCCCGCGCCACTTGGCTCCGACGTCGTCTTCCTGGCTCACATGCTCTTTTTCGGCCTGTTTCCGGGAATGCCTCAGGCCACCAAGATGTACGCCGGGCTGGTCGAGTATGCCCGGCAATCGCTGCAGGCGGGCGGCGGCATTCCCGATGAGAAATACAGGGTGCTTTTGTGGAATCCGGCCACGCTCATTTTCCCCGAGATTTTCTCGTGGGCGGAGAGCGAGTTCCGGGCGACCATGATCATGGAGATGCTGACCTTCAACCGGCATCCATTGATCGACACGACTTCGCGCCGGAGCATGCTGCGCGACCTGGCGCGGATCATGATGCAGGGGCCGATGTCTCAGCACACCCGCGGCCCGGTCGAGTACTTCTTCGACGATCTGTTCTTCATCCACGAGCACTATTCGACCGATATGATCTGGATGGCCGGGCACGTCGGCTGCAAGAACACCCAGGCGCTTCTGGGCATGATGCGCGAAAAGTGCAGGCAGAAACGGATCCCGCTTCTTACAATCGACTACGACCTGGGCGACTCGCGGGTGGTCTCGGTAGACGGGATCAAGGAGCAGGTGCGCATGTTCATGGACACCGTCATGCGCTGACGGGCAAGGGAGGTCGGTAATGCGCTTATGGGCTGGTTGCGATGTGGGATCGACGACGGGCAAGGCGGTCATTCTTGACGAATCCAAGGTGTTGGCCGGCGCCATCGTCGAGAGCACGCTCGATCCGGAGAAAACGGCCAGGCAAGCGCTGGATAGAGCCGCGGCCGATATGGATATTGCTCCCGCCGGCGTCGAGTTCGTGCGATTGGTTGGCACGGGCTACGGTCGCCTGCAGATTCCTTTTGCAGACGAGAATGTCTCCGAGATAACCTGTCACGCGGTCGGCGCCCATCATCTCGATCCCAAGATTCGCACCGTGGTCGACATCGGCGGCCAGGATCTGAAAGCCATCGCCCTGAATGATGACGGCACGGTGATGGAGTTCGCCATGAACGACAAGTGTGCCGCGGGCACCGGGCGCTTCTTCGAGTCGATGGCCCGAACGTTCCAGCTCTCGCTGGAGCAGTTTTCCGATCTCTCGTTGACCTCGACCAAGCCCGTCTCGATTACCGCCCAGTGCTCGGTATTCGCCGAGTCCGAGGTGGTCAGCCTGGTGGCCCAGAAGAAAGCACCCGCGGACATCGCCGCCGGCGCCCAGCTTGCGGTAGTCCGACGGGTGATCTCCATGGCCCGCCGGGTGGGCATCAGGCCGGACTTCACCATCTCGGGTGGATGCGCCAAGAACCGCGGGTTGATGCAACTGCTCGGGCAGCGCCTGAAAATGAAGGTGGCCCGCCTCGATTTCGACCCGCAGTTGTTGGGCGCCCTGGGCGCGGCGTTGCTGGCCCGCAGAAAATCAGCGTGAGATCTTGAAAACCCCCACGGGGATCTTCTTGTTGCTGTCTGCTCCCTGGAGTGTGAAGGGATACACCTTGCGGGTTTCCTCGGGGCCGCCGGCATGGCGCATGACGATCATCTTTCCGCTTACGGTCTTGGCCGAGCCCGAGTAGTAGACCACGGACAAACGGTAGCTACCGGGCTTGCCGCTGCCCAGCACGTAGATCTCGGGGCCGAGGCCGTCGGTCACGTCGTAGTACAGGTGTCCGCCCTGGTTGCTCTCGAGATGCTGGTACCAGACCTCGTCGCCCCCGGGTTCGATGACGTGCATGTCAACGTCGGCCGAGGGATCCTCCCAGAGCATGACGATGCTGACGTCGCGGATCACCGGCAGGCGGCTGACCCCGTCGACTATGCAGCGCCCGATCTTTTTCGCCGCTTTCGGGTGACTTCTGCGCAGGGCCATCATGGTCCGGAAGGTCTCGCGCTTTGACGGGTTTAGCTGGACGGCGCGGGTGTACTGGGCGCAGGCCTGCTCTGGTTGGCCGGCCTTGGCGAAGCCCCGGGGCTCGGCCAGCTTGGCAGCGTAGCCAGTCCTGGCCTCGTAGGAGTGGGGGCTGAACTCGACCAGCTCGGACAGAACCCGTTCGGCCTGCGCAAGCTTGAGGCTTTCGCGCAGCAGCTCGACCTGCTCGATGACCAGGCTGGGAAAGTCCGGGGCATAACGGCGCCAGTCGGCGATCGCGGCCAGCGCTGCGTCTTTCATCCCGGCCTCCTTGAGCTGGTCGACGTAGGTTCGCCTTAGTTCTATATCGAGCGGGCGGCCGTCGATCAGCGCCCCGCTGATCTTCAGCAGCGCCTCTCGGGCCTGCGGCATCGATGACAGCCTGCCGTATGCGGGAATCAAAGCCAGCAGCATGTCCGGATCTTTCTTGGCGGCCCGGCGCCTCTTTTCGACGAGATCGAAGGCTTCTTGTTTCTTCCCCGATCTCACGAGTGCGTCGACCATGCCGGAGAGAAGCTGCCTGTCGGAAGGCCGCGCATCGAGCGCCAGTCGGTAGATCTCGAGGCGCCGGCGCAGGCTCCAGTCGTCCTGGGGCAGGCGATCGAGCGCTGGCAGCACCAGGCGCACCAGCTTGTCCGGGTCGCTAGAGAACTTTTTCGTCCAGGCGTCGATGTGCTTGCGGGCCACGTCGATCTTGTCGTGGTCGACCGCCAGCGACACCAGGTTCTCGCGCCGGTAGGGCTCGTCGGGGCGGTCGGCGACGTCGCGCTCGGCCTGGGCCAGAAGTTGCTCGAAGGGAACCGGGCGCGGTCGCGCTGCAGGTTTTTTTGCCTTCGCTCTGGATTTGGTCATGGGCTTCGGCGAGCTTGGTCCGGCGGGCGCTTCCATCTCGGCCACCTTCATCACCGGCGAAGGCGCCTGCAGCGAGCGTCTACTTTCCTCCATGCGAGGCGCGGCCATCTCCTTCTTCTCGGCCTTATCCTCCTCGCCGCCGGAAGCAGCGCCAGTCATTGCGGGCTCGGACGCGGGCTTGTCGTCTTTGAATTTCTGCAAGAAATCGGATACCGACTCACCCTTGGCCAGCTTGGCTTTCTTCAAGGGAACGTTTTTGGCCGGTGCTTCGGTCGTGGCCTGTTGATCATGCTGAGTGCGCTTGATGCGATGCTGCTTGTAGGCCTGGTCGTTCTCCAGCACCAGCCAGGAGGTGTAACGGCACATGATGCCGAACTCCTTGCTGAGCGAGACGATCTCCCGGCGATCGCCGGCCACGCGTTCGAGGTGAGCGATGCGCTTACGGGCCCAGAAAACGGGCAGCAGCATCGACGATTCGGCCCGGGAGGGGTCGAGTGTGGCGGCCAGGGAGAATGGTTTTCCGGCTACCTCGCCCGAAAGCCTGATCTTGCAGGCCCGTCTGCCCTCGAGCTGTCCCATGATCTCGAGGCGCTCGCCGCGCGCCAGGTTGGGCAGCGGGCCGGGAAGCACACCCCGGGCGCAATCGCCGCGCGACGAAAGCTTCAATCCGGACAGCAGGGGCTGATCAAGTGACCGAATAAACGGCTTCAGGTCGAGCGCTCGACCCGGCTCCTTGGCCAGAGTGCTGCCCATGCAGGCCCGGCTCAGCTTCTGCAGGAAGTCGACGGCCGGCCCGTTGCCTACTGCCACCACGTTTAGCTCGGCTTTCGCCCTGCGATAGGCCTTGACAACCCGTTCTGTCAGCAAGTCGCCGTCGAGCTCCCCGAGCGACGCCTGACCGTCGCCCATGTAGATGGCCATGCTGCGGCGCCCGGCGGGCGGGCGTATGGCACCAGCTAGTAAGAGTTTTTCGAGGTTCGTGCCGCCGCCGGGCTCCATCGAGCGCATCAAGCCTCTGATCTTCTTGCTTCCGGCCGCAGGCAGAAAACCGCCGAACTTATGAATGTCGAGGTCACCGGAGATCAAGCGCACGCGATCCTTGGGGCCGAGCGCAGACAGAATTTGATCGAGAGAGTTGATGAGCTCTGCGAATCCCCTGCCGCGCATGCTTCCAGAGCTGTCGGCCAAAATGACGACGTCCCGGGGCAGCTTACGCGAAGAGACTTTCCAGTTGGGCGCAAGCTGAATGGAGAACAGCCGGCGCTGGCCTGCCTTGATCACGCGGACAAGCGGTTTCGAGCCGGCGGCCGGCTGCTCGACGCGCAGGATCATATCGCCGCGTGGCCTGAACTGTTTCTTGGTAAAGCTAGCCTGGTCGTTGTTTACCGCCGCGTCGTAGGGCGTGATGCTTGCCTTTGCCTGGCCGCTCAGTCTGGCCGAGAAGCTGAAATCGCCGATGGGAGACTGGCCCTCGGCCATGGCCGGCAGGCTATAGCGATATTCCATCTTTCCCGCGCGGCTCGTAAGTTGTGTCAGGTAGGCCAAGACAACCCGCTTGGTTCCATGGGCGGGCACCGGGTAAATCTGGGTCTTGAAGCGGTCACCGCTTTGCCACTCCATCAGGGCTGGATCGCGCATGGAACGGACGATCTTTTCGTAGACCAGGCGTGCGAGCTGGCGCTCGACCAGTTCGCCATCGACCAGCTTGCCGTTGATTTCCAGCGCCAGGCGGTTGACCGCGGCGCCCGGGGGAAGCTCGAAGTCGAAAGTACCTTCCATATCCCGGTCGAGCGGATTTGCGAAGACCTGTTCCACCTCGGTACGGGCCATGTCGCCGGCAATGGCCACGCGCACATGCAGTGAGCGCAACTCGCAAGCCTGGCTGCGGCCGTCCGGGGTAGTCATCATCAGGGTGCCGAAGTTGCCCCTTTCCCGCCTGGCCGCAGGTTGCGCCTCTGCTTGCCCGGCAAGGCCGGAAAGCACGGCCAGGCAGACGAATGTCGTGAAAGTTGTTCGATAAGCAGCCACGGGATGAATCTTGGACGACATGGTCGGTCCCTCCTCAGCGATATTGACGATTCGTGAGCCCGAAAGATCCCACGAAACAGCCACCCGGGGCAAGTAATGTCTATAGTCCCTGTTTGGCAGAGAAAATCAGAGAGAATCAGGGACGGAGGTTACATTCTTTTGGATGGAATTCAAATAGTGTAAGAAATGAAATCGAGTCTTTGTGTCTTCTCGTTTTATGAACATGTTCCGGAAGGTTTCACCCAGGAACCGTTGCCGCACTCGGTCGTGTACCCCAGCGACGAACAACTCGAACCTGCCGTCCAGGATCCATCCTGCCCGGTGCAAATATCTTTCCCGGTTTGGTCACCGACGTCATTGAAGTTGTGACAGTAGTAGTTCGAGTCGTAGGAATCCTCGCATGCACCACTTCCGTCGTCATTGCCACCGCAACCGCCCAGTACACATGCCAAAGTCAATCCAAGAACGCAGGCTACGACTAATAAAACTTTTTTCATTCTTCCACCTCCACGCCTAACCTCACGTTGCAATTGACCCCAAAGGATAGGGAACGGACGAACAATAGTCAACTCTAAATCAGGAGCATTCCGCGTTCCGCGCTGTCAGCAAAATCAGAGCAAAATCAGGGACGGAGGTTACATTCTTTTGGGAGGCTTCAACATTGCCGGTGTGTCCGGAAATCGGACACTCCTTGGGTATGTCCAGGCATGACCTCGATCTCCGAGTTCTTGTTTTCTAAGTAGTTATGAAGACGGGCCTGCTTGGCATCATTCGTGCTTGTGTTTTCAGGCATGAGAGTTCCGAGAAAACACATCCTGGTTCCTCATGCTCCTTTCCACAAGATCTGGCGCTGTCATGACCGTGAGTACTTGCTTCAGTCTCACGCCGAGAAGCATGCCTACCTCAAGTGCATCCACGATGACTATCTGAAAAAATGTTCACAGGACGACTTCGTGATCTATAGCTACAACGTAATGAGTAACCATTGTCACGAATCCGACGAGATCAGAGGTGATTCGAAGGTTTTCTCGGAGCACATGCGCAGGGCCCACGGACTTTTCGGCCTGACCTTCAACAAGCGCCACAAGCGCCTTGGCAAGGTGGCCCATGACCGGCCGAAGACTTTGCAGGTCCAGGACGACGAGCGACTGAAGAACCTGATGTTCTACATGGACTGCAACCCGGTACGGGCCGGGATCATCGCTCGTCCCACGGACATACGCTGGAAGGAGTTCTCGAGTTGCCGTTTTTACTGCTTTGGCGAGAAGAACTCATACGACGATATGTTGACCATTCCCGAGTGGTACAAGAAGCTCGCTCCAACCGCCCGCAAACGCCAGAGCAAGTATCGTTCGATGCTGGACAGGTACATGGTGGAGCATGGCATGAAGCGGGATCCTACCATGGGCAGCGGTCTCTTCATCGGCGGCGAGCTGTGGATGGATGAGATGAGAAAGAAGTTATCCAAGTTGCTCAAGAAGAAGAAATCGACTGGCCCGGACCCGCCCGACTCAGACCAGGACGGCGGTGATTAGCAGAAAAACATGGGGAGTAAGGGAGACGTGTGTCTCCCTTTTGCGTTTCGGCAAGAAAGCTGCGCGCAACAACAACTCGATCCATGGATCTCAGTTCAAGTGAACTGTAACTGCATGCACACCCAGTTGTCAGTCGAAAAAAACCAAGAGAGAAGAGGTTAGAAGTGAGTCGAATACGAATATCGCCGTGTCAACGAGTGGTTGAACCTCCGTCCCTGCCTTTGTTTGACACTCTTTCCAACGATGCATATCTTGCAGTTGGTTAAGAGAGGAGGCACGGCATGGGACTGAAGCGGCTGACGGTGACTTTCCCGGGGGGCAAAAAAGTCGACGGAGTCTACGGCAACTTCACCATTCACACCGATCAACCTGTCGACGAGGGAGGGGAGGGCACGGCGCCGGAACCGTTTACCTACATGCTGGCCTCGCTGGGCACTTGCGCCGGGATCTACGTGGTCTCTTACCTGAGGGCGCGCGATCTGCCTTTCGAAGAAGTGAAGCTGATCCAGGAGCACGAGTGGGATGAAAAGGCGCACCGGCTTACCAAGGTGACCATGACCATCCTGCTCCCGCCCGGGATTCCCGAAAAGCACAAAAAGCCGTTGATCCGCTCGGCCTCGAGATGCACCGTGAAAAGGCTCTTCGAGAGTCCGCCCGAATTCGAGATCAACACGAAACAAGAAAAGGAGTAGTCCATGGCGGATCTAGTGGACGTGGCCATGAAACTCGAGGCCGTGGTCAAGCAATACCTGGCGAAGGACAAGGCACTTTCCGAAGTGATCACCAAGATGGAGCCGCTGTTTCGCAAGATCTACGACGGCCAGGTTCCAGCGCAACGCATGTTCGAACAAGTGCGCGATGAATACGAGGAAGTCTTCGAGCGCTACGATGACCTGGAAGATGCTTTCGATGCGCTCGGCGATGCCTACGATGAAGCCCATCTGCAGCAGATTCGCGACTCTGTCGGTGGGCAGTTCGTCGAACATCTCAGGAATAAATGGAAGCAACGCATTTGTCCTGTCTGCGGTTCGCGAGAGTGGACGGTGCCAAACTGCCTGTTCGAACTGCGCGAGTTCAGCGGAGGCAAGCTGGTAATCGGCGGCGGGATGAACGTCTACTCGGTCGTGCCGGTGATCTGCGAATCGTGCGGTTACAGCCTCTTCTTCAGCGCCACTCGCTCGGGTCTGGCCAAGACCAATATCCAGTGGCCGCGCCTGCCGCAGCCCTGAACTGATCAGAACCGGCAAGCGTCCCCGCTTTTATTCCTGCCCCTCCCTGGTTAGCCGGCTCTTAAAGGAGCATTGAAATTCCCAGGAATACATTGGGCGAGAACTGCGTGGTCGAGCCGCCGCTAGCCGCCAGGATATCCGGGCCCATCTGGGCGTTGAGGAACACGTTGAGGTTGTTCGAGACGTTGAACTCGAAGCCCAGGACGAACAGTATGGGGATGCTGGCTACGAAGCTAGGATGGATGACGAAACCGAAGGGGATCTTCATACCGGCGATCAGCTGGAAGTTCTCCTGCATGGCGTAGCTCATCAGCACTCCGGGGCCGCCCACCCTGAATACGACCGCCGTTCCCGGATGGTAGGCCAGCAGGAATTCGGGCTCGAACAGCAAGGCCAGGTTGAACTTGTCACCCGACATCAGGCTGAACTTCAACTCCACCCCCAGCCCGTTGCCCACCACGGGAGCGTGGGTGTCGGACCCGTAAAAGAAAGAGAAACGAGGCGCCAGCTCGAATTTCTCGGACAGGGGAATGTGATATGCACCGTAGATGCCCGGAAAACCAACGCCCACTCGCACGGCCTTGTGCCCGGCGGGGGTTATCTGGCCGCCTGTCAAAGAGAACGATTCAGCCTGGGAAAAAACAGGAAAAAACAACGCCGCCGTAAAAACCAGAACAGTCATAATCGTAGTCGAATTTCTTTTCATCACCCAATCTCCTGTTGATGTTTGTCCGTGGACAATAGGCAAGCGCCTGGTGAGAGTCAATTGGTTTTACGTCTTCCGGTTTGCCAGCAATTGTGCGGTGACCGGAAAAAATGGCCGTTTCCAAACCTGTCAGATGGCGCTTTTGCCCTGGCAATAGTAGTATGAACAGGCCTGATGGGGGGGCACTCAACGGGAGGTTTGCATGAGACAAGCTACTTTTTCCTGCAAATGGTTGGCGGTATGCGTCATGGGCGTGCTCTGCTCGGGATGCTCGAGCGGGGATCACGCGTCACCAGAGCACCCGGCAGAGCTGAAGAGCTTCCTGGTACTGGCCGGCGACACCAAGGCCACCCTGCTGTGGGAGTTTGCAAGCGGCGAGAGCCCCAGGGGCGTCCAGATCTTCCGGGGAACGAATCCGGAGGAACTGACCGAAACGCAATTCGTGCCGTCCGGACAGACCGAACTCGAGGTGACCGGGCTGACCAACGGCCAGAACTACGGGTTCGCCGCTGAGGTGGAGAGTGAGTCGGGCGCGCGATCCGGACGTACCGTGGTGCAGTTCGCGCAACCTTACGAGCCTGATATCGAGGCGCCAACTATCGTGGCCACGTCCCCGGTGGACGGCGCAACCGGTATGGACACCCAGAGCCTCCTGTCGGTCACCTTCTCCGAGCCCATGGATCTTTCCAGCATCGGAATCGAGCTGACGCCGGCCCGGGTCCTGCGCCAATTCCAGTGGAGTGAAGACGGGAGCGAACTGGTAACAGGGCCGGAGACCCCCTGGAAAGAGGGCCAAAGCTACGAAGCCAAGGTGACCGGAACCGATGCTTCGGGCAATCCAATTTCGGGGGTGGACGTGTTCACTTTCACGGTGGGTTACAAGCAGCTGGCCCCGCAGATCTCGGGAACTTCCCCCGTCCCGGGTCTGGTGAACGTGCCCACTGACACCCGTATCACGGTGACCTTCTCAGAACCCATGGAGCCCATCAGCACGAATCGCGCGCTCAGTACCAGCCCGGACGTTCCGATGAGCTACGGGCACGACGCGCGACAGCGGACTTTTACATGGACTCCCCAGGCGGCGCTCGACCCGGACACCACCTACACCGTGACAGTCGGCGCAAGCGCCCAGAACATGCGGGGGGAGATGCTCGGTCAGGACATGGTTTTCGACTTCACCACTATTGGTGGACCGGACGACACGCCTCCTTCGATCTCGTCCTTTCTACCCGAGGACGACGCAGTCGGCCAGGAACGCCATTTCGAGATCGCGATCGCCTTTTCTGAGCCCATGGATCAAGCATGGACCCAGGCCGCCCTGGTGTTTCCGTCTCATCCCGGCCTTGAAGGCACCTTCACCTGGAGCAACCAGGGAACGGTCCTGCGCTTCGTCCCCGACGAAGATCCCGAGTACGGCGATTTGGTCCAATGGCAGCTGTTCGGCCAGGCCAAGGACCTGGCCGGCAACGAGATTGGAACGGACCTGGCGGCCTCCTTCCGGGTGCTGCGCCTGGTGACCGAGACCATTTACAGCCAACCCTCCATCGACGGCACGGTGGCCATCTTTGATGAACCGGGCACGTGGGGGACGCACTGGATCGACACCGACAATTCCGCCATGTCGGTCGGCAGCATCAACTACACCAATTTCGGCCCGTCCATCCAGCGGGCCTTCTACAGTTTCGATCTCAGCGTGCTCCCGGAAACTCTCACGCGCATTCACAATGCCGTGATCAAGCACGTCGAAACCGGCCGATATCCCGATTGTCTCCAGATCGGAAACCGCTACCTGGAAAGCGTTCCCATCGGGCCCGAACTCACCCTGGACGACTTCGATGTTCCGACCATCATCGTCAACGTTTGTGATCCGGAGGGCGTTTGTGAGGACAAGCCCTTTGTCACTACGGCGCCTTGCATCCAAGACTGGTACTGGCCGATGATATTATGGACATCCTGGGTTACTCCCGCCGTACAGAACGACTGGAACGATCGGCTGGCCCGGATGCACCTGTCGCAGTGGCGTATGCGCATCGCAGTGGAGGCCACTGAAGTGTTCCGCAGGAGAACCTACCTGGCCAACCATTGGCGCGTAGAGCCCGACTTGCGCCCGCGGATGATCGTTGACTATTTGATTCCCTGAGCGCCGGTCTCGAAAAGCCTGAAGTCTAAGCTCCGGGCGTGATCAGCTTGTCCCTATTTGCCGGTAGCGGAAGCAGTCGACGACGTGATCGTTCACCATTCCGGCCGCTTGCATGAAGGCATAGCAAATCGTCGAGCCGACGAAACGAAAACCTCGCGTTTTCAGATCCTTGCTCATGGCGTCTGATTGCCTGGTGTTGGCCGGGATGTCCGCCATGCGCCTGAACTTGTTGCGCCGGGGCTTGCCGCCCACAAATTGCCAGATGTAACTGTTGAAGGAGCCGAACTCACGCTGCACTTTCAGAAAGGCCCTCGCGTTTTCGATGCTCGATTCTATCTTCTGGCGGTTGCGGATTATTCCGGCGTCGCGCATCAGGCGTTCGGTGCTGCGCCGGTTGAAGCGGGCGACTTTCACGGGATCGAATCCGGCGAAGGCCCGCTGGAAATTCTCACGTTTGTTTAAAATGGTCGACCAACTCAGCCCGGCCTGGAAGGCGTCCAGCACCAGATATTCGAACAGCCGTTGGTCGTTGTGGACGGGCAGGCCCCATTCCTGGTCGTGGTAGGCAATCATCAGCGGGCTCGACAGGCACCAGGCGCAGCGTACTTTTTCTTCTTTCCCTTGACTCACTTTTTCTCCATTCGATCAGGGCGCCCTTCTCTCCCAGCTTGGCCACGCTGGGAGACGGTCAACCGCCCCAGATCACCTTGGACGGCATACCTACCTCGAATGCCAACTTGACGGTTTTCTCCTCGCCGTCCGCGAGTTCGATCTGCCATGTCAGAAGTCCCTGGTCGTCTTTTTCGAAGCCGGCGGTTGACTTGTCCGCGATCAGTTTTATTTCCACCTGCTCAATCTCGGAAACCGGAATCCTCTCGCTCAGCCGAATATTCCGGCTGGCGCCCGTATAGTTGGCAAGGTACGATTTGACCCGGTAGTTGTATTTCTTGTACTTGCGCAGCTTGGTTTCATCGAACTCGCGCACGACGTCTCGCAAGACCACCAGCCCGTCCTCGGAACCCCATGAGAGCGAGAACTTCTCTCCCTGGGCAATATAGCCAATCTTCGAGCGTCCGATGTATCCACCGTTCTTGATCAAGGTTACCGGTCCGGCCAGCAAAGGCATGCTGGACTCATTGTTTTGCACCGATCGCAAGAAGACGAACCCGACCTTTTCGGGCAGGCATACGAAGCCGGCTTCGGCTTCCGCCAGCCAACTCTCGAACTGCAGCCGGTGCGGCCTGCCGTCACCGGGAACGTCGACTCTTTCAGGCACACGGTAGGTGCGAGCTTCCCCGCCGTCGTCGAGGCCGGGCGGCGTATCGGATTGTTTTTCGTCCTCGACGCTCGATGTCTTCTGGATGACCTCGTCCCGCGAAGTGACCTCGATGACTTTTTTCTCATGGTCTGTTTTCTGCCTGGAGGCGAGAACGTCATCGGAAAGCAGGGGAAGCATTGCACCCAGGGTCGGGCGCGCCGTGGAGAAGGACAACTCGATGTTGCGCCAGTCCTCCCCGCTGGCTTGCCAGACGGTGCCGCCGGATTGCCAACAGACGGCGGTTTTATCGCCGGCTTCGAACTCCGCCGCGTACTCGGGTCGCCAAAGGGCGCAGGGAACCTGGTATTCCCATTCGAGCAGGTAGGTTCCATCTTCTGGAACCTGGATTTCGGTAATCAGGCCCGCCTGGTAGTCCGAGACGGGCTGAAGCGCCGAGTAGAGCTCCCGCTCGAGACGGTCGAGGTGCTCGAGCCGGTCATCCTGCAGGTCTTGATCCTCCAGCAGGCTTCCTTCCAGTTCGGCTCGCTGACGAAACAGCTTGTCGATCTGCTTCGGCCACTGCGGATCGAAAGGCCCGACCGCCAGTCTGTCGGAAATGTAGTGCGCGAGTCCCGCGGTTATCTCCATGTTGCGCTTGCGCCGATGGCTTGCTACCTGTGTGCGATCATACACATTGAGGTACTCGTCAGTGAGCTTCTCGATAGCCGCTGTGATCTCGCGTTCTTTGTCCGGGCGCGAGGTCTTGACCAGGTAACGGCGTTTGAGCTGGACGTCTACGACCTTGGGCGGGTCGGTCTTGACAGCCTCGTTTTTCGCGCCCCGGATACGGCAGCGCAAGGTCTGGTCGGCCACCAGGGGAGTCAGCGGCCAGCAGGCCAGTGTGTTGCGACCGGACTTCAGAGATATTCTTGCGCGTCTTGTCAGCTGGGCCCTGTCCTCCATGACCAGGACGGAATCAATCGGGGCCTCGATGTTCGTGCCAGGAAGCCATCCCGGATCAGAAATGGGCGCAATCTCATGTTCAGTCACGGCGATTTCCTCCCGTCAAAACCTGCTTGCTGGGGATTGTGATCTGGTATTCAAGTGTGCACTTTTTCTTCTGGCCTGATTCGAGATCCAGGCTGAACTTCCAACCGCCATGGATCATCCGGCCGCGATCGGCCTGATCGTAAGCTACGGCACTGGGGGTCGAGGACAACAACTTGACCTCGATGTTGTCGTCATGGCTGACCGGCATCCGTTCGAATACCTCCACCCGGGCCGGCGCGGAAAGCTTGTTGTGCACGTCGATCTCGATCTTGTGTCGCAGGTCGGTGTCCCCGCCCAGCAGACCGCTGGTGGTTTCAGCAAAGCTCGTGTTACGGGCCACGGATATACCCTGCTCAACGCCCAGGTTGACTCTGATTGTCTTGGCGGGAGGAGTTGTCTCCATGGGCGCCTTGACCACGAAATCGCCCCCGCAAAAGACACGAACGGCGCCGGCCAGCAACGGCAGGCCGAGGGGATTGGCAAACTCGGCCAGCTGATAGACGTTGGTGTCCGATCTCGGGACGCACTGAAAAATCCGCCTGACTTTTCCATCACGGCGCAGAAGCGTCAAGGCATGCAGCTGCCCGTCCGAAGGGACGAATCCGGGGCTCTCCATGGTATAGCGAGCGGCGAAGTGCCCGCTGGACTGCTCGAGAGATACCGCCTGGGCGGGAAGTGCCACCCGGTACAGCGCGCTTGTCTCGGCCGCGGCCAGCGAGATCAACGTCCCGGGAGAGATATCAGCCAGCGCCCCGGTCGTGCCGGAAGAGGCCCGGCCAATTTGCTCTGCGACTCTGTCGATCATGTTGGCGGCCATCAGTTGGCCGCGCTCACGCTCGCTACCGGGACCCTGCATGCGCAGGTTTGCAAACGAGAGAGCGTCCGCCGATGCCTCGAGGCGGGTTGTCCGGTATTCGTCTTCTTCCGGGGCGCCGGGCGCGAAACCGCCGGGCGCGACCGCCGAGGCTATTGCACTCAGCATGCCGGCCGACCGCCTGCGAGCGCTCTTTGCCGCCGGCGCCATCGGCGCTTCCATGGGGAGATCGAAGCAAGCTTCCTGCACATCAATCTCTCGCTCCGGCGTACATTCCTCTTCGTCGTACATTTCTGCATCATCGCATAGTTCGTCGAGCGGCTCGGACCGGCTGGCTTGCGGTGCTGGAGCGGGTCTTGATGGGGGCGGCGGGGCCGCACGGGCCTGGCGCTCGATATTATTGCGCAACATTTCTCGGGCCTTCATACGGATTTCCTTCTTGTCCTCAGCCTGCGCTCCCAGCCGCTTGGAGCGGGGCAGCTCGGGCAAGGCGGGAATATCCGGCTCGGGAAGCACGCCCAGATCGCGATCGTATCCGGCGAACAGCTCGCCGATGGTGTCGGGCAGTTCGCGCCAGCCGGAAGGTTTGGCCGGCTGTGCCTTTCCTATGCGCCACGATTCGAGCTCGGGCAGCTCGGTCGAACGATTCAGGTCGGCGGTTGCAAAGGCGAGATCGACCCGGGACCACTCCTCTCCGGTTCGCTGCGCCACCAAGGCCTTCATAACCAACTGGGCCTGGTCGCGGGACTGCTCCACCCTAAGTTCGTACTCTGGAACCCAGCGTGCGGCCGGCACCAGGTAGGAGATCTCCAGGTCGACTGATTCACAAGCGCTGTCGATCTCGATCACCAGGCGTGCGGCCTTGCGCAGAAAAGCCAGCGCCGCGGCCTGCGCCTGGCTTTCGGATTGCAGCCTGTCGTATGCCCGGGCAATGGAGTCGTCGATTATTTCCAGTTGGCGATCTAGTTTGCGGATCGTTCCCAGATGGGTCCCGAGTTGACCAGCGGCGTAGTCCGCAAGCTCGAGCCAGGCGTCGAGCTGACTCCTCTCTCCGAAGGCCATCTTCTCGGGCAGATCGACCTCGTCATGTTCGGCGGGCTTCAGCGACCTGATCATGCGTACCAGCTCCTGCGCACGTTCCCGTTGCACGGCGACAGCCAGCCTCTCGCGCGCAAGTAAATGCAGTTCTTGTTCGGCCTGGGTTCGTAACGATTCTTCGCGCTCGCCGAGCAGCAACTCGAGGTGCACATCGACGACCTTGACTCCAACGGCATCGTCGAGTCGCAGGCGCAGCGAGTCATCACGCAGCAGAAAGGGCAGGGGGGTCAGGCGTGCCACCAGCCTGCCCGATTTACCGCCAAGATCGAGACTCGCCCGGCGCGTCACCAGGGCCTGCGAGCGAAAAACCTCGACGGCGGTTATCCGTGATTCGAAATCGACGGGTTCATTCATGGTATCTGTCCTTACGGGCGGCGTTAAGGTTTACAGGTCGGGATCGATCAATCCGTGATAGCGGCCGAGCCAATAGGCCACCAGGTAGTCCTCGGGTGAATAGACCAGGCGGCGGTTCTCGGGTCGCTCATCTTGAATCTTGAAGAAATCAAGCCGCCACAGGTAATTGTCGAAAGCATACTCGGAAAGAGGAATCGGCTCGGTTGCCACCGGCTCGTCCAGGCGGCTGCGGCATACCTCCGGCTGGGTTCCTTGCGGGATGTGACGATCGAACTTCTCTTGCGGGAAATTCTTCAAGATGCACACGGCCCGGTTCACAGCGGGACCAAGGAGGGGATCGTCGTCAGGGCCGTCACCTGTCAGCGCGGCGTAGGCGAAGGTGAAAAACGAGTTTCCCAGCGGGTCGATGCTCTGAGTGTCGGGATCGTCGCTGTGGAACATGTTGTTGCGCAGCACGCCCAGCAAGCGCGCTCGCAACCCGGGATCCTGCTCGCGGCGAAGCAACGGGTAGATGGCCTGGTAGCACATGTCGAAGTTGTCGTAGTTCTGCTTGCAGTTCGGCAAGAACAGGTAGAGCATGTCCTCCATGCTGTCTATGTAGCTGCCGATGTCGCTGGTCTCGATGTCCGGGCAATCGACACCCTGGCGCGTTCTCATCAGGCAGCCGTAGTAGAAGTCATCCAGCCCCTGGTCTCCGGTTGCCGTCTGGACGGTCTTGATAAAGCTCGATGCCAAAAGTGCGTTGAAGCCCGGGAAGTCGTCCCAGGCCGAATGATACAGAGCGCCGTGCTCGGTTACATGGCCGTCAGCGCCGATGATTTGCAGGCCGTTGGCCGTCAGGTGATCGCCGATCTCGGTAAGTAACCGGCGAATGTCCGTAAGCAACTGCTGATCGTCGAAGTGCTCCATGGCGGCGGCGTAGCCGAACATCAATCCATCGTAACCGTCCTTGCTGACATCGTTGCGATACCACCAGCCGATATGGTTCGCATCCGGTGATGCCGTCCACGAAGTCGTGCCGCTGCCGTCGTAGTTGTAGGACACACCGGGTTTTGCAAACGAGCGGCCGTAGAGGCCCCTGACCCCGGTCACGTCGGTAAGCTGCCGCAGGGCGGCCACGACGGTTTTGGCATTCTCTTGCGCGACGGATTCCCTCGTGACCGCGTATCGAAAAGCCTGGGATGCGATATACATCCCGCTCCACAGGATGGTGTTTTCGACATGATGCCAGTTCTCGACGCTTTCGAGATTCTCGCTCAGGTTGATGTTGCGTAACAGACCGTCGCCGGCCAGGTGCCTCTCGCGGGAGACTTTATCGAAGTAGGCGGCTTTCGCGGCCAGGCTGACAGTCGCGCTAATCTCATCGCAGGCGGGCCAGTCGAAATCGGGCCCGCCATCGACAGGACCGCCCCCGCCGCCGCAGCCGGCGGATAAGGACAGGGACAAAAACCCCGTCGCAAGCAGGATGGCGCCTACGGAACGGATCGCCTCATCTCCTGCGCCGCAGCGCCAAAATCAAACCGAACAAGGCAAACAGCCAAACGCCGCGGGCCGTGCGGCCGCTGCTCGAACAAGAACAGCCGCTGCTTTCAGTCTCGCAGGCGTCGCCGATGCCGTCGGCGTCTGAATCCGCCTGGTCGGTGTTGGATAGCAGCGGGCAGTTGTCACAACCGTCGGGCACCTGGTCGGCGTCGCCGTCGAGCGAGTCGTTCTGGCCTGGGCAGGCATCGCAGGCGTCCGGGACGCCGTCGGCATCGGCGTCTACGTCGTCGGGCCCCTTGTCGCAGATGTCGCAGCCGTCGGGCACGCCGTCAACGTCCGCGTCGAGCGCGTCATTTCCGTCGGCACATACGTCACAGCCGTCGGGCACTCCGTCCGCATCAGCGTCGGCGGCGTCGTCAAAGCCGGCGCAAAGGTCGCAGGCGTCACCGACATCGTCGTTGTCTGCATCTGCCTGGTCTGTGTTTGAATTGGCCGGGCAGTTGTCGCAGCCGTCCGGCACCTGGTCGGCGTCGGCGTCCTGGGTGTCGTTTTCGCCCGGGCAGGCATCGCAGCCGTCGGGGACCCCGTCAACGTCAGCGTCCAGGGAGTCGTCGAAGCCGTCACATACATCGCAGCCGTCCGGCACCGAGTCGCCATCGCTATCCACGCCGTCGTCATGGCCCTGGCAGATGTCACAGCCGTCGGGGACGCCGTCTGCATCTGTGTCAACTGCATCATCGTGCCCTGTGCAGATGTCGCAGCCGTCGGGGACGCCGTCGGCGTCTGCATCCACGGCGTCATCAAAACCCGCGCAGATGTCGCAGCCGTCGGGCATGCCGTCGGCATCCGCATCCACTGCGTCATCAAAACCGGCGCACGTGTCGCAGCCGTCGGGGACTCCGTCGGCGTCTGCATCAACTGCATCATCGTGCCCTGTGCAGATGTCGCAACCGTCCGGCACGCCGTCGGCGTCTGCATCAACTGCATCATCGTGCCCTGTGCAGATGTCGCAACCGTCCGGCACGCCGTCGGCGTCCGTATCCACGGCGTCATCAAACCCGGGGCATAGATCGCAGCCGTTGGGCACGCCGTCGGAGTCCGCATCCAGCGCGTCATCAAAACCCGCGCATAGGTCGCAGCCGTCGGGCACGCCGTCCACATCGGTATCCACCGAGTCGTCGAAACCCGCGCAGATGTCACAGCCGTCGGGGACGCCGTCTGCATCTGCATCAACTGCATCGTCGTGCCCTGTACAGATGTCGCAGCCGTCGGGGGCACCGTCGGAGTCGGCGTCTACCGTGTCATCAAAACCGGGACAGACATCGCAGCCGTCGGGGACGCCGTCGGCGTCCGCATCCTGTGTGTCATCGAATCCAGCGCAGATGTCGCAAGCATCGCCGGCGCCGTCACCGTCTGCGTCTTCTTGACTCGAGTTGGCCACGGCCGGGCAGTTGTCGACGTCGCCGCATACTCCATCGCTGTCTGCGTCGTTGTCGGCGTCGTTGGGACATGTGTCGCAGTCGTCGGGTATCAGGTCGCCGTCGGCGTCGAGTTTGTCATCGAAGCCGGGACAGGCGTCGCAGCCGTCGGGGACTCCGTCCGCGTCGGCATCTACGGCGTCGTCAAATCCCGGGCAAAGGTCGCAGGCGTCACCGTTACCGTCTACGTCTGTGTCTTCCTGACCCGCGTTGGCCGTAAGCGGGCAGTTGTCGGTGGCGTCTGGTACGCCGTCTTCATCGTCGTCGTCGTCGCAGGCGTCGCCCAGGCCGTCATCGTCGGTGTCCGCCTGGTCGGGGTTGTAGAGGCCGTCGCAGTTGTCGCAGGCGCCTTGAAAACTGTCCCCGTAGCCGTCGGCGTCCCAGTCCCACTGGTGGTTGTTTTCGATGGTCGGGCAGTTGTCGCAGGCGTCCCCGATGCCGTCGGCGGTATTGCCGGCGTCGGTCTCGCCCGTGTTTTCCTGCCCTGGGTTGTCGACCGAGGGACAGTTGTCCTGGGCGCAGGTCAGCCCGTCGCCGTCGAGGTCGATGTCCGCATTGGAGTCTCCCGGTGTGTCGGTGCCGGCCGCGAGATCGAAGTCTCCGACGCTCCACACGCCGACTCCATCGGGGCAGCGCAGGACATGGCCGGGCACGAATGAACCATCCGGGCCGACGGTCGCGGTGGCATAGTAGCATTCGCCGCCCTGGCCGAGCGGCGTCTCGACGATCGAGACGGCGTCGATAACTTCGGCAAAAGGCGTGACATCCAGATAGCAATCGTCGTCGATATCCAGGTCGTCACCGTTTGCTCCTGTAAAGCCGGATACGAGAACAAAGGTGACGTTGTCGCTGTTTTCGAAGTTGAGGCTGGTTGTAAAATCCGCAACGGCGATTGTCATCGTGCTCTCGCCGACTAAAAAGAAGCCGTCTTGCGGAATGACCTGCCCGGTGAGATCGACCACTGCCTCGATCACACCGCTGCCGCCCGTGCCGTCACCGATGACGATCAGAGTCAGGCCGTCAAGGCTCAGACCCGGCGTTCCGGCGATCTCGAAGTACTCGTCGTTGTCGCTGCTGTCTTGATCGGTGCGGATCTCGTTCAGTTGCTGGGCAAGTGCCGGTGCCGAAAAGACCAGGACAGATACCATTGTAATCAACTTGCGATAGTTCATGTTTCCTCCAGGTTAGGAGTCCAAAACCGCCCATTAAGTCCCTGAAAAACGCGCCTTGTCAACTCGCCTTTTGCTTTGGTAGTTTTCCCTTTGAGGTATGAATATAAATTCACGCTCTTTTCTCGCCGATCGCATGCTTGGCCGCCTTGGAAAGTGGCTGCGCATCATGGGCCTCGACTGCGCCTACGTCCGCGAGGGAAACCGGGAAGACATCATCGAGCAGGCCCTGGCCGAGCGGCGCGTCCTGCTCACCCGCGATACCCGCCTGCTTCGCCGCCGGCGACTGGGGCCGTCGCTTTTTATAAAAAGCAATTTCCCGGCCGAACAGATCCTCCAGGTGGTCAGTCAATTTCAGATCGACCCCCTGGCCGCGGCCTTCAGCCGCTGCATCCGCTGCAACCGTCTGCTCGAAGCCGCCGATCCCGGAATGATCGGCGATCGCCTGCCGCTTCACGTCAGAGACACACAATCGCGGATCGCCCGCTGTCCAGGCTGTGGGCGATTATACTGGCCCTCGACCCATATAAGCCGCATGCGCTCGAGGCTCTTACTGATCGGTAAGCAGGCAACAATGTGACTTTTTCTCCCGGCCGGAATAAAATATGCCGGGCTGGACGGTCCGAAATCATTCAGGAGCGTGCCTTTCATGAACAAGTTTACAATTCCGCTTGCCTTGCTCGTTTCAGCTGGTCTCACATGTTCGTGCGGTGACGGAGGGGATCGGGCGCGAGACTCTTTTGCGCGGCTGTCTACGGGCGAGCGTGTTTCCACAAGCCTTCCAAACTGGGCCACGGCTGAAGAGCTTGAAATCCAAAGACAGGCTTCTGCGCCGGTGGTGTTGGATCGCACGCCCCCGGCATCCGGCCTGCGCCTGCCGGCCGAGTACGAGCCCGCCCAGGCCGTGGTCATGACCTGGACAACTTACACCGGCATGCTGCAGGAGATCTCTGTCGCTACGGCAGACGCCGGGGCCGAGGTCTGGATGGTCGGCGGGCCGTCGAGCATCTCGGGAGTGCCGCAGGGACAGTATGCGCGCCTGAACGTCGCCTTCGATTCCGTTTGGGCCAGGGACTACGGCCCGTACGGGATCGACGAAGTCAGCGGAGCGCTGGGCATCATCGACACGACCTATCGGCACTACGCTACGCGGCCGGACGATGACGCCATTCCGTGCGAGGTGGCCTCTTTCGCCGGAGCAAGCTGCTACTCGACGTCGCTGATCCTCGACGGCGGCAACCTGATGACGGACGGGCAGGGCAACCTGTTCATGACCAAGCGCATCTACGACTGGAACAGCGGACAGACCCAGGCCCAGGTCGACCAGCTTCTGAAAAACTACTACGGCGTCGTGAACATCTATGCCCTGGACTACGCCAAAGACAGCTGGGGTGATCCCGCGGACGGCACCGGGCACATCGACATGTTCGCAAAGCTTCTGGCGCCCTGCAAGGTATTGGTGGCCGAGACCAGCGACCAGCCTTTCGTCACCCCGCTGGACGACGCGGCCGCGTTTTTCGCGGCGCTGCAGTGCGCAGCGGGACAGAAGTACCAGGTCTACCGGATCTCGGGCTGGTACAGTTTTGGCACCTGGTACACCTACACAAACTCGCTGATCGTCAACCAGACCGCCATCATTCCCAGCTACTCGGGCGCCGACAACCAGCAGGCGCGCCAGGTTTACCAGGCGGCCCTGCCGGGCTATTCGGTCGTGCTGGTCGATTCCGACGCTTCAATTACCTCCGGCGGATCGGTGCACTGTATCACCAAGGAGATCCCGCTGATGGTGACCGGCTGCCAGAGTCCAGCCGACTGCGATCTGCCTCACGTCGACCAGCATTCGTGCGTCTCAGGTGACTGCGGGATAATCAGTTGCGACGGCGGCTGGGCCGACTGCGACGGGACATCCGAAAACGGTTGTGAGACGGCTCTGGGGAGCGACACGCGCTGTACGGGCTGCACGGACGATTGCACGGACGACTTCGCCCACGCGGCTGGAAGTTGCCAGTCGGGCGCCTGCGTAATGGGCGTTTGCCTTGGCAACTACGCCGATTGCGACGGGGCAACCGGCAACGGCTGCGAGACGATACTGGGTGGCGACACGCACTGTTCGGGCTGCGTGGACGATTGCACCGACGACTTCACTCACGCCGCAGGGATCTGCCTGACGGGCGTCTGCAGTATTGGGGCTTGTGCGGGCGGCTATGCCGATTGCGATCTACAGCTTGCGAATGGTTGCGAGGTCGAGCTTGGGACGGACGACGACTGCAGCGCCTGCGGCGATTCCTGTGCATACAAGTTCGCCCACTCCGTGGGAGAATGCGTGGCCGATGCCTGCCAAATCAAGTATTGCGCCGATTACTACGGCGACTGCAACGCAAGCCCTGCGGACGGCTGTGAAACAGCGCTGGGAAACAGTCAAGATTGCGGGGCCTGCGGCGATTCTTGCGCCGCCGGCGAAGACTGCGCCGCTGAAGCCGGTGACTACCACTGTATCTCAAGAGGATGCCGAGATGCGGATCATGACGGCTATAGCGACGCCGCCTGCGGCGGGACGGACTGCAACGACGCCGTAGCAGCAGTCAATCCCGGGACGCAGGAAACCTGCAACGAACAGGATGACAACTGCGACGGCGAGATCGACGAAGGCGAAGTATGCGGGACGAAACCCTCTTCGGGCTGCGCTTGCGGTACCGGAAGCGGCGACCGCCCGGGATGTGTCTTTCTGATGTTGCTGTTATTGACTTTGTTTTCACGCAGAAAAAAATGAGGGGAGGGCTCGGTGAAACCCGGTACAAGGTTGTGCTTGACGATTGCAATGCTGGCTCTTCTTGTTACGCCGGCGGCCAGGGCCGAACTGGCCGCCGTTTGGGCGCTCGACGACGGCACCAAAGTCAAGGCTAGCGATCTCGATCATCCGCTCGAAAGCGGCAACGGGATATTCGCCGCGGCGCCCCCGCGCATCTCGCTCTTCGCCGCCCGCAACGAGATCGTCGCTTTCCAACTCATCCTCGAGGGAGGGGTGGTCGCGACCGCAAACGTGCGGGTCAGCCTGGATGCGATCGGACCGATCGCCAATTCAGGTCTCAGCGGCGAGTGGGACTCCTGGTACGTCGGCAGGCGGATCGAGTTGTTCGAAGAGCACTACCTCGAGGTTGTTACCCGCTCGCACGATCTCGCCTGGCAGCCGGGCAGCGCGGCGGAGCCGGCCGGTATGAGCGGCTGGATTCCGGATGCGCTGATTCCCCTCGAGGACAAGTCGCTGAGCGTTCCGGCCGGGCGCAACCAGGGCGTCTGGATCGACGTCTTCGTCCCGCCCGGAACCCCGCCGGGGATCCACGGCGGCACGTTGATGGTCACGGTGAACGGCGTGGCCTGCGCTATGTCAGCCTGCCGGATCCCGGTCGAGCTTCAGGTGCTGAATGCGACCCTACCCGATACACCGACCACGAAGACCATGCTGTTTTTCTCGGGCGGGGACGGCGACCGCGACCTGATGTACTCCCGCTACAGCGACGATCCCTGGGGAGACGAGTTCGCCGCGGCCGAGACCATGCGCATGCGCCACTGGAAACTCGGCCGGCGACACCGCCTCACAATGTTCATCGGCGAAAAGGACGCGCCCGACTCCTACCTTCAGGGGCGCATCGAGGGAACTTCCTTTTCCGCCGGCGCGGGCTACGCCGGTCCCGGCGTCGGGGTCGGCCAGGACATGTACTCGATTCATACCTACGGCGGAAGCCTGACGGTGGCCGAGGCAAGCACCTGGAAGAGTTGGTTCGACATCCACGGGCCGGGTGTCGAGTATTTTTTGTACGTCATGGACGAACCTGACTCGGGAGATTTCGACGCAATCAACGCGATCGCCGCCGAGGCCGAGCCGGTGCCGGCCTTCGTAACCCATGGCCCGGCCGCGGGACTGGATATTGACATCTACTGTGCAGGCGCAGGCGGCTACTCGATCCAGGAGGCCCAGCAAGCCACAGCTCAGGGCAAGCGCGTCTGGATTTACAACGGAACACGTCCCCACACCGGCAGCTTCACAATTGACGACGTGGCCGTCTCCACCCGGGTCAATCCCTGGATTCAGTACAAGTACGGCATCCCGCGCTGGTTCTACTGGGAGTCGACCTACTACAACGACGCGCAGGGTGGGCGAGGGCAGATCGATGTCTACAATGAGCCGATCAACTTCAGCAACAGTTGGGGCGATGAGATGAACGGCGACGGCCTGCTGATCTACCCCGGCCGCGATTTCGTGTATCCCGCCGAAGATCGCGGCCTGGACGTGCCGCTGCCCAGCATTCGCCTGAAGAACTGGCGCCGCGGCATACAAGATGTCGAGTACCTGGCGCTGGCCGCCGCCGGCGGTGAGCAGGCCCTGGTGGACGAGGTGCTGGGCATCCTGGTGCCCCGGGCGCTCGACCAGGGCGGGCTTTCGGACGGCCAGGCGGTTCCATGGGAAGAGGACGGGGAGGTCTGGCTGGCCCAGCGGCGAAGGCTGGCCGACCTGTTCGTCTCCGGGCCGCAGCCGGACGGTGGGGACGGAGGGCCGGACGCTGACGGCGGGGTGATCACCGATGACGGCGGAGTGGTCGCCGACGACGGCGGAGTGATCACCGATGACGGGAGCACGACCGGCGACGATGGAGGGCAAGCGACCGACGGCACTTCCCGGGTCGAGGGTTCGAGTTGCGGCTGCGCCGCGCGGCGCGAGGGAAGCCTGGCCGGGCTCGTGCTGCTGTTGGTCTTGGGCATGATAAAGAGGAGGCCAAGATGAGACGCTTGGCATTCATGGCCGTTGTGCTGCTGATGTCCTGTACCGCCCGGGCGGGATTCTCCTGGGATTTGAGGGCGGGGGTCAAGGGCGCACTTACGGGCAACCTGTGGAGTGATCCCGATGACAAGCTGCCCGGCTCGGCGCCGATCTGGGGCGACAGCCAGTTTTTCGTAGGAGGCGGAGGCGGGGCTTTTGTCGAGGTCGCCCTGTTTGGATACTTGGGATTCGAGGTGGACTTTTTGTTCGAGGCCAACTCGCTCAAATACAACGAGACCATCAGCGGCTTCGAGTATGATTACTACACCCGTTTCAAGCAGATCAGGATCCCGCTGATCGTCAAGGGCATCCTGCCGCTGGGCAACGTCGAGCTGAGTCTGGGGCTGGGGCCCGAGTTCGTAATAGGCGTAGACGCCAACGTGGACATCGACTATCGCACAAAGTTGACGGCCGCACAGAAACAGCAAGCCGATGCATTATTGAAGCCGCTCTACCAGGCCGACAAAACCAGCGGGACGTTCTTGGACACCGAGTTGGGAGTCAGCATCAAGATTTGGAAACTGATAATTCCGATAAGTCTGAGAGTAGGCTTCAACCTCAGCCAATCCGAAAAATTCGATGATCGAGTGGATGTCACGACCAGCGGCGCAACCGTCACCGGCGCCAAGGTCCACGCCATCGAAACATACAATTTCGCGCTGTTTGCCGGGGTAGGGTACGTCTTCTAAGATCCCCACAGGCACGCGAAATATCGGCGAAATACCATTTTCCGATTGACATCTGAGCACCCGCTTGATATTGATATTATATCGAAATGGTATCACAACCGGAGGTCTCATGCCGGGATTGCTGATCAAGATGTTGCCTGACGATATTCATGCCCGGCTCAAGAAGCGGGCCGCGGAGAACAGGCGCAGCCTCAGCAGCGAGGTCATTCTCTTGCTGCAAGAGGCGCTGGCCGATCGAGCCGGCCCTCCGACGCTTGCGGAACTCGACGGGCTGCGAATTCGCGGCGGCAGGCCGCTGACCCAGGACATCCTGGATAATGCCAGGCAAACCGGCCGCCCATGATTGTCGCCGATACCAACCTGGTCGCCTACCTGCTCATAGACGGCGAACGCACCGGGGCGGCCAGGCTTGTCTGGCAGAAGGATCCCGATTGGCGTCTTCCTCCTCTTTGGCGAAGTGAGTTTCTGAACGTGCTGGCCACCTCGGCGCGGGCAGGCGTCTTGTCCGCGAACCAGGCGATTCAGGCCTGGAGGGCGGCTGTTGGGCTGCTTGGGCGCTGCGAGCAGGAACCGGGAGGCGAGACGGTTCTGCAAACCGCCATGCAGTACGGCATCTCAGCCTACGATGCCCAATTCGTCGCCGTGGCCGTGCAACTCGAAATTCCCCTGGTCAGCGGAGACGGAAAATTGTGCTCGTCTTGCAAAGATATCGCGGTTTCCATGGAATCATTCGCCGGGCTCGAATAAAGAAATCCCACAACCACAAAAAATACGTGGACGGAGGCCACCCCGTCGTGGTTTATCGCCCGAACCCCCTAGGTTGTACGTCTTGCGAGCCGGATACGAACCAGGATCTCGATTAGCAGGATCAGGAACACCGGGCCGGTCACTATGCCACAGTAACCGGGAAACACCCAGGCCGCCGTCCAGAAGTCCATCCAGCCCTCGGTCAGTCCGAAGCCCATCAGCGGCGCCGGCCACCAGAGTAAAACCAATGGCGGCAGAAACGCCCAGCCGAAGGCCGTCTTCGGCCAAAACACCAACCAGATGCGCCAGACAACAAGCACAAACAGCAGGTAGGTCGTTCCCGCGGCCATCATAGCGAAGGGCACCCACTCCATGATCCCGGACACACCGAAGGACAGACCCCGCCCGCTCCCGTCCGACGGGACGCCTGCCAACGAGAGCACACACATAAGCGCCATCGCTCCCAGGGCGAAGCCGGCCGGCTTCCATTCCCTGGAGAGTTCCGGTTTCACCTTGCGCCACAGCCACAAGAACAGAAGCATGAAGCCGAGGGTGATCAGTAAAACCGGCAGGCCGACGAACATCACTGCCCGGCCCGCCTCGATCTCGGAGGGCCCGCAGCTGCCCCCGCCATGGGCGGCGGCCGCCATGACCAAGACGGGTCTCAGTGAAGTCTCCTTGCTCATGCGACCATCCTAACACCCCAACCTCTCTTCAGGTAATGGAAATACGAAAGCGCTAACCGCGTGAAATTTTGTGAGAACATTCCATTTCCGTTCTTTAGGCGAATCGGGTGGCACCTCGGCTTGGTGGCACCTCGGCTTGGTGGCACCTCGGCTTGGTGCCTTGACAGTCGATCCGAATCGCGGTTAGCATCGGGGCCTGACCGAGATCCAACTCGCTTCAAGGAGGATTCCCATGAGATCGAAGATTGTCACCCTGGCCACAATCGCCCTGTCGGTGCTGTTCACGGCCATCCTGGTATTTCCCGGCTGCAGCAGCGGCGACGGCGGGGACTTCTGCGAGGCGAACTGCCCGGCGGTGGTCGCCGCGGGCTGCAGCAACGGCCCGGCCGACCAGGCGGACTGCCTGACCGGCTGCAACACGGCCCAGACCACCTGCCCGTCCCAGTTCAACGCGCTGGCGGGATGCGCCGGCACGGACGCGACCTTCTCCTGCGACGCCTACGACTCCCCTGCTCCGGCCGGCTGCGTCACCGAGAACACCCTGCTCAACGCCTGCCTGCAGGGCGTCAGCGAGTTCTGCGTGGACGGCTGCCCGGCGGTCTTGGCCGCGGCCTGCAGCAACGGCCCCAGCGACCTGGCTGACTGCCTGTCGGGCTGCGACGCGGCCGCGACCTCCTGCCCGACCGAGTTCACGGCCATGCAGACCTGCGCCGGCGCCTCGGCGGCGTTTGCCTGCGACGCCAACAACGCCCCCTATCCCACAGGCTGCCAGGCCGAAAACGACGCCCTGATGCTCTGCATGCAGTGAGTCTCGGTGGCCTCGGCGCCGCCCGAACACCAGGTGCCGCCCGAAGCGTTCTTCCGTGTGAGCCCGCTGCATGGCGGAAGGCTCTCCTTCCAGATCGCCTGCCAAGCCGACGTGCCAGCCGATCCGGAAAACAAGTTACCTCAGCGCTAACCGCATTAAATTTTGTTAGAACATTCCATTTCCGTTCGACGCCGGTCTGGCGCTGCCCCTGCCGGGTTGAGCCTATCTCACGTTTTTTTACAGTCGGAGCTTTTTGGGGATCCGGCGCGCCGGAGAATCTCAGCTTCCGCCGGCCTTGCCCTCGGAGACCAACTCGGAGGAAACGGTTCCTCCTCCCATCATGGCCGGAAGCTGGTACTGGCTGCGCACCAGGTGGTGGGGTGCCTTGCGCTGTACACGGAGAGTTCCACCGCCGCCGACCTCGCCGTCCAAGGGTCTTAGCTCGAGCACCCATGTCTTGAATTTTCCAGCGGCTGCCTGGGTGAGTTCCTGACCGGTTACCGAGAGCTTCATGACTCGCACCTTCTGGGTCATCGATTCGAAGGTGCGCAGGGTAGTGCTGTATCCGGCGTTCAGGGGAAGCCCAGCGACGGCCAGTTCCAGCCCGGCGCCGTCGCCGAGCACGGGTGCCTTCAGCTTGGCGTCGATGGGCATCTTGCGCCCGCCGCCGGCCATCTCTCCGGTGATGGAGTCTGCACTGTAGTTTAGCTTGACGGTGGCCATGCCCTTGATCCGGCGCTCGATTGGCCTGAGCGTCTTGGCGTCGAGATCGAAGACGTCCACCTGCTCGCCCATCGGCAGCTTCATGGTGCTGGTGATGCGCACAAGCTTATCTTTTTTCTCGCCGCTGCGCTCGATCACCCGGGTCAGGTCGATATCCATCTTGCGGGATCCCATGTCCATCTGCATCTTGTAGGTGAAGGTGGCGGGCTGGATGGCACTTCCGTCGATGACGGGAAGTGGTGCGATCTCCGCCCGGGCCAGAAGGGCCTTTTCGAACTTGTCCGGCATCTTGACGCCGGCCGGATCCACCGTGATCTTCGCCAGACGCTCGGCAATCTCTGGACTGACTTCATCCTGTAGGCGGCCCCCGATTTGCTTGGCCAAGAACTTCTCCATGGCCACCGCCACCGCCAGGCGGTTTTCGGGCGCGCGGAAACCGTGGCCCTCGTCCGGGGCCACCAGGTACTCAACCGGCTTGCCCTTGTTCCGGACAGCCACCACGATGCTGTCGGCCTCGGCCTTTTTCACCCGGGGATCATTGGCTCCCTGGATCACCAAGAGCGGCACCTTGATGCGATCGGAAAAGAAGAACGGTGAGCGTGACTCCAAGTCCTTGCGGTCGGCCTCGACCTCCGGATCGCCCAAGCGCATGAACAGGCTCTTGGCGAAGGGCCGCCAGTAGGCGGGGATGGACTCCAACAGCGTGACCAGGTTTGATGGCGCCACGTAGGGCACGCCGCATTTATAGAGATCGGGCGTGAAAGTCACACCCGCCAGCGTCATGTATCCGCCCCAGGAACCGCCAAAGATGCAGATCCGATCCGGGTCGGAGGTTCCCTGGGCGATCAGCCACTTGACACCGTCGGTTGCGTCGTGCTGGCTGGCGCCGGTGCCCCAGGTGCGGTTGCCCGCGTTGAGAAACTTTTCTCCGTAGCCGGTCGAGCCGCGGTAGTTGGGCTGCAGGACTGCGTAGCCCCGGTTGGCCAGGAACTGGGCGTAGGGGTCGTAGCCCCAGTAGTCACGGGTGGTGGGCCCCCCGTGGGGCAGGATGACAGTGGGCAACTTCTTCGGCTCGACGCCCCGCGGCAGGGTCAGGTAAGCGGGAACCGACAAGCCGTCGCGGGCCTGGTAGCGTACCGGTTTCATGTGGGCCAGGTGCGCAGACGGCAGCTCAGGCCGCGACCTGTACTGGAGCTTCAGTTTGCCTTTCTCACGGTCGTAGAGGTAGACCGAGCCCGGATCCACGTCCCGGGATACCGAGACCAGGAAAAAGCGCATGTCGCGGGTCATTGAGCCGATTCCCAATTCTCCCTCGGGGAGCTCTTTTTTGAAAAGTTCCAGGTCGCGCTTGACAGCGTCGTTCTTCGGGTAGATGCGCAGGCGGTCGCCGATATAGTAGGTGGCCATCAGCTCGTCGGTCGCCTCGGAGAATTCCGCCCCGCCGAAATCCACTCGTTTCTCGGGGTCGGACTCCAGCAGTTCGGTACTGCCCGTCTGGATATCGATCAGCATCAGATTGGTCAGGTCGGCCTCGGGGCCCTTGTTGCTGACTAGATAACAGCGCTTGCCGTCCTTGTGCAGTCGGATCGGAAAGCAGCTTTCTTGCCAACTGCACTCGTAGATCCGCTTGAGATCGCCGCCGTCCACCCGCAGGAGCTCGAAGCCGGCGTCGTCCTTCTGGCGGATGGCCAGCCGCACTTCGCCGTTTGGATCGTAGAGGTAGCCTGCCACTTTCTGGGTGTTCTTGATGAGTAGTTCCCGCTTGCCGGTCGCGATCTCCACCCGGTAGACGTCGTGGTAGGAGGCGTCGCGTTCGTTGAGCCCGATGATGATCTCGTCCGGCTTGTTCTTGGGCACCGAGTAGATCATCGCCCTGATCCCCTCGATCGGGGTCAGATCCCGGGCGGGCGGTACGCCGGTGGCGGGATCCGGCTTGGAAGTCGGGTCTACCGCGTAGACGTGGAAGTTCTCGTTACCGCCCTTGTCCTGCACGTACAGGAGGTACTTCGAATCCCGGCTCCAGAAGTAGCCGGGCACCGGGCGCTTGTCGGCGGTGATTGGCCTGGCCGCATCGAACGAATCGTTGATGTTCTTCACCCAGATGTTGCGTACGTTCTTGTATGGCTTGATGAAGGAAAGATGTTTTCCGTCCGGCGAAAGCTGTGAGTTAGAAATCTGGGGGTCTCCGAAAAAGAGCTCCCGGTCGACAAGCGGCGCCGCGATTTCCGACGCCGGCTCCTTCATCGTTTTGAATGTCCCCGCACAGCCCGAAAGCACCAGCACTCCGACAATCAGCAAGAGCAACGATCTCTTCATTGATTTCCTCCCTCTGGTCTATTGTTCTAAAGTTAGGGCTCTTGCCCGGTTACGCATCCCGGCCGCCGCCGGCGCAGGCTGAGTATTAGGCCCAACAGGATAAGTGGCAGCCAGCCCGACTTGCCGGCGGTGCTGCCGCAGGCGCAGCCCGAGTCTGCTTGCTTGGCCATGGCGAATGTCCAGGGTTGCGAGTAACCGCTGGCGGCGCCCCGGCTGTCTTTGGCCTCTACCTGCCAGCGGTAGACGGCTCCGGGCGTAAGTTCTACAGTTGGGCTCCAGCTTACCGAAAACTCCGATGGCGTGCCGTCGCCTGAGTCGAGTACTTCGTCTCCCTGCTCGCCGAGCAGTTGAAAGCTGTAGCTGACCGCGTTGCCCTGCGGGTCGGTTACGATGGATGCCTCCAGCGCGGGTGCGGCGTCCACGAGCGATCCGTCGGCCGGCGAGAGCAGTTGCGGAATCGGGGGCGCCGTGTTCACGCCGGTGGTCTGACAGCCCGTGGCCGGCTCGGCGTAGCGTCCGGCGGAGTCGTGGGCGAAGGCGGCGTAGCAGTAAGTGATATCGGCCTGCAGGCCGCTGTCGGTCGTCTCTTCGTTCATACCGTCGTAGACTTGTTCGCCCTCGTCCGGCGCCGCCGGCGGCGTAGCCGGCAGGCGGCGGATCATCACGCCCGACACGATCGGATCGCCCGGGTTCTGCCAGCTCAGGTCAATCCGGTCATCGAAGGCTTCGAGGAACAGGCTCTCGACCGGCGGCACCGGGGCGGCGCCGACCACCTCGATCTGCACGGGCACCGTTATCGGGCTGTTCTCGGCGTCGCCGGCGTCCACCAGGATGTTGGCCGTATGAGTCCCCAGCGACATCCCGAACATCTTGACCTCGATCTGCACCAGGCTGCTTTCTCCAGGATCCATGGAGCCTGCGGCCGTGCCGGCAACCAGCCAGGCCTGGTCGGGTGTTACCTCGAAGGTCAGCGGATGACCGCCGGTGTTTTGCACACTCAGCACTAGCGTCGGATCGGGCGCATCGAGCGAGGCGGTGACATCGAACGCCTGCGGTTCGACAACCAGGTGCGCCGGCGGGGGCACTACGTTGAGCGTTACCGGGATACGGAGTTCGCCGTTGCCCGCTGCGGCCGACTCGATGACGATCTCGTCGGTGTAAGAGCCAAGCACAAGCGAGCGGTGGTCGACGGATACCACCAGGTCGTCCGGGGTCTGGCCTGATGCGTGATCCAGCTCAAGCCAACTCGCCGCGCCGCTGGCCGTGTAGGAGAGGGCTTCACCCTGGATATCGAAAAGCTGTATGCCTTGGGAGGCGGGAGCCGGCCGGCCGGGAACGGCCTCGAAAGTCAGCCCGCTCGGATCGGCGGCTATCCAGGGACCATCGGGCTCGAGGCTTACGTGGCCGAAGAAACGCTGATCGTCCATCTCGACCACGTCCGCGGGCCAGGCACCGGTATCGTTGCCTGTGCCAATCTGGACCGAGTTCGTTGTCGAAAGGAACATTCCGAAAGAGCCGACCGGGCCGATGTCGAGTAGCGACCGGTTGAGATCGATGGCCATCTCGTAAGCCCGGTGGTTGTCTACCATTCCCGTGATACCTGTCAATCCCGGGGGATCCGGCTGCATATTCTGCATGTCCATGTGGTAACCGTCGCCCGGGTTGAATACGGGCATGTAAAGCGACATGCCGCCCATGTAACCGATTACAGCATACATGCCCTCGTCGCCCGAGCTTGCAGGCCACTGGCCGTCAAGATCGCGATCGAACATCACGGTCAGGCGGTCAAAGTCGTTTGCCTCCCTGTCGGCCATGTCGTAGACGGCGATATACAGGCTGTCTCCGGATACCGCCATGTGCAGGCTTACGTCGCCGTTTTGCTCGGGATCGATAGGCAGCTCGAGTCCCTGGTCGTACTCGCCCGGGGAGATCACGCCGTCGACTACCGGGGTGGTATCGATGTGCGGAACCAGCATCTCTGAAGCCTCGACCAGATCGAACTCGACTAGCAATTCCTGCGGTGAGTTGGCCGCCTCGGGGCTCGTGAATACAACCACTGACTGGTAACTGCCCGGATCGAGGCTTGCGGGATCGATACTAATCTCGATGTCGGCAGGAGCCGCGCCCGATGCGGGCGCGATAGTCACCCAGCTGTCTAGGCAGCTTGCTGTGAAGGTAAGGGTGTCGAGGCCGTCATTGCGCACGTGGACTGTGACCGGCGCCGGGGCGGGATCCCCATCGAGAGCCACCAGGCGGATCTCCGGCGGATAAATTCCCAGAAGCGGTTGGTCGGTATTGAGGCTTTTCTTCAGAACGACGGCCGGGTCGCCCAGCAGGTTGCTTTCGAATCCTACCCAGCGGGTGTAGTCGTCTGAAAACAGCGCCGCGTTGTCCTCCTTGCTGTCGGCCAGCGCCTGTCCCAGGGTGGCCATGCCCTCGCCGAAGAAGGCGTCGAAGAACTGGCGGTGAAAACGCTGGCTGGGCGAGTCGGTCTGGAAAGAGCCCCAGCCGTAGCGGCTGTTGACCACGGCCGCGAACGCGCCGTGTGGACCCATGACGAAGTGCTCGGCGATGCAGTCCGCGCTGTAGACGAAGCCGCCTTCCTCGACGTCGGCGACGTTGTCGAAGGCTCCGGGCAGGCAGCCCTGGGTGTAGAGCAGGAAGGGATGGGCGTTGACCAACCTGTCGGCGTCCATGTTCATCATGCGCATGTTGTATGTAACGTTGCTATGGCCGAGGTGGTTAACCACATGAGGACTCTCGTCCAGAAGCGTTACCAGGTCGCTGGCATCCCAGGAGTTGGCACCGCCCAGATCGCGATCGTAGAGCATGCTGATTTCGAAGAAGGGCAGGCTTTCGAATCCCTGGGTGGTGTAGCCGCTGCTGCTGGATCCCTGGGCGATCTCGTCCATGAAGTCCGCGCCCCAGACGTTGGCCGGGTCGTTCCACAGCAACTCGCCGACCATCAATATGTTTTTAAGCCAGGAGCCGGCGGCCTGATTGTAGTCCAGAGTCTTCTTGACGAAGTTGCGCACTTCCTCCGCGCTGTCGGCCGGTGCGCGGCCTACATACAGTTCGGCCATCAGGTCGACCTCGCCGCCGTCGGGCCCGTCGCCGTGCTCGCCGTACACCCCGTCGGCGTCGTCGTCGAAGGTGCCGTCCAGGCAACTATAGTAAAGATCCGAGGGCAGGTAGTCAGCGGCCGCGTCGGGATTGTGCGGGTTGACGTATAGCTTGCGCACCGGCAGGATGTTGTCGCCGCTCTCGCCGCCCACGTCGGCCTCATCGGCGTCGCCGACCAGCAGGACGTATGACACGCCCCATTCCTGGTAGGCGTCGGCGAGGAAGTCGCGAATGCGGGTGGCGTCGTCCTGGCCGCCGTCGGGCCTGTCGCCCGTGTAGTTTTGATAGATCCACTCGATAGTGACGATCGTGGCCGGCAGGCCGCCCGCCTCGCGCACGGCGCTGAGCGCCTCGAGACTATCGTCGCCGCCGAGACCGATGAACTGCTCTGGGGCGACTATCAGATAGCTGTAGCTGCCGGGATCCAGCCGCACTGGCCCGCGGGGTGGTTTTTGCGGATAAGTAAGCAAGGCGGAAAAATCCGCGGCCCTGGCCTTGACACGCTCGATGTCGGAAGGCAGCGCCCGCAGCAGCGGCGCTACCCGGCCGCCCGGCTTGGTGGTCAACACCAGCGTGGCCGACACCAGCCGGTCGACCCTGCCCGAACGGGGACGGTAGGAGAGCGGGAAGACGGTCACCGGCACCAGCGCGTAACCTCGCTTGTACTGAACCTGGCCCAGGCGCGCCCATGCGCCCGGTTGAGGCTCGTCGCTGTCGTAGACGGACGGGTCGGGCGGTGTCAGGCGCGGCTTGCCGACACTCGGGATGGGCCTGGGAAGCTGAGCCGGGGCCAGGAAAAAAACTCCGGGCAAAGGCTCTGTCTTACGCTCTTCGAGACGCAGGCTCACCGATCTGTGACCATACGGCAGGAGAAAGTAGACCGTCTTCTGGGGCAGCAGCGGCGTGCCCGGCCCGGCCTGCAAGACGGCGTCTGGAACGGTCAGCGACTTTCCGGCCGGAGACTCGACGCTCAAAGGTGCGTCAAAGGCTACCGTCAAGCGCAGCTCATCGGCCGCGGCGCTGTGAGCAATGACTAGTAGCAGGCAGACGCCTGTGAAACCTGACAGTGTGGTTTTCATCAAAACTCTCCCTCCGGCCGTCGCCTTCGCAGGCAGAGCAACAGGATAAGCAGGCCGAACGGCAACCAGCCTGTTGCGCCCGGGGCGCTGCCGCAGGCGCAACCCGAGTCGGGCTCCTTGGCAATGGCGAATGTCCAGGGTTGCGAGTATCCGCTTGAAGCATTCTGGCTGTCTGTGGCCTGGACCTGCCAGCGGTAGACGGCTCCGGGTTCGAGCGCGATGGTCGGGCTCCAGCTCACCGAGAACTGGCCGACGGTGCCGTCGTCCGAGTCGAGCACATCTTCGCCTTGTTCACCTAGCAGCCTGAAGTCGTAGGTGACAGCGTTGCCCTGCGGGTCGGTCACCAGCGAGGCCTCTAGCGCGGGCGCGGCGTCGACCAACGATCCGTCGGCCGGAGAAATCGGTTGCGGAATCGGGGGCGGCAGGTTCGCGCCGGGAGTCTGGCAGCCGGTGGCCGGCTCGGCGTAGCGTCCGGCGGAGTCGTGGGCGAAGGCGGCGTAGCAGTAGGTGAAATCGGCGGGCAGGCCGGTATCGGTCGTTTCTCCTGCCATACCGTCGTAGAGCTCTTCTCCCTCATCGGGGGCCGCAGGCGGGACCGCCGGCAGGCGGCGGATCATCACGCCCGACACGATCGGATCGCCCGGGTTCTGCCAGCTCAGGTCAATCCGGTCATCGAAGGCTTCGAGGAACAGGCTCTCGACCGGCGGCACCGGGGCGGCGCCGACCACCTCGATCTGCACGGGCACCGTTATCGGGCTGTTCTCGGCGTCGCCGGCGTCCACCAGGATGTTGGCCGTATGAGTCCCCAGCGACATCCCGAACATCTTGACCTCGATCTGCACCAGGCTGCTTTCTCCAGGATCCATGGAGCCTGCGGCCGTGCCGGCAACCAGCCAGGCCTGGTCGGGTGTTACCTCGAAGGTCAGCGGATGACCGCCCGTGTTTTGCACACTTAGCACTAGCGTCGGATCGGGCGCATCGAGAGAGGCGGTGATATCGAACGCCTGCGGGTCAACAGCCAGGAGCGCCGGAGGGGGCACTACGTTGAGCGTTACCGGGACACGGAAATCGCCGTTGCCCGCTCCGGCCGACTCGATCACAATCTCGCCCTCATATGTGCCGAGCTCGAGCGCGTCGTGGTCGACGGACACCACCAGGTTATCGGGGGTCTGACCGGATGCGTGATCCAGCGCGAGCCAACTAGCTGTGACACTCGCGCTGTAGTCGAGTGAGCCACCCTGGAAATCGAAAAGCTGAATGCTAGCGGGCCCGGGAGCCGGCCGGCCGGGGACGGCCTCGAAGGTCAAGATGCGCGGATCGGCCGCCATCCAGGGACCATCGGGCTCGAGGCTGACGCGGCCGAAGAAACGCTGATCGTCGAGTTCGATCATCTCTGCCGGCCAGGAGCCGGTCGTGTTGCCGGAACTCATCTGCACCGAATTCATCACCTGAAGGTACATCCCGAAAGAGCCGACCGGGCCGACGTCCAGCAGCGACTGGTTGAGATCGATGGCGATCTCGTAAGCCCGGTGGTTGTCTACCATTCCAATGCTGCCGGTGAATCCCGCAGGATCGCGAAGCCTGTTATGCCGGTCGGTCTGGTAACCGTCGCCCGGGTTGAAGGCGGGCATGAACTGTAAACTGCCTCCCGAACGACCGCTCAGGCTGTAGTAGCCCTCGTTGCCAGAGCTTGCCGGCCACTGGCCATCCAGATCGCGATCGAAATAAAAATTCAGGCGATCGGATTCGTTTTCCTCCCGGTCGACCATGTCGTAGACGGCGACATACAGGCTGTTTCCGTACACCGCCATGTGCAGGCTGACGTCGCCGTTCTGTTCCGGGTCGATAGGCAGCTCGAGTCCCTGGTCGTACTCCCCCGGGGAGATGACGCCGTCGACCACCGGGGCGGTGTCGATGTGCGGAACCACCATTTCAGAGACCTCGACCAGCTCCAGCTCGACCGTCAGTTGCTGCGGGGAGTTGGCCGCCTCGGGGCTTTCGAACGCCACCGCGGCCTGGTAGTTGCCCGGATCGAGGCCGGCCGGGTCAACGCCGATCTCGATGTCAGCAGGAGCCGAGCCCGATGCGGTCGTGATTGTCACCCAACTGTCTGCGCAGCTTGCTGTGAAACTAAGAGTGTCCAGACCGTCGTTGCGCACGTGAACCACCACGGGCGCCGGGGCGGGGTCCCCGTCGAGAGCCACGAACTGAATCTCCGGCGGATAGACTCCCAGAAGCGGCTGGTCGGTGTTGAGGTTCTTTTTCAGAACGACGGCCGGGTCGCCCAGCAGGTTGCTTTCGAATCCCACCCAGCGGGTGTAATCGTCTGAAAACAGCGCCGCGTTGTCTTCCTTGCTGTCAGCCTGCGCCTGACCGAGGGTTGCGATGCCCTCGCCGAAGAAGGCGTCGAAAAACTGGCGGTGGAAACGCTGGCTGGGTGAGTCGGTCTGGAATGATCCCCAGCCATAACGGCTGTTGACCACGGCAGCGAACGCGCCGTGGGGACCCATGACGAAGTGCTCGGCTATGCAGTCGGCGCTGTAGACGAAGCCGCCCTCCTCGACGTCGGCTACGTTGTCGAAGGCGCCTGGCAGGCAGCCCTGCGTGTAGAGCAGGAAGGGATTGGCGTTGACCAACCCATCGACGTCCGCGTTCATCATGCGCATGTTGTAGGTGACGTTGCTATGGCCGAGGTGATTGACTACATGCGTGCCGTTGTCCAGAAGAGCCGCCAGATCGGTCGCGTCCCACGAACCGTCCCCGCCCAGATCGCGATCGTAGAGAGTACTGATTTCGAAAAAGGGAAGGCTGGCAAATCCCTGGGTTGTGTAGCCGCTGCTGCTGGATCCCTGGGCGATCTCGTCCATGAAGTCCGCGCCCCAGACGTTGGCCGGGTCGCTCCAGAGCAACTCGCCGACCATCAATATGTTTTTAAGCCAGGAGCCGGCGGCCTGATTGTAAGCAAGAGTCTTCTTGACGAAGTTGCGCACTTCCTCCGCGCTGTCGGCCGGGGCGCGGCCGACGTACAGCTCGGCCATCAGGTCGACCTCGCCCCCGTCGGGCCCGTCGCCGTGCTCGCCGTAGACACCGTCGGCGTCGTCGTCGAATGTGCCGTCCAGACAACCGTAGTAGAGATCCGAGGGCAGGTAGTCAGCGGCCGCGTCGGGGTTGTGCGTGTCTACGAACAGCTTGCGCACCGGCAGGATATTGTCCCCGCTCTCTCCGCCCACGTCGGCTTCATCGGCATCGCCGACCAAGAGGGCGTATGACACGCCCCATTCCATGAAGGCGTCGGTCAGAAAGTCGCGGATGCGGGTAGCGTCGTCCTGGCCGCCGTCGGGACGGTCGCCTAAGTAATTTTGATAAATCCACTCGAGACTGACAATCGTGGCCGGCAGGCCGCCCGCCTCGCGCACGGCGCCGAGCGCCTCGAGGCTATCTTCGCCGCCAAGACCGATGAACTGCTCAGGGGCGACTATCAGATAGCTGTAGCTGCCGGGATCCAGCCGCACTGGCCCGCGGGGTGGTTTTTGCGGATAAGTGTAAAGTGCGGAAAAATCCGCGGCCCTGGCCTCGAGGCTCTCTATGTCGGAAGCCCGCGCTCGAAGCAGCGGAGCTACCCGTCCGCCCGGCTTGGTGGTCAACACCAGCGTGGCCGATACCAGCCGGTCGACCCGGCCCGAAAGGGGACGGTAGGAGAGCGGGAAAACCGTCACCGGGACGAGCGCGTAGCCTCGCTTGTACTGGACTTGGCCCAGGCGTGCCCATGCGCCCGGTTGAGGCTCGTCGCTGTTGTAGACGGCCGGGTCGGGCGGTGTCAGGCGCGGCTTGCCGACGCTCGGGATTGGCCTGGGAAGTTGTGCAGGGGCGAGGAAAAAAACTCCCGCCAGCGGCTCGGTCTTTTGGTCGCTAAGACGCAGGCTCGCGGGCTTGTGGCCGTAGGGCAAAAGGAAATAGACCGTCTTCTGAGGCAGCAGCGGCGCGCCCGGACCGGCGTGTAAAACGGCGCCGGGGACAGCCAGTGACTTGCCGGCTGGAGACTCCATTGTGAATGGCGCGTCGAAGGCGACGGGCAGACGCAGTTCATCGGCCTCGGACTGGGCGCCTGTCAGGATCAAGGTACCGACAAGCGTTGTCAGAAAAGCAGCGGTTCTCATGCGTACGCTCCTTTACTTTTTAAGGATCTCTTTCTGCAATTTTATTGCGCAGAATTCGCCGCACATTGAGCAGACCTCGTCGTCTCCGGACGGGGCCAGGGCGCGGCTTTTGCGGGCGGTCTCGGGGTCGATGGCGTTTGCGTACATGCCCTCCCAGTCCAGCGACTTGCGGCTCCGGCTCATGGCGCGCTCGCGCCGCTTCGCGCGCTCGTCGCCCCGGGCCAGCTCGGCCGCGGCGGCGGCGATGCGCGAGGCGATCACTCCCTGGCGGACGTCCTCGACGCCGGGCAGCCTGAGGTGCTCGGCCGGGGTGACATAGCACAGGAAATCGGCCCCGGCCCAGGCGGCCAGCGCTCCGCCGATGGCCCCGCTGATGTGATCGTAGCCCGGGGCCGTATCGGTCACCAGCGGTCCCAGCACGTAGAACGGTGCGCCGTGACACAGGCGCTTCTCCATAAGCACGTTGGCCTGCACCTGGTCCATGGGGACATGGCCCGGTCCCTCGATCATCACCTGGACTCCGCGCGCAATAGCTCGCGATTGCAGCTCGCCCAGGGTGATCAGTTCCTGCACCTGCGCGCGGTCGGTGGCGTCGGCCGTGGCGCCGGGGCGGAAGCCGTCGCCCAGAGACAGCACGGCGTCGTATTTTGCCGCCAGATCGAGCAGGCGATCGAAACCGGTGAATAGCGGATTGTCGCGCTCGTTGTAGCGCATCCAGGCGATCGAAAGCGCCCCGCCGCGGGAGACTACGTCCATCACCCGGCCTTCGCTTTCCATCCGTTCGAGGGCCTGCATGTTGACGCCGCAGTGCACGGTCAAAAAGTCCACGCCGCTTTCTAAGTGTCGCTCGATCACCGCGAACAGGTCGTCGGCCGACATCTCGCAGAATGAGCTTTTGGTATCCATTGCCTGCGCGACAGCCTCGTAGATCGGCACCGTGCCCAGCGGGATACGGGCCTCTTGCATGATCTTGGCGCGAATCGCGGCCAGGTCGCCGCCGGTGGAAAGATCCATGATCGTATCGGCCCCGGCCTCGACCGAGACACGGGCCTTCTCGATTTCCCCGGCCACGTCCAGGACGTCGCGCGAGGTGCCGATGTTGGCGTTGACTTTCACCCGCAGCCCGCGCCCGATCCCCAGTGGGGCGATCTCGCCATGCTTTCTGTTGCGCACGATGACCGCCTCACCCGAGGCCAGGCAGCCGGAAAGTTGCTCGGCCTGCACTTCCTCGTCGCGGGCCACTGCCGCGACCTCGTCCGTGATTTCCCCCGCGCGTGCTCGTTCGATTTGCGTTCGCATGTGTCTCTCCCGATGGCAGTAAGTCAATAGCGGCCGGTACCGAGAGTCTTAGTCTCGGCGCTGGTTTATGTCAACCATGGTTGACACGGGTCTTGTCAGACGGTTAGATTGGACACACTGAAATCGGTCTTCAAGTGCGCGTCATACTTCTGGAGTGGATCCATGAGCGGCATCGAGCACAGGGAATTGCTGAAAAGGGTTTCAATCTTCTCGAACCTCGACGATGGGGCGCTCGGCGATCTCGGGCAACTCGTCATCTCGAAGGATTATCCCAAGGGCACGCTGGTGTTCGGCCAGGAAGAGCCCGGCGACGCCCTGTTCATCATCGCCAAGGGACGGGTCAAGGTGGTCCTCTACGGCGAGAGCGGCAAGGAGATCACGCTTACCTTTTTTCACAAGGGCGACTTCTTCGGCGAGATGGCGCTTCTGGACGACCTGCCCCGCTCGGCAAACGTGGTGACCACCGAGAACTCCAAGCTGCTGATGCTCAAGCGTGACGATTTCACCCACCACCTGGTTGAGCACCCCTCGACGGCCATCAACGTGTTGGCCGAGCTGAGTCGGCGCCTGCGCCGGGCCGACGAGATTATAGGCAACCTGGCCCTCTTGGACGTCTACGGGCGGGTGGCCCGGGTGCTGATCGAACTGGGCGAGCGTGAAGGCGAGAAGGTCGAGGACGGCATCCTGATTCGCAAACGGCCCACCCAGCAGGACATCGCCAGCATGATAAGCACATCGCGGGAGACGGTCTCGCGGGCGCTGGGAGAGTTCCAGAAGCGCGGCCTGCTTGAGATGACCGGCAAGAGCGTCGTGCTGCGCCCCCAGTTCTACCGAGAAGTCGGCTGAACGGGCCGGCGCTCGCTCGGCAATCGTATGAAAGTGATGATCGACATCCGGGACGTGCACAAGTCTTTCGGGGGCAACCACGTCCTCAGGGGCGTCAACCTGCAGGTCGCCGAGGGTCTTACGACGGTGATCATCGGCGCCAGCGGGTCGGGCAAGAGCGTGCTTATGAAACACATGATCGGCCTGCTGAGGCCCGATACGGGCAGGGTGATCGTCGACGGCGTCGATACGGCGAGCATCTCGCAGCGCGAGCTTACGCGCGTGCGTTCGAAGTTCGGCATGGTCTTCCAGGGCGCCGCCCTGTTCGATTCAATGTCGGTCGGCGAGAACGTCGCCTTTCCACTGCGCCAGCACCGCCGGCTGCGCGAGGCCGAGATACGCCGTATCGTGGCCGAGAAACTCAAGGTTGTCGATCTGGAAGGCGTCGAGGAGATCTTTCCGGCCGAGCTTTCGGGCGGTATGCGCAAGCGAGTGGGCCTGGCCCGGGCCGTGGTGCTCGACCCGCGCATCATCCTCTACGACGAGCCGACCACCGGTCTCGATCCGATAACCGCCAACAGCGTCGACGAGATGATTATCAATGCCCAAGAGCGGTTGGGAGTTACCTCGGTGGTTATCTCGCACGACATCGCTTCGTCTTTCCGGGTGGGCGATCGGGTGGCCATGATTCACGAGGGTGTGATCGTCGATCAGGGCCCGCCCGAGAAACTGCGTCATTCGGAGCATCCTTACGTGCAGAAGTTTCTTTCCACCTGGTTCGCCAAAGGCGAATGACTTCGGTCGTGGGTCGGCAGAGGCGATCTAAAATATTGCCGATTCGGGTTGCTCGTAGTAGTTATGGTTGGTCATGATGAGAAAGTTCATTACACCTTTGAAGGTCGGCATCCTTACCATCGTCGCCGTGACGGGGACTATCTTTGCCCTGCGCACGGTCGAAGAGGGCGTGCTCGGCGGCGGCGGGACTTACCAGGTGTACGCCGTGCTCAACAACGTGCTGGGGGTGGCCAAGCGCTCGCGGGTTGTAATGGCCGGAATCGATGTCGGTTACATCGAGGGTATCGAATTGTCCGGGGCCCGGGCGCGGATCAACCTGCGCATTCGTAACGATGTCCCGTTGTACCGGGACGCATCACTGGCCAAGATCTCGGAATCATTGTTGGGCGACAGACTGATCGATCTTGCTCCCGGCCAGGACGTCGAGCACCCGCTGGGCGAAGGCGGTCAAATCGTGAACATCTACGAGGAGAAGGACATCTCCGAGATGTTCAGGACCCTGAACGGGATTACCGGAGATATCAAGGGCGTGACCCATGCCCTGAACAACACCATCGGCCGTTTCGACCGTGAAGATTCGCTGGGCGGCGTGATCAAGCGCATGGGCGAGATAGCCGACAACGTGGCCGAGCTCAGCAGCCGTATGAACGACACCTTCAGGCGCGGTGGATCCAAGATCGACCAGATCCTCGACAACGTGGCCGGTATCACCGCCGGAACCCGGGGGCGCTACGCGGAGATCCTGGACAACGTCAGGGACGTCTCGGCCGATATGAAAAAGCTCGTGGCCAGCCTCAACGACATAGTCGGGCAGAACGGAGAGGGCTGGAAGGAAAGCGCCGGCAGCGTCAAGGAAACACTGGAGAAGGCCAGCCGCACATTGGAGAACCTGGATAACATCACCCGCAAGATCGACGATGGCAAGGGCACTTTAGGCAGGTTGGTCAACGACGACAAGGTGCTGGCCAAGGCCGAGGGCGTGCTCGACGACGCGGCCAGCATCACGCGCCCGTTGTCCCGGCTGCAGATAGCCGTCGACCTGCGCAGCGAATACCACGTCAGGGCGAACGCGGCCAAGAACTACCTGGGGCTGCAGCTGATTCCCAAGTCTGACAAGTACTACATGTTCGAGCTGATCGACGACCCGCGCGGCAAGGTCACGGTGACCGAGACCTGTAATACATCACAAAGCTGCGAGCCCGACCAGCGCACGAAAGAGATCAAGATCACCGACGACTTCAAGTGGTCGTTGCAGTTCGCCAAGCGTTTCTATTTTGTCGGGCTGCGCTTCGGGATTATCGAGGGAACCGGCGGGGTGGGCATGGACATGTACTTCTTCCACGACGACCTCGAGTTCAAGTTCGACGCATTCCAGTTCGGCAAGAACGAGTTCGGAGACCAGGCCTTGCCGCGCTTGAAGGCCATGTTGATCTACAAGCCCTCATGGCTTGCCAACCACGTTTACCTGGCCGCCGGCGGGGACGACTTTCTCAACTCGTCGGTCTTCGATTACTTCTTCGGGGCCGGGATCCACTTCACCGATCGCGATCTGAAGGCCATCTTCACCGCCACGGGCGTGCCGAGCCTCTGAGATAGGTGTTAGGGTGTGAGCAATCCGCGCTGTAGGGATTTTCCGTTGGACCATGAAGGTCATCGAAGCCGTGGAAAACTCGCGTTAATACGATAACAGCGGCTGCGTCAGTTCTCACTTCTGATGGCTCCCGCTTTTTTTCTTGGGCTTACCCTTTTTCTTGCCGTGTTTCCGTTTTTTCTTTTTTTGGGGTTTTCTTCCAATCTGCTTGAAGGTCTTTACCAGGTTCTTGATCGTCACCTTCCAGGCGGCCGGACTGCTGCCGATCGAGAGGGAAATAGGACGGGTTAGTTCCTCCGGCGCGACGATATACAGGCGGCTGGCTAGCTGAATCGCTTTTCCATCACGGCCGAGCGCCAACAAGACTATCGCATCCGCGCCGTAACTGTCGGCTATCGCGCGTAGTTGCCTGCGCTCGGACCCGCCGAGTTCGTCCCTGGAAAGCGCCTCGTCGGCTAGATCCCCGACGTCGCGGTTTGAGAAAACCGTGAAAAGCACGGCGGAGATCGACTCGGGCGGAACTGTATCGGGCAAGTTCATGGTCCAGGTTGCGTGCCCGGCAAGCTCCATGCGGATGAAGTGTATGCCCGGGAAGAGCTTGGCACCTGTCAGCGGGGTCGTGCCGCGCTTGACCCCGTCGATCACCACGCTTGCGCCCGGCGGTTCGGTGGTAAACGCGACCTGGTGCGGATTGCCGCTGGTGAGCTGACGTTTGGCCCGTTCGAAGGCATCCGCTTGGGCGGGCAGCGGTTTGTAGCCTTCCAGTGAGAGGTCGGGTCGAAAAGAGATTGCCTGGCGAAACTCGGCCTCTGCCTTTCCCATGTCTTCCTGGGATACGTGTGCCAGGCCGGTGAGTATGAAGACGTCGACCAAAGCGTCCTTGTCGAGCCAGACGCCGCAATAGGGCAGGTAGGTGTGCGCTTTACTCAGCAGATCGAAGGATCTGCCGAACTGCAGGCGCGCAATCGCGCTCTTGGCGTCCCTTAGCGTGTTTCTGAATGTTTGCACCGCCTCGCCCGAGACCGTATCGAGCGCTCCCCAAACGGCTCGTCCCAGACAACGCCCGAAGAGGACACTGACCTTGTAGCGCCGGCGAAGTTCACTTGCAGTGCTCGATAAAATGAGGTCCTGCTCGGCGGGAGAAAGATCCCTGATAGGCAACTGTAGTACGGCCACGGTTTTGATCTTGCGTATCTTCTCGGCCGCCGGCCCGGGGGCGGGCGGACCGCCGCAAGAGGCCGCCAGCAAAAAGCACAGTCCAAAAACCGGGGATCTCAGCGCCCTCATTTTTCGCCTCCGTCGCTTTTGCTTGATGATAGCATGTCATTCACCTCCAAGTGAATGTGATCCTGGTGGCTTGGGCTGTTGTCGGGCGCCAGGATCACATCAAAAATATGTGAATCCTGCAAGCGCCCGAGCAGCTTTCTGAGAAACTTCTTCTTGTTCGGCTCGGGTCCGTTCCAGTCTCCGGCAACGTTGACAGGAGCCGTCTGTGCGCGCTCGAACCCGGTGATGTCTATGGCCAGGCCCCGGCCGTGGCCGCTCAGGTGATGGGTTCCCGCTACTCCACGGCAGACGAAGGTCCCGTTGTGTTCCACCTCGACCACCTCGAGTCGGGTAAGCAGCACAGACATCTTTTCGACTGCCAGCGCCATACGGCAGGCGACCAGCAGATGATCGGCGTAGCGCTGCCCCTTGTGGCGAAAGTCGACGCCGTGGATTGGGCTGGACAGCAGCACCGGTGTATCGATCTGGCAGGTAGGCTGATCGGGCGGCGAGTCGCCGGATCGGGCCGCGCGGCTGGGCGCGTCCGCCAGGTCGGGACGGGCATAAGCAACGTCCAGCTTGTCCAGTTTGCGCGTACAGGTCGTGGCGGGAAAGGGGGTGCCGCGATCCGGGAGGCAGACCATCCTGACAATGCTCTCACCGATGCGCTGCAAGCTGGTACAGATGTAACCGGGGCGACAGCCGGTCTTCAGGAGGTGCAGGTTGCACTGCGCGGCGCAAATGCCGGTTCGGCCATAGGTCGGGTCTTCAATACAGAAAGTCGGGGAGTAAAGCGCTCCCTTGCGATCAGGGCAGATATGCCTGCAAAGCTGCGAACAGTAGCCGTGCGGAAAACCCTCTTCCGGCAGCAGGCAGAAGCCTCCGCTGTAATCGCAATCGCCGTCGGCTGAACAGGCCGCGCCAATCCAGCCAGGGTTAAAATTCCTGTCAGCCGCGGAAGCCGCGGCCGTCCCGGCGTCAACTGTCGTAGGAGGCGGATTTACAGGCGGTGCGCTCCTGTCGGGGCTAACGGATCCCGGCTGCTCCGCCTGCCAGATCAACCAGGCCGCGCCTCCAATTACCAAGAGTATAACCGCCAGCAAGATTCGGCCCCCGCGCGACATTTTGCAGCCCTCCTGGCTTGCAACTTTTAGTGGTCGTCATCTTGCTTGTTGGAGTGCTTGCGATCCATCTCGGCGTCTTCCTCGTGCAGGTATTTCTCATGCAGACCGCCGGTGTGCTGAACGAAGTGGTCACCGCTGAGATCGGAGCGTTTCCTGCGCGGAACGCCGGCGCACTTCACACAGGTGGTCGTGCCCGGAACCGCCTTCAGGCGCCTTACGGGAATTGGAGCGCCGCAATACACGCAGAGCTTTTCCTCACCCAAGGCAACCTCTTCGTTGATCAGTGGATTTGGGCGGCGACCTCAGTTGCACTGTCCGGCGCTGCAACCTCCGGGGCAATTCTGGCACTCGGCGTAGGTTTGATCGTCGGTCGTGCAGATGTCGTCGGAATGGCAGACGTCGATCGTGCTCCAGCCATCCGGGGTCGTGGTTCCGTTGCAGTATGCCGAGATGCCGCTGCAGTACTGGCGGACGGCGCGTTGCTGGGCATCGGCCCCGCAATCGGTGCCGTTGCATTGATAGTCGGTCCAGGCGTCGCACTGGAAGTTCGAGGGCCGCAACTGGCCGTTGTCGCAGCAGGGCTCGTCGGTGCAGGGCGTACAGGTCTCGCCGCTGCAACCCAGTTCGCAGGCCTCGCACCAGGAGCCATTGTCGTCCACCCGGCACAGGGCGCCGTCGTCGCAGTCATCAACCGTGCTCCAATCGCCGCGCGTAATTGTGCCCTCGCAGGCGGAGGATGATCCGTTGCAGTGCTGGATGGCGGTAAGTTCCTGGGCGTCGGCCCCGCAGGCGCTGCCGCTGCACTGGTATTCCTGCCAACTGTCACATTCGTAGCTCGAGTCGCGCAAACTTCCGTTGTCACAGCAGGGACCGTCGCTGCAGGGCTCGAGGCAGGCGCCGCTGTCGCACCCATCGGCGCAGGTCGTGCAGCCTGCTGCCTGGTCGTCGGCCCAGCAGACGTCGGTGAGATCGCAAGCGGTCAGCATGCTCCAGGCGCCCTGGCTGATATCCCCGGCACAGACGACACTCGTTCCCTCGCAGGCCCTGGTTACGGTGCGACTTTCTGCGTCGGCGCCGCAATCGCTGGAAGCGCATCGGTACTCCGGTTGGCTGTCGCAAATTGTGCCGGCTGTAGCGATGGCGCCGTTATTGCAGCAGGGTTCGTCTGTGCAGTTGGTGCAGGCACCGTCCCGGCATATGACGGCGCACTGCGTGCAGCCGGCCCCGCTCTCGTCGGCCCAGCAGGTCTGGCTGTTGCTGCAGCGTTCGACCCATTGCCACATGCCCTCAAACAGCGACCCGTCACAGGCCGTCGACACTCCCGAGCAGGCCTGCGAAACACTGCGTTGCCGAGAATCGGCCCCGCACTCCGTGCCCGTGCAGTTATACTCGGTCCAGCTTCTGCACTGGAAACTCGCCGGGCGCAGCAGGCCGTCGTCGTCGCAGCATGGGCCGGCCGAACAACTGACGGTGCATACGCCGGAGTTGCATTTTTCTCCCGAGCGGCAATCCGCATCTTTATTGCAGAAGCCGCAAACACCGGCAGGCAGCAGGCAGCCCTGACCGGCCGGGCAATCGTCGGGCTTGTCGCAAGCGGTCGAATCGCCAACGCAACCGGATTTGTCAGCCTTGCAACCGCTGTTGCACTGAGCGATAACATCCTCGAAATTATCACAGCTGTCGATCCAGTAGTTTACACCGTCGGTACACAGGGTGTGATCGTGCGAGGTGCAGGTTTGCCCGTTGCTACAGGCGAAAAAAACCGCGCCTACAACGACTGTCAAGATCAATGCCGTACCCAGCTTATTCATCATGTTATACTCCCATGGCCCCGCGAGGTTGGTCTATCACCCTTTATTCACCCTATTCCTCAGCTTTGTCAAGGCTTACGGCGACAAAAAAAAATCATCTAACCCATTGTGAGTAACGTGGCAAATGTGCTAGGTTGTAAAATCGTTGGTGGCTCGAGAATAGCAGGCACCCTTTCGAGGCCACGAAAGGAAAGGAAGTTATAATGAAGAAGCTGTGCTATACCGGTAGGTCACTTTGGCCGGGTCCGACTGCCGCGCTGGTGGTTTGTGCCTTGCTGGCCTGGTCGGGCATGGCGTCGGCGGCTGACGATGAGCAGGCCGGCGATGAGCAACAACAGTCTAGTAAGTACGATCCCTTCCTGAGTTCGGCTACCAAGGCTCCCTGGCGTGGCTCACAGCTGATTTATTCGAACACTTTCAACCTGATCAGCCTGGACCGCTCGGCCGAACTTACCTACAATCCCAACTACTCAATGACCTGGAGCTTTCGGCCCCGCTGGTGGTTCGGTGACAACTTTTTCGTGCGGGCGACGCTGGATGTCACCCGCGAGCTTACCGAGGCCGACGAGACCACATATTCCAGGGAGGCCTGGCTGGGGGATCTCAGCCTGGTGGCCGGAGTGGCCAAGTTATGGACCGTCCCGCTGGTGGGGGTCGACATTTCCGGCGACATTGGCCTGACTTTTCCGACCAGCAAGGCCTCGCAGGCAGCCACGCTGGTGATGGCGGTGGCACCCAGATTAAGGCTTTCAAAGACGTTTAACTTGCTGAAGGCGTTTATCGTGGGCGCCAATTTAAGGGTTACGCCATACTTCCACCGCTACACCACCAGAGAGCTTGAGAGCCCTTTGATCGCCAACTGCTCTGCCAACGAGGCTGGTTGCGGGGCGTTTCTGAACAGCGGTTCGAGAAACGCCTTCCTGCGGCTGACCCCTTCTCTGGACGCCACCCAGGTCATCTTCGACTGGCTGGGGGTGTCACTCTCCTACGGCTGGCTCATCGATTGGCTGCACGCGACCAACGGCGGCGAGGATGTCGTCTCCTACCAGCCACAGCAGCCGCAGGACCAGCGCTACTACTCGTTTTTTCAGCTGAACGTCTTCTTCGAACCTGCGAGCTTCGTCGAGGTGGACTTGAACCTTCTCACCTACGCGCCGCAACTGGCGCCGGACTCGAACTACTATAATCCCTTTTTCAACCGCTACACCACCTTTTCTGTGGACTTGATCATTCGTGTCGATGGATTAATTGGCCTTTTAGGAGGTAAGTAAGATGTCTAGAAAGAATGTTGCCATTTCGTTGTCTCAGTGGATTTTTACCCTGGCATCGTTGCTGCTGGCCGCCGGTTGCGCCGAGCAACGCCCGCCTATAGACCGTGTCCAACCCTATGCCATGGAGAAGGCCCTTTTTGTCGGCCAGGATCTGCGGGATCCCGCGGATAACCCCGAGTTCTGGACCCAGGGAACCTTGGTGGACGTGGGCGGCTACGGCGCCTCGCAGGACGGCCTGTTCGTCTCGACATACGCCCAGTCGCTGTCGCGCATGAAGTGGCAGATTACCGAAGACATCTTGCTCGGTCGACTGGCTTACGAGCGCATCGAGGGCTCCGACGGCAAGGGTGTCGGCAAGGCAATAAACGACGGGACGATAGTCGTGGCCTTCAAGATAGAGAAACATTTCGACGTCGTCAGGGCCTATAACCCGACAACCGGCGAGGAGTTGAACATCCTCGAGGAAAACACCTCGGATCGTCCCTGGTACGAACGGAAATACATGCGCGTCGACTGGTCGAAGAACCAGGCCACCGATTCCTACGACTTCGACACCCTGTCGCTTCTGGGAGTCTACGGAGGGATCACCTATGAGCCTCTGACCATCGACGTCACCGATCCGGCCGATCCCAACGCGCCGGAATTCGACCTGGAGAACGGCTACTTCGACGTGACCAACAAGGCCTTCGCCAAGCCGGGCCTGGTTGATCTCAGCAGTTTCGGCTGGGGCATCGACACCTTCCCGGCCTGTTTCCTGCCCGACGAGTTCATGAGCGGCAGCTATCCGGCAGGCTCCTGCAACCCGATCGAGCTGACCATCCGCCAGTCGTTCCGCAAGGTGGTCGACGACGACTACGAGCCCGAGGACTGGGACGGCTATCGATTCCAGGCCTACGGCGCCTTTACCAGCGAGCGTTTCGGCTATGCCCGCAACTACGGCATGACCGACGAGTTGTGGCACCGCTTCATCGACCGCTTCAACATCTGGGAGCGCAGCCACTATTACTCCGATCCGGCCGGAATGACCGGCCCGGTCGAGTGCTTCACCCCGGACACGACCCCCTTCGGCGCCGATCCCCATAGGGACGAGGACGGTAACGGGACCGAGGACGAGTGCGAGACGGTAGGCTCGGGCTCGCGCTGCGACACCTTCCGCCAGCGTTGCACCCTGCCGTACACTCAGCGCACGCCAGTGACAATACCCTGGTACGTGACAGAAGGCAGCGACCTGGAGTACTTTGATGCATCCGAGAATGCGGCCAACGATTGGGACGTGGCATTGAGGATCTCTGTTCGTGCCGCGCAATACGCCGAGTGCAAGAACACCGGAGGCGCCAACTGCCTCGATCGCTTCCCGATCTTCTTCGGCCAGGAAGACGACAACGTTGACGCCGTGCGCCTCGCCTGGGACGTCGACCTGTGCAGGGCCGGGCGCGGCACTCACGCCGGCGAGGACTGCGACACCCTGGCCGAGACCCTCGGCAGCCAGCGCGGCGTCGACCCGGCGGTTATCTCCATCGCGCGCATGCCCGAGATGATCGCGTTCTGCCACAGTCCGGTCGAAGCCAACGATTCCGTGGCCTGCGGCGAACCTCGTTTGCCGCAAGGCATCTCTGCCGCCGACTGCCAGCAGGCCATGCAAGACGGCGACAGGGAATTGATGACCACCTGCGGCCATGCGATATCTGCGCGACTCGGCGACCTGCGTTACCACCAGGTAAACCTGATCCGCGAGCCCGAGACCCCATCTCCATGGGGCATCTACACGGGAGCCGTCGATCCGCTCACCGGCCAGATGGTGGCCAACTGCGTCAACGTCTGGACCTGGGTCAACGACTACTACGCCCAGTTTTACATCGACCTGATGCGTTATATCAACAAGGAGCTGACCACCAACGAAATCACCGAGGGCGCCTGGGTGCGTGACTGGGCGCAGGCAGCCGCCGCCGCTGCCGGGGGCGGCGCCATGCCCCGCATGACGCGCCACACGGTGACCAAGCAACTGGCCGAGTTCACAGGCGGCAGCGAGGCAATGGTGGCCCCGCGCCTCGAGGGCCAGGCGCCGCGCCTGTCACCCGAAATTATGGCGGCCGCGCGCAAGCTGCACTCGGAACTCAAGGGAGTCAAGGCCTCGCTCAAGGCGACCTCGACCATGAGCCCGATCTACGCTGCCCGTCGCAAGGCGGCCCGGGGGACGCAGTTCGAGGCCGAGTTGATGACGCCCATGGTGCAGCAGCTGATGGGAGTTCAGGGCATACCGCTGAACGACAAGGTGATGGACATGGTATCGCCCCTTCGGGGCGGCAATCCCGGCGTGCAGCGCGATCTTTACAACCTGAAACAGGCGGCGCTGGGTAAGAGGGCCGCTTGTATCATGAGCGCTTCCTTGGCCAGCGCCCCGCTGTCGCTCACCGGCCTGGGCGACGTCCTGCAGCAGAAGTTCGGCAGCTTCAACCGCTCGGATTCGAAGGCAGAGCAGCAGGCCCGCGCCGAGCGCATGCGCAGCTATTTAGCCAGGCAGATGCACTTCTCGGTCATCGTCCACGAGATGGGGCACGGTATGGGCATGAGGCACAACTTCGTCTCGTCGTCGGACGCCTGGAGTTATCGCCCGCAATACTGGCAGCTACGCACCAAGAACGGCACGGTGACGACCGAGTGCACCGAGCTTTCAGCCGACGGGGAGAACTGCGTCGGCCCGCGCTACTACGACCCGGTCACCCAGGAAGAGCAGGCAAACCTGATCTGGATGTGGATGAACTCCTCGGCGATGGAATATCCGGGCGAGGCGACGCAAGACCTTCTCGGGCTGGGCGTGTGGGACTTTGCGGCCGCCAGGATGTTTTACGGCGACGTGGTGGCTGTCAATCGTGACCAGAGCTACGTGGTGGGGAGCGGCCGGGCCGGGTTATACTTCGACAAGATGGATAACTTTGGCGGCATCACAGGCATCCAGCACTCTCTCAATAATACCGAGTTCAACTACTCCCAGTTGCAGAACAAGCTGCGCCTGATCTCCGGCTGCGAGGTGGTGCCCGATCCGCAGGTCTTCAAACCGGGAGACTGGGACGCCGAGAAGGACGGTGTCTGGTCGCCGTTGTTGGACGGCCTGATCGTCCTTGTGGACGGCAACTATACCCGCTGCAAGCAGGAGAAAGTCGACTATGAGTTCTGGAACTCGCTGCGTAACCCTACAGAGGCAGAGCTGAACGGCAGCTTTTACCAGGGTGGACAGTCGATCGACTCGCAGGGACGGGTGCGCATGCCGTACGGATTCGCCACCGACAGCTGGGCCGATCTTGGCAACCTGAGTGTTTACAGGCACGATAACGGCGCCGACGCCTACGAGATTTTTAACTGGATGATCACCTCGCAGGAGGTCTCGTATATCTTCGATAACTTCCGTCGCGGGCGGTCGGCTTTCTCTGTCCGCTCGGCCGCCAACAGGACCCTCGAACGCTTCAACGCCAAGCTGCGCGACGGCGCCAAGGGCCTGGGCATGATGAAGAACATCTACGAGGACTTCTCCCGGGATATGGGCTATGACGCGGACGGCCTGTGGCCGTTTATAGCCAGCGAGTATTACAAGGACAACATCATCGCCTCGACCCAGGTATTCGACCACTTCGCCCGCATGCTCGACAGGCCCGAGAGCGGCGAGCACTTCTTCCTCGATTTCGGAGACCCGGTGCTGCGCTCGACCATCGACTCATGGGCCAATCCTGGGCCAACTCAGGTCGTGGTTCCCAACGGGGCCACCGGCTACTTCGGGGATGTCGGCATCGGCGGCAAACTGGTCGAGAACCAGCTTTCGAAGAACCACGGCGAGTACGACACCGATTTTACCATCAACGCCGGATCCTACTATGAAAAACTCAACACTGCCATGCTGATGACCGAGTCGGTCGATAACTACATCAGCTCGTCCCGCTCCGACTTCGTCGATCCGCGCTATCGCTCCACCTCGATAGCCGATCTCTTCCCTGAGGGATACCGGCGCTGGCTGGCCAACAACCTGACCGGCGATGAAATGATCAAGGGGCCGCGGCTGGTGGCTAACGCAGACGGCAGCCCGCGGATAGACCTGGCCGGCTTCCCGGATCATCCCATCGGCTGGACCACCTGGTGGACCGACCAACCGGAGGTGTGCTTCCCCAGCGCCGGCACGACACTTTGCTCGATCTACGGCGATCCCTCCGCCGGGGCGCTGAATCCGCTGGCGCCGCAGTACACCGTGGTCATCGATCCACAGGTCGGTTGGGAACAGCAGAAGTTCCTGATCGCCTGGACCATGCTTTATTTGCCTGAGAACGAGAAGCTCAAGTGGCTCGACATGCTGCGCCTGTGGGAGCTGGGCATCGACGCCGACCCGCAACTTGGCGACAACCGCATCGAGTTCCACAACCCCGGTGGTAAGAAGTACGTGGCTAAGACCTTTGGCAAGGAGGCAATCTTCGGCAAGACGGTCCAACGCGGTATTGCCGCGCGGGTGCTGGAGTATGCCAACGATCTGTTGCAGAAGGCCTACGAGATCACCCCGGGGCCCGACCTTGATAGTGACGGCAATCCCGACTGGTACCTGCCTGTATTCTCGTCCACGACCGGCCAGCCGATCGTCAAATACGACCCGACTATAATGTACCTCGACGAGAACGGCGGCGTGCATCCCACTGGGCGCCCCGGCTGCGATGCTTCCGGCAACTCGGAGTGCACCTGCTCATCCAACCGGGCCTGCGTGGAACTGTCGCGTTATATCTCGGTTCCGGCCTATATGCGCGAGGCCATCGAAGCCTACCAGCTAGGCGAGCCCGGCGAGAGAGGCATCTACGATTGAGAGGGATCTTTGCCGATCAGCGCTTCGATTCGCTCTAACGCCTCGGGGATACCCTTTACTTCGGCCAGCGGCTTCAGGTGAGTAAGAATATATCTCCGGTTCAGCTTTCCCCTCTGGCGGTCTGCGATGCTTTCCACGTCGGCCCAATCCTGGGTCCGGTTGGCGAAACCCTTCATGACAACGAGGTCTTCGGCCGAACAGGTTCGTAATGTCACACCCGGCAGGTATTCAAAGTCCGTGGCGCGGGCGACGGCCTCTTCCTCGAATGGCAGCCCGCCGAACACCAGGTCGATTCCAACTCCCGACTTCGACTGCAGAAGCAGGACGCGGTTGGCAAGGGCGAACTCGGCGGCGTCATGGATGCGCCCCCGGTAGCGGTCCAGGAGTGCCTCGATGTAATGCTCTTCGTTGCCGTACCCGGTCAACAGCGTAACGTCGACGTCGACCGTCAACCGGGGCCGCCCCCAGCGCTGGAGTGCCACTCCTCCGATGAAACAAAACCGCCAGCCGCGTTCGATGAAGAAGGACTGGAGATCGGCGGCCACCTGGATAAGTGTCTTCAATCCCTCAGCCTCATGAAGTATTTCTGCTGCTCGACCAAGCCCGAGCCGGGCCCCGGCGGGCTGCTCAGCAGGGCCGCCTGGAAGGCGTCTTCGAGTAGCTCGCAAACACGCGCGAGCGAGTAGTTCGCGGTCTCGCCCTCACGCAACCGTGCAAGCTTCTCTCCTGTGCGCCGCCAGCGCTCGGTCCAATCATGCAGGTTTTCGGCGACTCCAGTCTCGCGCTCATCCATGAAAGCAATCTTCTATCCTCAGACGAGGATCTTTCGGGGCCGCGCTCAGGGCGCCGAGGTGAAGGTCAGCGTGTAGCCCGAGCATGTGGCGATGCCCGCGTTGGCCACGTGCACGCAAACGTAGTAGACTCCGTCGTTGTCGGTCTCACAGGTTGTGCCGGCGCTCGCGCATTGGCTGTAGTAGGTCGTGTCGTTGGTGCAGACAGCCGCACCGCAGGCGTTCTTCCAGACGTCGAAGTTCACGTTGGTGCCGCTTATACTGATCGTAATCCGGCCCCCGCCGACGGGCGGGTTCGTCGTGGCGTGCGTGGCGTAGAAGCAGTCGATGTCGTCCACGTAGCCGGTGCGATGGAAGATGGTGCCGCTGCCGTTGACCGATTGTGAAGCGGAGATGGTCCCAAGGTTGGTGGCCGTGGCGCAGGTCTCGGGGCTGTCGGAGGTGTCGCCGCACTCGCAGCCGTTTGAGCCGTTGCTGTCTATGTCATAGTAGTTGGTGCTGCAGGAGCATGAGCCCGACTGGCAGTTGCCGTTTCCGCAGGCAGAGCCGTTGGGCTCGTCGGCCGAGCAGTTGTTGCTTGGTTCGCTGCAGCCGTTCCAGCAATCGGCATCGCCGTAAGGGGCGCAGGGGTCGCCGCCGTGCTGGTTGCAGATGCCGCTGGAGCAGGTGTCGTTGCCGTTGCAGTAGGCTCCGTCGTCGCAGGCCGAGCCGTTGGGGTCGTTGGCGCTGCAGTTGTCCGCCCCCTCGTTGCAAGACTCGGAGCAGTCATTGTCACCGTTCGGGCCGGGGCAGGGGTCTCCCGAGCCGGTACAGGCACCGCCTGAACAGGAGTCGCTAACGGTACAGAACTGCCCGTCGTTGCAGGCCGATCCGTTCGGGTCGGCGGTGGTACAGTTGCCCGCCCCCTCGTTGCAGGTTTCCGAGCAGTCGCCGTCGCCGTCCGGGCCGGGACAGGGGTTGCCAGTATGCTGGCTGCAGGAACCGCTGGAGCAGGTGTCGTTGCCGTTGCAGTAGGCTCCGTCGTTGCAGGCCGATCCGTTCGGGTCGGCGGTGGTACAGTTGCCCGCCCCCTCGTTGCAGGTTTCCGAGCAGTCGCCGTCGCCGTCCGGGCCGGGGCAGGGGTTGCCGGCGTGCTGGCTGCAGGAGCCGCTGGAACAGGTGTCCGTGCCGTTACAGTATGCGCCGTCGTTGCAGCCCGAGCCGTTAGGATCAGCGGCAGTGCAGTTATTTGCCCCTTCGTTGCAGGACTCGGCGCAGTCGCCGTCGCCGTCAGGGCCGGAGCAGGGATCGCCCGTACCGCCGCATGTGCCGCTGCCGCAGGTGTCGGTCACCGTGCAGAAAAGACCGTCGTCACAGGCCGAGCCGTTCGGGTCGGCGGCGGTACAGTTGTCCGCCCCCTCGTCGCACGACTCGGTGCAGTCGCCGTCCCCGTCCGGGCCGGTGCAGGGGTCGCCGGTGTGCTGGCTGCAGGCGCCGCTGGAGCAGGTGTCTGTGCCGGTGCAATACTGCCCGTCGTTGCAGGCCGAGCCGTTGGGGTCGTTGGACGTGCAGTTGCCCGCCCCCTCGTTGCAGGATTCCGAGCAGTCGCCGTCGCCGTCCGAGCCGGGGCAGGGGTTGCCGGCGTGCTGGCTGCAGGAGCCGCTGGAACAGGTGTCCGTGCCGTTACAGTATGTGCCGTCGTTGCAGCCCGAGCCGTTAGGATCAGCGGCAGTGCAGTTATTTGCACCTTCGTTGCAGGACTCGGCGCAGTCGCCGTCGCCGTCAGGGCCGGAGCAGGGGTCGCCCGTACCGCCGCATGTGCCGCCAGTGCAAGTGTCAGTCGCCGTGCAGAACAAACCATCGTCGCAAGCAGAACCGTTCGTGTCGGCGGCGGTGCAGTTGTCCGCCCCCTCGTTGCACGACTCGGTGCAGTCGCCGTCCCCGTCCGGGCCGGGGCATGGGTCGCCGGTGTGCTGGCTGCAGGCGCCGCTGGAGCAGGTGTCCGTGCCCGTGCACCAGAGGCTGTCGTCGCAGGCAGAGCCGTTCGTGTCGGCGGCGGTGCAGTTGTCCGCCCCCTCGTTGCAGGTTTCCGAGCAATTGCCGTCGCCGTCCGGGCCGGGGCAGGGGTCGCCGGCATGCACGTTGCAGGAGCCGCCGGAGCAAGTGTCGCTGCCGTTGCAGAAGGTGCCGTCATCACATGCAGCGGCATTGTTTGTGTTGCTGCAGCCGGCCACAATCGAGATACAGCTGTCGGTCGTACACACGTTGCCGTCGTTGCAACTGTCACCACAGACACTACAGTCGCTCATCGTGCCCAGGGTGATTTCGCAACCGTCGGACCAGTTGCCGTTGCAGTCTGCATACCCTGGCTGGCAAGTGCAGGAACCGCTCGAGCAAACGGCATTCTGGCCGCAGGAATTTCCGCAGGAGTTGCAGTTGTTCGGGTCGTTGAGCAGGTCCACCTCGCAGCCGTTCAGCCAACTTCCGTCGCAGTTGTCGTAGTTGGCGCTGCAGGCACAGTTGCCGCCCGCGCAGGCGGCGTTCTGGTTGCAGCCAAAGCTGCAGGAGCCGCAGTTGTTGTCGTCGTTGTTCAGATTGATCTCGCAGCCGTTCAGCCAGCTTCCGTCGCAGTTGTCGAAGCCGGCGTTGCAGGCGCAGTTGCCGCCGGAGCAAGCGGCGTTCTGATTGCAGGCGAAGTTGCAGGCACCGCAGTTGTTGGAATCGTTCAGAAGATCCGTCTCGCAACCGTCGGACCAGTCGTTGTTGCAGTCGGCCACATTGGGGTTTCCGCAGGTACAATTTCCACCGGAGCAGACGGCGGCCGCGTTGCAGTCGAAGCCGCAGGTGCCGCAGTTGTTGTCATCATTGTTCAGATCGATCTCGCAGCCGTTCGCCCAGTTTGTGTCGCAGTTGTCGAAGCCGACAACACAACCGCAGTTTCCACCGGAACAAGTACTATTCTGGCCGCAGTCGTTGCCGCAGACGGAGCAGTTGGCGGGATCGTTCATCAGGTCGATTTCGCAGCCGTTTGCCCAGTTTGTGTCGCAGTTGTCAAAATTTGCGTCGCAGACACAGCTGCCGGCTGCACAGGAGGCGTTTTGGTTGCAGCCAAAGTTACAGGAGCCGCAATTGTTCGAATCTGTGCGCAGATCCACCTCGCATCCGTTCGCCCAGTTGCCGTCGCAGTTGTCGAAATTGGCGTTGCAGGCACAACTGCCGCTCGCGCAAGCGGCGTTCTGGTTGCAGCCAAAGGTGCAGGAGCCGCAGTTGTTGTCGTCGTTGTTCAGATCGATCTCGCAACCGGTCAGCCAGTCTCCATCGCAGTTATCGAAGCCGACGTCGCAAATACAGCTGCCACCGGAACAGCTGGCGTGCTGGTTGCAGGTGAAGCCGCAGGAACCGCAGTTGTTCGAGTCGGTGAGCAGGTCTGACTCGCAGCCGTTCAATATGTCGCCGTCGCAGTCGCCCAGGGTTGCCGGAGAGCAGTTGGTGATATGGCAGGTACCGCCTTGGCAGGAGACGGTGGCACCTGTGGCGCTGCAGGGATTGCCGCAGGTGCCGCAGTCGGTCAGAGTCTCCAGACTGATCTCGCAGCCGTCGGCATCGGTGATGTTGCAGTCGTCCCACAGGGCATTGCAGCTTTCAATGTGGCAGGCGTCTCCGGCGCAGGAGGCAGTGGCGTTGGCCCTGGAACAGGCTGTGCTGCAGGCGCCGCAGTCGACCAGGGAATCGAGGCTGTTTTCACATCCGTTCGCATCCTGGCCGTCGCAGTTGTCCCAGCCCGAGTCGCAGCTTCCGATGTGGCAAGTGCCGCCGGTACAGTCGGCGGTGGCATTGGCACGCGCACATGGAGTGCTGCATGCCCCGCAGTCGGTGAGCGTTTCAAGGGATGCTTCGCATCCGGTTCCGACGTCCCCGTCGCAGTCGCCCATCAGCGGATCGCAATTGGTGATGTGGCAGACGCCCCCCTGGCAGGAGACGGTTGCCCCGACGGCGCTGCAGGTTGTGTTACACGAGAAGCAGTCGGTTAAAGTTTCGAGTGAGGTCTCACAGCCGTCCGCGTCGGTAGCGTTGCAGTTGTCCCAGAGGGCGTCGCAAGTGCCGATCGAACAAACACCGCCCGCACACTGGGGGGTTGCGTGGTCGCGCCGGCACTGCGTGTCACAGACACCGCAGTTGTCAATGTTCGTGTCCAGATCGTAACAGTTGTTGTCGTAGAGACAACAGGTTTCGTTATTCACGCAATCGGGACCAACACTACCGCACTGGCAGATGCCCGCGACGCACACCTCGTTGGGATCGCAGGGCATGGCTGTTCCGGCGCAGGAGCCGCCGATACAGCTGTCGTTAATGGTGCACGGATCCAGATCGGTGCAGTTGCTTGGCGTATCGCTCCAGACCGGCAGGTTGCCGTCGAACAGGCAGGTGAAGGTCACTCCCTCGTCGCAGTCGAAGGTAGCGCACTGATTGTTGTTTGTGCAGTCGATCGGGGGACAACAGCGCCAGTTGGCGCATTCCTCGGGTATGCAGATGCCGTCCTCGCAAATCTCTCCTGCTGCGCAAGGTACACCGCCGCAGGCGGTGTCGTAGCACTGTCCGGCCACGCACGTTTGCGATCCGGGACAGGTGATGTCGATGCATAACTGATCTACACAAACACCGCCGACACAAACCTGGTACTCGTTGCAGGGAGGAGTGCCGCAGTCCTCGGGGTAGCACTGCAGGTCAGCCGCGCAAACTTCCCCGGCAGGGCACTGCACGTGGGCGCAGTCGTCGGGAACGCAGACGCCGTTGAGGCAAACCTCGTCCTGGCTGCAGCCCTCCAGGTTGCAGTCGCGGGCGAAACACTCGCCGTCGGCGCAGGTTTGGCCCGGCGGGCACTGGACGCCGATGCAGTTGGATCTAACACAAGCCCCCTGGTAGCAGACATAGGGGGCCTGACAGGTGAACCCGCCGCAATCGACCGGGAAACACTGTCCGCGAGCGCATTCCTCTCCTGCCGGGCACTGAACTCCGACGCAGTCGACCTGCACGCACTCACCCTCGTAGCAGACCTCGCCGTAGTCCGAGCACTGCTCTGTCGGGGAGCAGTCCGACTCGTAGCACCAGCCGTTGGCGCAGGTGTATCCCGGATCGCAATTAACTCCCACGCAGGATGTCCGCTGGCAGACGCCGTCGATGCAAACCTCTCCTTCGCCGAAACAACCGGTGGTGCCGCAATCGGCGGGATAGCAGTTGCCGCCGGCGCAACGTTCGCCCGGCTGGCAGGTGACGCCGACACAGGTGCGTTCCACGCACTCGTCGTCGATACACACCTCGGCGAATCCCGGGCAGATCTTTGTATCGCAGTCGACGGGATAGCATTCGCCCTGGGCGCAACGTTGGTCGGCCAAGCATTCGACTCCAACGCAACTCGCCGCCTGGCACTCGTCGTCAATGCAAACGTCTCCCTCGCCGGGACAGGTACGGGTGGGACAGTCATTGGGATAACAGATGCCGTTTGCACAGGACGTGCCTGCGGGACACTCGATCTGCAGGCAGCCGATCTCCTCACACATCCCGGTCTGATCGTTACAGAAGAATCCATAGGGACATTGGCGGTTCGAGCAGTCTTTAGGTTGGCAGACGCCGTCGACAATGACGCCTTCCGGACACTCGTTGAGGTGCACACCGGGCGAGCAGGTGGTCAATAATCCCACGCAAAGGGCTAGTGCGGTAAAAACGGGCACCGCCGAAAAAGTTCGCCTTGTCATTGCAAGCCTCCAGTTCATACAGACATCATGCGCACAACGGCGTCCTCTAGCGTGCCAGCCAGTACTCGCCAGACGGGCACTGGTAGCGATCCATTTCGCCGTGATCTATGTAGATCTTGACCGAGCGATCATTGGCACATTCCGGCATCTCGGAAGTGCTGCAGCGGCACTTGGGATTGGCGCACCTGCGGCCCATGGCCAGGGTGCGGATCTCGACTCCGGTCAAATCATCACCCATGATCTCGCGCAAGGCGGCCAGCATCGAGTCGGACCGCCGTTTGCTGAGTTCCTTGTTGAACAGGTTGCCCAGGTAGGGTTGCCCGTCGAAGCACTTGTCGGAGAAACCAATGACGATCAGCCTGGCGCGCGGCTCCTGCAATTTTTGTAAAATCTGGCGCTTCTTTCTGCGGATCTCGTCGCGCGCCGCTTGTGGAATGGCGGCGCTGCCCGAGGAGATGCCCCCGGCGCCTGCCGACACGGAGGAAGACGGCTCACTGGGCGCGAAGCTCACCTCTATCAGGGACGGCCCCTCGGGACCGGGCTGGCCGTAAGACGTCGATGCCTCGATGGGCTCGACGTTCTCTCCAGAGGGTGAAGTCGGTTGAGTGGGAACGATGGGCACGACGGCAAGTTCTTCCCCGTTCTCTGCCGGGATCTCGCCGACTTCCTCGGCAGTATCGGCCCCCGGAACTGCGGCCACTTTTTCGGGTCCGCTGGGTTTCTCCCATTTACCTCCCGGCACCTCGGGAGTTTTACCGGCGGTCTTTTCCTCGCTTTCGGCAATGGCGCTCTCGCCTCGGCTTTGCCACTGGATGGAGTATCCCAGGCGACTGTCGACGTTGGAGATGGGCACGCCGTACCCGCCTCCCTGCATGTGTGAGCCGCCACCCACTGCCGCATAGAGACCTCCAGCCTGATCCGCAGGTTGGAGTTGAATGGATATCAGTAGTTGGTAGGCGTTCTCGTTGGCCCTGTTGAAGTAATAATCGAGCCCGGTGGCGATATTGCCCTCGGCGGAGATGGCCAGGGAGTAGGCGCCCATGGGCAGGGTGTAGGAAATTCCCGGGCGGATCAAGAGTTCGTTTCCAATGGGTGTATTGAGCGTCTTGGCGCTCTCGCGCAAGATGACGCCCATGTTCAGCATGACGCCGAAGTTCTTGTATCGCCAGTCGGCCGCCATCAATAGCGCTCCCTGCCAGGCATGATAGCCGACGAACGCCTTGTCCGAACCGAAGGGAAAAATCATCTGCCCGATACCAGCCAGGCCGAAGCCATGCCGCCGCTCGTGAAAGATGGGAATCTTCAGGTAAAGTTCGGGATCGAGCAGGTTGAAGCCTTCCTGATCGGTGACCGTCGTCAGGCGATCGTTCTGTCCTGCGGTCTGGTAGACCATGGGGACCACAACCGCCACATCGAACCAGTGCCGGAAAGCGAAGGCCAGCGCGGGACGAATCTGGAAACGGTCTTCCACCGGCGCTTGCTTTAGGGAGTCATTGAGACCATCGTAAATGCGCCACGGCTCGCGCATGTAGTTCAGTCCGAGAGAGAGGTCTATCTTGAACATATCGGGCAAGGTAGTGCCTTGCAGGAAGAGAAACGACTCTTGCAGGAAAGGAGACAGCGAGTAGCGATCGAGCGGAACCCTGGTTTCGGCGCTGACGACCTGCGCCCGTGAAACCTGCGGAAACAGCAAAATGACGGCCAAGCCGACAACCGCCCTAGCCAAGAATACAACGAGTCTCTTAGTCATCGTCACGCACCCTATTGAGTTGATACATATCGCAAATTCATATTACCCTCGAAGCATGAAATAAGTCAAGATTGGCTCCCGGTCAGTTGCGCTTGGGAACGTCTGTGAGTTAGTGTTGGGGCGGAAGTGAAACACTGATGGTCAGGGAGGTCGACATGCGCGAGCGAAGCTTGCGAATCTTTCTCGATTTGTGTCTGTGCGGCCTGTTTGCGGCCTGCGTCACTGGTGATAACTACGGCATTATCGGCGAGCGCTGCGACGGCAGCACCGGAATCTTCGTCTGCAAGGCGGGACTCGTCTGTGCTCACGACGGTAGCTGCCAGGATCCCGGAAGCGGAGTCGTTGGGCCGGTGCAGGAAGGCGAAACCTGCGCTGAAACAGACGACTGCGGCTATGGACTCGTTTGCGGGCCGGGCAACAAGTGCACAGCGGGCGGTGTTTCGGGACAGGGCGACATGTGCTCATCGAGCGAGGATTGCGTCTACCGACTGGTGTGCGGCTCGAACCACGCCTGTACCAAGCCGGGCGGCAGCGGTGTCGGGGAAGCATGCCTGGGAGACGAGATCTGTTCGGCGGGCCTGGTGTGCGCAGGAGACGGCAATTGTCAAGATCCCGATGATCCCGACGCCACGGGCGTGGCCGGGCCCGGTGAGGCCTGCGCCGAGACGCCCGATTGTCGCCTGGGCCTGATCTGTGACCAGGATGGAAGTTGCCGCGCCCCCGAATTGTGGCAGGGGGCAGATTGCTCGGCCTCGGCTGAAGACGAAAAGAACGACCATGTCCCCTTCAAGGCCTACTTCGAAATGCCGCGTGACGGCCAGGCGGGGGAGTTCTACAGGCTGCCATTTCCCAACGATATTCGCATGCAAAACGGACACCCGAATCTGGCCGGACACCCGGTGCCGAATACGCCCACCGCCTCGCGGGTGGTGACGGCCTATATCGACGCCATCGAGGGCGAGTCTACCGGCTTCAGCACTCAAGGCACGATATTCATGCGTTTTTCGAAGTGGGTGGATTTCGCCAGCGTCAAGCTCGGCGGTGACGACGCCAATTTCTTTCTGGTGGATATCGACAGCGACTCGCCCAACTACGGCCTGGGCACTTCGATCAGTATGTTCGCAACCACCGCCCGGGGCGCCTATATCTGTCAGAACTGGATGGCAATCAAACCGATGAACGGTTACCCGCTGCGCCCGGCCACGACATACGCCTTGATCGCCACCGACGGAATTGTCGCAAGCGGCGGGGAGACGCTAACGCGCGATGACGATTTCGAGCCAATGCTTGCGGCTGATACGCCGGCCGACCAGACGCTGCTTGCCGCCTGGCAGGCCTACCAGTCGCTGCGCGACTATCTGGCCGACGGCGGACGGGTGGATCCGTCTTTCGGCCGGCATGTCATGGGGGCCGCGGTCTTCACCACCATGGATCCGGAATCGGTGCTCTCGGGATTTCGCGACAAGATTCGCGACTGTTCAGGGTCCGATTGCAACTTGTTGCCCGATCCGACACCGGCGGCTCTGGCGCTGATCGCAGAGCATGATAGTTTCTACCTTCTGGGTGGGACGGTCGCGGTGCCCGTTTTCCAGAAGGGTGAGGCGCCCTACCTCGAACAGGGCGGGGGCATCGACTTCGATCCGAGCGGACAACCGGCGATCCAGCGCAGCGAGAGCGTCAGCTTCGAACTCAGTGTGCCCAAGGGCGCCCCGCCGGCTGGCGGCTGGCCGCTGGTGCTGTATGCCCACGGAACGGGCGGCGGACCGGACTCGTTCGTTACACAGGCTGTGGCCGAGAAACTGGCCGAAGCGCAGGTGCCGCTGGGCTCGGCTCCACAGACGGTGCATTTGGCCGTGCTTGGCATAGAGGCCGTTCAGCATGGCGACCGCCGCGGTGGGTCTACGCTCGACCCGGATGTATTGTATTTCAATCTGTTCAATCCGCAGGCGGCCAAGTACAACGCAGTGCAAGGCGCGGCAGACAATTTTCAACTGGTACGGTTGGTAGAGGCTCTGCACGACTTGCCGCCGACAGTCAGCGGCGTGCCCGATCCCGTCTCTCTCGATCCGCAACACATCCTTTACTTCGGACATTCCCAGGGCAGCCTGACCGGTCCGTTATTTTTGGCCTTTTCTCCGGCTGTCAAGACCGCGGTCTTGAGCGGCGCGGGAGGCAACCTGATTCAATCGTTGCTTACAAAGACCCAGCCGCTCGATATCGCCGGGTTGACCAGGTTGATGCTGGGCGATCCTGATGTTGGCTCGATGCACCCGGTGTTGAACCTGATGCAGATCTACTTCGATCCCGTCGACGTCGTGAACTACGGGCGCGATCTTACCTACGCTCCGCGACAGGTAGGCGAGACCCTGGACGTTCCACCCGAGCCGATCTACGCCGGGCCGAAGAACATCTTGCAGAGCTTCGGACGGGACGATCACTTCAGCACCGAACCGACTTTAGCGGGATTCGCCCGCTCGATGTGGCTGCTTCAGGTCGACTCCGGATCCGCCTGCGAGTGCGGCGACGAGCAATGCGACCTGGTCGACGACGACGGGCTGCATACCGTCCCGTGCAGCATAGCGGGACTGGCGGCCATGACCCCGCCGGTGAGGGCCAACGCCGGATGGCAGGGTCAAAACTACACAGCAGTGCTCAAGATGTACCTGCCCGACGGTTACGACGGACATTTCGTGTTGTTCGAGCACCCGCGGGGGCCCGCCGACTATGCCGCCTTCCTCGGATCGGCGATCCTCGACCCCGAGGGGATCCCGACCTTGTTCCCATGAGAACGGTTCCTGAAAGTGGGCAGAGGGTTGTTCTGGTTGCCAAACTACTGGTATGCGTTCTTTTGCTGTTTTACTCGTGGGAAGCCTCGGGAGAATCTCAACCGATTACCGCAGACAACTGGACGGTTGAGGCAGGCTTTGCGCCTGATCTCTCAAGTCCTGTGTTGAAGCGCGAAAAGAAGATCACTGCGAAAAACGCCTCCGAGTTCGGCAAGTTGCTTCCCGGTGGGCTGAATGTGATGGTAAGTAAATACGGCCTCGAGATGCTCCTGCGGAACTACGAGCCCGTTCATCCTTCCGCAGGCTATATCGAGGCCACCAATCGTTACCGCGGCCGGGCCGCACTGGTAGATATTGGCAATGCCTACAACCGGCGCGGTATCACCGGGTATGTGGCCGGCCTGCCTTTCCCTCAACCGGCCGACGGCCTACAAGTGGCTTGGAATTTTCACTACGCCTACGGCGGGGACGACGCGGATGTGTACTACGCCGTTTTCTGGGTCTCCGCAGCAAGCGGCGTCGAGCACAGCGAGCAATGGCGCCTGTCAGTCATCCGGGCCAGCGGGCGATCCGACATAGAACCGTTGCCCGAAATAGAATCGCTGGCCAAGAGGGGCCTTCAGGGAGCCGGGCTGACATATGCCTTGGCACCCTATGACAAGAAAGGCTTCGGCGCCGTCTACTTCAAATCCATAGAGCCGCGAGACGGACAGGGCCATACCTACGTGCCCTCAATGCGCCGCATCCTGAGAAATTCGTTCGGCACTCGCGGAGACACCTGGAACGGGACAGACCTGCTGTACGAGGACGTCAGGGGATACTCGGGCTATCCCGAATGGATGCGCTGGAAGCTGGTCGAAAAGAGCACAGTCCTGTTACCGATGCACGCGGGAGTGGCCCCGGGGCAGAAGGGGGCGCAAAAGACATACGCCTTCGACAAGCGGCCGCACTTCAATCCCCGCTATCGCTGGGAGCCGAGGCCGGTGTACCTGCTCTTGGCCGTACCCAAACTGCCCGACTATCCATACAGCAAGCAACTTCTGTACGTTGACGCCGAGACATTTCAGGTGCTCTACAAGGAATCCTTCGATCGCAAGGGCGACCTGTGGAAGATCATGATCAACTGCGGCAGCCTGCGACCCGCCGCGGACGGCGGGGAGGGCATCCTGGCCTGGGGCGGAACGGTGGTGTTCGACCTGCAGTCGGAGCATGCTACTGTTTTTCACGTGTACAAGTCGCGCGCCAATATTGGGCTGGACCCCGACATGTTCTCGGTATCAAATCTGAGGAAACGCGCCAGGTAGAACTTTGTTGGTGTCAGCCCTCGGAGTGGACCCAGGCATCAATGACGTCGGCCTGGTCATCGGGGATGTCCGTGAATCGCAATCCCATGCCGGGCTCGTGCCGTCCCCGGGGTTCGAAGTTCCTCTTCCAGACCACCTCGCACTGGCAGGCGACCATATCCCTGCATGGCTCGGGCAGCGGGAACTCCACCTTGAAACGGCTGCCCGGATCGTATGGATTGACAGACGAGATGAACATGCCGCCCCGGCTGATGTTCTTGGCATAGCCGAAGAATGACTTTCGATCATCCTCCAGCCGGGCCCGCAAAACGATCAGCGGCCGCCGCAACGCCTTGCGCTTGTACTTTTGCATCTTGTCGGGCACAACCTGGGGTTGTTTCATGTTTAACTCCCCTCCCAAGTCATTTTCGCATACGCTCCAGACAAATTGTATCATGATTCCTGAGCTCTGGGGAAGACAGAAATTTTACTAAAGTTCTTGCTTGAAATGGAAGCCGGCAAATGACACGAATCGCGTTTCCTGATGATTTTCTATGGGGTGCGGCCACCTCGGCCTACCAGATCGAGGGTGCCTGTGAGGCCGGCGGCAAGGGCGAGTCCATATGGGATCGCTTCTGTCACACTCCGGGACGCATCAAGGACGGCTCCAACGGGGACATCGCCTGCGACCACTACCATCGCTTCCGCGAGGACATCGCCCTGATGAAGAAGCTGTGCCTCGGGGCTTATCGCTTCTCAATCTCCTGGCCGCGCATCTTTCCTCAGGGCAAGGGCGTTTCCAACCAGCCGGGTCTCGACTTCTATTCGAACCTGGTGGACGAGTTGCTGCAGGCCGGGATCAGGCCGTGTGTCACTCTCTATCACTGGGATCTGCCTCAGGCTCTCCAGGACCGCGGCGGTTTCTCCGTGCGGGATTGCGCGGGCTGGTTCGGCGATTTCGCCAACACCATGGTCCGCCTGCTTGGCGATCGCGTGACCTTCTGGGCCACCTTGAACGAGCCGCAGATTTTCGGCATTCTGGGCTACCTGATAGGTAAGCATGCGCCGGGTATGTCCGACCCGGCGCGTTACTTCAAGGCTTGCCACTTCATAAACCTGGCGCATGGGGTAGGTGTTGCCGCCATCAGGGCCGAGACTTCGCGGGCCGAAGTGGGAACGGTGCTCCAGTTTCCGCCAATCCACCCGGTTGGCGGTTCGCAGCAGGACCAGCGGGCGGTGAGAGTGATGGACGGATTGATGAATCGCTGGTACGCCGACCCGGTATTGTTAGGAAGCTATCCCGAGGACATGCTCGAGCTTTTCTCGGGGTTGGAGATTCCGATAGAAGAGGGTGATCTCGAGTTGATCCACCAGCCGCTCGATTTTATAGGCCTCAACGTGTATTCGCGCTTTTTCGCCCGCCATGATCCGCGGGTGCCACTGCTCAACGCCATGCTCGACGAAAGGCAGCGCCTCCCGGGCAGCGACTACACAGACTACGGCTGGGAGGTCTACCCCGAGGCTATTTACGAGTCGCTGGTGCGCCTCAAGCATGAGTACGGCAATCCGACGGTATATATCACCGAAAACGGGGCTGCCTACGACGACCCGCTGGTGGATGGGCGGATCGACGATCGGCGCCGGATCGACTACCTCCAGTCTTACCTGGCCCAGGCGCATCGAGCGATGCAGCAGGGAGTCAAGGTCAAGGGTTACTTCGCCTGGTCGTTACTTGACAACTTCGAGTGGCACGAGGGCTACCGAATGCGCTTCGGCCTGGTGCATGTCGATTTCGAGAGTCTGCGGCGCACGGTTAAAGAAAGCGGCCTCTTCTACAAGAAGCTGATAGAGTCCGGCGGCTTCGAGTTCTGAGAGCGGGTCGGGTAGCTACCTCCAACTTTCCATGATGCCGATGCAGGTCGCGTTGATCTGCTTGGCCCGCTCCTCGCTCGCGGCCTCGGTATAGCAACGGAACTCGGGCGCGTTGCCCGAGGGGCGCAGGTGGACTACCTCGTCGTTTTCAAATGTGACCCGCACTCCGTCGGTGTCGTCGATATCCTTGATCTTCCCAAAATGCCCGCCGAAGACGGTCTCTATGGCCGCCCTGTCCCCGGTTGGATCGCCACTATCAAACTCGGCGATCTTGGCCTTGCTCTTTTCGGTGGGGAAGTTCTTGATCCGGTCGCTGGCGGTGAATCGTTGCGGCAAATCGGCCGACAGCTTGCTGACAGTCTGGCCGCGTTCGATTGCCGAAAGCAGCACCGCTAAGTGCACGATGACGGCATCCCGCGTGGGCAGCGGGGCCAGCGTCTTGCCGCGCGACTCGACGGCCGAGTGCAACAGGAATCCGCCGTTGGCCTCGTAGCCCGCGACCGTCCCGGCCCCCTCCTGTGCCGCCCGTTGCATACCCTTGATGACGTAAGGCGAACCGATGCGCGTGCGCAGCACGCGTTTGAAAAGATTGCTCTTCTCGACGGCCGAATTGCAGGACACGGGTGTGACCAGCGCATCTACCTTCAGGTAGGCGGCGCACAGGATACCGGCCACGTCACCGCGCAGCCACTTGCCGCTCTCGTCGGCCACCAGTGGGCGATCGCTGTCGCCGTCGGACGTGACTATGGCGTCCAGATGATGCACGGAAGACCATCTGCGGGCACTTTTGACGTCCTCGGGACGAATTGCCTCGGTGTCCACGGCGATGAACTCTTCACTGAATCCCAGCGGCATGACTTCGGCTCCCAGCCCACCGATGACCTTTACCATGATCTCGCGACCGACGGCGGAGTGTTGGAAGACGCCGATCTTTTTACCCGCAAGGCACTCGGCCGGGAAGAAGTCCAGGTAGCGGCGCAAGTAGAGTGCAGTGGCCGCGGGGTCGGCAGGCAGGGGAGGGGCGGGTTGCCGCAGGAATCCGCGTTCGTCGAACAGGCCTGCGGGAATCGTGACGATTTGTGCCTTGATGCCGGCCTCGTCGGTCTTTAGGATCTCGCCGGCGCGTGTCGTGTACTTGATGCCGTTGCGGTCGTCGGGAATGTGGCTTCCGGTCACCATTATAGTGGGGATGCGTCTGCTCAGGCCGTAAAGGCACAAGGCCGGTGATGGCAGCCTGCCACTGCCGTGGAGCTTATAGCCGCGATCCGCGATGGCCCTGGCGACCGCGCGCATGATGCGTTCGGTGCTCGAGCGCAGGTCGCCGCCTACCGAGATAGTCTCGCCGGCTGAAAGTTCGCCGGCTTGTTCGAGGTGCTGGATGAAACCCAGGCTATATGCGTAGCAGACCTCGTCGGTCATGTCCCGGACCAGCCCGCGCGCACCGCTGGTTCCGAATTGGACGCCGCTTCGAGCCATGAGATCATCGATCTTGATCTTCTCGCCGTCCATTGTCTTTCTCCAGGTGCCAGCCGTTTACATCGTGGATCATTTATCAACGGTCCGATGGTTTGCAAACTGTCGCAGACGCGACTCGGTCAGGCGCTGGTTGACCAGCCTGGCCAGATCGGCGGGTTCCACGTGTGAGGCATCGGCGTGCAAGAATGCGGCAATTGCTGCCTCGAATTCCGCCGCGGTCTGAAAGCGATGTCGGGGGTCCTTGGCCAGGGCCTTCTTGACGGTGGCCGATAGTTTTCGGCCGGTACCCGGGCGCGCCTTGTTAAGCGGCAGGAAGTCGCCCCGTGTGATTCTTCCTACAGTCTCCTGGTGGGTGGCCCCGGCCAGGGGCGCCCGCCCGGCGACCATTTCGTACAATACAACGCCCAGAGAATAGATGTCGCTGCGCCTGTCGACAGGCATGCCGCAGAGTTGCTCGTTGCTCATATAGTTGAGCGTACCGCGCACTATACCGGGTTGAGTTCGATTGACGCGGGTCGCTGACCGGGCGATGCCGAAGTCGGAAATCTTGACCATCCCCTCGCGCGAGACGAGGATGTTTTGTGGGGCGATGTCCCGGTGCACGATGTTCAGCGGTGTGCCGTCAGGGCCTGCCTTGCGATGAGCGAAGTCCAGGCCCCGACAAACTTGCATGGCAATCAGGCAGGCCTCGGGAACCGGTAGCGGATTAACGCTGCCGGCTGGTATGTCGATCAGTCCGCGCAGATCGACTCCGTCGACATACTCCATGACGAGATAATACTCTCCCTCGATTTCACCAAAAGCGATCACCGAGACGAGGTTGCCGTGATTGAGGCTTTCCATGATCCTGGCTTCGTCCGAGAACATCGTGACAAAAGTGGGATCGACGGAAAGGTGCGGCAGGATTTTCTTCACTGCCAAATCTTTCTCGAAGCCCCCGGCGCCTCGCAGCCTGGCACGGTACAGCTCGGCCATCCCGCCCTTGGCAAGCAACTCGACCAGCTCGTATTTGCCGAATCCCGGCAACTCACGGGTTGTGGTGGTGTTGCCAGCGGGCTCCGCATCGATCGATTCGGTTCCCGCAGGCTGCCTTTCGCGGCTACGCTCGAGCGCCGAGCCGACCAGCTCGGTGAAAAACTTGTTTTCCCAGGGCTTGGTGATGAAGTAGTCGATCAGGCTGCGATTCACGGCGTCGGCCGCGACACGCATGTCGTTCGAAGCAGTCATCATGATGCTGACAATCGCAGGCCATTTTTCCCTGACCAAGATCAGAAGTTCGATGCCGTCCATGCCGGGCATCATGTAGTCGGTGACAACTACCGAGACCTGGCGATTGTTGAGAGCAGCCAGAGCCTCAACCGGCCCGGATGCCGTTACCACCTCGCACTCGCTGCGATGCAGCAGTCTCTTGACGGCGCCCAGGATTGCCGAATCATCATCTACCACCAGCACAACCGGTCGAGGAGAATCCCCAACAGCAGCTGCGGGCGTGTCCGAAAACATTCGCATTCCCCATGTCGTACACAGACGACAGATACGCGACGATGGTAGCAGGCTGTGGACTAGAGGGTCAAATCAGTCTTCAGCACTGGGGTCATGTTCGTCGCCCCAGGCAATGAGACCCAGGCTGTTCCGGCCGTCCAGGTAGGCCACCAGGGGCACCGAAGGGGTCACGTGCCGAAGGTAAGCGGTTTCTCTCGACAAAGGTTGTTTTGCCAGCCAGTCCCAGTCAACGAAGCTTCCGCTGGCATCTTCGGTCTTACAGGCTCCGGGGGGGATTGTGAAATAGCCCAGCCCCAAGGCTGTCAGGTTGTGAAAGAAGTGCGTTCCCTGGGATGGATCGACGTTGTAACCCTCTGGAGAGGCCTCGACGATTATCCGGGCGTTGGAAATCTGAGCCCAGTGAACGGGAATTCCCAGCCAATGATCTGCGGATCCCCAGCGTCCCGGACCGATCAGAATGTATCTGCGCCCCGGATTATGCATTGCTTCGTTCAGTCGGCCGACTTCTTGGGCGATTTGTCGCGTGGCCGCCGGATCGAAAGCCTCGGGCTTGACGCAGATGATGTCGCGCAACTCGGTGAAGTGCCCGTGGCCCAACGAGCTCGTGGAGCGGCAGAAGACTCTGTCCGCTGGAAAGTGTTCAGGCTGGATCTCATGCAGGGCATGACGGGCGATGATCGGCCGAACTTGCAGTGGATAGAAGACCGGTTCCTCGTTTATCCGGCCGATTTTCTTGCCCTTGCCCCAGTCGCCCATGTCGCAGGCAAATTCCAGCTCGACCGGCATGGCCAGGGCCTGTGTGGTAATGTGTAGCAGCTCGGATACCGCGGGCGCCAGGGGTATCGCCTGGTGCTTGAGGATGTTGTTGAAGGTGACCACCAACGCTCCGGCTTGGAAGAAGTTCTCTGTAATTCTGTCGTTTTGAGCGTCGTAGACGGAACCCACGACCCGGAACGTCCCGTCTTCCATTGCCTGGGACAGATCCAACTCGACCTGGTTGCCGTCGAATTCGCCATCCGGCTTCGACCAATCGCGGGTGAGGTCGAGGGCGTAGAAGTTGCGCTGCGAGTTCTTCAATACCAGTGCGGGGCTTGCGAACTGCGGTAGCACCTCGGGGTGCTGCGGGCAAAACCTGAGCACTTGGCCGCCGTCCACGACCAACCGGCCAAGCCCCAGGGCCGCCTGGACCACGCCGTCATCGGCCTTCAAGGGGCCTAGGGGATAGTAGTTGTACGATTGAGCCACGCCGGCGAAGTCGGGATAGAATCTCTCGGCGTGGCGGCGGCCCACTACCTGCTGGATGATGACGCCCATGCGTTCCTCTTCAACCCGGTGTGCAGTGTTCTCCAAATAGCTCCTGGCGTTGGAAGAGTATGTTGTGGCATAGACGGTCTTGATTGCCCGGCATAGGTCCCGCAACCTGACGTTTAGATCCGGATCAATGTTGGGGATCATTACCGTGCCGTAGATACCCGCGAACGGGTGCAGCATGTCGTCCTCGAGCAGGCTGGAGGAACGCACGGCCAGCGGACCGTTCATCTGCTCAAGAATTACCCGCAGGTTGGAAAACAATTGCTCGGGCAACTTGCAGCTCGAAAACGTCTGCTGGATCTCGGCATTGGAGAGAGTCTGTGAAGCAACGCGCCACAGCTTGCTGCTTTCCATGAACTGCTCGTAAACGTCCGTGGCAATGACGAATGTCTGTGGGATCTGAATCTTGAGCCCGGCCAAGCGACCCGATCCGCAATCGCTGGTGATCAAGTGATTGAGAAAGGCGATTCCCCTGGCTTTGCCTCCCAGGCTGCCGTCACCGATGCGCTGGAACAGGTTCTCCGGGTCGAATTCCTTGACCGAGAAGTCGGCGATCACACCGCGCCTGACCTGCCGGAAACGGGCCTCAAGCGCGGCCAGGGTGAATTTGCGCATCTCCTCCAGGTTGGCGAAGTCGCCCACTTCCTGGGGACGCAGTATCTCGGCAAGTTCGAACTCGCTGCGCGCCATCAGCCAGTTGGAGAAATGGTTGCGCCGGGCATGGTACTCGATAGACTCGATCGGGACGCTCTTGATGCAGTCGGCTAGTTCGCGAACGTCGGTTGCCCGGGCGACCTCGCGTCCGTCGGGCAGGCGGAACACAAAGGGACCGAAGCCCAGGTAGTCGATTAAAAACTTGCGGATGGTATACAAAAGCTCCGGCGAATCCTTGGTGATGAACTGGACTTTGAGGCTTTTGGCCATGGCCTGATGCTCTTTCTGCGCGGACTGCAGCAGCACGGGCAGGTCAGGCAGCTTGAAGCGGACAATCCGGGCCAGCCTTATACCCGCCTCGCGATCCATCTCACCCTGCCGTGGAAAGCCTATGTCCGAGATCAAGGCCAGCATGTTGTCCTGGTATGAATCGAAAATATCCAGGGCTTCCTCGAAGTCCTTGGCGTGCAGCACCTTGGGACGCGTGCGCATGCGCAAGAGTCTCTGCAGGCGATTGAGCCCCTCGAAAAAAAGTGAGTGGGATTGCTTCATCAACTCGGTATACAGCGCCGCTAAAAATGCGGAGTAGTAGCGGATGGAGTCCTCCACAACCAGGATAACCCGCACCCCTGCAACCTCGATGTCGTTGTCCACGTTTAGGCGATCTTCGATGTGCTTGATGATCGCCAAGAGGATCTTGGCGTCGCCGTTCCAGACAAAGAGCGCATCCACGGTATCGGGCCCGATTTTTCCCTTGAGCTTTGAAAGGTCTGCTGACTCGAAACCCAAAACGACCACCGACTGGTCGGGCCGGATGTCTTTCACCTTGCGGCCGAACTCCAGAAGCGAAGGAGTGGCGTCGCGGGATACGATCAACACCAGGTCGAAGTGCCGTTTCTGAAGCAGGCTCAGGGCCGCGTACTCGGTGGTGACATGGGTGAAGCGAGGCGCGGAAGAGAGGCTCAACGATCGGTACTCGAGGAAAACCTGTTCCGTCAAGTGCCCGTCCTCTTCGAGCACGAAGGCGTCGTATCTCGACGAGAGCAGCAGCACGTCCCGCACCCTTATGGGCATAAGCAGGTGTTCTTTTCTGAATCCGCTTTGTGTGTCCATGGTCGTGATTGTATAAGCAATCGAGACCGCCAAGAAAGTTTTAATTAAATGAAAAAAGAGGCGCCCATGAGCGCCTCTTTGGATAAATAGTAATTGGATTCTTACACGATGCCCTGGTCGAGCATTGCATCGGCCACCTTGATGAAACCGCCGATGTTGGCTCCGTCCACGTAGTTGATGAAGTCGCCCTGCTTGCCGTAACGCACGCAGACCTCGTGGATGCTCTTCATGATGCCGTGCAGCCTTCCGTCGACTTCTTCCCGCGTCCAGTTCAGGCGCATGCTGTTCTGGCTCATCTCCAAGCCCGAGGTCGCCACGCCGCCCGCGTTGGACGCCTTGCCCGGGGCGTAGAGGATCTTTTTACCCATATAGACGTCGATCGCGCCCGGTTCGGAAGGCATGTTGGATCCCTCGCAGACGCAGAAGCAGCCGTTTTTCACCAGGGTCTCGGCGTCTTGCTTACTGATCTCGTTTTGCGTGGCGGCGGGGATGGCGATGTCGCACTTTACGCTCCAGGGCCTGGCCCCCTCCATGTACTCGGCCTTGGGATACTTCTTAGCGTATTCGCTAATGCGGCCGCGGCGAACATTCTTGAGTTCCATTACCCAGGCCAACTTCTCGGCGTCGATGCCGTTCGGGTCATGTATCGAACCGCTGGAATCGGAAAGCGTTACGACCTTGGCGCCGAGTTGGGTCGCTTTCTCTGTGGCGTATTGGGCCACGTTACCCGAACCGGATATGGCCACCTTCTTGCCCTTGAATGATTCTTTGCGCGTTGTCAGCATCTCGTTGGCGAAGTACACCGCTCCGTAGCCGGTGGCTTCCGGCCGGATCAGGCTGCCGCCCCAGGCCAGGCCCTTGCCTGTAAGCACTCCTGTGAACTCGTTGCGCAGCTTCTTGTACATTCCGAATAAAAAGCCGATCTCGCGGCCGCCCACCCCGATATCGCCCGCCGGTACGTCGGTGTTGGGACCGATGTGGCGGAAAAGACCCAGCATGAAGCTGTGGCAGAAGCGCATCACTTCACCATCGCTCTTACCCTTGGGATCGAAGTCCGAGCCGCCCTTGCTTCCGCCCATCGGCAAGGTGGTCAAGGAGTTCTTGAAGACCTGCTCGAAGGCGAGGAACTTGAGAATGCCCAGTGTCACGCTGGGGTGCAGACGCAGGCCGCCCTTGTATGGGCCGATGGCCGAGTTCATCTGGATGCGGTAGCCCTTGTTGACCCGGACGTTGTCCTGGTCGTCCACCCAGGGCACGCGGAACATGATGACCCGCTCGGGCTCGACGATGCGTCCCAAGATATTGGCCGCCTGGTAGTGCGGGTTCTGCTCGATAATCGGCCACAGTGATTCGACGACTTCCTGCACGGCCTGGTGGAATTCCTTCTCGCCCGGATTCTTGGACTTGACGTAATCCATAAATTCCATAACCGACGCGTACATTTTATCGCCTCCTAACGAGTTGATAAATAACAGCAAATCAGACCATTCGGTCTCACTTTGAGCGAACGTATACGCGTGGATCGGGAAAGTCAAGACGAAAAAAGGCAAAAGGCGGCAAACTTTGGGCAATTATCAGCGCTTTCAGGGAACCAGGCAACAGCGGAAGCCGGCGTAGAGGGCGGTCCAGCCGGCGTTGTAGCTGCATTGCAGCCTGGTTGCGGCCGAGGCGCAGTTGAAGGCTCCTCCTCGAACCTCGAAACCTCGGGGGTCTTCTGCGGAGGGTACTATCTCCCAGACGTTTCCGTTGATGTCGAAAGTGCCGTAGTCGTTGCCGCAGTCGGGGAAGCTGCCGGTGTGAACGACGTGGAAGCAGTTGTAGTTGTAGCCGCAGTTGGTGGCGGTGTCGCAGTCGGCAGGCGGAATGCCGTTTGCGTCGCAGTAGTCGTCGCAGAAGCTGTCAACGCAGTTGCAGGTTTCACGGTCGAAAGTGTCTCCGAAGACGTACCGCGTTCCGGGATCGGGACCGCTGCAGGCCGCAAACCATTCGTCCTTGGAACACAGGCGCTTGCCGGCCGCCTGACAGGCCGCCTGGAATTCCAGAAAGTCATCGTAGCTTACCGGATTTACCATCCAGGGCAGAACTCCCGGACGGCTGGTGGCAAGCGAGTTGTCGGATCCGGCGTCTTCGGCGCTCGAGTCCCGCCGCGAGGCTTCGTAGATGTCGATGCAGAAATCATTACCAACCGCGACCATGTCCTGAGGGCAGTCGATCCCGCACACGTCGCCCTCGTCGACCTTGCCGTCGCAGTCGTTGTCGACTTGATCGCAGATCTCGGCACCGCCGTTGGTCGGCGTGCACTCGCAGCCGTTGTCCGCCTTGCCGTCGGCATCGTACCAGTCGCTCTGGCAGGCACCCATTTGGCATTCGCCCGCGACACACTCGGGCTCGGCGTGAGCGTAGGCGCAGACGACGCAATAGGGCCCGCAGCTTGCGGGCAGGCTCTTGTCGAAACCCTCGTCGACCCCGTCGTCACCGGGCCCGCAGAAGACACTGTCCCCGTTGGTGTCGCCGGGACAGTCGCAGTCGTTGTCGGCCCCGTCGCAGACCTCTTCGAGCGGCACGCACTCGTTGGCCTCGCAACCGTTGTCCACCTGGCCGTCGTTATCGAACCAGCCCGCAAGGCAGTTGAAGTCGCAGCGGCCCGATACGCACAGCGAAGTCGCGTGGGGTGGGACGGGACAGACGTTGCCGCAGGAACCGCAGTTTTTTACCTCCGTGTTCAAGTCGTAACCCTCGTCGGTGTCACCGTCGCAGTCGTTGTCCAGTTGATCACAAATCTCCTGCGACCCGTTCGACGGCGTGCATTCGTACTCGCAGCCGTCGTCGGCTTCGCTGTTGAGATTGTTAAAGCCATCCAGGCAGGCGCCCATCTCGCACGAACCATGGGTGCAGGAATGATCGGCATGGTCGAAAGAACAGCTTACGCAGGCCTGGGGAAAACGGCAGTGGTTTTGATCGCAGACGAACTCGACGCCGAAATCGGCGTCACAATCGCTGTCCTGCCTGCATTCGAAGATGCACTTGCCGTTGTTGCACACATCCGGCGGCCGGCAGTCGGAGTCGTCGTAGCACTTTTGCTCGACCACGCAAGCGACGATCTGCGAAAGCAGCAACCCGGCCAAAAGGACGAACAGCCCCGGCCGGCGTCCGGAAGAATGCATGCCTATTTTTTTATTTGCGGTATTCGACATTGGTCACCCGCTCGTACTCTTCTTCCAGGACATCGATCAATTCCTCGATCGTCAGGTCGCCCGTGTATTTGCGCCCGTTGATGAAGAAAGTCGGCGTGGCCTGCACCTTGTTGACCAGGCCCTCTTTCTTGCTGGCGACCAGCTTCCCGCGCAGGCGCGTGTCGGCTGCTAGGCGCTGGAAGGCATCAGGATCCATCCCGGCCTCCTTGGCCCAGGCGGCCTGCTTGTCGATGCAGAACCGGTCGAATCGTTCGTACGACAATAACATGAGCTCCCAGAACTTGCCCAACTCAGCCGCGGCCATGAAGCCCATGCCGGTCTCCTTCGAGTACTTGTGGTCGCGGATGGGAAACAGCTTGAAGTAACACTTCAGCTTGCCGGCCAGCGGGCCGTCCTTGACGGCCCGGTACAGTTTGGGGGTGATCTTGGCGCAGAATGGGCAGCGGGCGCAGGCGTACTCGACCAACGTCACCGGCGCGTCTTGCGCTCCGAGCATCGGCAGGCCGGAGAGATCGATGGCAGCTTGTTTGCCGGCAGGCAACATACTGCGTGCCCGGCGTGAAATACCACGGGTGATGGCGGCCTTGTCCTGCTTGTCCGCAATCCGCCGGCAGATGTCCTCGGCCAGCCGGAATGCCAGCGCGCAGACGGGTCGTTCGGCCAGGCACTCGGCGATCGTGCCGTCGCAACAGGCGTAGGGATGCAGGCTGGATAGCAGTTCGCTCGCCACAGTTTTTTGAGCACCGGCCAGGTTGTTGCATGTCGGTGTCTGTGCTCGGGCCGGGGAAAAACAAAACCAGAACAACAACAGAGCAGCAAGCGTGCAAGATCTAAGCATGGGCTTTTTTCCTCCGCGCCAGAACCAAATCCAGCCCGATCGGCCGGCGATCGAAAAACAGCATATAGAGCGACAAGAACAGCCAGCCGCTATCGCGCATCACGGTCAGGTACGAGATGGGATCGTCCTCGGCGGCCGACTGCGACGCGAAACAGCCGCAGGACATGTCCAGTCCCTTGGCCAGCGCGATGACTATGGCCGCGATGAAGATGACCATCATGCCGGCAATGGCCAGCGCCGCTCCCCTGGCCCTGAACCCAATGATTAGCATGATGCCCGCGAAAAGCTCTATCCAGGGCAGCGTGATCGCCATCAGGTTGACGAGCTGCAGCGGAACGATGTCGTAGGTTGCCACGTCCAGGGCGAAAGATCCGGGGTGGGCGATCTTGTGCAGGCAGGCGATGACAAAGACGGCGCCCAAGTACCAGCGGGCGGGAACCGCAAGCCAGGAATGGCCGGGCCAGTTCAGGAGCCGTTTCATGAACCACCCCCCGATCCCGAAGCGGCTTTCAGCGCCTTGGCTCCACCCTTGACGAAGAAAACGTTCTTGATGCCCTTGCCCGAGATCTCCTTGCCCAGCCACTTGCCCGAGTCGGGTTGCTGACCGTCGCCGATGACGACGACGCGCCTTGCGCCGCTCGAGGCTACACGCCGGGCCATCTCGCCGATAGTCTCCGCGGGTGTCGGATCGAGATAGTCGTAAGGTACGTTCATCGCCTGACGGTATCTCCAGGCCTTGTATTCCTCGGCCGAGCGCGCGTCGATCAGGAAGGTGTCGCCAGAGCGCAGGGCGGCGTCGTCGGGCGCAAGCGGCGTCACCTCGCCGCCCGCCACTGGACAGGGCACCAGCGTCTCGTAGTTCTTCTCGGCCACGAAGGGGATGCCTTCAGGATGCACCAGGTTTGCCAGCATGCCTATCCCGCCGGCCACCAGCGTGATCAAGACGGCGTCTTGCAGGGCCGCACCCAGCCCGGCGAACAGGCCGCCCGAATTTCCAAAATCGCTCTTCGTCCCGGTTTGCATGCTGGACGCCTCAATCGACGCAGGACGAGCCGCGCCGGGCGGACTCGTCCTGGCGCAGCAGATCCTGGATCCTCTCGTCGGCAAGACCCGAGCCGGAGGATCCGGCGACGCCGTAATCAGGCGCGATTTCATCACCGCCCGGAAGCGCCCGCGGCGCCCAGGGATTGGCCTCGAAAGTGAATCGCATCTTCAGAAGCAGGCGCTGTTCCCGGAGACCGTAGTCTTGGTCCGCCTCGTCGGCGGTCGTGGCCCTCCAAGAGTACTCGTAGCTCAAGCCAGCGCGAACGCCGCGCCAGGAAGGGCTCCAGATCCCCGCAGACAGCTTGCTCAGGACGTCGAGGCGTTTTTCCACGGTGCCGTAGGCAAGCAGGCCGCGCTCGCCGCCGGAGGACGGGAAATAGTCGATGCCGACGCTGGCTCCCAGGCGCGCGGAGAGGCCCGAGCCCAAGTCGACTCGGGCCACCAGCAGGCCTGTGCCCCCGATCTGATCGTAGGGATCCCCCTCGGCCTCGTAGTACCTCATGGAAAGCGCCAGCAGCATACGCAGCCTACTCAAGGGGGCCGCTGATCCTCCCAATCCCCCGTCGAATTCCCAGCGTGTCCGCCCGCTTTCTTTGAAGATGCGCCGGCCCGCGCCGGCGAAGAGCATCAGGTTGCCGAATTCGACCTCGATCTCACCGCGGTGCCCCTCGTAGAAGTATCTCTCGGCCTCTTTTTCCAGAAGCAGCAAGTCGGCCTTGTAGCCGATGAAGACCCGCGGGAAAGCACTTCCCAGCATTAAGCCCGGGCGGGCCGATAGTTCCAGGTAGCTCAGTTCCCGGGCCTGGCCGGACGAGATGCCGTGACCCTTGATGCCGCCTTCAATGACCGGGCGTACGAACGGATGGACCGGCCAGGTGAACCTGCCGAACAGATCGAGTCGGCCCAGGCCGCTTGCCGACCCGGATGTCCCCGGGTCGGTCGGCGATCCGGCCTTGGCGTTGGAGGTATAACCGCCGCTCAGTTCGAGACGCAGGGCCACAGGCTCGATCCAGCCGGGACGGGTCTTGGCGCGCAGGAAGAGTCTCAGGTTCTCATCCCCGGGAAGAAGCTCGTCCACCCCGGAGGCCCGTTCGACGAACTCGGACGTCTGGTCGCCGTTACCCTCGGTATGGGCCATGAAGGCGCGCAGCAGAAGCCAGCGACCGCGCTCGGCCTCGCTGCGCGGGCAGCCGCTCTCGTCGAGGACCTCGCGGGCTAGGTCGAGATCCCCCTGGCCGATGTGCACCCAGGCCAGCCAGGCGCGGGTAGGGCAATCGTCGGGATGACGCCTGAGAAAGTCTGTAAGTACTCGCTCAGACCAGAAGGGGTTCTTGTCGGCCAGGTAGGCTCGCGCAAGTAGAGCGACAAGCGCGGCCCGATCCGGAAACTTCTTGACCAGGACCTTCAGGCGAACTATCGCCCGGCGCGCCATGTTCTCGCGCACGAGGCAGTCACAGACTTCCCGCTCGCAGCCGATATCCATAGCGCAGTCGCGCTCGCATTTGTTACCTGCCAGGGCCGGCCCGGTGATCGAAGACAAGAACACGGCAACCAGGATGAACGCACCACAAAGCTTTCTCACCACCAGGCACTCCTCGCATGAGGTTGTCGCCGTCAGCCACATGTTGGAGTCTAGCGCCGCAAAGTTAGCCGTACAAGTTCGATTCAGATGCCGATTCAACTTACCCGGCCACCGGCGGCAGCATGCCGTGGTGAAAGATCCAGGCGATCAACAGGGCCAGGGGAGGGATGATCAGAAACTGCATGATGACGTACACCATCGCCGGCCGGCCAATGCCCTTGAGCTTGCGGAAGTCGGTGATCACGCCGATCGAGACGAAGGTCAGCATGAAAAACAGGTGGCGCATGCCGTGCTCAACGGGCCCGGCACCTATCTTGGCCGCCGCGATAGCGTCGGGAGAGATCAACGATACCGCCACGTAGGCGAACCAGGCGATCAGGTAGCCCAGGACGAACTTGGGAAACCTGAACCAGATCTCCGAAAGCGGCACCCTCGCCTGGCCGGGTTTCTTCTCCACCTTGTATACCCATAGAAGCGCCAGCAAAAATGCCCAGATGCCGATGAAGATGTCGATCCAGATCTTGGTCATCACGGCCGCGGTCAGGATCCAGCCCTCTTCCCACTCGGTGCCCGCCTGGGACGCCTTGGATCTCATCATGTCGTCCAGGATGGCCCCGGTGGCCGCGTCCCCGCCGTCGGTCTTGACGGTCATACCGACCGCCGAGCCGGCCACCATCGGCTCGTCCATCAATGTGCTGGTGAAGAGGGGCGGCAGGCCGACGATCATGAAGATTGTGCAGACCACCACCAGGATCGAAACCACGATCGGGACGAAAGTCCTCGATCGAATGGCGCCCCCGGTGGCCACCGCCGCCGAGACGCCGCAGATCGAAACGCCCGAGGCCAGGCAGGCTGCCCAATCACGGGACATCTTGAAGGCCTTACGCGCTAAAACGTAGGAGATCGGCCAGAACAACATGTAGGCCACGATCGTGGCGGCAGCACCGGCCAGGGCCAGGTCGATGGCGAAACCGGCCGCGGACATGCACTTTACGCCCAGCTTGACTCCCAGGTAAACGATGGCGGTCTTGATGAACCATTCCGGCTTGGCTGCGTCCTTGAGAAAGGCCGCCAATCCCTTGGTGACGTTGCCGATCAACAGGCCCACCGCCAGGGCCATCAGGTATGAAGCCCCGTCTCCCATGTTGAGGCTCCAACTGATTCCGAAAGAGTCCATCTGGTTTTCCATGGCCGCCAGGTGGGCGTTGTGGCCCACGAACCAGCAGATCCAGGTGATGATAAAAATCACGGTCCAGCCGAGGATAAACTTCTTGACGTTCCACTTCATGGCCCAGGCGCCCAGCGTGACCATGGCGGTGATGATCAGGTAGCTTACGGCCAGGCCCAATAGCGGGTACATGCCCTGGTAGGCCGCTCCGCTTACCTTGAGACCCTTGGCCGGCGCGACCCAATTAACGGGGATGGTCACCCAGCCAACCAGATCGACACCGGCAAGCGATGCCAGGCCGAGTATAACCATGGCCAGTCCCAGCCATACCGCCCACCAGTCCTCGCTTGAAAACATGCCTGAATACCACTTTCTGAATATCTTTTCGTTGGCCATCGCGTATCCTCTTCCGTGAATTTCCAGACTCAGATCTGCAGATGCATCACGCGGTTGAAGTAGTGGCACTGGTACGGACGCATCCACTCGGGGATCATGCGCCCGTCGCAGCCCATCCAGACGGTAACCCGTGTGCCGGAAGCGTAGCGCTCGCTCGAGGCCAGGCCGCGCCTGAGATCCTCTTCGAGTTCGTCCCAGGTTGCTCCCGAAGCGACCAACTCGTCTCCTTTTGCCACCCAGCGATCAGCGTCACAGCTGATCACCATTTCGAGATCGGCCCGCATGAAATCACCCTCCGCGAGATCACAACAGGTAATGGTTGACCAGCAAGCCCCCGACTATGAGCACCAGCACGCCGATGCCGATGCTGTAGACCACCAGTTTGGTCTCCCAAGTTTCCCAGGGCTCGGCTACCATTTTTTCTTGATCAGATATCTGCGCCTGGTTTTCTTCTTCTCCCGGCATTGCACTTCCTCCTCTCCGAGGTTGCACATCCACTGCTGGTTGGGATAAACTCCAGATCCCGGGGCATGCGAAAAGTGAAGCACGATGGGATGATGAAATCAAGTCAAGGCCCCATGGAAAGGGAGGATGCGATGAGGACGGGGTTTATAAAATTATTGGCCGTCGGTTTGCCGCTTGTGATTGTATCATTGGGCAGCGTTACGGGCTGTTCCGAGTCCGAGGCCCAGGGTGACGCGCAAGTCGACTCTGACGCTGACAATAACGGCGATCAGGTTTCTACCGACGGCGACCAGGGGACAGCGAGCGATGCCGACCAGGCTGCGTCCGATGAAGTAATTGATGACGGTGAAAAGTGCGGGCCCGATGGAGATTGTATCCAAGGGGCATACTGTTGCAAGGGCTACTGCGCGAACCTCGACTACGATCCGCTCAATTGCGGCAAGTGCGGAATTGTTTGCCCCAGCGACACGCCTTATTGCTCGGGCGGAAAGTGCGGCAAGCTGCCCTGCATGATTAAATGCGATGACGGTGAGACGTGCTGCGGCTCACAATGCTGTGCCGGAGATCAGGTGTGCTGCACGGTTATCCGCGGCGGGCCGCTGGCCGCGCCCGACTGCTACGGGCTGCACTGTCCCGCCGGTTGCCCTCTCTGCAAGTGAAGGTTGCCAGCAGAATCATGCTCAGGATAGAGCTAAACACTACTGCGCTGGTGAGCCAGGTTGCACCCCACACCAGGTTCATGCCGGTCACGTATTTGGTTTCCAGCAACAAGAAAGCCAGTCCGAAAAAAAACGTCTCGAGATCTATCCGACCGCTCCGCATCATGCCTGCGCGCATGCTGCGCGATACGAGGAATACACCGGCAACCGCCAGTAGCGCGAAGATAGCCATCAGTGAGAAGTAAAACCAGCTCAAACCCCGTGTGCGCAAGTACAGGTAGGGCCAGTCGTCCGTGGGGATCTGGATATCCGGCAGCACTTCTCTGAAGAAAATGTCTGCATCATTTTCTTTGCCTTGCTTTAGGTGAGCGAAGGCCGGACCCACCAAGCCCAGAACGCTTGGCGAAGGAATTGATGCGCTCGGCCACAAGTTGTCCCAGGGAAACGAAGCTTAATGTGCTCAGCACGAAAGCCAGTATTATGGGCAATCGTATTCCATGGACGACGGGGGAACCCTTGGGCATGTCCAGATACAGGAGCCAAAGGTACTAAGAGATCGGGTTCTGGGTGAAAATCACATGGCTCAGCGCGTAGAAGCTGCCGAACAAGATTGTCAGGCTGGCGGGCCAGAGCCACACTAAAGAGCGCCGGCCCGCCAAGCCCGGCAACTCCGCGACATTGACTTTACACCCGCTTGGACCCGTTGAGAAAGAAGTTACGTTGACAATTTCTCAAAACCGAGAATATAAAGGGAAAATCGCGGGTGGGCCCGAAGGAGGGCAGTCATGCGGCGTATATCTATTTTTATTTTTTATTGCAGCCTGGCAGGGGCAGTGGGCGCGGGATGCTATTTTACTCCCAAGACGATGCGCTCAAAAGCCGATCCTTCATTCCTGAGCGAAGTAGAGGCCGAACAACTCATTCAGAAGAAGTTGGCCCTGTACGGCATCAACTTCGTCTCCAACATGAAGCTCAAGCGTGACAATGTCTTGTTCGTGGCCGACGGTTATGATCGTGACCTGCGTGTAGGGTACGAGTATCGCTCCCACGAGGGCATGGATTTCGAAAACGACGGGAATGCCGGCGGTGATGGCTTGTCCGGCGGAGAGATCGAGGCGATCGAGAAACGCCAGAAAGAGTTTCGTGAATACTTCTTGATCGTGCCCGAAGGCACGCGCAGCGATATCGACAGCGCCGTCGACAAGTTCATCAAGGATTTGTATTCCTGGAACGTTCTCAAGAAGGCAAAAGAGAAGAAAACAAAAGATACCCTTTTTCCCGAGGAGAGTAAGAAAAAGACCGACAAAGACTTGTTGCCTTGGGAATCGACGAAGGATCTTCGCAAGAAGCGCAAGGAGATGGAAGCCAAGGAAAAACTCGAGGGCAAGCCCGGCGAGAAAGAAACCACCGACGACTGGGACTCGTCCGACAACAGTGGCGGCAGTGAGGATTGGGGCGGCGAGAAAGACGGTCAGAAAGAGAGCGGGAAGAAGAGTAACGAAGACGACGAGGAGGATTTCTGACGGTCTCGGCGAAGTGAACACGGGAGCACTGAATGGAAGGTCGCTGTCCCGAGTGCAATCGGGCCTATGACATAAGCGAAGAATTCCTGGCTATGGGCGGGAAGGCCAAGTGTCCGCACTGCCTGCTCGAGCTGGAATTCGCGCCGATCACCAGGGGACCTGCGCGCGACGAGGCCCGTTTTCGCGAATCGACGAAGCCCGACCCGAGGCGCCGGCATGAGGGCGAGCGAGCCGAGGCGGTCGAACTGGACTCGCACTGCGCGTCGTGCGGACGGCACTTCAAGGTCGACAGCGAATACTTGGAGACGGCCGGCAGCGCCCAGTGCCCGCATTGCGGGCTGGACCTCGTCTTCGAAGGGGGTCTGCCCGAACCGCAGACAGCTATCGATCAGTCCGATGCCGATTTTCCGACGCAGGAGGATGCCGGTAACTTTGACGTCGAGATTGATGACAACGACGGCGAAGAGTTTGGCATCGGTTCCGACGACGAGCAGGAACAAGAGTTACCCGAGTCAGGAGCGGCGTCGTACGGAGGCGAAGCGGGAGATCCATGGGCGGCTACAACTGAACTCAACCTTCCGGAGCTTGATTCACTGCGGGCTGAAGCATCGGGGGAAGCGGCGGCAGTCAGCCATGAGGAGTCAGGATTCGAGGATGAACAAGAGTTGCCCGAGGGCGACGATGAAGAGAATTTTTTGCAGTTTGACGACCAGGTAGACTTCGATGGCGTCGCTGCGGATTTTGATGCACACATGGATTCAGGCGAAGAGATTGCCGGGGACGGAGGAGAAGAGTTTTCAGCGCCGGAGGATGAATGGAACGCTCCGGACGAGAACGTGATTGTCGGCAAGCTTGAGAGCGAAGGCCCTGTAGAGTCTGTCGAGCCCGGTATCGTACCGGAAGATGAGGAGGAGTTTTCGGCAGAAGAAGAAGCTGGAGAAGAAAGCAGGGGTGAACAGGAAGAGCAGGCTGCCGAGGAAGAAGAACAACAACAACAGGAACTAGCGGCAGTAGACGAGGCGCCGGGAGAGTCCCATGAAGGGCCAGAGGCGGAGTTGGGAGATGCCGGGGAAGAAGCAAAACAGGAAGAACTCCCAGTGGAGGTGCCGGAAGATTCCTGGCCAGTTGATGCCGAAGACGAGTTTCCACAAGGTTCTGAGCAGGCGAAGAGTGAAGAGCCTGGAGCCGGATCACCCGACAAGGAGCAAACAGAAGACCAGGAGCGAGGCGAGGACAAGGGTGTATTTTCCGGTCTAGCCAGTACAGAAGACTGGGCGACTGCCGCGGCCCGCTGGGCGGAAAGCGGATTCAAGGCCGATGCCATCCCGTCCTTCATCCAGGACACAGATCGGGTCTCTGAAAAGGAAGACAGCGGGGCCGCTTCACAGGAAGAAGAGGAGAGCAGTGGTCAATTGTTGCTCGCTCAACAGGCCGAGCAGGCCGTCGAGGTGTCCGACGCCGATATCATGATGCTCGATGAGGGGGAGGTTGCGGCCGTCGATCAGGATCAGACCGCCAAACCCTCCCCAGGGGATCAGGAAAACTGGGCCCAGCGCGCCAGCCGTCAACTGGCGATCAAGGCTTCCCCGGCCGGGGCGCCGGCGCCCCAGTCACGGTTCAGACGCGTCAAGTCGCCACCCGTTGTCGCCGGCGCAATCGGACTGCTTGTTCTGATTGCCGGGGGGTTGGTATGGATCTTGATGTCGGGCGAGAAGAATATCGATAAAGTTGCCTTTCCCACAAAGGGATTAAAGGCCGTGGTCGTCAGCGCACCCGGGCCGTCGGCATACAAGGCGAAGCCTGCCGCAGTCGAACACTATGGTCTGGGCAATCGGCTCGCCTACCATGGAAAGATGGAGGACGCCATAATCGAGTACAAGCAGGCCGCCCGCCTCGACCATGGTTATCCACATCCCTACAGGGCCCTGGGCGCGATCTATGCTGCCTTGGGTAAGCACAGACTCTCAGTGGATGCCTACCAAAGTTACCTCAGGTTGTCTCCCCACGCTCCCGACAGGAGACAGGTGAGAAAGATCATCAAGGACGATCACGCCGAGTAAACTTCCGAACGAAAGGAAGACAAATGGAGCCGTTTCGCTATCACCTGTTTGTCTGTGATCAGAGAAAACCGGAGGGAGCGCCTTGCTGCTCGGCCAACGGCTCGGTGAAGGTAATCGAGGCGCTTCGGCGCGAGATCGGAAAGCAAGGCCTGGCCGAGGAGGTGCAGGTCACCACCTGCGGATCCCTTGGGCTTTGCGAGCGCGGACCGAACATGGTGGTCTACCCCGAGGGAGTCTGGTACTCCCGGGTGAGACCCGAAGACGTTCCGGAGATCGTCCGAGAACACCTTGCCGGCGGTCGAGTCGTTGTGCGACTCGTGAGCGGCGATCGGGCCGCGCTGCGCTCCGAGATCGACGGCAACAAGAGGAAGATGCTCGCGGCGTTCGAAGCGCGGGACAAAGCCGGTGTGCTGCCGGACGAGCTGAACAACACGATCCGTGGATTTCAGGAGAGCCGTATAGTACTTACCGCCATCGAGCTGGACCTCTTCTCGGCAGTGGGCGATGGCGCCGACGCGAGCACGCTGGCGCGGCAAATGGACACGGATCGCCGCGCCACAGAGTCTCTCTTGAACGCCCTGGTGGCAATGGAGCTGCTCGAAAAGCGCGACGGGACCTACTCCAATGGTCCCGCTGCTGCGTGCTTCCTGGCCGCTGGAGGCCAAAACGACTCTCGTGCTGCAATCATGCACAGCGTCCACTTGTGGCCGCGCTGGTCGACGCTCACAGAATGTGTTCGCCGGGGTACGTCCGTGACCTACCAGGAAATGAGCGGGCGCGGTGACGAATGGACGACTGCATTCATCGCCGCCATGCACAAGAACGCCGTCCTGCGGGCGCCAATGGTGGTGCGCGCGGTCGGCCTGGAGGGAGTCCAACGGGTGCTCGACGTCGGTGGGGGCTCCGGTGCCTACGCCATCGCCTTCGCACAAGCCGGTGAGAACATCCGCGCCGATGTCCTCGACCTGCCGACCGTCGTTCCCCTCGCTCAGCGGCACATTGATGAAGCCGGCCTCGATGAGCGCGTCAAGACACGCATTGGCGATCTGCGCACCGACGACCTGGGCAGCGGCTACGATCTCGTGTTCATCTCGGCCATCTGTCACATGCTCGACCCCGACGGGAACCGCGAGTTGCTTGATAAATCGTTCAAGGCGCTGTCATCGGGAGGGCGCGTCGTCATCCAGGACTTCATTCTGAACTCGAACAAGACGGGCCCAAAGACCGCGGCCCTCTTTGCGCTCAACATGCTGGTCGGCACAAGCGCCGGCGGCACCTACAGCGAGCGGGAGTACACCGGCTGGCTGCAGGGAGCAGGTTTTATGGATGTCAATCGAGTGGCGCTGGCCGGACCGACCGACATGATCGTTGCGGTGCGGCCATGAGGGGAAAAGGGGAAAAGGGGTCAGACCCCGACACTTGATTCCTGAGAAGAAAGTACACCAGAACAATCCCAAGAGGTGACATTCCTGAAGCAATGCTTATATTTGCCTCATGTTCAGACCAACCGACCGT
>Ga0307378_10000091_pt1 | contig 165749 bp, 161 predicted proteins | sample UN1MG_FD_202238 | JGI IMG/M metagenome (GOLD analysis project Ga0307378, IMG submission 202238) | Soil microbial communities from Risofladan, Vaasa, Finland - UN-1 | ecosystem: Environmental > Terrestrial > Soil > Coastal area > Acid sulfate soil | place: Finland: Risofladan, Vaasa... | reverse complement strand
GCTTCAAATTCGGGTTGGATAATCGCCTTGACTCCCAAAGCCTTCAGTCTGGGCTGATCTTCCTCGTGATGAGTCCGGCAGATAATCGCCAGTTGAGGATTGAGAGTTTGACAATTACTAATCACCAGTTCTTGAGTCCGGCGGTCAGGAATGGCAATAATCACCGATTTCGCTTTTTTCGCCTGTGCCGCACCAAGAACATCAACGTCCCCCGGGTCGCCATAAACCACTGGCGTGCCTTTTTCCTTTAACTCTTTAATAATTTTGAAGTTATAATCAACGACCACAAAAGGAATTCCGACCATTTCCAAGGCTCGACCCAACCAACCCCCTACCCGACCATAACCGCAAATGATAACATGATTTTCTAAAGGCAGTCCCTCTTGCCCCTGGCGATGATCAAACCGAGTAAAAATCAGAGAATAAAGCCTGGGAAACTTTTTTCCGGTCAGCTTTCTCACCCGTTGATAAATTCTTGGTGCCATTTCAAATAAAAGAGGGGTAAAAACAATCGTCACTAAAGCAACGGCAATAATAAAATTATAAACTTCCCCGCCAATCACCCCTTGACTAATCCCTGTCCGGGCTAAAACAAAAGAGAATTCGCCCACTTGGACTAAGCCAACGGCGACTAAGAAAGCGGTCTTGGTGTGATAGCCAAGATAAAAAACCAAGCTGAGAACAATCAGAAACTTTACTAAAAGGATCATCGCTACCAGAGCAAGAATGGTTAATAAATTTGTTAAGATAAAACTCGGCGTAATCATCATCCCTAAAGAAACAAAAAAGATAATCACAAAAACATCCCGCAGAGGTCTTATCTCCGAAAAGATGGCGTGATTTTGGGAAGATTCCGCCACCATCAAGCCGGCTAAAAAAGCGCCTAAAGCAAAAGACAAACCCAAAGAGTAAGTGCCAAAAGCGGCCGCTAAACACAGAGTGACCACTGATAAAAGTAAAAGTTCGCGGGAGCCAACCGCCGCAATCCGGTCCAAAATCTTGGTAATCACTCCCTTGCCTAAGATAATCACCAGGACTAAAAGAATCGCCGACTCGCCCACACTCAGAAGAATCCGCCAAAACTGACTGGTTTCTAAAACCGCCACTTTAGGTAGAATCGCCAGCATCGGCAAAACCGCCAAATCTTGGATTAAAAGCCAGCCAACCATGATTTCTCCGGGCAGAGAATCAATTTCGCCTTTTTCGGAAAGGAGTTTGGTCACCACCGCAGTCGAAGAAAGGGAAAAAGCGGCTGCCATGAATAAAGAAGAATAAAAGTCAAAACCGAACTGGGGAAAAATAAATAAACCTAGGAGAATGGTCAAAAGAATTTGAATCAAGCCGCCCCAGAGAGCGATTTCCTTGACCCGCCGAAGGCGGGTTAAAGAAAACTCAATCCCTAAAGCAAACATTAAAAGAGCGACACCGATTTCCGCTAATGTTTTGACCGCTTCTTCGTTGCTGACTACAGGTAAAGCCAATGCCCCGACGACAATCCCTGCTAAGATATAGCCAAGAATCAAAGGTTGTCGCAGTCTTTTAGCTAAGAAACCGCCTAAAAAACCAGCCAGAAGAATTAGAAAAAGGGCGTAAGCCAATCCCATCCCGACCATAATCTTATTTTACCTTCCCCAGGGCTTTTTTCAAGTCTTGAGGTAATAATGAAGTGAACTCGACTCGCTTATTTGTTTTAGAATGAGTGAAAGCAAGATAGGCGGCATGGAGAAAGAGACGTGGGCACCATTCTCGGTCCTTTCGGTTTGTTTTTCGACCGGCATACTTATCATCCGCAACAATCGGATGACCCCAATACTTCAGATGAACCCGAATCTGATGCGTCCTCCCAGTTTTGGGCTTAAGCTCGAGAAGAGTAAGAATTTCTTCTCTTTTGGAGGTCTGACCTGCTAACAAGTCAGACCTGTTAAGGAGTTTTAATATTTTGTATTTCGTTCTCGCACTCCTTCCTCCCGCCAGCACTCCAAATTTTTCTCTATTCCAAGGCAATCTGCCCACTGGCGCCCTAATCTCGCCTTCATTTGGCTCAACCTGGCCATGAACTAAGGCTAGATAATGCTTCTCTACTCTTCTCTCTTTAAATTGTTTCTGAAGATTTACGAATGCTTCTGGAGTTTTGGCAATTATTAATAAGCCGCTTGTCTCCTTATCCAACCGATGAACAATACCGGCTCTTCGGACAAAGTCCGAAAGGCTTTCTGTCTTCTGTCTACCCCGGCCTCGCTCCGCGAAGCGGGGCGGGCTGTCTACCGTCTTCTGTTTTTCTTCCACCCAATCTTGAACCGTTTCTCCTTTAACCGATTCCGCCCGATTAACCACCATCCCCGCTGGTTTATCGATAATCAAAATCTCCTCGTCCTCAAAAACAATCTCTGGTTTCATTTCTACTCCATTCTACCAAAAATCCCGCCTTCTAGCGGGATTTTCCAGTCACCGAGCACTAATCACTAACTCACTTTCCCTTCTCCCTCTCACAATCGATACACAAAGTCGCCTCAGGTTTAACCATTAACCGATCCGTATCAATCATCTTGCCACATTTCTCACAAGTACCATAATGACCAATCTTTATCCTCCCTAGCGCCTTTCTGATATCAATCAGCCTCCTATCGATTTCTTTTTTTATCGCCTCTATCCGAGCGTGACCAAATTGCTCAGCCGCATCAGCATCAGAGGCAGCATTATCAGTTAGGCGGATCGGATCGGAGAAAGGATCTTCTTTTTCTAAATCCTTCTTCCTCTTCACCAGCTTTTTTTCCTCTCGGCGAAGAAAATTTCCGATGGGCTTTAATACCTGGGCTGGAAACTTAATGATTGGTTTTTTCATCTTTTTTCCTCTCCTTTACTAAAAGATTCTTTCTTAAATCCTCCTTAAAATTCCGACCTGACCGCAGATAAATAAACACCCAACAAGCAATGGCTACTCCTAAAAGGAGAAGACTATCCCAGTATAAACTACCTCGATAAAAAATATCAAGTAAAAGCTTTCCCAACATGAAAAGAGAAGCTGAAAAACAGCTAGCGAAACCCAATTTTCCGCTCTTATACCACGCGAACGTTCGATATTTTTTCCTTAAAAAACGACTGAAAAATAAAAGAAGTAAAGCAAGAATGGCCTCTCCTAAAAAGAGAGTTTCTCCCCCAGTCAAGTAGAGACCAGTGCCCACTAAAACGATTGCCGTCAATCCCGCCGGAACAATAATCTCTATTACCTGCCAGAAATCCCAATTCTTCTTTTTCGACCAGAAAAACAGCCACCCCAAGCAAGCGATCAATCCACCAATAAAAGAAAAACCCGGATAATGACCAATTAAAAGCCATTTCAAGAGAGAAAATTGAAAGTCACTAAAACGAGAAAGAACATGTACCAACCTCGCGCCAATAAGAAAAGCAAGGGTAAGATAAATCGTCAAGCTGATAATTTCTTCTTCTGAATAGTCTTCTCTTAAATCATGCCAAAGAAGGTAAGAAGCCAGAATAAAGGCAAAAGGCACTAAAATGGTTAAAGGAGAAATCGTTAACGGTCCCAGAGTAAAAAGGATTGGCAACATCTCCTTTATAATACATCCAAAAAAAAATTCTGTCCAATCCTCATCCCAATTATTTGACAAGCCAGCCTCTAGGGATTATACTCAAAACACAGTGCTTGAATTACCCCATGCCATTGTCGGTGCCACCATCGCCATCAAAACCGGTAACCCCTTCCTCGCTTTCCCCCTCGCTTTTCTCTCCAATTTTATTTTAGATATTCTACCTCATTGGAATCCCCATCTCTATACCGAACTTAAAAGAGACGGCAAGGTTTCCTCGAAAACAATGAAAATTGTTTTCATTGATGCCTTTCTCGCCTTAATTATCGGTCTTTTTCTGGCTTTCCGCTTTTATCCCGATTGGACGATGATTATTCTTATTTTATTGAGCTGTTTCCTTGCAGTTTCTACTGATCTTGCCGAGGCGCCCTTTTTTTTCTTAAACTCTAAAAATAAATTTCTTGTTAAATTAATAAGCATTCAAAGAAAGCTTCAGTGGAATGTTTCTTTCTGGCCAGGAATGCTCGTTCAAGGAGGGCTTTTACTTTTCTGCTTTTACTTAATCTTCTTTACTTAGCTCTTTCAACGTATTCTCCACTTCGAGTATCAACCCAGATTTCCTCTCCGGTCTTAATAAAAAGAGGGATTTTAACCTTCATGTTGTTATCTAAAGTAGCCTGCTTAAAAATATTAGTGGCGCTGTCGCCTTTGACACCTGGTCCGGTTTCTTGAATCTTAAATTTCATTTTCGGGGCCAGTTCAACTGAGACCGGCTCGTCTTCGACAAAGAGAACGTCAACTAAACTCTCGGCTTTAAGAAAATCTGCCTGCTCTTGAAGAAGTTTAATTGGAATCGTAAACTGCTCAAAGCTCTTGGGCTCCATAAAATGAAAACCTAACTGGTCCGAATATAAATACTGGAGCTTCTTCTTCTGGGTTAAAATCTCCTCGACCCGGGCGCCAGAGATAAAACTCTTTTCCGTCACCGAACTAGTCTTTAGGTTCTTAACTTTAACCTTAATACTGGCCGTCCCCCTGCCCATCTTAGTATGTTCATACTTGACCACAAGATAGGGCTGGCCATTTTCTTTAAAACTTCTTCCGGCTCTTAATTCAGTGACGCTAATCATTGAGAAAGATTTTAACTTAATTCAAGGCTAAAAACAAGGAGAACAAATTGATTATCAAAGCTCCAGATGATAAAATTGGGGGCAAAGCCGAGGTGGTGGAATAGGTACCCGCCTAAATTTGCCGGCGTGGTGGAATTGGTAGACACGCACGACTCAAAATCGTGTGAGCCTTAGAAGCTCGTGTCAGTTCGACTCTGACCGCCGGCACAAAATTAAATTTTTGGCGGGTCAAAAACCAAATAAGTTTATCCTGAGCGAAGTCGAAGGAACTCCGGCCCTCGGCACCGAGTCAAAAACCTCCCTTATTTCTCTCTCTTAACCTCCAGCCCATAGAAGCTAATTCGAGACGGGACAAAGCGAAGTTTGAAATTACCAGTTGGACCGTTTCGGTGTTTAGCGATTTCTAAAGTGATATTTTCAGGGTTTTCTTCATCTTCCCGATAGAGAAATACAACCACGTCCGCATCCTGTTCAATTGAACCTGATTCTCTCAAATCCGCCAATCTAGGCCTCGCTCCTCCCCTGACTTCAACTGCTCGTGAAAGCTGAGAAACTGCTATAACCGGAATCTTTAATTCCCGCGCCAAGTTCTTCAAACCCATAGAAATTTCCGAAACTTCCTGAACTCGATTTTCCCTTTGTCTACCCCTAACCAACTGCATATAGTCAACAATAATCAATTCCAAACCGTGCTCAACCTGCAATCTTCTCGCCTTAGTTCTCATCTCTAGGACACTAGCCGCGGGCGTATCGTCAATAAACAGTGGAGCTTCGGCAACATCCCCCAAAGCTCCCATCGCCTCTGATAATTTGGTAAAATCATCCTCTTCAAGTTTTCCTGTTTTCAATTTCCAAGCATCAATCTCAGCCTGCCTAATCAAGAGACGATCCACCAACTCCTCTTTACTCATTTCTAAAGAGAAAAAACCGACCGATGTTTTTTCTTCAACCGCAACATGGCGGGCAATATTGAGAGCGAGAGCGGTTTTCCCAATTCCTGGACGAGCCGCTAAAACAATCATATTTGAAGGCTGAAATCCAGCCAGCATATTGTCCAAATCTTTAAAGCCGGACGGCACGCCTCTTAAACCACTCGCTTTTTTGTGAAGTTCATCTAGTCGGTCAAAGGATTCCGCCAAGGCATCTTTAACCGGTATAAAAACTTGTTTGAGGTGGGCTTGAGAAAGGGCAAAAATTTCTTGCTCTGCTTTGTCGAGAACTTGATCGGCCTCACTCGACTCATCAAAGGCTTGTTCGGAAACTCTCGCCGCCGCGGAAATTAACATTCGCTTGGTATAATCATCTTTGATAATATGGCCGTAATGTTCGATGTTCGCGGCAGTGGGTACAGATGAAGCTAGTTCGGAAAGATAGGTCGCCCCGCCGGTTCTTTTTAAAGCTTTTTGCTTTTTTAATTTCTCGGTTAAAGTGATAATATCGATTGGCGCTCGGTCTTCATAAAGAACAAGAATGGCTTCAAAAATTTGACCATGATTTTCATCGTAGAAATGCTCGGGTCGAAGAAATTCCACGACCGAAATAACCGCATCTTTATCAATTAGACAAGCACCAAGAACCGATTTTTCTGCCTCCTCAGAATGAGGAGGAACTTTCAACGTGGGCATTATTCTTTCCTTTCTAATACAACTACTTCCCTTTCACTCGGAAGCTGATCTAGACTGATCATTAATTTTGGTTGGGGGCTGACTTCTTCACCAATCTCTTTAAGAAATTCATCGACACCACTCAATTGAGCAAAAGTTTCGTTGCCTTTCTGTTCGGCGACTCGATAATGCATCGGCACCACGATTTTTGGTTCAATCTGGGTAATCACTTCCACCGCTCTTTTTGGACCGATAGTATAAACACCACCAACGGGAATAAAAAGGACATCAACCCCATTCAATTCTCCCAACTGATTAGAAGAAAGAGAATGACCTAAGTCACCTAAATGACAAAGACTCATTCCTTCAAGTTCAATTCGATAAGCCGTGTTCGTCCCCCGTTTCTCTCCCTGAGATTCATCATGGAAAGTCTGCAGTCCAAAAACAGAAACGTCCTTAATCTCGTATTCGCCTGGCCCCGCAATAACGTAAGGCTTGCCTCCTACCAATTCTCTCTGATTGTGATCTTGATGGTCATGAGAAATGGTAACAATCTCAGCTTCAACCTTGGGAAATTTGAAACCCACGGAAGGATCGTAGGGATCAGTAACGATAGTTACCGCTTTTCCCTTTATTTTGAACGAAGAGTGACCAAGGAATTTTATCTCCATTTGCCAGAATGATAACAAAATCTTTCTGCCTTGACAAGGACTATCTTTTACGCTATAGTGTTTAGCCATGAAAAAGGAAGTCCTCATTGCCATCGTTATTGGCTTTGCCCTCGGACTTTTAATCACCTTCGGAATTTGGACCGCCAACAAAGCGATTTTAACCAAATCAGAAGCCCCGCCCGAAGAAAAAGAGGTTCAAGAAACAGTGGAGCCAACACCTACTCCTGTTGGTTTTTCTCTTAATATTCTCTCTCCTCAAGATGAGTCACTCATCGATACCAATAAGGTTGAAATTAAAGGTTCAAGTGTCCCTGCCGCCATTATTGTCATTGTTGCAGAAAATGGAGAAAAAATTATTGAAGCTGATGAAAATGGCAGTTTTGCCACTGAGGTCTCTTTGGTCAGAGGCATCAACGAAATCACGATTACCGCTTTTAATCAAGAAGGTGAAAAAACGAGTAAAACCTTGAGCGTCGTTTATTCGACCGCAGAAATCTAGAATCCGAATTCATGCAAATAAAAATAATCAAAATCAATCCTAATTTAAAAATCCTTGCCTTTTGTACTTTGTTCTTTGCACTTTGTTCTACGCTCTTACCAAGAGCGCTTGCCCAAACCCCAACGGACGAGATAGATCCTGAAATTAAAGAAAAAGTCCAGGAAAGGATCGAAGCGATTCAAGAATCAGGCTCAAAAAAAGCCGCCTATTTTGGCATCATCACCGATGTCAGCAATTCGATCTTAACCATCGAATCCGGAAAAGGTGAAAGAAAAATTAAGACTGATGAAGAAACGGATTTTCTTGGCGAAAAAGGCCAGGCAATTAAACTAGATGATTTAGAAATCGAAGACTTTGTCATTGCCTTGGGTTATCTCGAAACTGATGGTCTCTTGCTTGGAAAAAGAATCTCTGTTCTTGCCGAAGAGCCTGAACCAGTTGAACCCAAAGAGGCGGTTTACGGAGAAGTGGCGGACATTAGTGAGGAGGAAGAAGTAATTAGTCTTTCCTCTCTTAAAGACGAAGTGACCTATGAGATTGATGTCACTAGCAAGACGACCATCGAGAAGAAAATCGGTGAGAAAACTGAAGAAATCGAATTTGAAGAGATTGAAATCGGTGACCGATTAGCCGCCGTCGGGATTAAGAAAAACGACAACGGCACGATTACCGCCTCATTCATCTACTTGATTCCTGCTGGTGCCGAAGCGACTGAAGAAGAAATCACTCCTACCCCTAAGGCTTCCCCTACTCCAGTTGAAGAAGAGTAACTTACTTGACAATAAACTTTCTAAAGGATAAAATACTCCTTAGTATGAGATCTTTATCTCTTCATCATCACGACCACCGCGAGTAATCGTTGGTTGGTTTTGGTGTGAAAGAGGAAAGATAGAAACCAGCCAATGGGCTGGTTTTTTCGTGGAAAAAAGAGTTTACACTGATGAGCGAAGCGACGAAGTGGTGGTTGTAGCTCAGGGGCAGAGCGTCCCGCTGTGAACGGGAAGGTCGGGGGTTCGAATCCCCTCAGCCACCCCAAGAAGGAAATGTGTTACAATCGAAGAGGTAAGAATATGACAAAAATCAAACCTCAGACCCTTAAAGGCTTTCGGGATTTTTTACCCGAAGAAATGGCTATCCGCCAAAAAGTCATTAAGACCTTAAAAGAGGTCTTTGAGTCCTATGGTTTCCAGCCGCTAGAAACTCCTGCTTTAGAGTACGCGGAAACTCTTTTGGGGAAATCAGGTGATGAAGCTGAAAAACTCGCTTATTCTTTTAAAGATAGGGGTGGAAGAAAAGTCGGTTTAAGATACGATTTAACCGTCCCTGTTTCTCGTGTCTTAGCCCAATATCAAGACAAAATTACCCTGCCCTTTAAGCGTTACCAAATTCAAAACATTTGGCGAGCGGAAAAACCCCAAAAAGGAAGATATCGTGAAATCACTCAATGCGATATCGACTCCTTCGGTTCTTCCTCTCCCCTCGCCGACGCCGAAATCATCGCTATCATTTACAACGGCTTAAAAAAACTAAGTTTTAAAGAGTTTGTCATTAAAATTAATAGTCGTCAGATTCTCTTCAAGATAATAAGCAGTCTCAATATTACTCAAGATAAGCAACTTTCAATCATCAGATCAATCGATAAGTTGGAAAAAGTAGGCCTGGAAGGAGTCAGGAAAGAAATTAAACAATTAGGACTAGCCGAAGAAAAAATCAAAAAACTTTTTTCTCTAATCATCAATGTTCAACCAGACGAAAATTTAAAACTTCTCTTTAAATATTTAAAGTGGCTAGGTGTTGAGGAAAAATATCTCCAATTTGAGCCAACTTTAGCACGAGGGCTTGATTATTACACTGGACCAATCTTCGAAGCAGTGGTGGAAAAGCCCAAGATTGGTACAATCGTGGGCGGTGGTCGCTATGACAATTTAATCGCCGACTTGGGCGGACCTAATATTCCTGCCACTGGTGTTTCCTTTGGTTTAGACCGAATTTGTGATGTTATTAAAGAGCAAAAACTTTGGCCTAATCTTTCCCTTACTTCTACTAAAGTATTAGTCTCTGTCTTCTCAACCGAATATCTTGAAAACTCGATTGAAATCGCCAATAAATTAAGGATAAAGAACATTCCAACCGAACTCTATCTTGACCCGGAGACAAAACTTGATAAACAACTTAAATACGCTGATAAAAAAGGCATTCCTTTTGTGATTATCATTGGTCCAGAGGAAATTAAGAAAAAAGTGGTCACGATTAAAGAAATGAAAACAGGCAAACAGGAAACGCTTTCCCTAGACCAAGTGATCAAAAAATTAACTCCTAAGAAATGACCCATCGGCTCAAAGCATACATCGCCCTTCTCTCCACCGCCGCAATTTGGGGCATCGCCGGGCCGGTAATCAAACACACTCTTCACTTTCTACCCCCTTTTACTTTTCTCTTTTACCGTTTTTTTATTGTCTCCCTCTTCTGTCTACCCATCCTTCTCTATCTCTGGAAGAAATCCAAAATCTCTTTTCAAGATTTGCCAAAACTTTTTCTTTTAGGTCTGATGTCAACCACCATCAATCTCTCTCTCGTTTTCTTTGGCTTTGAGCGAACAACCGCTCTTGATGGAACGCTTCTCTCATCAGTCACACCTATTTTTATTGTTATTGGTGGCGCCCTTTTCTTCAAAGATAAAGTCACCCGGTTCGAAAGAATTGGCCTTTTAGTCGTCCTTCTTGGTGCCTTTATTACTGTCATTCAGCCTCTTCTTGAAAAAGGTCTTTTTGCTCAGCAAAACTTATTGGGCAACCTTCTTATCTTAATGGCTGGCCTTCAATGGACAACCTATGTCCTTTTGGCCAAAGATGACTTGAAACGCCACTCTCCTTTAGCGATCACCGCCTCTGCTGGCATTGTTGGGCTTCTCACTTTTTTCCCTCTTGCCTTTTTAGAACAAGGCGGAGCCATCTTTAATCTTGAGCCCTTATTTATCAATCCCGCCGCACTCTTAGGTGTCGGCTACATGGCCATTCTTTCCTATGTGCTCGCTTATTTCTTTTATAATTTCGGCATTAGCAAAATTGAAGTTTCTGAAGCCGCCATTTTTGCCTATTTACAACCTGTTTTTGCCGCTCCTTTTGCTGTTCTCTGGCTTAAAGAGGTCGTTACTCTTCCATTTCTTTTCGGCGCCAGTGTCATTGCCTTAGGTGTTTTCCTCAGTGAGTATAAACGAGTTTGAAATCGCAAGTTTTCAAGAGATGGCAGCTTTGCTGCCAGCGATTATAGACCTCCCAGGCTTGCGGCGAGGAAGAAAAAGTAGTAAAATAACACTCGTATGAAAGCAGACATTCATCCTCAATGGTATCCTGAAGCCAAGGTCACTTGTTCCTGTGGTCATACTTTTCTGGTTGGTTCCACCCAGCCTGAAATCAAGGTTCAAATCTGTTCAAAGTGCCACCCGTTCTTCACTGGCGAAATGAAATATGTCGATGAAGCCGGCCGAGTGGAAAAATTTCAAGCCAAGACAGAAAAAATGGCCGGTAAGGAATTCGTTAAGAAAAAGGAAAGGAAAAAATTAAAAAGACTCCAAGAAAAGAAGGCTGAAGAAGCCAGGCCGAAATCCCTGAAAGAGATGCTAGGTAAGGGAAAGAAATAATGAACCCCGATAAAGTTATTCTCGAAATTCGGCCGGCGGCGGGTGGTGATGAAGCCAAGATTTGGGCTCATGACCTCAAGAGAATGTACATCCGCTTTGCCAATTCCCAAAAGTGGTCCGTGGGTGAAATTAGTGAAGGGGTAATTAAGATGGCTGGTCCTGAAGCTTTTGAAAAATTAAAGCACGAAGCTGGTGTTCATCGGGTTCAAAGAGTTCCCCAAACTGAACGCTACGGCCGGATTCACACTTCGACCGCCACTGTCGCTGTTCTGCCGGAAATTCCTGAATCAGAAATCAGAATCAATCCTCAAGATTTGGAATGGCAATTCTATCGGGCTTCCACCCAAGGCGGCCAAAATGTCCAAAAGGTCTCTTCTGCCGTTAGGTTGAAGCATCATCCCAGCGGCATCGTTGTTACCAGTGAAGAAGAAAGAAGTCAGGAGCAAAATCGCAAGCTGGCTTTAGACCTTTTAAGAGCAAAACTTTGGCAAAGAGAAGAGGAGAAAAAAGAGGCAGAAATTAAAGATTATCGCTCCACTATTGGCCGTGGCATGCGCTCGGAAAAAATAAGGACTTATAATTATCCGCAAAGTCGACTAACAGACCACAGACTTGGTAAGTCTTGGAGTAACCTCGAATCTGTGTTAGACGGAAATTTAAATAAGATAATTGATTTACTTCAAAAAACTTCCTAAGGTCTCATTAACCAAGCATCAAGAACAAATCGGGCATCCTCGTATTGTTCGAAAGTTCCTCGCTCACTGACAACTAGTGCTCTATTGTTACTGTCTAAAAATACAACTCCCCAACCTTTTGGCACTTTAACTAGTCTTTCAAACTTCGTTGTGCCACGATAGGAAAATGTTCTCCCATGCTCGTCTTCCATTATGAGACTTAAACCGCCTGGGCCGCAGACTAAACTAAGGGGTTGTCCAATATCAAATTTATCCTTAATCTCTAGAAAAACCCCATCCCTCGGCTGTTCTTTCTTAGCAGTTCCGTGCTCAGTAAGCCAAGCGCGAGCATCGGGATCTACTACCGCAACGGACTGATTGAGAAGATCCACCCATTCATTCATTAACCTCGCCTCTTCCTCCTCTGCGGGTGACACCTTTTCTCTTCCCATCTTTCTCACCTCCTTTACCAAAAAACTGCCTAGTAATTAGGTCTTAATGTTTTTAAACTATGGCATCCATTTTCCTATACGCCCAATCAAACTAACCCTTCCATTCTCTGTAATTCCTATGCCAGCAGAACGATCATCCGGTGTTGAACCACCATAAAAAACGATAAAATCCTTGCCTGGCCAGTTGCTAAAACCCACACCAAAGGACGTAATCGGCAAAGGGAAAGTTCCATCCAATTCTGATTCTCCTAACGGAGGCTCCTTTCCTTCTTCAATTCCACTCGCAACTTGAAGATAAACAAGATCTGGATGTTTCCCATCAGGTCCTAGAATTGCTTTTGTAATTTTCCCGTCATCTCTGGGAACTTCAATTTTAAGTAACCGGTTCGTTTCAAGTAGCTCGTATCTTGCCCATCCACCAGCCCCAGCCTCCAAATAATTGCGTAACGAATCGCCTTCATCGAGAGAAGGAAAACCTAAGCTTTTAAGATAATTTATAAGGTCGTCAAGGCCCCCTTCTCGTTTATGACCATCAACTTCCTCAATTGTTACCGTCACTCTCTCACAACTCCCAGCCATTTTTTCACCTCCTTAATCAAAAAACTGCCTCAAGGGCAGTCTGAAATTAAAATACTTTATTAAATTCTAAAAGTCAACCTTCAGTTTCGATTAAAACCGCACTGGTTTTAATCTCTTCTCCGTCCCGCCAAAGAGTAATGCTGAGAGAGTCGCCCACTTTCTTTTTGGCTATAACTGTCGCTAAACCACCCTCAACTTCAGCTAATCTTTGATTATCAAGATGAGTGATAATATCCCCTGCCTTAATCCCCGCTTCTTCGGCGGGCGAATCAAGAATCACCTCGGCTATATAGGCCCCTTCCGGGACTTCATTCATTAGGGCGGCTTCTCGAGAAATCATCTGATAACGAATTCCTAAAAAAGGCCGGCTGAACTGGCCCGTCTGGTTGAAGTTATCAATTGATTCTTTGACAATATTAATCGGTAAAGCAAAACCAATGTTTTGTCCCTGGGCAGCGACGGCAACATTAATACCGATTACTTGTCCAGCCGAATTAAGCAGAGGTCCGCCAGAGTTGCCGGGATTAATGGCGGCATCAGTTTGAATGACATTATCCAGTTCTTCAACATAACCCTCTAAGGGCGAGCCCGCAGTAATACCCCGGCCAAGGCCAGAAATAACGCCGGTAGTGACAGTGTGACGAAACTCGCCGAGAGCGGTGCCAATGGCAATCACAAACTGACCGACTTTTAAATTAGCCGAATCGCCTAACTCGACCAGGTTCAACCCCGAAGTCTCAATCTTTAAAATGGCGATATCATTGGCCGGATCACGGTAGATTTTCTGAACCTCATAAGTTTTATCGTCTTTAGTAATCACCCGATACTTGGCTTGAGTGTCGGAAACCACATGTTTGTTAGTAACGATTAAGCCGTCTTCAGTAATGATAAAACCGCTGGCAATATCTTGTTCGATTTGCTCTTCCTGAGTACCAAATTGGGGATTTCCGAAAAAGAGCTCAAACGGCGACTGGGGAAATTCAATCACCGCTTGGGTTTTACTAATTCCAATTGTCACCACCGAAGGCGAAACTTTTTCCGCCACCTCAATCACCACCGATTCCTCATTTAAAATCAGCTGTGATTCAGTCGGGAGATGGAAACTCTGATCTTGGCGAGGGAAGAATTGGTCCAAAATTCGATAGCCAAAAAGCCGGTCGGAAATAGCCCCACCCAAAACAGAAACAAAGATAACAATCGTCACCGCGGCGATAGTTAAATAGCGTTTAAGTTTGGGCATTGTTACTCAGAAGTCATTTTGTCAGTAATTCGACGGCTTTGTCAAATTGGGGATCCTTGGACTGGTCGCTCTCATCCATTCCCACTTCATGGTCAGGCGTAAGCCCCTCACCATCAATATTCTTTCCCGAAGGGAGTAACCAACGGGCAATGGTAATATGTAATCCAGAACCAGCACTCAAATCTTCAGCTTCTTGAATTGTTCCCTTGCCGAAAGTTTTTTCGCCGACGAGCTTGGCTCTTTCTCTCTCTGAAAGGGCACCGGCCACAATTTCTGAGGCCGAAGCCGAGCCCTGGTTGACTAAAACGACTAAGGGAACGTCGGTTAGCCTGCCCTGGCGGTTAACCGAGAAAGTCTCCTTTCCATTCCCAACCGCCTCCTCTTGTTGAACGACCACACCCTCACTCAAAAATTCACTGGCAATATAAACCGCTCCCTGAAGATAACCGCCGGGGTTATTCCTCAAGTCAAAAATTACCCCCACTAATTCTCCCTTACTTTTCTTTTGGACTATTTGGTTAATAGCATTTTGCCATTCCTGATCAGTCCGATCGCCGAAGCGGCTGAGTTTTAAATGAGCAACCGTTTCCGCGTCCCCTTTCGCGTCTTTCGCGTTTATAAAATCAACTTCAACGCTGGGAATAACAATCGTCCCTCGAGTAATGGTAATCTCAATCGGCTCTCCCTCTCTAATAAAAGTAATTGTGATTGGCATTCCTTTGGAGCCGCGGATCATGTTAACGACTTCAGGTAAAGGCAGTGAATCAATCTCTTGGTCAATCTCTTTTTTCTCATCCTTAACGTGAGAGATGATATCACCAGCCTTGACCCCTGCCTCGTCGGCGGGTGTTCCCTTGAGCGGCGCCACCACCACCACCTTAGAATCTTTGTAGCCCAGCTGCATCCCCACGCCCTCAAAACTACCGGCTAAATCATCTTTCGATTTCTTATTCTCTTCTGGTGGGAGAAAAACAGTGTAAGGATCACCCAGAGATGCAACCATCCCCGAGATGGCTCCTTCAATCATTTTTGAATAATCAATGGCGCCTTCGTCAAGATAGGATTCTTCCAATCGGTCCCAAACTTCCCAAAAAAGAGAAAAATCAAGATTTTCTTTGCCCACAGGTAACTGGCGCTCAATTTTGATTTGGGGTTGATATCTCTCGAAGCCAATCTGAATTTCTCTTTGGCCAAGCCAATAACCCGAACCTCCGGCAGCAATCACTAGAGCAAGAATTAAAATAATTAATCTTATTTTCTTTAAGGATAATTTCATTTTTTTACAGGAATGACTAATTCCTTCTTTTTTCCAGAAATAAAAACTTTCTCTCCTTGATGCTCAGATAACTCCTTCCAAATTTTTTCTGAAATTTTTTCCTCCTTACCGCCGACAGCAAGAATAATCAGATCCTCTGCTTCCTCTTCGTCGGTTTTACCTGCAACAACCCCCACTCCTCCCAAGGCTTCGGCTTTATGAAGTAAAGCCTGGTGGATATTCCCCGCGACCACAAGAATGCCACCCTTAACCTCTCGATCTAAATCACCCAAATCAATTTTTTTCTTGTTGTTACCCACCATCTGTAATCTTCCCCATTCTCCTCCGCCAAAGCCAGTCTCACCCTTTAAAATTAAAGCTGGGGATTCAATCACCACAGTCTCGGTTGTAATTTCTTTAATTTCTCCTGCAACGGGCATGGGAATGACGATTTTTTCACCCGTTAGTCTGATTTTCAAAACACCATTTTCTGTTAAGGCGTCAATGATGCCGCTGACTGGCGAGCGAAAATAATTTGTACCGAATAAGCCTTTTTTCTCTCCTAAAAGTTGGTCTTGCTCCACCTTGCTTCCTAAAGAAAGAAGAAGATATTTTTTTACTTTCTTGGGGTTGGTTTTGAGAATTTTCGCCAAATCATACTCTTTAATCTCTCCCTTTGGGAAAAATTGACCTAAGATCTCGTCTTCTTTAAGCTTATCTCCTTTTTGACAATTAATTTTAGCACCTGAAGAGAGAGGAATTTTAAAAGTAGACTTTCCTGATTCGAATATGGGGCTGGCTGGTTTATCCATGGGCAATTTAAACTCTGGTGACGAACGGCACTAAGGCTAAAAACCGGCTTCTCTTGATATGTTTAGCGAGGCGACGCTGATGTTTGGCGCATAATCCGGTTCTCTGAGTGGAAAGAATCTTTCCTCGTTCGCTAATGAAACGACTTAAAACCTCCGGATTTTTATAATCCGGTTCCTTCTTCTCTTGACATAAATAACATTTTCCGGGTTTAGCCCTTCTGATAATTCTTTTTCTAATCATCTGACTCCTCTTGTTTTAGAAGGGGATGTCCCCCTCTTTACCTTTTTCGTCCGTTGATTTCTTCTTAGCGGAGGTCTTTTTTGCTTCTTCGGCGCCAGTTTCCTTAGTCGATGCCGACAGGGGCGGCGCCATTTCTTCAGATTTCAAACCTTCCTCCGATGGACTAACTATCTCTTCTGTTGGCAGCGAACGCCGCGAGTCGAGAAGAATCATGTCACTGGTAACAATCTCCGTTGTCTGTCTCTGCGTCCCGTCTTGAGCCGTCCAACTCCTCGTCTGTAATCTACCTTCAATATAAACTTTTCTACCTTTGGTTAAAAGTTGGGCACAAAGTTCCGCCAGTTTATTCCAAGCCACAACCCGGTGAAAATCGGCTTCTTCCCTTTTCTCGCCCGTATCAGTTGTCCACTGGCGGTTAGTCGCTAAACCAAAGGTACAAACTGCTGTCCCTTGAGGGGTATACCTTAATTCTGGGTCTCGAGTCAAATTTCCAATTAATTGAGCTTTATTTAAAGATCTTACTGCCACTATTCCCGCTTACCACCTTATTCTTCCTGTGTAAACGTTTCACCCCCTCTCCTACGATTTTCTCACCAAAAGATATCTCAAAACTCGGTCTTCTAATCTCATCTTCTTATCGATTTCGGCTGGAGCCGGCTCAGGCAAAGACACTTCCCAAAAATAATAATCTCCCTCTGTCATTTTCTTAATCGGATAGGCAAGAGTCTTTTTCCCCCATTCGTCAGTTTTCTCTACTTTTCCCTCAGTGTTTTCTAAAATCTTCTTCACTTTTGCTAAAACTTCTTTCTTCTTCTCTCCTAACTCCGGCACTAAAATTAAAGTCATTTCGTACTTTCTCATCTGGAAAAGTATAACATATGCGGCCGTATGAAGACAACCATCTAAGTTGAAGCCTTAAATTCAATCACGCTTGCCCCGCCTAATCGCACTTCGAGCCGTGTATGAATAATACTAAAAAGGCGAGAAGCAAGATTGTGTGGGGTCGCCGTCAAACAGAAAACTTAAATTCAACAACATCGCCATCTCTTACCACGTAATCTCTACCTTCCAATCTTGTCTTGCCCATTTCTTGGGCTTTCCGCCAACTCTCTGCTTTTTCCAAATCATTAAAGGCGGTCACCTCAGCCTTAATAAAACCTTGAGCAAAATCCGTATGAACTATTCCCGCCGCGTCAAACGCGGTTGAGCCTTGTTTAATGGGCCAAGCCTGGACTTGCTTGCCGCCTTTAATCGTAAAAAAAGTAATCAGGTCTATGAGTTTATAAGCGGCTTTAATCAATTTGTCTAAACCCGACTCCCCCACGCCTGCTTCTTTGAGATATTCCTTTCTTTCCTCAACCGATAAATCAGCCAAGTCTGCCTCGAGTTTCGCACCAATGGCAATTATTTCTCCTTCCAACCCTATGTTCTTTGTTGTTTGTTTTACGTTCTGCAGCTGCCCCTCATCAACATTAAGAACATAAATCATCGGCTTTTTAATCTCTGCCAATTCAAGTTCTAGATTAACAATCTCCGCGTCTTCCTTAGGATCAATCTTATCGTGAACATGAGCGACGTTCGGATTCTCAAACTGACGAAGAACATGAACAATGGCGTCAACCTCTCTGATATGAGATAAAAATTTGTTACCCAGCCCTTCTCCCTGATGAGCGCCTTTAACCAAACCGGCAATATCAACAAACTTGATGGCGGCCGGCACTGATTTTTCTGGTTTGATTAATTGAACTAGCTTGTCTAAACGCTCATCGGGCACTTCGACCACACCCGTATTCGGCTCGATAGTGGTAAAGGGATACTCAGCCACTTGAGCAATTTGGCGAGATAATAAGGCGTTAAATAAGGTCGATTTACCCGAATTAGGTAGTCCGACAATCCCGACACTTAAAGACATATATTATATTTTACCATAACTATTTTCTTTCTTTGACCGAAATTTTGGTTAGTAAACAATGGAAAAAATAAACTTTAAACAAAAGGTAGTAGGTTTTAGAATCAAACCTTAAGATCAAGTTTGACGAAGTGGCAAGGCGCTGGTTTATCAAAGATAGCAATGGGCGTTAAAACAGAGTCACTTTCGAGTTGGTAAAAGGTCAAACCGGGTTCAACACGGGGTATGGAACCATCGTTTTGGCAAGAGAGGACATAAACTGGTTCTCCTGATCCGGAATCGACAAAGAAACCGCTTATCCTAGTAATATCGTAAGCATCGGGATTAAAATCGTCATCATCCGAATCATCATGAAAATATTCCACAACAAGAGGTTGTGACTCTGATAAATCAACCTTTCGTACAAAAATTCTTGGTTGACCTTCCGCAATGGAGGCTGCACTAAGCGTTACCTGCCCCCCCTCTTGCGATAAGCTCAACGGAAATAAATGTGTATAACGATTATCAGGAAGTTTATGCTTCTCTATAAAAGCGGCAACATTCGATAGTATTTCTTTCATTTGTTTTTAACTCCCAACTCTTATATTAAAACACTATATACCACAGGTGTCTGTTGATGTCAAGAGTAAACGTAAATCTCATGCTTTACTTATTGAGCTTATACAAAATGGTGGGAAGCTCCGAACGGACAATTCTTCCTAATCTATCTCTTTCCATTATTATTCTTTCTTTATTTGGCTTAGGAATAACTACTTTGAAGTAAAAATCAAATTGTGGGGTGGTGAAAAGTAAGTCCCGACCGATAAGCTCATGTGCTATGTATGCCTTTCATCTTTTTTCTGATTCGCAGATAATGTTTGCAGCTGAAATAAATTTCCGTTGAAAGGCCTTATCTTTTTCAAGAAGAGAAATATAAAGGTCTATCGCTTGAATAAGATCATAATACAAACAATTTATTGATACAGGCAGATACTCAATATTTTGATTGGTTGGACTTGCCACTATTCCAAGATGTCTTACGCCAGAAACCTCTTTTACTAATGCTCCTTCTCGGGGACCTTTATATACAAGCCAATACAATTCTTTACCATTGGGTTGAGAGAACACCTTTGGTTGATAAAGATGAACTAAGCCATGTCTATACATTTCATAAAAGAGACTTCCATTCAATTTGTAGTAGGTATCAATATCACCCATAATCTCTTTAATAAATTTGATTGCCTTTTTGCTCATAGCAACATCTTCTTTCTTTTTAAAATTCTCAGCACGATATCCAGAGTAAAGAGCACCTAAAAAGTCAATAAAGCACAATATGTGACGAGTTACTCCAAAGTAACCACCCTGTATTTGCCCCAAATGAAGAATGGGCACTACTTCCATCAAAATTTGTTCTTTCAGTTCTTCACTGAGGAAAGTTTTCATTCTGCCCAAACTCATGTTTTTTTCTAATGCCATATTTTCCTTTTGTCCTCCTTCTCAACTATTATAAAACTTTTTACGGCTTCAGCAAACTCTTTTGGTTTTTGTCCTGGTAAAGTATGAGAAGCGCCTTTAATTAAAACCAGTCTAGAACTGGGTATCAGTTGATGAAGTCTGTCTGAGGTTTTCATAAAATATAAACTAACATCGGCTCCATCAATGAGTAAGGTTGGTGTTTTGATTTTTCTAGCCTCGGCCATTAAATCAAAATCAAGAAACTCCTTGATCGTTTCTATTCCGGCTCGGGCCGAAGCCCTTCTGGCCCGCTCGGCCACTCTTTTTCCATGTCCTTTCCCCCAAGTTCTTAATTGGGGATTAAAACTTACTACTTTTTCAATTAAAACACCCCTATTTTTACCCACTTCAAAAATTTTTATAGACAAATTGTCAGGTAAAACTCCAAGTAATTTTCTTGCTCCTTCAGGAAAAGAATTAAAGTCCGGAACACCTTGGAGAATTAATTTTTCCACTCGTTTTGGATATAAAGAAGCAAACCTTATTCCCACCAAAGCCCCATAGGAAGCGCCTAAATAATCCACTTTTTCTAGGCCTATTGCTTCTAGAAAATAAGAAAGGAATCTCGCATAATTTTGAGAAGTATGAGGTTCTCTTAACTCCTCTGTGTCTCCGAAGCCAGGGAGATCAACGGCAAGACAACGGAAATCTTTTGATAAAAGAGGAATAATCCGAGAAAAGGCAAACCAGGAACCAAACCACCCATCAACCATGAGAAGCGGTTGCCCTTTCCCTTGTTCAACGTAATGGGTCTTCATTCCTAAAACTTTAGTGGTCTGATGGATTAGGCCATCTTGAAGATTAATCTTCTCCCTCATTTTTATTTCCTACAACCAATCTTTTTAAATTTTCTGCTTCTTTTTTCTCTACCCATAATTCAGTATTTTCATGACAACTATCTGGAGAAAGTCCTTCTGCAGACCTGACGGCAATCGGCCATAACCCTTGTTCTTTCATCAATCTCCTCGCTTCTCTTGGATTAAGGGGTGCTAACATCCTACCAGCATCAGCCACTCTAATATGAGGGACACCGTCAAAAATCCTCTCCTGCCTGGCCATCCTTTGCCCTTTCTGAAGTAATTATAGCAGACTTATTCCAAATTAATCCTCAATCTCGGTGAGTCGAGATAGGCATCACAGCCGGCCGAAGATTTTCCCTGGACCCGATAAAGATTGTTGTACCGCCAAATTGATAAATCAGGAGAACGCTTTAGCTCTGAGATCCCCGAATCAGACCAAAGCTCACTATAATCAACCGCTCTCTTATTAGTAACATCGTAGAGACGAGCATAAACTTTATTACCGGCGAGATATGACCGGAGAGAAATTTCCCAGCGAACACCGGTGGCGGTCGGATAATCACTTAAATCAAAATAAAAATCAGTTCCGGGAATGTCTACCCAACTAGTGCTGTTGGTCAAGCTCGAGCCGCCAATAGTCACATAAGCCACCTTCGAACTCTGTGTCGGTTGGGCCGGAACAATCGTTTTTTGAGAAACCGGTGTGGGCAGGCCACTAATCGTTTCATTAATCTTTTGGTCAATATAACTTGAACATTCCTCTGAACATCCTTCAGGCGGAGTAATTTGACTTATCAATGAATTAGGGGTCGGAGTAGGAAAACTTGTCATTGGAGTGATGGCGGCCGAAGATTCTGGCGTTAGTTCCACTTTTCTTTGATTAATCCAAACAAAATCTAAAACTAAAAGATTAATCACAATTAACGCGCCAATTCCGATAACTAAAACTTTTAATTTATTTTCCATGGCAGATTAAAACTTTAATTATTTAAACTAATTCTTTTTGACTACTGTTCCCCCGGCAGTATCTTCAAGCTTAAAACCTTTGGACTCGACTTCCTTTCTAACATCATCTGCTTTTCTAAACTCTCCTTTTCCTCTCAAAACTTCACGGTCATCGATTCGTCCAATTGTTGCCGTACTCACCGGTACCATCATAGTCAGAGGAACTTCGGAGGTAGGCAATACGATTTTTTTAACTTTAGTCGTCTCTCCCAATTTTAATCCGAGGATTTGATCAAAATCCAAAATCAAATCTAATTTTTCTCGACTGGAGACATTCGACTTCGCCAACTGCCAAACAACGGCTAGGGCTTGAGGAATATTCAAATCCTGATTAATCGCTACTAAGAACTCTTCTTTATATTGAGCCATTTTCCTTTCATCCTCTTCAGTCAAAGTCTTTCTTCCTTGTTCGGATTTCCAAGAAGAAACTAGCTTTCTTAATTTATTCAAGGAGACTAAGGCCCCTTTTAAGGCTTTTTCTGTAAATCTTAAACCCTGACGATAATGAGAAGTTAAAATAAGATATCTCAAAGCAAGTGGGTCATATCCCTTCTTTACTAAGTCGGTTACTAAAACTATATTCCCCAAACTCTTACTCATTTTTTCGTCTTTTAAAACTAACCAGCCATTATGGAGCCAATAATTAGCTGTTTGTTGACCAAAGGCTCCATAAGCCTGGGCGATTTCATTAGTATGATGAACAGAGATATGCTCGATACCGCCAGTATGAATATCAAATTTTTCGCCGAGGTATTTAACCGACATTGCCGTACATTCAACGTGCCAACCAGGAAAGCCTTTTCCCCAAGGACTATCCCATTGCATAATATGTTTGGGTTGATTAGTCACCCAAAGAAGAAAATCCCAAGGTTGTTTTTTCTCGGGGTCAACTTCTACCCGAGCTCCAGCCTGCTGTTTTTCAAGCTCCAAACGAGCAAACTTGGCATAGGCGGGAAACTTAGAGGTATTAAAAACCAGACCCGTTTTCGTTTTATAAGCAAAACCATTAGCCTCGATTTTTTTGATTAAATCAATTTGTTCCTGGATGTGTTCAGTCGCTCGACTGAAGATATCGGGCTTTTGAATATTCATCAGTTCCATACTCTCCAAAAATTGATTCATGTATTTTTCAGCAATATCCCACACCGAGAGGCCTTCTCTCTTGGCGCCGACCTCCATCTTGTCTTCACCCATATCTTCATCTGAGGTCATATGACCCACATCAGTAATATTCATCACCCACTTGGTTTTAAAACCTAAGTACTTAAAAGCCCGTAGCAATGCGTCCCATTGGGTATAAGCATACATATGACCAATATGTTGGTTCCAATAAACTGTTGGTCCACAGGAATAAATCCCCACCTCGCTGGGTTTAATCGGTTTGAACTCTTCAATCTCTCTGGATAAAGTGTTATAAAGTTTCATCTTTTGTTTTATCATACTATAAATCTGGGCTAATTAAAAATTCCTTGGCTGAAGTATCTCTCACCCCGGTCTGGTAAAACCGTCACAACAGTTTTATTTTCACCAAGCTTTTTTGCCATTCTCAGCGAAGCAACCATATTAGCGCCTGCAGAAATACCAGCTACTATCCCTTCTCTTAAAGCTAGTTCTTTAGACATTCGCTCAGCATTTTTAGTTGATACTTTTTCTATTCGATCAATAACATCCAAATCAACCAGTTCGGAAATAAAACCCTCACCGATACCTTGAATATTGTGATTCTCAGCGTTTCCGCCGCTCATAACCGCTGATTCAGCTGGCTCAACAGCAACTATCATAACACTGGAATTAACCCCTCTTAACGCCTGGGCCACCCCCATCAAAGTTCCGCCAGTCCCAACCCCTGCGACAAAAACATCAATTTTACCATCTGTTTGTTTTATTATTTCCCTGCCTGTTGTTTCCTTATGAGCAATAATATTATTAATGTTCTCAAATTGACCAGGAATCCAGGCGTCGCCGACTTCTTTTGCCAATTGATTTCTTTTTGCAATTGCTCCTCTTGGGCCTTTACCAGCAGGGGTAAGAACAACTTTAGCCCCGAATGCTCTGATTAATTGTTGTCTTTCTAAGCTCATGTTCTCGGGCATAACGGCAATCATTTTATAACCCTTGACAGCAGCAATCATTGAAAAGGCAATGCCGGTATTACCGCTAGTCGCCTCAATAATGGTTATTCCCCGCTTCAATCTTCCTTCTTCTTCCGCCTTTTCAATCATATATAAAGCCATCCTGTCTTTTATGCTTCCCCCAGGATTCAAAAACTCTAATTTAGCCAATATCCTTGAACCTCTATTGCTTAAATTAATCTCTATTAAAGGCGTTTCACCGATTGTTTCCAAAATACTTTTTTTCATATTTTTCCAATAAAAAAACTCCCCTTTAGGGGAGCTTTCGCTTATCCTTTATAAATTAGATTTTAGCCAAACAATAGCTCCCCCAATTAACTTAGGGAGCAACAACAAGAAACTTTTATTTGGCTTTTTTGTTTCATCATTTAAATTTTATCAGATTTAATAGCCTACTTCAAGTAGACACCGCAATCTCCTTCCGATCCCGGATCGTTAACTATTGATGATCTAGTAAATTTATGGTATTTTGAAAACAGAGTGGCTTTAAGAAAATCAAAATTAGTTACTGGAGAAACTTACCATGTTCTCAATCGCTCAGTTCAAGACATTCCAATATTCAAAGGCCAAAGAGAGATAGATATTTTTCTTGAAGCGACAAAATTTTACCTCCAAACTTCTCCCCCGACTAAGTATTCTCACTATCGGACAAGTAGAGATAGATTCCCAATAAGACTTGACCAAAATTTAGTAACTATTATTAATTTTTGCGTCATGCCTAATCATTTCCATTTTACTCTTCGCCAAGAAGAAGATAATGGCATCAGACATTTCATTCAAAGACTTTCAAATAGTTTTGCTCATTATTTCAATACTAAATATAATAATAGAGGTCCGGTTTTCGAAGGAAATTTTAAAGCAATTCGGGTAGAAACTGATGAACAACTTCTCCACCTTTCTCGCTATATTCACCTCAATCCTGTCACTGCCTATATCGTCGAAAAACCTGAAGACTACTTCTTCTCCTCTTATAGAATTTATATAGAGAAAGAAAAATCTGAAATTACTAATCCCTCACTCGTATTAAACCAATTCTCTTCACCGAATGATTATCGAAATTTTGTTCTATCTCAGAAGGACTATCAAAGAAATCTTGAGAAAATAAAGCACATACTCCTTGAATAGAATAAAAAAGCTTGTTTTACCGGATCGCAAATTCCTTCCGATCCCGGATCGTTAGTAGCTAGCCGCTTGGTCCTTTAATTCTTCTTTCACCCGTACCGGTCTTACGCTTGGCTGCCACTACTGGTGGGGGCAACTCCTTCTCTTTCTTATCTTCTAGCTGGGTGATTTTTCTTCCCGCCTCGACATTCTCTTCAGGAACGTCTTTCCTTGCTTCTGTATCCTCTTGTTCTCTTTTCCTTCTAATCACTTCGATTTCTTCCTCCAATTGCCGCATTCTTTGAGTAGCAATCGCTTTTTGCTGGGATTTTTTGGTAATGTCATCAGCCGGAGGTCTTTGAGTCTTAGTTGGCTGACTAGTTTGCGGTTGTTCAGTACCTGCTTCTTTGGGTTTAATACCAGTCTGCTCGGCTGCCTGTTGAACAAACTTGGTAGGGCTAACCTCCTCACCTACTTTCTTAGTTTCTTCTTTGATTTTCTCAAAAGTATCAACCGCAATCTTTTGGGCCGGTTTCATTAGTATTCCCTTCTCCCTTCCATCGCTCTTGAGAGGGTCACCTCATCAGCATACTCGATATCACCACCAGTAGGCAAACCCTGACCAAGACGCGTGATAGTCAATGGCTTATTGCGTAACATCAAGCTCTGCTTATGGCTTATGGCTGATTGTCCGCGAAGTTTCTTCGCGATATACATCGCTGTCGCCTCGCCTTCCATGTTTGGATTCATCGCCAAAACGATTTCCTCAATCTTGGGATTGCCATTTTCCACTCGCACAAAAAGTTCCTTCATGTGTAGTTCATCCGGGCCAATATTTTGCAAAGGATTAATGGCGCCATGGAGAACATGATAAACACCTTGATAATCCCCCGCCTTTTCTAGAGCCAAAACATCTAAAGGCTGTTCTACCACACAAATTAAGCTCTTATTCCGACCAGTATCCGTACAGATTGGGCAAGGATCACACTCCGCCACATTCAAACAAATCGAGCAAAGAACAGTTTCTTTTTTCAAATTAGATAAAGCACCGGCAAATTCCTCTAATTCTGATTGAGGAACATGGAGTAAATAGAAGGTTAGTCGAGCCGCTGTCTTCGGCCCTATTCCCGGCAATCTCTCAAAAGCTTCAATTAATCTCTTAATCGGCTTGGCTAAAATCATTAATAAAATTATACCACGTCAGAAGTGCTTATATCGTGTTCAAGAAGATTATTCCAGAAGATTATTGCCCCAATAAACCACCCAAACCCCCACTCATTTCCTGAAGCTTGCGGGCGGCTACTTCCTGGGATTTTTTAATCGCTTTATTGAGGACGTCAACCAGTCGATCTTGATCTTCTCCCTCAACTTCAATTTCTTTTACCTGCTGATCGCCGGTCATGACGATTTTAATTCCCTGCTCTTCAACCTCAATCTTCTCTTGAGCCAAAGCTTTCTGCATCTGCATCGCCTGGTCCCGCATCTTTTTCAGCTCCCCTAATTGTTTCACTTTATCAAACATGTCTATTTAAGTGTACCAGAAAAAATCTCTTTTGCAACTTCAATGATATCTTGATCCGTGGTTTCGCCGTTTCCCGGAACAATTGGTGGAATTGGTTTTTGGGTTTGGGTCGCTACCATCGGCTCAAACTTTTTCTCTTCTTTCGGTCGTTCACCCAAAAGAAACTTAATCTTGACCAAGCTTTTAAAAACCTCACTCGCCGCTTCTTCAACTATCCTGCGACATTTCTCCTGCTCTAATTTATCTTTGTGGAATTTATAGAAGACTTCAACCGTTAACACCTTACCGGTGATTGATTTTGGCCGGGTCGCTCTTAATAAGGCTTCAATCGAATGATTTTGGGGCCTGACAAAAGTAAGAACGTCTTGCCATTTCTGTTCGACTTCAGATAAATCAACTTGGCGAGGGGAATAACTTTTTTGAGGACTAACCTCAGGAGTTTCTTTTTCTTCTTTCAGTTCTATTTCGATATCCGCCTTCTGCCTACCCCGGCCTCGCTCCGCGAAGCGGGGCGGGCTGTCTACTGTCTTCTGTCTACCGTCTACCGTCTTCTGCTCACTCTCTCCCCATTCAATTACCGCCATTTCTAAGGGTAGTTGGGGAATAACCGCTTCTTTCAACCCGATGGCCGCTTTGGAAAATAAATGAATCAGCTCTTTAATCTCTTCGTTAATCAAATCAATTTCATCGGTTTCTTGACCATCAATCTCAATGCCATAATTCTTCAAAAGTAAAACTCTTAACTCATCCAATAATTGTCCTAAATAAAACCTTAAGTTGGCACCGGCTTCGGTTAAACGATTAATCTCTTCCACTGCTTCCTTAATTTCTCGGTGAGCCAAAAAACCAATTAATTTTTTCGGCTCAAAACCAACCGCTTGTCCTAAAACTTCCTTGACGGTTTCCAGATTAATTTCTCGAGATTCAAATGAAGCCTGCTCGAGAATTTTATTGGCATCGCGGAAACTACCATCCACTCCCCGAGCAATTTCAATGAGCGCTTGTTTCTCGACTTTTAATTCTTCTTCCTTAACAATCTTTTCTAATTTTTCCGTGATTTCCTTAATCGTCGGTCGCTTAAAATTAAACCGCAGACAACGGGAAATAATTGTCTCGGGTAATTTTTCTGGCGCGGTTGTACAAAGGATGAAAATGGCATGAGGAGGCGGTTCTTCTAAAGTTTTCAACAAGGCATTAAAAGCTTCGGTGGTTAACATATGGACTTCATCAATAATATAGACTTTATATTGAGCTCTGGCAGGAGCGAGTTTAATTTTTTCCCTTAATTCACGGATGTCATCAATTCCTCGGTTAGAAGCAGCGTCTATTTCCAGAACATCGATATTGTTTCCAGCGGTAATAGACAAACATTGATCGCATTGATTGCATGGCTCCCCTCGAGGTGAACCCTCGGGGTGAACTCTTTTCCCTTTATTCTTTGTTGTTTGTTCTAAGCAATTGATTGCCTTAGCAATGATTCGAGCCGCCGAGGTTTTGCCCGTCCCTCTCGGTCCAGTGAACAAAAAAGCATGAGGAATTTTACCTGATTTTAAAACTTTCCCTAAGCCTTCACGAATAGCAATCAAGTTAAGTTCTTCAATTTTCTGCGGCCTGTATTTAGTAGTAAAGTCACTCATCATGATGCTCACCTAAAAGGTGTTTCAAGCCATGTTCGACTAATTCAATCATTTTATCAACAACCAATTTATTTTCTATTCTTGCCTGATCCCGAACCAGCGGATAACAAAGAATAATGTCCCCCAATCTTAACTGGCCGTTCGGTCCTCGCGCCTCTTCTAAAGAAAAGGATAAGACATCAGTCACGACGTCTATTTTTCGATACTCTTGATTCAACTGCTTCATCTTGCGGCTACCAACCACCGCGACGCTGACCACAACATCATTCAGTTTTTCTTCTTTGAGAAGGCGGATAATTGCCTGCCTTATTTTTGGTCGCTCAAACTTATAACGTGATTCTGAAGTAATTAAAACGGAAATCATGGAAATTTGTCAACCACATCTTAACATTATCAAACTAGGTCAAAAATCTAAAGAGAAATTTTTAGGAAAGTTTCTTCTTCACCAGCTCAGCCACGGCGTTACCCTCGGCCTGACCTTTCAACTCTTTCATCGCCTCTCCCATCACCTTGCCAAAATCTTGGGCAGATTTAGCATTGGTTTTAACGATTGAAGCTTGAACAATTCTTTCGATCTCTTCGGGAGAAAGCATCTGGGGCAAGTATTTACTCAAAATTTCAACTTCGTTGCTTTCTTTCTGGACTAAATCTTCTCGCTTTCCTTTCTTAAATTCCTCAATCGCCTCCTTCCTCTGTTTAATTTGTTTCCTAATAATGGCAATTACCTCTTCGTCCGTTAAGTTTTTATCCTGAGCCTGCCGAAGGGCAATCTCTTGATTATGAAGATCGGCTAGAAGAAAACGCAAAACTAAGACCTCATCGGCTTTCTTTGCTTTTAAGGACAGATTTAAGTCGTTTTTGATTTTATCTGAAAGCTTACTCATCTCGTCGTCCTCGGCTGTCGTTTTCTCTTTTTTAGTTTTTTTAATTCTTTTTCTCTCTCGTACTTTTTTCTTGAGGGCTTGGTGTAATACTCTCTTTGTTTAATTTCCCCAATGACATCCTCATTTAAAATTTTTTTTCTAAACTGGGCAATAAGGGAATCATTGGATTGTCCCGATTTTTTCCTAACAATAGTTGCCATTGAAACATATCACTCTCCTTTCTATTTAATGGCCTTTGTAATTTTATCAGCAATTGCTTTCATTTTATTTTCAGGAATTTTTTTAATGTTTTTTGGGTCAAGATGTCCACCATGGCCATCTCCTTGATATCTGGGAACTATGTGGATGTGAGCATGGGGGATGTCTATCCCGACCGCCTCCATCATCACCCAATCAGTCTCCATTGCATTTTTAAGACCTAAGGCAATCTTTTTAACTTTTTCTAAATAACTCCCAAAATCCTCCACGTCCCAGACCCAGCGGACATGCCTTTTGGGAATAACCATTGTATGTCCTTGGTTAAGAGGATTGATATCTAAAAATGCAAAATAATCTTCGTCTTCGTAAACTCTAAAGCTAGGTAATTCTCCATTTATAAGCTCACAAAAAACACAATCTGTCATTTTTAGTGTTTTTTTCGCATCTAATTTTCGCGCCCTTTCGTGTCTAGTTTATCATTTTCAGATTTTTTGACAAGGGGTAAAATGAGGAATTTGGCTAATTATTCACGGTTTTGGTTAAGCTGTTTCCGAAGCTCTTCAATTTTCGGTTTTGTTTTTTCAGAAAAAGACATTCTCCAATTCTCGTGGTCAAAAGAAAAAAGACGATCAATGAAGTAATTACCGTACCCAGCCTCACGGCTATAACTACTTACGTCCACCATATAAAAAATCTGAAGTAAATCGAAAAACGAATCAACTTCGAGATCTGCTTGAGTCGCCATTTCTTTTATTTTTTCAGAACTCTCTTGAAGACTAATTTTGTTTCTCAGACATAGCCCGATTGGGTCTCCGGCGGTTAATCCAAGAGCAAGGTTAGTTGACCTCTCGTCAATTTCCCATTCAGAAAATAACCTGGCAATAATTTTGCCTGTATAATCATGCTGTCTTCCTTTATCTCCCTCCCTCTCTGCCCTTAGTTTCCCTAGATCATGAACAGCTAGAATCAATCGGAATAAATTAACATCCACCTTTCCCGGTAATTCGTCTCTGCTAAAATATTTTTCAAATTGGGTCATCACTCTGACGGTATGCTTTCCGATATATTCAATTGCTTCTCCATCAACCAAAGATTCTTCGTTCAGCGCCGCCATTACTCTCTGGGGGATTTTTTCGGGATGTTCGGGATCAAGCTCTGTTCCTTTCATTACATCTTCAACTAAATTACCCCCAATAATCTCTGCTTTTCTGAGTGGCGTCTCCCCATGAAAGCCGAATTTTTTATCGGTTGCCTCTACCCTTACTAAAGGTCTCTGTTTTTTAGGAGGAAACCTTCGTTTGAATTCTTGCTCAAGTATTCTCATAGCTAATCTTTGCTCAGTAATACTCCACGAACTAGATTTTGGGTCTTTATAAAGATCACTAAACACCGCTTCTTCGGAAATATTCAATAGCGCTCCTGCCACTGAATAGTGACTTCCATCTCTCATGGATGCAAATGCCTTAAAATCACCCCTATATTCATCCTCAACAACAGATCTATAAACAGGAGAATCTAGAACTTCTTCTTTGCGTTCTACGAGATATTTATATATTTCACCTCTCAATAATTTGGGTATACTGATAACGTGTTTCTCAATAAACTCCTCAGCGTCTCTATAATTATTTTTAAGGTCAAAATCTTCCCAATTTTGACGAACTTCTTCCAAAAACCAATCTCCATCCGATGTCTCGTAGTCTCCTTTTCCAACTAAGATAACGAAATTTCTTCCCCTTAGATCCACACTTGATCCTTCGGCATCTTCTGGTTTCTTGGGGTCAAGTTCAGAATCATAAATTCTCACTTCGCCAGCATCGTGACTAGATTCATCAAATTGAGTATCGGGAAGAAGTTCTCTCGCTCGAAATGCAAAAACAGCTCCTTTAAGCCCTCCTTGGTAATAAACTCCTCCTCTGCAAAAAGAAATTCCTGAGTCTTTTGGAAAGCTAGAAGGGTTCCCAGTATAGTTTTCTGCTCTCCCATATTTTTTTCTCTGAGCTATCCTCGAGTCAATGCTACCTCTGGTCAACACTTTTATTGCATTCTCACCAGGCATACCATGGAATAAAAGCTCGTCGTCTTTTGATATCTCTCCAGGAGTCATTTCTATAAAAGGGGGGTAGCCAAGGACTTCAAGGAATTCAGCCCTTTTAACTTCATATTCTTTTCCTTTTGGAGGTCTTACTCCCAATAAATATTTTCGGGTCTCATCTACTTCTTTGAAGATCGAGCTTTCTGATCGCCCAGCTATCCTGGGATCCTCTATTTCTTCTTCACCAACTCCCATAACTCTATTTTACCAAAATTAAGCTTTTTCCAAAATCTTAATAATTTCTTCTAAGGAAAGTTTTGTGGGTTGGTAGTCGGGTTGACTGGGAGTACCATTCATGAGAATGGCTTTAGAAATATGTAAAAACCATTTGGGCTTAGGATCTCTCTTCTTAAACTCTTGATAAGCCTTGGTTAAATCAACCTTTTTATCCCAACGGGCATAGATTTTCAGATGGCCATTCTTAATATCCAGCCGAGCGACTAAACAATAACCTTTTTTCTCACCCAGAAAAAGAACGCCGTCATTCCTTGTTTCTAAAGCAATCGCCTTTCCCCATCGCGTCTTAAATTCTTGACCTTTTTCTAACTCCTTTTCTGCCTTCACTTTTTCCTGAAGAATCTTCCAAGTTCCATCTAGAGCCTTGAAACCAAAATCAATAATCCTGTAACTGGTGTCTTCTTCACTTCCGACCCGCTTAAAACCTTCTAAAACCATATGAAGCATTAATTCGTAGCGATCATTATCTGCTTCCGGCCAAGTCAAGTCTATAGCGTGATCAACCTGGTTAACAATCTCCACCAAGCGCTCAATCGCTTCGTCTTCCCTACCGGTTTCCTCTTTAATAAAATCCCAAACTAAACTGGCCGCACAAATAAAATTATTAGTCTGGTGATGGTCAAATTTCCCCGAACCCATATCCACATAAAGAACATTAGGGTCAGAATCAACCGGTCGGTCGTCAATCGTGTATTTCCCAGGGGGTAAAAATTTCACTTCTGCCTCTTTCCAGCCAGGCAAAAATCTTTTAATTAACCAAACCGCCGCCAGGGCATCTAAATCAGGATTGAAGTGGGTAACAATCGTTTTGGCCATTATGAAGTTCGACTTCCAAGTCTACGGCTGATTTCCCCTAAGCTTAAAAGTTCGGTTTTTTCTTTGTCTCTTTCCTTCCACTCAATTTTGTTCTTAGTTTTTTCGGAAATAATTAATCTTACCGGAATACCGATCAAGTCGGCATCAGCAAACTTCACTCCAGCCGAAGCATCTTCTCGATCATCATAAAGAACTTCAATTCCTGCTTTCAGTAATTCATCATAAACTTTATCACTTTGAGCTTTGTTCTTTGCACTTTGTTCTATGTTCATTAAATGAACCTGATAGGGCGCTACGCTCTTGGGCCAAATAATTCCTTTCTCGTTATGATGTTTTTCGACAATACAAGCCATGGCTCGACCGATACCAATTCCATAAGCCCCGGTCCACATTGGTTTTCTTTTACCATCCTTGTCAACAAAATAAGCCTTATGGGGACCAGTGTAAAACTGGTCTTGTTTAAAAACATGGCCGAATTCAATTCCCCGTTTCTCCTTTAGTTTCCCCTTCTGACAGCGAGCGCAAGGGTCGTCGTCTTTGGTATTAACAATATCCGCCATGATTTTATATTTAAAATCTCTGCCATAATTGACATTGCTTGAATCCGTCGTGTCGCTTTTCTGGCCACCGATAAAGTTTTTAACCATCTTAAGACCAGGATCACCAACATAAGTCACTCCTTTGAGCCCCCAAGAAGGAACATACCCCGGTTGAGTACCAACCTTTTTTAAATCAGCCTCATTCGCTGCTTCTAAATCACCGTCAATTTCTAAAACTCTTTTTAGTTTAGCCTCATTCGCCTCCTGATCGCCACGAATTGAGGCAATAATTATCTTTCCTTTAGGAGTTTTATAGACAATATTTTTTAGGTACTTATAGAGCGGTAGACCATAATGTTTAGCATTATCTTCCATGGTGGTTACCCACTTGGGTTGTTTGATAATTTTAAATGGCTCTATTTTCTCTTTTGGCGTTAAATCAACTCGCTTAAACTCGGCCGTTTCCACATTAGCCGCATAACCACACTGATCACAAACAAAAATCCTGTCTTCACCGACATTAGAAAGAACCATCATCTCGTGGCTCGTTTTCCCCCCTAAGGCACCACTCTCGGCCTCGACAGGGATGACTTCTAATCCTAATTCTTCAGCAATTTTAATATAGGCATCATAGAATTTTTGATGAATTTCAAGTAACTGTTTTTCCGTAGCACAGAAGGAATAGGCATCCTTCATCATAAATTCCCTTACTCGGATGAGTCCGCCTCGAGCCCTCTTTTCGTCTCTATGTTTCATTACGAACTGATGGATAATAAAAGGCAGGTCTTTATAAGAAAGGCTAAATTCCTTTGCCAATTCAACCATCAAATCTTCGGCGGTGGCACCGATAGCAAAAGTGGCGCCACGATGATCTTTGGTAACAAACATCAAATCACCAAAAGCGGCGTCTCTGTTGGTTGCCTGCCAAATCTCAATCGGATGAAGGGTAGGAGTAACCACTCTCATACTTCCCAAAGCTTTCATTTCTTCATCGATGATATTAAAAATCTTCTGCCAAACCCGAAAACCAAGGGGCAAAAAAGCATATCTCCCAGCAGCAATCTGCCTGATAAATCCGCCTTTATAGAGTAATTTGTGACTCGTCGCCGCTGCTTCTCTCGGAGCCAGACGGACAGTCTTGCCAAACAATTTTGAGTAACGCATTAAAAAGATTATACTTCACCTGACTTTAGATAAGCAAATGAAGTTTGGTCTTAGTTAAAAAGGGAGAAATTCTCGTAAAGGAGCAAGACGGCTTAATAAACCAGAAGTTTCAATAATTCTCGCGACATCGTTAACCGTCACTAAGAAAAGAAGAAGCATTAAGGCAATCATCCCAACCGTATTAATCCAGCGCTCGATTGATGGTTTTGGTTTCCGACCAGTCACCACTTCATAACCAATAAAGACCAGTCTTCCTCCATCTAAAGCCGGAAAAGGCAAAATATTAAGAACCATCAAATTCACCGAAAGAATCCCTAAAAACTGAAGAATAGTCAAATAGCCACTCTCGACCGCCCGACCGGTAATCTGAAAAATACCGACCGGACCAGCTATATCTCTAGGAACTTCGCCGGCAAACAAACGACTAACCATGCCGACCACAAATTCCAATATTAACCTCGTCCACACAAGCGCTTCCTTAAAGCCCTCAATTGAACCCCGAATCGGCATCTCCCAAAAAGGATAGAATTTCATTTCCGTCTGAGAGATGACTACTCCTAAAGGTCCTTCTCCTTCGGGAGGAGTTTTCCGAGGGATAATAGAAAAAGCTAATTTTTCTTCTCCTCTTCCAACTTCAATTAACATTTCTTCACCCGCTTTTCCATCAGTCAGCTGGATAAAAGATTCATTATCTTTAATTTCTTGACCATCAACGGCAACGATAACATCCTCAAGCTCTAATCCCGCCTCAGCCGCCGGTGAATTTTCTGCTATCCCAACGATAGAAACTTTATCAGTCATCGTCGGAATCCCTATTTGAGTGTAAATAATGGAGAAGGCGATCACAGCTAAAAAGAAATTCATCAAAACACCAGCCAGAAGAACAGCGGTTCTTGCTTTTTTGGGTTTGGAGTAAAAAGTCTTTTTCTCATCCTCTTTCGCCACTGACTCCCCCAATTCTTCTCCTAAAATCTTAACGAAACCACCAATCGGCAAAGCATTAATCGAATAAATGGTCTCCCCAATTCTCTTTCCCCAAATTCTCGGAGGATAACCAAAACCAAACTCTTCAATCTTCATCCCTGTTTTTTTGGCGACAATGAAGTGACCAAACTCGTGAACAAAAACAAGAAGACTAAGAATAATAATAAAAGCAATAATGGTTATTAGCATCTCCCGCTACTTTAAATAATTAAACCGTTGTCAGTTCCCCTTCTCTCTTCTTACCCATTTCCTCGATTTTCTCTATATACTCATCAGTGATTTTTTGAAGATCTTGTTCAGCGCGGAATTTTTCGTCTTCGCCAATTTCCTTTTCCTCAAAGGCCCTCTTAATCTCAAGCATCTTTTCTCTTCTAATCATCCGGATGCTGGTGCGGACATTTTCTAGTAATTTACCTAGAAGTTTGAGGAATTCTTGCCGCCTTTCCTGAGACAAGGGTGGCACCGCCATCCTAATAATTTCACCATCAATAATCGGCGTCAAACCAAGGTCGGTCTTCATAATTGACTGCCGCACCTCACCAATAATCGAAGCGTCCCAGGGTTGGAAAGTAATTGTTCTAGGATCAGGAGCCGTAATTGTTCCTAATTCGACTAATTTCAATCTTTGACTGCCGCCATATACCTCACAAATTAAATTTTCCAAGATAGAAGGTGCGGCCCGATCCGTCCGTAAGCTCGCCATCTCTTGACGAAGAAAGTCAAGAGATTTCTCCATTTTCGCTTTGACGTCATCTACTTCCATAATTAAACTGAGAAGCGCTTAAACTCCTCAACTTTGATATTTTCTCCAAACTTAGCAATCGATTCATCAATCAAAACTTGAATCGTTTTTTGATCATCTCGAATCCAATTCTGTTTTAATAAGTCTTTAATATCTTTCGGGTCCATCGCTGTCACCTGCATCACAATTTCATGAGCTAATTCTTGGAATTCGGAATTACGAGCGACAAAATCAGTCTCGGTCAATAAAACCACGGTTGCTCCCTTACTCTTATCAGCATGGGTGTAGCTTACCACTACCCCAGACTTAGTTTCTCGCTCTTTTTTCTTACCTGCTTTTTCTAGCCCCTTTTTCCGAAGAATTTCAATTGCTTTCTTTTCATCACCCTGAGATTGTCGAAGGGCATTCCGACACTCGATAATCGGCGCATCGGTCTTCTCTCTTAATTTTTTAACTTCGTCAATTTTTATTTTCTTCATCTTTTTCCTCCCCTTTGTCCCCCATAGCTTCAGCAGAGGGGGATTTTTTCTTCTTAGACTTTTTCTTCCCTATTGCCTCTCCTATCTTTCTTACGACCAGCTCAATCGACTTAACCGCATCATCGTTAGCCGGTATAATATAGTCTATCAAATCAGGGTCAGAATTGGTATCAACTAAGGCGACCACTTTAATTCCCCTTTTTTTGGCTTCTTTTACCGCCGCCATCTCTTTTTTTGTGTCAATTACAAAAATCGCTTCGGGTAAATCCTCTAAATCAATAATGCCGCCAAAAAGTTTTTCTAAACGAGCAATTTCTCGGTCAATTAAAATTCTTTCCTTTTTGGTAAACTTTCTAAACTCTCCTATCTCTCTTTTTTCTTTTAAATCCTTGAGTCTTTTAATCCTCTTTTTAATTTCCTCCCAGTTAGTAATCGTTCCCCCTAACCAGCGCTCACTAACATAAGGCATGTTCACTGATCGAGCTACTTCCTTAACCACCTCTTTGGCTTGTCTTTTGGAGCCAATAAAAATTATCTTTTTCCCTTCTTTAGCCAACCCTTTTACATAGTCCATTGCTTCTTCAAGGCCTTCTTTAGTTTTGGCCAAATCGAAAACATGAATCCCCTCGCGGGCGGTAAAGATATAATGCTTCATTTTGGGATTCCAACGACTGGCCTGGTGACCAAAGTGGCACCCGGCTTCAAGTAAATCTTTTAAATTAATTTTCACTGCCATGGAAAAAATAAATCCTCCTTTTTCCTCCACTTGATTTGTAGCCTCAGGAGGTCAATCAAGTGTGTGTAATTAAAGTAAGTTTAGCAGGTTTAATTGGTTTTTTCAAGATTAACCTTTTTTCACAAAATCCGTGATATAATCCAGGCATGACGAAGGAATTTGAAAGTAGTTTAAAAAGAGGTAGTGATGGGCAAGCCAGTCCAGAAAAACTGATAGATGAATTATTACGGGCTGAAAGCCCATTAGCTTATCTCAAGGGAATTTGCCAAGAGATTCCCCTTTCTCTTCCCCACATGGAAGTTCATCGACTTAAACAACTAGGAGAAAATGAAAAACTAATTTATTTTTGTCTTCCTACTTTAGCTACGATTCTAGAGAAACATCTTGGTTTTGGCGTAACGGAAAGAAGTCTCTTTGGAAAAGGATTTTTTACCCTCCAGGAGGCCATAAAAAGTTGGGATCCAGAAAAAGAATCGAAAAGTGGAAAGCCCTGCTATCTTAAATGGCACATTCACCGAAAAATTCGCCTCTCTCTTCAAAGATATATAGCTAAAAAAAATGGTTTAACCAACAATCACGATTTTCCTTTAGTTTCTCTATACTGGAGATGCTGGCGAGATTTTGTCGAAGAAAATGGCGAAACTCCAAACTTTGAGGAAATTGAATCTCTAGTTGAAAGAGAAAATAAGGATAATCTCGCTCTCCACTACGGGTCTGGAAATACAAAAGTCAGTAAAATTGCCATTATCTATTCCGCCAATCACCCAGAGGAGTTAGCTCTGGCAGAACAAATACCACTAAGCCCTTCGCTGGAAAGGCTAGTCTATTCAGGAGATATAATCACCCAACTCCAAAATCTAATCCTCCTCCTTCCTCCAATAGAAGTCTCTGTTTTAGTAGCGAGATTCGGACTTAAAGGCGGGCGGCCAAAAACTATAAAAGAAATCGCCAGTCTTTTTAATCTTTCCCCAAAAGAGGTCAGGCGAATCAATACTAATGCGCTCAGAAGAATAAGACTGCCTAGGTTTAAAAATTTAATAAAAACCTATCTTGATAAATAAACCTCGGTTTAAATAAGATTATCCTGTTTTCAAATCTTCACACTCAAGTAGTTCGTCCATCTTTTCCTTTAAATCTTCACAAAAATTCGCGTCTTTAATACTTTCCAGATTGATGCGGACATTCTCTAGGGCGCCATAAACACCGGCGGTGGCTAACTCAATCGCCACCCTGGCGTCGGAAACCGCGTTTTGATTGCCTTCTCGGACGCAATCGCTGGCTAATTTCACCACCTCCACTGATTTTTCGGCGGTTTCTAAAGGCACTTGAGACGCTTCTTCCAAGGCCTTCTGAATTTTTCTTAATCTTCCAGGTTCTCTTTTATCAGTTCGGTAGGCTTGCATTACTCCTTCAAAAACCTGACAATCCTCATCCGCCAAAGAGAGAAGTTCTTTCCTTAATTTCTCTGCCTTTCCTTCAATCTCTTCAAACTCCTTGTCTTTCTCGACGCTCAGTTTGGCTACCATGCTCACCAAGGAAGCCGCCGTCGCTCCTGCCAGGGCCGCCGTCGCCCCACCTCCAGGAGTCGGCTTTTTACTCGCCAAATCATTAAGAAAATCTTTAACTTTTTGATCTTTAATTTGCATTTTTGGAGTTTACTCCCAAATCTTAGTTTCTAAAATCTGGGTGGCTTTAAAATCAGGTGAATGAAGAGATTTTTGGACTAAGTCCACCAAAGTCTCAAGAGGGACTAAACCATAAATTTCCGAATTAATCACTTTAACTCTTCTTTTTTTTGCCTCTTCTTTAATTTTCTCAAACACTTCTCCCATATTTGTCTTCTCATAATCACAAAGGTTCATTGAAACTTGAGTATAACCTTTGTCTTTAATCTCAAATCCCATCGCTTTAACCGCGGGAAAACCACCATCTTTTTCCCTAACTGCTTTAGCAATCTGTTTAGCAATGGCAACATTCTTAGTGTCGAGATTAACATTGTATGCAATCAGAAATTTTCGAGCGCCAATGATAATCGCCCCAGCGGACGGGTGCATCTTCGCCGGACCAAAATCTGGTTTGCGCTTAGAATTAGAACCAATTTCTTCCTTCAAGCCTTCATACTGACCTCGACGAACATCAGCCAAATTAACCCGATCTCGTCGGGTGGCAGCCGCTTCATATAAATAAACTGGAATCCTTAATTCTCGAGACACCCAGCGACCGAGAGTCCGCGCCATTCGAACACATTGATCCATAGTGAGGCCAGAAATAGGAATGAAGGGAACAACATCAGTGGCCCCAATTCGCGGATGTTCGCCTTGATGTTTTTCCATTTCAATATTCCGGGTCGCGACCCGAATCATTCGGAAGACCGCATCAAGCATCTGTTTGGGGTCGCCAACTAAAGTCATCAAGGAACGATTATGGTCCCGGTCCCACTCAATATCTAAAACCTTGACCTTTTTGAAGCGACTGGCAGCGGCCGCAATTTTCTTAATGACTTCGGGGCGCCTGCCTTCCGAGAAGTTCGGAACGCACTCGACAATCATATCCATTGGGGATATTATAGCAGAATTGAGCTAAATTATCTTCTTCTTCTTGAGGACTTGACAAACTAGCCTATGGATTTCTTCTGGTCTTCGTAAATTCCCCCTCCGATCACAACAGTCAATCTTCACCCAATAAGGATATTTTTTCACTAACCGCAAGTACACCCCAGAGGCTTTTTTTTGATGAGAAAGGTCGGCCTCATGAATATCGCGCTTTTTTCCACCAAGATATTTTCTTTTTCCTTTATTATCGACCAATTTTTGACTAATACTTACTGGCAAATATGGAAATATAACAATATCCTCTTTTGGAATCTTGAAAACCTCATATTCCAGTTTTTCTAAAAAGCGCAAAAAAAATGGCTGCTCCTTTTTGGGCAATTTAGCTGTTTGGTGGGCCATATTCGAACCAACATAACGATTAGAAACAATAAGTTTACCTTCATCAAGCCATTTCTCAATCCGCTCCTTAGCCTCAAAACGATCTCCGGCATAAGTTAAACTGGCTAAATAGGGACTTACTTCATCAATGCCTCCAAATTCTCCCTTTAAAAAACGACCGACTAACTTCCCGAAAAAGGAGGTGTAATATTGAGGAAAATCAACTTTTTTTACCTTGTGGCCCTGAGTTTTCAAGAAGTCTACTAAAAGCTTCAACTGTGTTGCTTTGCCGCTGCCATCAGTTCCCTCTAAAACAATGAATTTCCCTTTTTTCATTCTGTGTGATTTTACCATACTTGCTACTTTTTTACTCTTCTGAACTTCGCTCTTCCTTTAATCAATCTCACAATATCCTCAGTAATTTCTTCTGGTTTTCGTTCACCGTCAACAACATAAAGATAAAAAGGATATTTATTCGCCAGAAAACTAAAAGTCTCCCAGGCGTTTTCTAATTCGCTGCGGCGATCAAAGAGTTCAAGACTTGTTTTTTCTTTTTTGATTCTTTTCAAACATTCTTCCGGACTAACATCAATTAAAATGGAAAGATCAGGAAAAATAAATTCCTGATTAAGATTAATCAACCATTGCTTGGAAAGATCAATCGAGCCAAAAGCGATCGACGACCATAAATAGCGGTCGGTAATCACCAACTCGCCTTTTTCTAAAAGGGGGATAATTTCGCCTTTTAAATGTTGACCCCGATCAGCGGCAAACAGGAGTTGGATCGAAGCCGAAGGGAAACAGTCAAGCTCGCCTTCTAAAGCTGACTTGACTAATTTGCCAATCGGACCTTTAGTGGGCTCTTTAGTAGCATGAATTTTAACTTTCTCCTTCTTGAGAAGATTACTCACCCGCCGAACTTGAGTGGCACAACCGGCTCCATCGAGCCCCTCAACGTCCACGAATAGTCCAGGATATGGATTAAGTTTCATATATAAATTTAGAAGAAAACCTGCCTGCCCGCCTGGTTTTTGAAAAAATCTGGAGGGCTTCGCCCGCCATGATTCGCAGCACAAGGCGTGTACGAATAGTACTGTAAAGCCGAGTGCTAAGATTCGGCGGGCCCTACCTTTTTAATACCATGAAAAAAACTTACTTGTCAATGGGGAAAAACGGCACCTATACCATGAGAACAAGGAGAGGATTAAAAATCCATGATTGACAAAGGCGTTAAATTAAAGGGTAATAGAGACGTTATGCCAGTCAGTCAAAAGGATGGCACCGTACAAGAAGGTGGCGAAATAAAAAAATCTGTAACCTTTACCTTTACTAACGCCGCCAAAGAACAACTTCAAGAACTCCAAAAATTTCTTAAGGTAGAAACAACTCTTGAGGTTGTCAAAATAGCAATTTCCCAAACCCTAATCGCTTTTTCCTCAACATCAAGAGCATGCTTTAAACTATGAGGTTCTTCAGAAGAATAAAGACTTTCTAATACCTCTAAGAAATTATCTATGATATTAGTCTGACCTAATAATCTCTCTGCACCAAAAGTCATTTTTATTTTTTCTCGCTAATCTTTTGTTCTTTTCTGAATTCTGCTTTAAGTCTTCCTAGACCATGTCTTTTACTCCAATTAACATGGGCTAATAAGGGTTTTAAAAACGACATCACATAAAACAACTGTCTGGCAACATCCTGAGCGGCTCGGCGATAATAATGATGACCTCCCTCAGTAGATCGCAGTTCTAATAAGAACGCCCATTGTCGGAGGTTGGCTCTGATATTAAATCTAATCTTATTGCCCATAATCGCCACATATTCAGCGGCTCTAGCCAAAGCAGGTTTTTCACTGGCCGCAATTCTTCTGTGTAAATCTCTTGTCCGTCTAGCTAATCTTAAATAATCCGCTAAAACTTCTTCCATTCCTTCCTCTCTAAACTCCGAAGGAATAACAATATCTTCTGCGCTGATCACCACCCTCTGAGTTGAATTCATCCGCTGCCTTTGTAAATCTTTATAAGTCCCAAGATCACAATAAAATTCCGCTTCGACGTATGAATGCTCAAAAGGTCTTGACAGTTTATGCCTTCTATTCAAGTCTTTCTTACTTCTGTCAGGAACAGAATTAATAATTTCCTCTACTAAACGAGGGCTCCATTTAAGTTTTGGGTTTTCCTTTAAATCTTCTTTTTTTATCCTTCTCACCTGTCTCAAAATAGCTGCTTTTGAAAGATTCTCCCCTCCCTGAGAAGCATAAATAATTTGGGCGGCTAACTTAACATCAGCATCCTCATCCCAATCAACCAGGCGGACCTTTGGTCTAACTATTCTCTCTTCAATCTGGTCAACCCATTTTCTGGCCATTTTTTCCTGACTTTCTCTTGTTTCTCTTAAATTCCTTCGGGTTACTTGGCCATGGGGGTGATTAATTTTTTGTAAGAAATTAGGGGCCACCTTCATTAATTCTTTGTAAGCCATAGCACCCATTAATCTGGCTTCAGTATAAGGAGAGGTTAAAAGTTGATTAATCATATTCTCAGCTGATTGGCCTGAAAGATAGGCGCCAAAGTTAGTCACCATGGTAGCCGGCAGAAAGACACGAACTGTGTCAAGAGCTCTCGCTTTAACTGCTTGTTCGTAAGCCCTCCGCGCTCCTTTCTGGTCCTCCTCCGACAGCTGATCAAATTTATAAATCTCTCTTGTTTTTAAACCCTCAAAGACTTGTTCTTCAATTGGGTTTTTTCTTCTTAAAAGCTCAATCACTTTAGGTAAATGTCTTTTATAAGCTTTAAAAAGTTCATTATTCCAATCAAGGAACTCTTCAGCAAAATCCGACTCCATGATCTCTGGCACTTCAAGAAAAAGAAAATGGCCATTAACCATGGCCGAAAAATCAATATATCGGGTTGATTTCTCCATGTAAGCACCTAAGCGACGGTTCTCCACCTCTTTAACGCCAATTATTTGAGAAGCATATTCAAAAGCAATATGAACACCTCCTAATTGGATGACTGAGTCGTCGCCAAAATCAGCGAAAACTCGTTGATAGAATTCTTTGGCTTTTTCCTTGGCGACCACTAAATCTAAGTCACCTGCTTCCTCGACTAGATGTTCGGCAATAGCTTGAATGCCTAATTCTGGATTATCCCAAAACTCATCAAGAAAAACTCTCCGAAGACCACCCTCTAAACGGCTGTAACGAGAGAATAAAGCGCCAACAACCTCCTGGGGAAGATTGTGAATCGCAAAAACAGGTTGATCAACATTAGTGAAGAAACGGGCTAAAATAGCTTTTTCTTCTTCAGAGAAATCTTCTGGCTGATAGGGAAAAGGAAATTTTTCCGGAATTTTTAAATCCTTTTGGTCAATAAATTTAATCTCACACCAACGCTCTGAACTAGGCATTTTACTAAATAGGGCAGTTGAACAGAAGATTACTTCTTCGTTTTCTTTCTGGGCAGTTTAATTAATTGAACTTTCGCTTTTTTTAATAATTTTTTGGCAAAATCATCAGGATAATGGTTCTGGTAAACAATTCTTTTAACGCCTGCATTAATCAAAATCTTGGCGCAGACCGTACAAGGACCATGAGTCAGAAAAACATTACTCTCTTCAGTTGACGCCCCGTGAAGAGCCGCCTGGATGATTAAATTTTGTTCGGCGTGAACCCCCATGCAAATTTCATGACGAGTACCCGAAGGAATCTTTAATTTATCTCGCAAACAACCCACTTCCAGACAATGCTCTATCCCACGAGGCGCCCCATTATAACCGGTAGCAATAATTCTCTTATTTTTAACCATCACCCCTCCCAACTTATGTCTTAGGCAAGTACTCCTTGTGCCGGCAATCTCGGCCAAATTCATAAAATACTCGTCCCAAGAAGGTCTTTTAGCCGCCATCGGCGGCTCGGAGTGGATTTTACATTTTCCCTTTAGACAATCTTTACAAACAATTTTTTTTGGAGTTTTTTTAATCTTCTTCGCCATCAGAACACCTTTTTCAAAATAACTCTTACTAGGTCTTTTGTCAATGTTTGCTTGGTAAAAATCAAAGTTTAAGTTATAATTATAGGCCATGGTCAAAGAGCGGAAAAACGAATTGGGAGGAATCCCACCCTGGGAATTTACAACTGAAGAGAGAAATTCTATTTGGGGGGCTCCAGACAGCGATAATATTCTAAACTTAGCCAGAACTCTCCCTTGGCAACTCGAAGAACTTGAAGCTCAAGGAATTTTTAGACTTAGCCTTCATTTATTAGAAACCGGTGACCCCTGGAGTGATCCGGTCAATCAGTTGATTAGCGATACTAAAGAAAGAATTCTAATTCAATCTTCAAGAGTAGAATCAGGGCTGCCCTTTCCAATAACCCCACCCACAGAGTTAAACTCTTCCCTTCCTGAAATTCTAGACGCAGATTTCCTGGAGGGAGCCTTGCCTGAAAAGATCATCCAGTGCCTGATTATAATTGCTATTAACACCCAGCAAAAACGTGGAAAAAATGAGGCTTATACTTCGGGTGAAATCGAAGCAAGACAAACTAAACTCCTCTGCCAATATTTTACCATCATCGCGGTTAACTACTTAAAAAGAGAAAGGCTTTCAACCGAAGAGATTGCGAAATTTGTTTTTGCCCCTCAATCAGAAAAAGACCTCAAAACAAAACAAGGACGTGTGCAGAATTTACTGAATAATCGATCGTTGGGAGGCTTTGGTCAATATACTTACACTAGTGACCTCGATAAACAATTGAGGCAATTAAAAAATTCTTACCTTATCCCCCGTCATCTTGCCATCAACGAAGGGGCTTCATCAGACGAATGGTTGAATAACGCGAGGCGAGTCCCTTGCTTAAATTACTACACAAGACCAAGAAGGGGAATACGAAGCAATCGGTTCCTCTTACAAGAAATCGGAAGTGCTCTCGAATCACCAAAAGACCTTCTTCCTGTCATTTTTCTAATGGCAGTAGGGAAATGGGCCCTAATTAAAAAAAGACTAGATTGGTATAAAACAGGAAAAATCACAGTCGAAGATCCTGAGAAAAGAGAAGAAAACATTAAAGATTACCAGCAAAGCATTGCTGAATGTCAACAATTAGCCCAAGAAATGATAAATAAAGTCTTTACTTTAAGTGCCCCAAAAGCCATCATCTTCTTTGAGTCTATAGCCGAAACACTCAGTTTAACTCTAACTGGTCGGGAAAAATTTGAGGATTTAAGAGAACTTTTGGATGCCGCCCAGGAATTATTGACTGAAGAAGTTTGGAATCAATTAAAGGAAGCTTCTCCTGATTTAGCGGTTGGTTTCCGCCAAGAGGCGTTATCACATTCTGGCCAGCGGAAACAACCGTAGAAAGTCTTTCCTTTCCTGCTCTTCTTAACTACCATCGGTGCCCCGCATTTTTGACAATCAAAACCCGCTTCTTTTAAATAGGGTTTTGTAAATTTACACTCCGGAAATTTCGAGCAAGATAAAAATTTGCCGAATCTCCCGATTCGAATCACTAATGGCGCCTTACAGTCAGGACAATTTTCATCTGTTGCTTCTGTTTGGACCGGCACTTTCTCCGCGATTTTCGAAACCACTTTGACCTTTTCACCAAAAGGCAGATAAAACTGCTCAAGCACTTTCACCCATTCTTTTTTGCCTTCAGCGATTTCATCTAAATCATCTTCCATCTGAGCCGTAAATTGATAATTAACAATGTCTGAAAAATACTCAACCAAAAAATCAATAACCGCGAAGCCTAGAGCGGTTGGTTGAAAACGCTTTTCGATTTTCTCAACGTATTGGCGATCCTGAATAGTGGAAATGATGGGCGCATAGGTCGAAGGCCGACCAATACCATGTTCTTCTAGAGCTTTAATTAAACTCGCTTCATTATATCTGGTTGGCGGTTGGGTAAACTTTTGCTCGGGTTTAAGCTTGACCAGGTCTAATTCATCGCCCTTTTTCAATTCAGGCAGCTCTTCTTCGTCCTCTTTTTTCTCAGCCTGATCATAGACAATCATCCAACCCTTAAATTTCATCACTCGACCTAGAGCCTCCAAAAGATAATGATTAGCTCCTGTCGTTGCCAAAACCTGAACCCTAGTTTCGTCAAAGACTGCCTCTGACATTTGTGAGGCAATAAACCTTTTCCAAATCAAACTATAAAGCCTTTGCTCTTCACCTTCACCCGCCCCTTCTTTTTCAACTCCAGTTGGCCTGATCGCTTCATGAGCTTCTTGAGCCATTTTCGACTTAGTCTTATAGTGTCGCGCCTGCTCGGGTAAAAATTTCTTGCCATATTTCTCTCCAACTAATTTCCTCGCCGCCAGAATCGCTTCTTCAGCAATATTAGTTGAATCAGTTCGATGGTAAGTAATCAAACCCTGCTCATATAATCTTTGAGCAATTTGCATTGTTCTCTTTGGCGTCCAACCAAGGCGGTTGACGACTTGCTGTTGGAGGGTCGAAGTAATAAAAGGAGGTGATGGCCATCGCTTCGCTTCTTTTCGGATCACTTCGGCAACCTCATAACCTGCTTTTTTTAGCTCTTTAACGACTTCGTCAGCACTCTTTTCATCAGTGATTTTAATCGTCTCGCCATTTTTTTTAGATAATTTAGCTGAAAAAATGGGTGCATCGGGAAGTTTGCCGCCTAAATGTTTTTTCAATTCCGTCCAAATCTCCCAATACTCCTCGGCAATAAATTTCTCGATCTCTCTTTCCCGTTCAACAATTAATCGCACCGCTGGCGATTGTACCCGACCGGCGGAAAGACCTTTACGAATTTTAAACCAAAGCAAAGGCGATAATTTGTAACCCACCAGCCTGTCCAAAACTCGACGGGCTTGTTGGGCATTAACTAAACCCATGTCAATCTGGCGGGAATGACCTAGCGCTTTTTCAACGGCTGATTTAGTAATTTCATGAAAAACAATCCGAGCCAGACTATCTTCCTTTTTTCCTAAGACATAAGCCACATGCCAAGCAATCGCTTCTCCCTCTCTGTCAGGATCAGTGGCGAGAAAAATTTTATTAGCTTTTTTAGCTGCCTCTTTTATATCCCTAATCGCTTCTTTTTTCTTTGGCAGTAAAACATATTCTGGTTGAAAATTATTTTTAATATCAATCGCCAAACTCTTCCTGGGCAAATCTCGGATATGACCCATGCTGGAAACGACCTGATAATCTTTCCCCAAGAACTGGCCTAAGGTCTTTGCTTTTGTTGGTGATTCAACGATAATTAAATTTTTCATTTATTAATAGTATATATCATCCCTCCCAAATTCTTAATCTTCCCTTTTATCTCCATCATACTAACAAGACTAGCCACTTGAGCTGTTTTTAAACTGGACTCTCTTACAATTTGATCAAGGTGTTTAGTTTCGTTTTCTAAAATTTTCAAAATCTCTGCTTCCTCTTTACTTTCCGGTAAAATCGTCCTTGCCTTAATCTTTCCTTGTCTTTCCGACAAGTCTAACTCATCCAAGATGTCCTTGACATGGTAAACTAGTTTCGCCCCTGATTGCAAGAGTTTAGCCGTGCCGGCCGTCAATTGAGAAGTGATTGGACCGGGAACAGCAAAGATTTGCCGTCCCTGCTTAACCGCATGCTCAGCCGTGATTAAAGAACCTGAGCCTTGAGCCGCCTCAGTCACTAAAACTCCTAAAGACAAACCGGAAATCAGCCGATTCCTAGCCGGAAATGTCCCTCGACTGGGATTGAGCCCTAAAGGGAACTCAGAAATGATTACTCCTCGGTTGGTCTTTGAGATTTTTTCAACAATGTTTTTCCGAAAACCAGGTGCCACGCTATCCAAACCACCCGCCCAAACCCCAATCGTCCGGCCGTCATTCTGCAAGGCAGAATTATGAGCGAGTAAATCAACGCCATAAGCCATGCCGGAAACAATGGTCAAGCCAGCCGCCACCAAATCAGCCACTAGAGACTCGGTTACTTGTTGACCATAAGAACTGATTTTTCTTGTTCCTATAACGGCAATCGCCAATTCATCTTGGGGTTTTAAATTTCCCATCAGATAAATAATAAAAGGGGCACTATCAATTTTTTGTAAGTTATTTGGGTAATCCTTATCATCAATAGTAATGACTTTTATTCCCAGCTTTTGTAATTTAGCAGAAAGTGAAGCCAGGTCTGTTTTTTTACGGAAATCAATAAAATTGCTAACTAACTTTTGGCTTAGGCCAGTTTTAATTAGTTTTTCTTTTGGAGCTCGCCAAGCTTTTTTGGCGCTACCGAAGTATTTTTTTAAAAGAGCAAATCTTTTTGGCCCAATTCCTGGAAAAACACTAAATCCAATCCAATAAAGCTTTTCTTCTCTTTTCATTTAAACTTCTTAAGTATTATTTCCACTTTGTCCCGAAACCAATCATCCGGTAAAAGCTCTCTCGGTAAACAAGGATCTTCATGTAATATCTTCAGATATCCCCTCCTCACTCTTTCTAAATCCTTTTTTGATATTTTAACGCGGCCGCGTGATTTTATCAAAGGAATAAGTAAACGTTCGTACTCTTTGTTTATTTTTCTAATTGACCATACTTGCTCTACTAACTTCATATAATCTCCTGCTAAAAGTGTCCTTGTCTCTAGAACAAAAACGTTTTCTCCTAATCCTTGCGATTTAATAAACTCTCTAAAATCAACAATCATGTCATAAGGTGTAATCCAGACTGACTGTTGAAGCATCCCGAAACCAAGTTCTTTCAGTTTTTGTCGGAGTTTGTCTCGAATCCTTTTATCAACTTCAGCGATATCAAAAATAACTATCCTCCATTTTTTATCCCATTTCTTTTTTTGCAAATTCAATAGAGAAAATCTTCTGTTTAATTTTTTCTTACCCATAGAGGTTAATTGAAGATAAACTTCGCCATGCTTAATAACTTTTTCTATGTATCCTGTTTTCAAAGAGTGAGAAACTATTTGATAATAATTGCTTTTTCTGTATCGAGGCGGTATCCAACCATAAAGGTTTTTAAAACCAGAAGCCATCGGTAAATTTATAAACTCTGAAAAAGCATCAAGTCCTCCAGCTAAAGCTAAAAGTAAAATGTCTTGAGGTCTTAGAAGTTTTTTCGCCATCTATTACATTTTTGCGCGGCCGCGTTAAAATGTCAATAGTGACAAGTTCTTTTTATGTGACATCAGTCTCATATAAATAAAGTAAAACTTTTATTATGTCAAATAAATTAAAGAGGGAAATAAACCCCTTTAATTTTTCAAACTTCTCACTTTTTAAACCACTCTTCCATTACTTCCCTCACAATGGGGGCGGCGACGTAAGAACCTTCACCGCCGGCTTCAACAATAGCGGTGATAACTATTTCAGGAGCAAAAGCCGTCAGCCAAGCGTGAGTTCGATCCTGAGGGTCACCAAATTCAGCCGTACCAGTTTTACAAGCCACCCTCGGCTCAAAATCGAAAAAGGGAAAAGCCGTTCCTTCGGTTGAACAGGCTTCCTTCATTCCTTCCTGAATTAACTTTAAAGTTTCAGGTTGTAATTTCAAGTCTTGGCACTCTACTCCACCTCGGAGGAGTTTCTCCGAGCCACCATCCGAGGAGGTCTTAGCTATAGTTGGTTGACACAACTTGCCTTCATTGGCAATCACCGTCGTCATGTTGTTCAGTTGAAGGGGGGTCACCCCCAGACTTCCTTGGCCAATGGCTAAATGATAAGTATTACCCAAAAACCAATCTCCCGCTTGAGGGTCAGGTAAAAAACCAGCCCTTTCGCCACCGAGATCAATACCCGAAACTCTACCAAAACCATAACTCTTTGCCCAGGCGACCAACCTCGTCGCCCCAACATACTCGCCTACCTTATAAAAGAAGGTGTCGGTTGAGCGTTTAATCGCCCTCACTAAATCAATTACTCCCTCGGTTTTACCATACTGAGTAAAATACCAATTAGCATACCGGTATTGACCGATAACAATCTCCCCCGTGTCTTCAATCTCAGTCTGAGCATCAATCTTTCCTTCTTCTAAACCAGCCGCCGCGGTAACAATTTTAAAAGTTGAACCCGGTGGATAAATGCCGGCAATCGCCCGATTAAAAAAGGGCTGGTCTGGATTTTGAAAGTCTTTTTCAGACAAAGAATTGGGATCAAAGGAAGGATAGGAAACCAAAGCCAGAATCTCTCCCTCAGGCGTACTCGCCACTAAAGCTGCTTTTTGGTCTCTCTTTTTTAGAGCCTCGTAAGCGGCAAGCTGTAAATCAAGATCAATCGAAAGTTTTAATTCCTTGCCTGCGACAGGCTCTCTCTTGCCAATCACCCTAATGACCTCTCCATTAGCACCAACTTCGATTATTTCTCCGCCATCAATTCCTCGAAGAAGCTCCTCATATTCTTCTTCAATGCCAGTTCTTCCTCGAAGACTACCTAAGGGCCAACCCGACTCGACCTCCTCTTGGTTAACTTCTCCCAAATAGCCTAAAAGGTGAGCTAAAGCTTTCTCATGGAGATAATAACGGCCAATCTCCACCACTAAATCAGCGTCTCGATTATCTGCTTCTAATTGTAAAGCTTGATCCCGACTAATTTCTTGACAGGTTTTTTCTCTCTCTTGACAAAGTTTATAAAGGGGAAGATTTTGGACCAGCGGTCGATTGAGCCGATCATAAATTATTCCTCGGGGGGCAACGATTCTCCGGATTTTAATTCTTTGTTCTTCCGCTTTCGCCCGGTTAAAGCCTCCTTGAATAGCTACTAACCAAAAGAGCCGACCGACAATCAGAGAAAAAGCCAGGAAAAAAACCAAATAAAAAATGGCTATTCTTGATTTCATAATTTCAGCCTATCTCCCTCCTTGCCAAGAGAAGAGAAAAATAATTCTTTCCTTAAAAAACGGATAGACAAGAGAATGAAAAGTAAAACCAGACCTTCCCCGATTCTTATTCCTCTTCCCGTAAGCCAAGAATAAAGTAGGTAACTGACAACCAAAACAAAACTGACCGCTAGGGGGTGATCAAGAGAAAATCGCTGGCGATAAAGCTTTAAAAAGAAATCAAAGCTGACAAAGATAATGGCTGAAAAACCGAATTGTTTAAAAGAAAATAAATCTAAAAACAAACCGCCTAAGAAAACCCATAGAAAAGATTCGGGCGCTTTTTTTCCAAGACTAAAAACAATCACTAAGATTAATAAAAGATTAATCGGCAAAAAAGTCGTTTGGATTAAGGAGAGCCCTATGATTAAAAACAAAGGGATAATGATTTTCATCTTTCGGTGATGAGAAAAACAATTGTCAATTGTTCTGGGTCGATTAATAATCTCACTTTTGCTTTTTGGTAAACCTCATTTTTTTCCTTAACCGTTTCTTCCACTTTCGCCAGAGCAAGATCAGGAGGAATACTCTCATCTCCAGCCGTGACCACTAAATCGCCCTTCTCGACCGTCTCTTGGGCAAGGATTTGACTCACCTCAGCCTGAGTTTTACCTAAACCATTAAGGATACCCTTGGCTTGAATTCCCTCAGTCGATTTAATCTTTATCGAAACCTTGCTCCCCTCTTGACTGACCAGTTCGACTCTTGATACTTGCTCTTGAACCTCAATCACTTTACCCAAGTAAACATTCTCATAAACCAGAGGCCAACCTAATTCAACTCCCGCCTTTTTCCCCTGATCAATGAAAAAAGAATTTTCAACTTTAATTATCTTAACGGGTAGAAACTGCCATTCGGCTGGTAGGGGCGCGCTTAAAAGCCGACGGCTTGCTTTGATTTCTTCCTGACAAGCTTCCAGTTGACTCAAAACGCCTGTCAGTTGCGCCACCTCTTCTTCCAACACTGAAATTCGTTCGCTCTGGTCTGGACAGAAACGGGTGGCGTCTCCAAAAAGATTAAAATTGTCTTTCAGATGATTAGTCGAAGAATGAAAAGAAATTAAAGCTGGTTGAGTCAAACGGTGGAACCAACCGAACCAACCGAGCTGATTAAAGAAAATGATTGAGAAGCCAAATAGAAGGAAGATGAGATACCAGAAGATAACTTTTGATGAGATTTTCATTAGTTTTATTACGTCTGGAAATATCGCCTCAAAACCAGGTCTGACCTGGTTGGGCTACTTCAAACCCCCGGCAATCTTTACCTTATTGAGCAAACTAGGATCTTCTAAAACTTTACCACAACCACGGACGACAGCCGTCATCGGATCATCCGCCACCCAAACCGGCAGTTTTAATTCATCGGCAATAAATTTATCCAAGCCTTCAATTAAGGCGCCGCCGCCACAGAGAACCAGACCGCGAGTTACAATGTCCGAAGTTAATTCCGGCGGCGTCTCCTCAAGTAATTCGGACAAATTACCGACAATTTGATTTATCACTGGAGCTAAAGCTTCTCGAATCTCGGACATGGTCACTTTTAAGGAACGAGGTAGCCCCTTCTCAAGGTCTCGGCCGCGAATGACCATCTGCCTCTCTTGTTTTCCGCCAGTGGGCGGAGAGGCACTACCCAAACTGATTTTAACCTCTTCGGCGGTCGGTAAACCAATCAAAAGCGAATGTTTTAAGCGAATAAAGTTAATAACCGCCTCATCCATCTCATCGCCAGCGATTCTCAAAGAACGATTAAGAACAATACCTCCGAGAGAAATAATCGCCATCTCAGTGGTACCGCCGCCAATGTCACAAATAAAGAGCCCGGTTGGATTGTTAATCGGTAAACCAACGCCAATCGCGGCCGCCATCGGTTCTTCGATTAAAAAAGCTTGGCGAGCGCCCGCATTCAAAGCCGCATCTTGAACGGCTCGTCTTTCCACCTCGGTCACTCCCGAGGGAACACCAACGACTACTCTTGGACGAGGCACTTTAGGAATCATTCCTCCGGATTGATGAACCTCTCTTATGTAATGATGGAGCATCGCTTCAGTGGCATCAAAATCAGCAATCACGCCATGACGCAGGGGCCGAAGGGCTTCAATATTTTCCGGCGTCTTACCCATCATTTTCTTGGCTTCAGTCCCGATCGCCAAAATTTTTTTTGTTTTCTTATGACGAGCGACAAAAGAGGGCTCACGAATAACAATCCCTTTACCTAGAACGAGAACGAAAGTATGAGTGGTACCGAGGTCGATACCCACATCGTGAGAAAATAAGCCGAGAATACTATTAAGCATAGATTTTTCTTACATGAACCTTCGGGGCAGGCTTAAACGAGTATAGCATATTCAGAAGACTCTGAAAACTCAGAGAATCATAGTTTTCCGAATTAAGGCGCGACTTCTTGTTCGAAGAAGTAAGATTCTTTCAGCTCTTCGGGGATATTGACAAAGAGGTCAGGTCGGGCAATAAAAATTTCTGAAGGATAGAGTTCATTCCAACCTGATACGATCTTAAGATCATGATCAAGCTCAAAACTATTAGCTATAAATATTCCAGCCACCTTCAATTGATTTCCTGAATTGTCATCATCATAGTTTGTCTTTAAGACATTATCAGTAATGTAAACCCCCTCGATATCTGGATCACGATTTATAAATTCGGCTGCTGTGGCAAACTGGTCAGGCTTAGCACCAATGACACCCTTAATCTCAATATCATTTTTTACAATAAAAGCCAAGAAACTACCAACTGGCACGATAATCTCTTTATCGATTGTTAGCTTACCATTAATAAGAACAATTGCTTTTCTATTAGCAGGGAAATCCCATTTATTACTAATCTTTATATCATTATTAAGATAAAAAACACTCTGGCCAGAATAATCAGTGACGTAGTCTTTTAACGTATCTGTGCCAAGGTCATCTTCATTAGGCGACCCCAGCTTGCTATAAAAACGATCAAAACTATAATTGACAGAAAAACCGTCTTCCGCCAGCCAGCCTTTTTCAGAAACCGAGCCCCGACCAAAATTAGGTTGCTCATCGTAATTATATGAAATCAAGCCCGGATAATCACCCGGGTCAGCATCGGAAAAATAGGTATTGAGAGGGAAAATCTTTGAACTAATCCTCCCTTCGGCATGAACATCTCCTCCCTGAGTTTGAAACCACGGACCAGGTGGATTAACTGTTACTTGAACAGGGGTCGGGTCTGAGCAGGTGGTCCCATAAACTAACCTGACAACTACTGAGATTTCAGCGGGCCCGACACCTTCTCCCGTAACCATCGTCGAGTATGAAGCTGGTGGGAAATTATTCTGACTAGGTTTGACACTTGCCACCCCTGCATCACTTGAAGAAAATTCAATCCTGTTAATATGACCATCAGGAGGAGATCCGTCTGACATGTCAACATCAGCCACTACCTGAGAACCCGCCATACCCAAATCAAGAGATAATGACCCAGGGACTAGTCCCACGTTACAAGTAGGAGCGGGGGTGGGGGTGGGAGTAGGGGTAGCTTGAGGCTCCCCACACGGCGGAGAGCCAATACATTCCCATTCACAATACCCATTCACGCAACTCTCAACTACGCTGCAAGCGCTTGACCCGCAGGCCTCCAGAACCGTCCTTGCACAATCAGAGGCTGTCGTACATTCATTACCTGAACCTACACACGCCGGCACCTCCGAACAATCTCTATCGCTACTCCCACAAGGGCTACATGATCCCGTACAGCAACAATAGACCCTATATTGGCCTACTCCACTTGGGCAAGTATACAAACCACTACAATAATCACAAGTTTCGCCGTGTTGGGCCCGAACCTTTGTTCCTAAAAAAAGGGAGATAGAGAATACAATAAAGATAAGTGGCAACTTTTTAACCATCGTAAAATAAAAAAGATCTCTGAACTAATGATATAACTACTAGAAAAGGACTGTCAAGAAAAAAAATATTCTTATGGTAAAAAACTATTTCCAAATTCCAGTTAGGAAAGCCCCATCGTTTGGTGCTTCAACATAGATTCTAACCACATCACCCGTTCTAAGCTTACATTGATCAGTATCCAACCAATTCCATGTGTTAGTATCAAAAAGGGCAAAAAGTGTTTGGGAAGAGAAACGAAGAGTAAAAGTTCCTGAAAGCGTTTCTGCAGTAATAGTTTCTGACGACAGATCAATCTTAGTAATTCTTCCCGCACCAAAAAATATCGCCTCCCTTCCCCCTAAAAATCTTATCTCAATAGGAGAAAATCTGCTAGCATTTGCCTGAACCAATTCACTTGGTTCTCCGTGTTGATATCTTCCTATTTCTGGAGGAATTGCTTCACTTCCTGATGGGCAAGTTTCTGGTGAAGGTTTTTCTTCCAGAGGAGTCGGGGTTAGAATAATAGGAATCAATTCTTTAGGAAGCAAGATTTCCAGAGAGTCAATACCCACTTCGACATTTTTCTGACCTTCATCCCAGCAGTGAAGTCCAATTTGACCATTGGCTCCAGCTGTCTCTAAACCATCACGCAACATAGCTCTACTCACTTCGCCCACTTTTTGACCTTCAAAGAAAATTTCTAATACCTTTCCGTTGTACTCCAAACCAAAGTTATGAAACCCCCCCACTTCGGATCGGCTTAACACTCGCTCGCTGAAAAGAGGACCTAAAAACTCCCCACCCTGATGTAAATTTAGTACCAGTTCGCCATTCCTGAATAAAATCAAATCATAATTAATCTGGCTCTCTCTGGAATCACCAAAGTTCAAGCCGTAGTCACCATCACCCGTTATCCTGGCCTCAAGACGGAAGTTGGTAAGAGGAATGCTTCGGCTGGAAAAAAGCCAAGTCCCATTTTCAGGCGCAGTAAAAATGAGAGCGCTATTTTCAAAATGAGGGCTTGGACCTTGAAAATTTAGCCTGTTTGTCCCCGCAAAATCATCTTTGATCCAAGAACCTCTACTGACTTCTGTTGTTACTTCTTTCCAAGAACGATCTTCGGGATTCCAGGCAAAAACTCTACCTTGAGTATCGGTAGCTTCAAACCGCTTCCAGTCGGGACTCCATTCGGGCTTAACCCCTTGATAATCGGGTACCTCTTCTAAGCGATAACTCTCTTCTTGGCCAACCAAAAGCCAACGAGAACCATCATCTGCTTCAAGATAAGCCCCTACTCCCCGCCATCCATAAGAAGGAAAAACAACTCCCCCAATGTTATGCTCGCGGGCCAAGGCCTTGTAATTTTCACCGAGATGTTCAAGCTCTCCCTGTTCTTCTAGAGTCAGTTCTTTTACATCTTCTCCACCGAAACCCGCCTCACTGACAACCACAGTATCACTGACAACCACAGTCGGAGTTTCTACCTGAGCTTTTTTAGTTGGTGTCGAACTAGGACGAATCTCTGGGCTAGGAGTGATAGAGATGATGGTCGGAGTAGCGCTTGCCTCTCCGATGGGAGTCTCGGTGACTATCGCCGGAGGAGTCTGAGGAGCACAAGCGGCTAAACCAACGGCTACCGCTCCTCCACCAACCGCTGCTTTCAAAACCGCTAGCCTCCTATCAATCTTTTGGGGCCTTGGCGCCCTTCTCTCTTCTTGAGTTATTAAGGGTAATTGAATTCCTAGCGGTTCCACTTTAGGAAGCTCTAAACCTGATAAATCCATCAGTTTTTCAGAATCCAATATCCACCCTAAAACTTCAGGCCCGCGGTAAGTAAAGCTCTGTCTTTTTTCTCGGGGCTTTCTACCCTTACCTCTGAACCTACCAGTCTGACTGGCTTCTATATGAAAAGGTGCCTTGCCTTGTCTACCACCTGGATATCTTACTGAAGCCCCCTCTGGTAATCGGCCAGGTGGCAATTTCGCTTGGCGAAATTCTCCAAATATCCTAAGGACCTCCTCTCCTCTAGCTGAAGAAAAGAATCCCTTGAGGTTGGAAGTCTCAGAAGGTAAATTAGGAAGAGGTATTCTAAGAGTAAAATCACATTCCAACAACCTGCTTTTAAAATCAGGAAGTCTGTATCTTAGTCTAGATCCTGCCCGTTCTCCGTCCATTTTTTTCTCGGTCATTTTAAAACATCCCCTGATTTTAGGGGATGTTAAATTACCTTGTAATTATAAGAAAATTAAATTTTAGTTTCAAAATCATTGGTGGAAACTAAAATAATTATACCACCTTTTGACAAGAATTTCGCCTTTATCAAGAAATGCCTTTGACCCCGTATAATCTTACCATTCGCCTTTAGATACTATTCGCATACGGCTCACGGAGCGATTTGAACGGGGTCTACACCCCGTACCGTCCGCCGAAGGTGGAATGGTTCAGGGCTTGACAAACATGTAAAAAAAGTCAAAAATAGAAAGTGAGAGGTTTAAAATGCTTACAGGTAAATTGAAGTATGTCTTGCTGAGTATCTTTCTTTTAGTTTTTATTGTTCTTGTCGCTGAAGCAGGTTACTATTTTGGGGCAACCGGAAAGGGCAGGTCCACCTTTTCCAGCCTTTCTTCAAAAGCTCCCTTGATAATTGACCAAGACAGATTGGCCGGATTTGAATTCGTAAAAAGGAGCGTAGTCAAAGGGATTACAATCGAAGTCCAATTTGAGGGAACCATCACCAAAATCAAGGGGCCCGATTGGTTTTCGCTGGAGAAAGACGGTGAAACAATGTACTATAAAGTCTTCCCCGAAGAACCGCCACTAGAATACCTCCTTTTTAAGGAAAATAAAATATTCCCCGCCTCACGACAAGATGTGATGGTCGGTGATAAGGTTACAATGGATGTCTCTTATGACAACGAGACAGGCATGATAATCTCACACTCTCTTACGATTATTCCTTAAAACCGAATCCACTCCTCGTCGACAAAATTCGTTCTCTGGAAAAAATTCAAGACATCTCTGGTATACTCCACCTGCCTCAAATTCCCTATCTTCTTCGATCAACTTTTTAGCGAGCTCTAGATAATACTCGCTCACCCAGGGGTCGGCTTCGATAGTTTTTTTTAGGGTATCAATACCCTTTTGTCTCTCTCCCACAATGAAGTATATTTCGGACAAAAGTTTTATGTTTTCTCCCACATAATGATGAGAATCGCCAAAATCTTCAAATTTTAAGCCCTCAATTACCAGAGTATAGCCTTCGAGTAGCTCTTTGGCATCATCATATCGTTTCTGGTCAAATAGTAGTTGGGCTTTCTCTAAAACACCTAACTTTTGGTGGTATGGGAAAGACCAGGCAATATCATTTACCAATTTACTGAAAATCGTAAAAGCTTTCTTCTCTTCGCCACGATCAAAGTATAGTTTGGCCAAGGCAAAATAGACCCTGCCCGCCTTCCGAGCGGCAAGGTTAAAGTCCTTTACCCGCCAAGAGCGATCAATAAAAAGTAACAGGGCTTCCTCTTTGTCTTTGCCTCGCTTTTCGTAGATTTCGGCCAATTCGAGGTAGAAATCAGCATTATCCAATGGATTCGCCTCAATAGCCAATTTCATTTCTCTTTCTGCCTCTTGATAATCACCCATTAGGGCATAAGTGCCGCCCAATTCTTTCTGAAGCAGACCATTTGGGAAATCCAGCCTAAGACCTTTCTTAAGAACTTCAACCGCCTCATCAAATCTTTCCTCTTTTCGGTAAATTAGGGCTAGTTTTTCGTAATTTTCAGTTTTAAAAGGATAAATTCTAAGGGCAGTTAGATAAGAGCGTTCGGATTTTTGATCTGAATAGAAATCGGCCAAAACGCTCGCCATGAAAAAAAGTGAAAGCATAATCGCTAAGATGGGCAGAAGAAGACTAACAAATTTTATTTTTATCTCTTTAGTTTTGGGCCCAAGAAGAACAGCGCTAATTGCCCAAAAGGTTAAGAAAACAGCTGGGAACTGCCAATCCCAATCAAAAAAACTATGCAGGATCGAGGCCAACAAGCCCCCAAATAAAGCAATTAGCAGCGGGTCTTTTCTCTTCCTAATTCTTTTAAAAGTTAAGAAAAGAACAGTTCCTATTAAAACAATAAAGCCTACTCCTCCAAAAATTCCCGTTTCGCTAAACATCTGGAGAAAATGATTAGTGGTATACCAACTGCCGCTGACAGGTAACCTTTGAGTGCGGAAGGACTGATAACGAAAGGTATCAAGCCCGGTACCAAAAAACGGAGAGCTTTTAAAATCCCAAACTGCTTGCTGCCAATAATGAAATCGCGGCTCAAAAACAATCGGTTTAAAAAGCTGGCGAGAAAAAAGTTTGGGAACTTGAAGCCCAAGAGATTGAGAAGGAACAATCGAGGTAATCAAGGAAAGGGCCAGAATTGAAATAAGAGCCACTACCGGGAGAATAAAAGTTAAAAAAACAACAACCTTTTTACCTCGGAAAACTTTTGTCTTAATAAAAAGGAAGATAAAGAGAAGAACCGGAAGAATAACGAAAAAAGCGCCTCGAGCGAAAGTCGAGATAAAACCAACCAAAAGTAAGACAAGAATAAGCCCAAAAAGCAATTGAAATTTTCTTTTTTTAGCCGATAAGGATAAAACCAAAACCAGAGGTAAAGAAAAAAGTAAATAATCAGAAAGGTGGTTGTGGCCAAAACTGGCGTAAACTAAATTCATAGTTGAAAGGCCAGGGGGGCCGAAACGAGGAAAGGCAAAAAGATAATAGAAGCTCAGTAAAGTTAGGGCGATACTGGCGGTGATAACAATCCCTGCCAACCATTTAATCAAGCCCGGAAAAGATTGGGCCAAAATATAAATACTTAGGAAAAATAAAAAGTAGAAGAGGTATTGGGCCAGTTGAGGAAGACTCCTAGCTAGACTGATGGAAAAGGCCGTGGAAAAACTGGCAAAAAGTAAAAAAATCAGCCAAGCCAAAATTGGGAATACTGGCAGTTTTTCTTTTCTTTTTAGCCAAAAGAAAATTGCCAAAAAAAAGCAGGTCAATCCCATCAAAAAGGCAGAGACAGTATCCGTCCCTCCGTCTAAGAATGGCAAAAGAAAAAGAAGTGCAGCTAAACTAAATATCAACATCTAATTATTTATTTTAACCGTTCTAGATTCTCCATATATTTAATAAGCCAGATATAATCATATTTTTCCTTTTGAACAAGAAAAGCTTCTAAGCCCTCCTCCTTACCGCCCCAAATAAGCACCGCGTCGTATTTTATTCCTGGCCCGGCTTTGTTATTCTCATCTAATTCTGGCAGATAATAGTCTCGTAAAGGAATAAATCGCCAATCAGATTTATCCAAAAATAGGGTTACTAAAACTTTTTGATTCGTGCCTGCAACAGTCCTTATTTCATCTCGAACTTTTTTGGAAGAAAGTGAGGGGTAAGCTGCATAATCAGAATATGTCTGCGGACAATTCCAATTAGCTAAAAATAAAAACACCCAACAAAAACATAAAACAGCAAAGATTATTTTAGTCCATTTTTTCTCTAACGCCCTCGTTGACAAATAAGCTAGACTAAAATTCAGAAAAAATCCACTTGCTAAAAATGTCTTAGTTACAAAAATAGGAAAGACTAAAATGCTAAAGGTATAAGAAATTGCAGGAGGAAGTAAAAATAACATTAGTAACAAAGCGACAAATAACTTTTGGGCTGGATTCTTATTGGCAGGTCTAAGAAAATAAATTAATCCAAACATTGAAATGAAAGTTATTAAATAAGTAAGAAAAAGCCCCAGCTCGGCATTTAATGGACTGCCTCTTGGAACGATTCCTATCGTGTTTTTAAGACCATCTTGCAAAGTGCTTAGGTTTGGTTTCTCAAGATGCCTAGATAAGTTAGGGAAAGAATTAAAATTTAAAATTATTAGATGTACTTGAGGCACCATCAATAAAAATGACAATATTAATCCAACCACAAACAAACCATGATTTACTTTGTTCCTCCGCCATCCTTTGAATAATATTAAAAGAAGAAAAACTATCCACAAAGAACCAAAATACCAGATAAAAGAATAATCAGTATAAAATCCCAAAACATTGGCAATTACAAATCCAATTAGCCATCTTTTATTCGAAGAAAAGCTTTGCTTATTATTAGTAAAAAGCATCTTAACAAAAGAATAAATGGAAAGGAGAATAAACATTGTCTCTAGTCCATAGGGTGTCGCCTGCCAATCAAGGGCAACATAAAAATGAGAGAAGGCGTAGATAAAAGTTGCTATTAAAGCTGCTTTTGGATTTAAAACTTCTCTAACGATTAAAAAAATCAAAATATGAGAGAAAATAGAGGCAAGAAGAGTTGGAAAACGAAGGAATAAAGGGTCAGTAGCAATTTTGCTCCAAAAATGAACTAAAATTAAGTAAAATTGGGGATGGTCTTTAATCCAATGTCGTTGAAGTATCAAATCTAGAAGGCTGTTAGCCCTAGCGGTGGTTAAATAAAAAACTTCGTCTATCCATAGCTCAAGCTTTAGGACTAAAATAAGTCGCAGAACAAACCCGATAAAAATAATAATCGCTAAGATTGCTATTGGAGTTAATTGTTTTTTCCAGGCGTTCTTCATTTTTTACTGGCTTTTTTAATTTGTTGACAAATAAATTCTATTTCCTTAACAGTTAGCTTGCTTCCCTGAGGTAAATACATTCCCTTTTGAGATAACTCCTCAGCCGCTGGGAACTTCTGGCTGACAAATTGGTTGAAATATATTGGTTGAAGATGAATAGGAATAAAAAATGATCTTGTTTCAACTCCTCTTTTAGCTAAATAAAAACGCAATTCATCACACGCCAAGGCAAAGTCTTTATCAACTAAAACAGAATACATCCAGAAGATATTTTTTGTTCCCGGTTGCTCTTTTGGAAGGATCAAACCCTTAACCGAAGAGAGATGCTTTGTATAAAGCTCGGCGTTTCTCCTTCTCTTCTTAACCATTTCCTCAAACCGCTCTGTCTGGGCTACTCCCACTGCTGCCTGGAGACTAGTCATTTTATAGCCATAACCTAAAAATTTATGCCAAAAATGTCGCTGAGCATCAAAAGCATGGTTTCTAAGAATTTCTATCCGTTTAGCAATTCGGGAGTTATTAGTAGTGACCATTCCCCCTTCACCGGTAGTGATTACCTTATTAGCGTAGAAAGAAAAGGCGGCTACATCCCCTAGTCCCCCCACTCTCTTACCCCTATATTCTGCCCCATGAGCCTCGGCTGCATCCTCAACGATCCAAAGATTATATTTTTTTGCTAATAACCAAACTTTCTCCATTTCAACCGGAGATCCATAAATGTGAACCGCAATAATTGCCTTAGTTTTAGAGCTAATTTTTTCTTTAATCTTGGTAACATCCATGTTCCAAGAGGGAAAAGAGGCATCAACTAGGACCGGCTTTGCTCCAAGATAAGTTACCGTGTTAGCGGTGGCAATCATGGTAAATGTGGGTAGAATAACCTCGTCACCCCTTCCGATTCCCAGAGATGCTAAAGCTAAATGAAGTGCGGTTGTTCCGCTGCTCGTGGTAAGGGCATATTTTGTTTGAGAAACTTCTTTAGCAAATGCTTCTTCAAATCGTCTAACAAAATCTCCTCTTGAAGAAATCCAGGAAGAAGCAAGGCACTCCAGGATGTATTTTTTCTCGTTACCCCTAAAATCCGGTTGTGAAACAGGAATTACCCTACCCTTCGTGGGTAAAGTGGGATCAAATGAAGGCAGAAATTTTTTAATTCGGGAGAAATCTCTTTTGGAAATTGTTGAAGCTTCAATAAGTTTCTTCATATAGCTAAACGGCGATGATAAAAATAAATAACAACTGCCAAAAGACTAGCAAGTGATATTGTCCCACCTATTATAAAACTTAATGGGAAATAATAAAACACTATCTCCTCATCTTCGGGAAAAACGTCTGTTGAAAGAAGTCCTCCTAACGATTTAACTTCCTTCCCTGTTGGTTTTTTGATTTTCCAACCGGGGTCATAGTTTTGATTAACAACAAGTGAGCCTTCTGATAAAACACTCGTCTTAACAGTTATCTTGTTTGGAGACCAGTATTTTAATTTTACATTTCCAACCGCATTTTCAAGAAAAATCTCTCCTTTATAATTTTTTTGGTCAATACAAACTGCATTACGACTAACTGGAATTGCTTCATAGCAACCTTCAACTATACCCTGATTAGATAAGAATGTTGGATATTCACTACTCCAGGCAGCTCTTATGGGAGGATTTGTTCTTCCAGAGATAAAACCATTTTTATCATAAAAATCCAGATTACAGGTTTGGATAAATTCTTGCTTCCTTGAGGTTTCAATCGGTGGAATGGAAAAAGCTTCTTCAAATGGCAGGGAATTGACCTTTACTAAGTCGTAGATAACAATTATTACTACTAATGTAGGGATGCAGGCAAGTAACGAAAATTTTTTAGTTAGTTTTTTTGAATATTTGGTTAGTGCCTCAAGCCCTAAGCCAGCAAATATTGACAGCGGCACCATAAAAATAAAGCGAAATCGCTGGGCAACCCGAAAAGAGTCAAAAGGAAAAATCGGCTTTAGGCTTTGCCAAAAACTAAGGGGAATTCTTTCGCCAAAACTAAGCCAAAGAAAAATTAAAAAAATAACCGTTAACTGCCAGCGTTTCTTTGCATTTAGCCACAATCCCAAGATAAATAAAACGAGGGGAATAATCCCAACGTACATTCCATTCTCATCCATCCCATAAGTTATCCCTTCCCAAAATCCCCTTTTCCCAGGCTGCCATTTTTCTATATCTTCAAGGTTTTGATTCTTGGATAATAGAGCTAAGGTAAGGCCCTTGAGACTATATCCAGAATATTCACTAATCATTCTTGGATATCTGGACATAAGCTCCAGCGACGGCAGAAGTTTAACAGCAGAAAGCCCAAAGAATAATACCAAAATACTCCCCAATAATATTAACGTTATTGGTTTTCTGGAGCCTAAAAATTCACTTATAGCTTGGAGTATTAAAAGAGGAAGGATCAAAATTAATAGGTGTACACCATTAAAAAATAAAATTGTGAGGGCGAAAGCAGTAGCAATAACGTATAGTCCACTCTTTTTGTCAATCGCCTTTTTGAAAAAAAGGAAAACCCAGGGAATAAAACCTATTGAGAGAAAAGGCACCATACCGACTGTCAAAGATAGAGAAAACATTCCGTTTAGCATATAAATTGAGGAGGCAAAAATCGCTGCCAATAGCGTCAATTGATAGTACCGAGCCAGAGCAAAAAAACCCAGCAGTCCAAAAATTAGATAAAATAAAATTTCCAATTTTACACCAATAATCGGACCAAAAATAATAGAAAAAATGAGTGCTGGAGAAAGAATCCTGGATTGAGGATTAGCAAACGCCGGCATACCCCCACAATGATAAGGATTCCAGAGAGGAAATTGATGATACTTGACAACTACTTCGTAAGCTTGGGCAAGATGAGCAGTATGATGATCCCAATCCTGAATCCCCCAATATTGAATATCCTTTGTTAGTGGCCAAGAGAAAATGAACCCTAGGATAATGAAAAATAAAATTACTTTTTTATTCACTGATTGCCAGTCTAAAAGCTTCTAATGTATAATTAAAAAACATTGAAAATAGCCGTGATTTGCTTTTTCCTAGTCTTCTCTTCGCCATATAGATAGGAATCTCTACAAGATTAAAACCTTTTCTTTTAGCAGTGTAAACAAGCCGAAGGTGATAATCCCCATAGCCTCTGTAAATTTTCTTTATATCTAGTTTGTCAAGGTCGGCTTTATAAATCGTATAAAAGCCGCTGGTATTATCTAAAATAGGAAATCGAAGAATATGTTTTAAAAATAGATTAAAAAGGTAGCTGGTGATAAATCTCATCCTATCCCCCATTCCCCCATCTTTCATAAATCGTGAGGCAACCACTAAGGTTTTTGGTTTAAGTTTAGCTAAAAGCGTGGGGATTTTCTCCGCTGGATGACTACCATCACCATCCATACCAATAATTATCTCTCCTTTGGCTTTTTTAATCCCCAAACCGATGGCGCTACCTAGCTCTCTTTTACCCTTTCTAATAAAAACCTTTACTGGTGGTGTCTTGCGGAATTCACGCAAGGCAATTAACCCTGTTTGGTCAGGACTATTGTCATCAACCACGATTACTTCAAACGGGCAACGATAGGAATTAAGAACAGTTTGAACTCTTTTAATTAGGGGAATGATATTCCCCCGCTCATTAAACGTGGGAATAATAATTGAAAGCTTCATTGGTCAAAATCCTTAGTTAGTAGAAAATTTTGAAAAACAAGAAATGCGGTCTTTAATAAAATTTTAATATCACCAATTAATGTTTTCGTCTTGAGATATTCAATATCCGATCTCATCCATTCATTGAAAGTTAGTTTGTGACCGCCATTAATTATCCAAGGCGAAGTCATACCGGGTAAAACCAAAAGCCTTTTTTTTTGCCAGGACTTAAGCCTTTTGGTCTCATAAACCGGCAAGGGTCTTGGTCCAACTAGGGACATCTGCCCTTTTAAGACATTGAAAAATTGAGGTAATTCATCAAAACCAGTTTGCGCCAAAAATTTACCGACGCGGGTAAACCGAGGGTCATTTTTAATTTTAAAGACTGGACCATCGGCCTCATTCAAACGCTCATAATTTTCCTTCATTTCTTCAGCATCTTTAATCATGCTTCTGAATTTGTAAATATAAAATTTCTTGCCCTTCAATCCAGCTCTTTTCTGCTTAAAAATAATTGGTCCCGGAGAATCAAGTTTGATCAAAAGGGCAATCAAGACCAATAAGGGTGCAAAGGGAAAAAAGGCAAAAATAGCGATTAAGAAATCGAATGCCCTCTTCATATTAGAATAAAACGTAGATAAAAGGCGAGATAGGCGAAGTTTCTACCAAAAAAACTATTATACTAAGAAGAATGATCATCAAAATAATGGGTAGCAACCACCATTTCTTCCTCGCCTTCATAAAATACCAAAATTCAATAATTATATCTTTATTTTCTAACATTTTAGTGTAGGTATTTTGGGATCTCTTGAAAAACTAATTCCGCAAAAACTTCATTGCCCAAAACGGTCAAATGTCGTTCTCCAAAATAACGATCATCTGGAACAAATAATTCTTCGTAATTGATAGTCTTTTCTCCTAATACACCAAAAATCGTCGGAGGAAAGCTTTGGGAATTAGCAGAAGTCCAGCTTAATAAATCTTTATTGATATCGATAAAAACAATTCCGTTTTTAATTAATTCTTTCTCTATTTTTTCAAGATATGACCTTACAAAGGCTTCTGAAAAACCCTCGTCTTTAAAAATAAAAAGAGAAGATATGGGGTGGACAATAACTATTAATCTAAAACCTCTTTCTTTACCCAAACTATTTAAATTAACTATCTCTTTAATTGCTTTATCACTTGCCCAATCAAACAAACCTTTTTCACTCAACTTTGGTATTAAGCCAAATGGGTCCCTTCCTCTTAAGCTAGTCAAGAAATAGTCAAATAGGTAACTTCTTCTAAGCCAATCTGGGGCTTTGTGAAACAGGGTTCCCTGGATATAAAGCCAGTGCTTTCTAGCGTCTAAAGGAACTAACTTATCATTTTTAATTGTATAAAGCGCCTTGGTAATATTATCGTAAGTGTAATCGTTCTGGCTAAGCGCCACGAGCAACAAGTCCGGTTCAAGCTCTACCAACCTTTCTATAAACAGCCTGTATTCTTGGTCTGTCCCAAATCCTTGTATTCCCGCATTTATCACCTCTATATTGATACCCCTATTTGTTTTCAACAATTCTTCTAACACCTTAGGATAGGCATCTTCCGACTCTACCTCATACCCCCAGGTAAACGAGTCTCCCAAGGTAATAATTCTGAATACTTCTTGACTCTTTGGCAAAATCTCTTCATTTCTTAACCCAAGACTATTGGTTATTCTTCGACCGTCTTCAAAAACACTCGGTCTTGGGAAATAAATAAGCTCAGGGTCAGGAAGATGGAACCCTGATATCTCCCAGTCTGGATGAAAGTTTCTAACATAAAATATCCTTAGGTGGATTTCGGCAACAAACAAAACCAAAAAAATGGTCGCCATTAGTAGAACAATGTTTATTAGCCAGTTAAGGCACAGACTGCCAAATTTTTGTCTCATTGAATAACCCTTTATTGCCTAATATCTTAAGGGATATATTTTTGTATTTCTCGAAAGGTTAACTCAGCAAAGACCTCGTTACCCAAAACGCTCAAGTGTCGTTCTCCTGTATCCTCATTCATCATAAATAGTTCTTGGTAGTTTGAGGTCCTTTCTCCTAAAACACCTTGGTCCATAGGAAGCGGTTTTTGGGGGTAAGTAGAAAACAAGCTTAATAATACTTCATTCATATCAGTAAAATCGATTCCATTTTTAATTAATTCCTTCTCAACTTTCTCTAGAACTGGTACGTAATAATTTTCGGAAAACCTTTCGTCAACATTAAGGCGGGATGAAATTGGATGGATAACGACAATCAGTTTAAATCCTTTCTCCTTACCCAACCTGTCTAAATTTACCATTTCTTTAATTATTTTATCGCTTGACCACTCCCACAATTCTTCTTCTTTCAGCTTTGGGTTTAAGCCAAAGAGGTCTCTTCCCTCTAGGCTGGTCAACACATAATCAAATAGATGGCTTCGCCCAAGCCAATCAGGGGCACTTTGAAATAAAACTCCTTGAATATAAAGCCAGTGCTTTTTAGCGTCTAGAGGAACTAGTTGCCCATTTTTTATGGTAAATAATGACTTCTGAACGCCATCCCAAGTAATATCACCATAACCAAGTACCACTAACAATAAATCTGGATTTAGCTTTACTAACCTTTCAGTAAATAATTTGTATTCCTGATCTGGTCCATATCCCGGCACTCCAGCATTAATCACCTCAACGTTAGTCTTACCATTCGACTTTAATAAGTGCTCTAATGCTTTGGGGTAGCTTTCTTCAAACTTCATCAGATGTCCATGAGTAAACGAGTCCCCCAAAGCAATAATTCTGAATGATCCTTGACTCTTAGATAGCACCTCTTCATTCTTTAACCCGATACTGTTTGTTATAAATCCCCACATATTTTTTTCAAGACGACTAGGTCTTGGGAAATAAATAAGCTCAGGGTCTGGCATATATGCTCTTGTTATCTCGGGGGCTGGATGAAAGCTTCTGACATAAAATGTTCTTAGGTAAATCTCGGCGGCCACTAAAACCAAAAAAATAGTCGCTATCAGGATGGTGATATTTATGAACCCGTTTAAGCAATAGTTGGCAAGTTTTTTCTTCATTAATCAGCCTCAAAGTTCTTTAAATTATCTTCTCTTTTAATAAGGAATTTGTCTATAACCAAATAATCTATTTCTGTTCCCATTATACAATGATAAGCATCGGTTGGTGTACAAACAATTGGCTCGCCCCTTACATTAAATGAGGTGTTAAGGAGAACTGGAACTCCAGAAAGTTTGGTAAACTCCTCAATTAGGCGATAATATCTGGGGTTTTGCTCTCTTTTTATTATCTGGGGTCTGGCCGTACCATCGACATGGGTGATAGCCGGCATTAATTTTTCGATCCCTTTCCTTACTGGAAAAACCATCAACATATAGTCAGCCGTTAAAGGAAGGGGGTTGCCTATTTCAAAATATCTATCCGCATATTCGGCAAGAACTACTGGCGCAAAAGGCCGAAATTGTTCTCTATGCTTAACTTTTTTATTAATAATATCCTTCATTTTAGGATTACATGGATTAGCCAAGATGCTTCTAGCACCTAAAGCTCTTGGGCCCCACTCCATTCTCCCCTGAAACCAAGCAACGATCTTATTGTTATAAATTAATTTTGCTGTCTTTTTAACTAATTCCTGCTCATTCCTGAATTTACAATATTTTATTTGATTATCAATTAAAAATTCTTTAATTTCGTCAGTGGTAAAAGAAGGTCCTAGAAATGCGGTTTTAAACATGGGGCCCCTTTTGTTGCCCAAAAGACAATTATATACATAAAGGGCGGCCCCCAAACTTGTTCCTCCATCACCAGGGTCAGGGTTAATGAAGATATTTTTAAAAGGAGTCTCTTCAATAATTTTTCCGTTAATAACGCTGTTGAGGGCAACTCCGCCAGCCAGGCAAAGATTTTTACTCTTAACCTCTTTACAAAGATTATTTAAAATCTTAAAAATAACCTCCTCGGTGAGTTTTTGCAAGGAGGCGGCAATGTCTTTATGTCTCTTGGTCAAACGCTCGCCAGGCCTTCTAAAAGGCCCGTCTAACAACCTAAATAATTTATCACTTGGCATTCGCTCCTTATAGTGATAAGTAAAGTAGGGCATATTGAGCTTAAAACTTCCATCTTCTTTGATGTCAATCACTCTTTTGAGTCTTTGATAATAAACATCGGGGTCGCCATAAGCGGCCAGCCCCATCACTTTAAACTCGTCATTATTAACTCTAAAGCCTAAATATGCAGTGATCGTACTGTAGAGCAAACCAATTGAGTGGGGAAAGAGAATCTCTTTTGTTAAAACCACTTTATTCTTTTTGCCATATCCTAAGGCAGTCGTTGTCCATTCTCCCACTCCATCTATTGTCAGAATGGCTGCTTTTTCAAATGGGCTGACTAAAAAAGAGCCAGCGGCATGGGCTAGATGGTGAGGAATAAACAAAATGTTTTTTTTGAATCCAAGCTTCTTCTTGATAAGATAAGGAACTTTAAGTTTTTCATTAAGCCAAGATGGTAAAGATTGGTAAAAAGCAATAAAGCTTCTGGGGTACATTTCAAGGTGCTGACTCAAAACTCTGTCAAATTTTAAAAACGGCTTTTCATAAAACGCGACAAGGTTCACTTTTTGAGTATTAATTCCAGCTTCTTTGAGGCAAAATTCGATGGCGTTAATCGGAAAAGAATTATCATGCTTTCTCCTCGTAAATCTTTCTTCCGCAACTGCCGCAACAATCTTTCCGTCTTTTAACAAACAGGCTGAAGAATCATGATAAAAACAGGATATCCCTAAAATATACATAATTACTCTAAAACTGTCGATAAAAACTTTTTAGGGGCAGCTTTTCCCTAATTTCCTTCCAGTAGGTTTTTCCGTCTTGATTATTGGTCTCTAGAAATTTTTTCTTGAATAGTTTACCGACAACTGAAACAACCCCAAAGCCAAGCCAATAAACAAAAGACGTCAAAATAAAATTAATTATTTTTAATGAAATCAAATTCAATTTTCTTAAGATCGGGCCAAACCTCCATTTAATTACCCGGAAGAAAAAAGGGGGAAGGCCAAAGAGGTATCTTTTACCCAATCTTTCTGGCTCTTGAAAAAGGCGATAAAGCCATTCCAAGCCAAAATTCCTCATTAATTTTGGCGCCCGGGAGAGCCCGCCTGAAAGAAGATTAAAGAGCCCGCCCACTCCCCAAATAACTTTTACCTGAAGCTTATTCCGATGCTTGACCATCCACTTCTCCTGCTTGGGCACTCCCAAGCCGATGAGCAAAAAGTCAGGCTTAAGGTTATTAATCTCTTCAATAATTTCCTCTTCTTGTTTTTTGTCAAAAAAGCCATGGTGGTAACCAGTAATTTTGAGTTTGGGAAATTTTTGTTTTAGGTTAGTAGCCGCTTTTAAAACAATCTCTTTTTTCCCTCCCAACAAATAAAGACTCAACTTCTTTTTAGCGACTAACTGGCAGAAATGATCAAAAAAATCAGCCGCATTAGCTCGCTCGGGTAATTTTTTACCCATCAGCTTGGCGGCTAAGACCACTCCCCAACCATCAGCGTAGACTAAATCCCCTTTTTGCAAAATTTCAAGATATTCCTTATTAGACAAAGCTAAACTGGCACAGGCAGAGTTGAGATAGAAAACAGCTTTTGGCTTAATAAGTTTCCCATTAGCCAATTTAACTATCTCCTGAGGAATTGATTCAAGACCTAAAACATCAACCGGAATTTTTTCAAAAAGATAGGCTCTTTTATCCATAGGCTTCTTCATAAACTTCCTTGGCTGAAAGGCCAAGGCTTTTGAAAGCATCAGCTTATAAGCTTCCTTTGCTTGGAAAGCAAAGGCTCTCGAAATCGCAATTTCCAAGCTTTCAAGAGATGGCAAATTTATTTGCCAGCGATTATAAACAAGTTTTCAAGCTTTGCTTATAAACCGCAAATGTTTGCTGAGCCATTTTCTGCCAATCAAACTTCTTTTTTTGCTGGTATCCTCTCTCCACCAAATCCTGATAGCGACTCGGTTCTCTTTCCGACCAGCTAATCATTTTTTCCATCGCCCCAGCAATTTCATCTATTTTCTTTGGATTAACCAAAATAGCCGCTTTCCCTAGTATTTCCGGAAAGCTTGAGAGATTACTGGCAATCACGGGAGTTCCGCAAGCCATTGATTCCAGGGCAGGCAAACCAAAACCCTCATAAAGCGAGGGAAAAACAAGGGCAAGAGCAGCATTATAAAGTAGAGCCAGCTCTTCGCTTGAAGGGCTTTCAATAAAAATTAGCGACTCTTCTATTTTTAATTTAGATGCCTGTTCAATTAGGGATTTTTTAAGAGTCGGAAATGAAAGAACAACTACCAACTGGTAAACTTTCTTTAATCTTGGGGGTAAAAGAAAAAAAGCTTTCAAGACTCCTTTAAGATTCTTTCTCGGGCTGAAGCTGCCAAGGGTTAAGAAAAATTTGCCTAATTTCTTTTTTTTCTTGAAATTTTCCACCTCTGGCTGGAGCAACTTTTTATAAACATCTTCGATTCCTTCATAAATTACTTTTATTTTCTTTTCATTAACCCTCAGAATTTTTACAATCTTTTCTTTTGACTCGAATGAGGGCGTAATGATTAAATCTATTGCCTCCATATTTCGAGGAACAACGAGCCTCTGATAGTGATGAAGGCTCTGGAAACGAGGAGCCGAAGCTACAGGCAAAGGCAAAAGATCAATAATATCATGGAGAGTAAGAACGGTCTTTACTTTTCCTAGAGGTAAAAGGGGGGCCGTGTTATTAAGAAAGTGAACTATGTCAAGCTTTTCTTGCCTAATTATCAACGGTAAGACAACTTGTGTATAAAAGACCGATCGGGGTGGGGGCAAAGGAATTCTTATTAGTTTTAATTTAAAATTTTTTTGTTTAGGCAGACGGGTTAGTTTTGGAGAAAAAATCAGATACTCGTTTTTCTTATCAATTTCGGCCAGATGGGAAACCAAATTTTGGGTATAGGTTTTTATCCCACAATAATGTTCCCCCTCTATTAATCTCGCATCAATTCCAACTCTCATATGACCGACCTAGGGTATCCTGATTTTGTCTCCATCTTTTATCGCTAAAATATCTCCCTTAAATCTACTCCGGCGACAGTCTTTTATCATCGCTTCTGGAGAATCACGCCCAGAATAATGAGTCATGAGAAGTTTCTTTACCCCCGCTCTCTGAGCCAATTCTCCTACTTGATAGGGATTAAGATGACCGGAGGTGGTCGACTTGTCTTCACCAATATCAGCTGATACCTCACTAAGAAAAATATCAACCTTCTTAATGGCCTCCTCCAGTCCGGGGGAAGGACCACCATCGCCAAGATAAGCAAAAACGCCCTGGTTAGTTTCTAGCCGAAAAGCCAATGACTTAACCTTGCCATAAGCGTGGAAGACATTAAAGGCCAAAAGTCTTGAACCATAAAAGTCAACTGTTTTTCCCCCGCCAAGCTCAAAAAAATTAAGCTTTAAAAGGCCCCCATAAACGGAACTCGGATGCTCTCCTACTTTTATCTTCCAAATCCGCCAAAAAGCCTTCTCGATCCCTTTTGGGCCGTAAACATTTAAAGCCTCCCTTTTGAATTTCTCTCCGCCCCAATAACCCTTGATCACCACTGATTGAACAAAAGGAACAAGATTAAAATGGTCGGGGTGGAGATGGGAAATCAAAACATCGCTTACCCGAGTATATTCTTTTCCTGAGTTTTGAATACGGTAACGGACTCCCTCACTGGCTTCTAATAAAACCAGCTCCGGGCCCGCCCCCTCTAAAAGAAAAGCTGGTGGCCAACGCTCTGTTTTCTCCCAGCCTAGACCAGAAACACTAGTGCCACTACCGAGAACTATTAACTGTGATTTAAATCTTTCTTCTGACATTCTTTCTAACTAAGTTGATAATATTTTAGTATAGAACTCCTCGTGTTTCTTGGCAATCAAGGCAGGATCGAATCGCTTCCAGGCCTCCTTCTGGGCTGCCTTACCAATTCCCTTACGTAAATCATCGTCCTCCAAAAGGGCGACCATTTTTTGAGCTAGCTCCTCTGGATCGCCTGGCTTAACCAAGAAACCTGTTTCCCCATCCTTTATGAGCTCAGGAATCCCTCCATGGCTGGAAGCAATAACTATTTTCCCAAGACTCATCCCCTCGATGATTACCCTTCCAAGCGGCTCAGACCAGAGCGAGGGAACAACAAGTAGTTTTGTCTTCAAGATCTCTTTCTTAATTTTATTATAAGGTAGTCTCCCCGTAAACCGAACTTTCTGGTCAATTTTAATGACCCTGGCTTTTCGCTTCCAGAAATCTGTATCTCCCTCACCGATAATTTTGACTGAAATTGACTTCCTTTTTTTAATCACCATCCTAATTGCTTCAAATAAAATGCTTAAGCCCTTGTATTCTGCCAGCCGCCCCACATATAAAATATCTGTTGTCTCTTTTTTGGGAGTAATTTTTTTCCAGTCCGGCGATAAAGGGTTATAAATAACTTTAGCGTAGACATCTGAGGGCAAACTGAACCTGTTAGCTAAAAATTTACTAATGAAAACAACATTGTTTAATTGTTTAAGCTTTCTCCGACGATAAAACAATCTTAATGGCGAAACTAGTTTCAGATAAATTCTTTGCCAAGAATTGGCATCAAATTCTGCCTCTTTGGTAGAAATTAGAAGATAGTCTTGAAGAGTGGCCACCAGCTTTGGTTGAATCTCTTGACTACCCGTCAGCAAAAGAATCGTCTCATAATCGAAGGCGTGGATAATATCTGCCCAGCCTATTTCTCTTTTGATTTTCCTTCTCAATTGCCAACTCCTGAAAGTCATTAAAATCGTCCCCAATCGAGGCGAAAAGATAAGCTCTGGTATAGATTCAACTCTAACTCCATCAATTTTTCTCTCTCCCCTTCCGGCCCCAGTGAGAACCACAATCTTGTGTCCGCGTTTGGCTAAGGCTTGAGCCAATATCAAGGTAAAAATCTCTGTCCCTCCTAAAAATTTAGGTGGTAATTTTCGCACTAAAAAAAGCAGCTTCATTATAAAATTTTCTTCTGTCCAATGGCAGCAATAATTCCTCTTGTTGTCCAGAAAAAGATAAGCGGCGCGAGCGAAGTATTGATGTTGATAAACTGAGCTGCCAAAATTGTTGCCCAAGAAGAAATTATAAGAACGGTGGTAATTTGCCTACTTTGAGTTTTTTCTTTTACTCTTCTGAACAAAAGAATGTCCTGGTTCAATAAACTTTTTAAAAGATACAAAAGCGCAGCCAGGCCAATAATTCCGGTCTCAGCGATGGTTGAAAAAAATAAATTGTGAGGGCCTTTATAATTTTCAAAAACTAAGACCAAAAAGGCCTCATGGGGCAAGCCATAATAATAAACAGGGGGACCAGCATAGCCCACTCGAAGAGAAAAATTATCAAAATAATTTCCCAAGCCAACGCCCAAAAGCGGCGAAGAAATAAACATCTCAAATGACTGCCAAGCCATTTCCATTCTTGCCTGAAGAGGCAAAATATCAAGCTGGGGGTCGTCAAGAAGAAAGCGAGTAATGATTGTTACTCCTAGAACATTTTGTGCCCAAAAAAGATAGCCCCCAAAAACAATAGCTAAAAGGATGAGAAGAGGCAAAAATTTTTTAAATCGCTTATTTAAAATAGGATAGGTAATGATTCCAAAAATAAAGGCAAGAAACCGATAACGGAAATTGGTTAAAAAAACAATTAATGACACTAGTCCCCCTCCAATCATCCCCACCCTCCTCAAAATCTTTTCCTTCTGAAAGAAAAGAAAGAGGAAAAAGGGGATCATTAGCTCAATATCCCAAAGAGGAAAAATTCTCCCCCGCTCTCGGTTAAACAAGTAAAGTCTGTAGGAAGCCTCATGGATAAAATTCTTAGCTACTCCTTTGTATAATCCAGGCGCCAAGAAAGACACCAAACCAATCAAAGAAACAAAAACAGCAGAGAGTAAAACCACGGAAAAAAACCAATAAATTTGTTTTTTTGAAGAAAAAAAAGAAAAAGCTAAATAAAAAAATAGAAGCCCAAAGGCGATCGTTGTCAGATCAGTAATAGCCGCTCCAAGATTTTGAGCCACTAGTAATGAAGCGGTCATGGCCATGAAATAGACGGAGACAGGAACAAAAAGAGGGTTTTTAACAATCTCTAGCTTTCCTTTTTTGACAGCTCGCCAGAGAGAAGCAAATAGTAATAATAAGGCCAGAAGCTTCATAATTCCCCAAGTAGTATTGATAAAAATCGGCAGATTAAGATAAATTGGCCCCAAAGTTGATAAGAAAAAGGTAAAAAGGAAGATATTAAATAACATGCCCATCTTGATTCAGAATTCAATTATATAATAAACTTCAGGGTCTTGACAGGGGATAATTTTGATGCTAGCATTAATTTGGAGGCAAAAAATTGGAAAAACAAAGGCAAAAACAAAAAGGGGTATATCAAAAGCCAAAGGTTACTTCCCAAAAACTAACGCTTCGAACTCTAAATTTGGCTTTCAGCACTCAAGAGTGGCCCTTGCTGGCAGGGCCCCAATCGGGATCAGATTAATAAAAAACCTCACTAAAAAGAGAAAAGAATTTTCTTTTTTAGCCTCAGGTCAAAGTATGACCCCACTTATCCTCTCCGGGTCTCGCCTAAACGTTGAATTTCTGCCCAAAGGTAAAATTAAAGTAGGCGATATTGTTTTTTTTAGACAGAACAGCAAATTTTCAACTCATCAGCTAGTTTATAAAAGCAAAAAGCTCTGGTTGACTAAAGGCTATGCCTCCCACCTGCCTGACCAGCCCATAAAACCAGCTCAAGTTCTAGGTAAGGTTACAAAAATTGAAAAGGATGGTAAGGTCTTTTCTCCCCAAGCATTGGTAGAGATTCAAAATTTATTATATTTATGGGAGTTTAGAAAGTTAAATAGGTTGTTTCTAGAAAATGGACTAAAAGTCATTAACCTCAAAGGAATCGCTTTGTCTCAAGTTCTCGGCGGTAAGAGTCTTCCTGGTCGGTTTTTATCGGATCTTGATATCTTAATCCAAAGAAAAGACTTCCCCCAAATTGCTCGAACATTGAGAAATTTGGGCTACAAAATTAAAAAACAAAAGGGTGTGCCCAATTTTCATTACCAGGAACCTTATCCGATTCACCAAGAGATTACCTTCAAGAAAAGAAAAGCTCCTACTTTAGCGGTCGACATCCACCAAGAACTGGTTGGTAGTACTCAAGGAAAACTTAATCCCCTGCCATTAGAAAAAAACCAAAAAATAAGTCAGGATTTTATCAAAAGAGCCAAGTTAGTAAAAGGGGAGTTTTTGACCCTTGAGGAAAACGACCTTCTCTTTTACCTTTGTCTCCATAATTTCTTCCATCATAATTGCCGAGGAATTGAACAATTAGTCAACATTGCCCAAGTAGTTGAAAAATTACCAATAAATTGGAAAATTTTTAGTCAAAAAGTCAGAAAATATTCTTTAGAGAATTACCTTTATTATCCTCTTTTTTTGGCAAAAAACCTTCTGGGAGCAAAGGTGCCAAAAAAGATTCTCGATGAATCCAAACCAAAAAGTTTTTTTTCGAACCTCGTACCCTTTTTTATCAATCAGAAAAATGTTTTTAAGCCAAGAAGTATTCATCAGCTAGATAAAACAAATAAAGAAAACATCGTCTTAAGGTTTCTGATTATTGATAAACCTCTTCTTTGGAAAATCTGGTATCTGTTAAGACCAAGGGTGTTGTTTGGCTTTCAACCCTATCTTTCAGTTATGCCTTTAAAAAAAGACCCCTCCTAATAAGACTTTTTACTAACCCCTGAACATCCTTGGCCGCGACTTTTTTTTCTACTTTAAACTCTCGACAAAGCTCATCAATCAGTTTTTTTACCTCGATTGTTCTTTTACTCTTCCTCCAAATAAAGCTCGCTGTCTCGTTAAAAGTTAAAATTTCGCCTTTTTCAGCCTCAAGAATAATTATTTTGCCCTCTAATTCGGTGTAAATAGCCTCGGGATTCTGTTTAATTTCCATCTATCACCTCCCAAAAGGTATCTGCTTTTTTAAAATTAAGCGTATAACCAGGAATCTTTTCAGCCGCTTGGGTTAAAAGCGGAAATGCCTGTTTGAGAAATTCATTAGAAAGGTACGGCCAAACATTGACGATTAACTTCTCGAGGACTAAATTTGGAGATAGTTTATTGAGATAATTTTTTTTGTCTTTAACCAAGAAGTAAATTCCTCCAAGGGGAAAAAATGAGTTTTTTCTTTCAATTTTTTCTTTTTCGGAAAAAGGAGAGGCAAAAACAAAAAAGTTTTTTCTTACTCTCCTTATAATCGTGCTGTCGTCCGCCAAAGGTTGAAAACTCTTAGAGAGTTTGATAATCGTTGACTTACCGCTTCCAGACTCGCCAGCAAAAATATAACCTCTTCCATCTTTTGCCACTGATGAAGCATGAAGCATAAAACCATTAAAAGAGGGTAAAACCAAGCCGAATAAATGTCTGAAAAAAAAGTCAAAAAAAGTGAAGTTAAAAAAAGGACTAATCTCCGCTTCTTTTTTCTTTAAATCAAAAGAAGCATGGCCAAGGTCTCGGCTGGTTTTAAAAACTGTGCCCAACTGATCAATCTGCCCGTAAGATTTGAAGAAGATTTTAAGTTTAGGTTTAACTTTTTCTTTTAGAAAAGGAGCATATTTTCTTCTTAAAATTAATTGCCAGGGATAATAATAAACCATGTGGGGGGCAAAAATTTGACAACCAATGCCTGCGATTTCCAGATTAATCGGTTTTAGTTTTACCATAAAAATAATCCATCAATTTATACGAATAGCTTTCCTTAAAAAATTCCTCACTTTTCAATATAATTGGCCTAAAAAACACAAGGGCCGCCTCAATAATTCTACTCTTGAGAACTAAAGCATGAGGCTTTTTTGGTCTTTTGAATAAAAACAGCCTCTGCAAGACAAGACTTCCCTCAAAATACCTTGGAAACATAATAAAGCTCGCTAAAATCGTAATTCTGTGTTTGAATAAAAATTCTTTTACCCGCCTTAACGACTTGTTCTTCCCTAAAAATAAACTCTCCATTTTCTTCAGTGCCTTTGACCCTAAACTTCACCGTAATGTCTCTTCTTGTTGGTTCACGACGGAGGAAAACATTGCCTGCATCAGTGGTCACCACCATCTCCGCCAGCTCATCCTTTTTATCCAGAATCTCAGCGATAATTTCGTTACCATCAGTCATTTTGTCGCCAATTTTAATTGCCTCTACCTCCCAAGGAAATCGCCGATAACCCTTTACCTCAATTATCCTTTCTATCTTCTCGGGTTCAGTTTGACCCTCAATCCAGGTAACACTACCAGTAATCATCACCTTGCCCACATCTAGAGTAATCGGCATTCCAACCTCTAGGGGTTTTCGTTTAAAGTTAATTCCGCCTGATTTAGTCCGTGTTGCTTTAAGCTTCACTTTAAGAGAAATGTCTCTGTCTGAGGCGCCAGAAGTTTCCCTGTTCTGAGCTGCCGTGGGATAAACTTTGACCTCAAGAATCTCAGCTGCTACCCTACCCCAACTATCATATTCCTTATCACCCACATTAATTGCTTGAGCTAGCCAGTAAGGAGGGGGTGGAGTCACCCACCACCAATTGCCTGGACCAGAATAAACCTTAATCTCTATCCACTCGCCTTCCCTCAAAAAAAACTGACTACCGATTACTAAAAGAAGAGCAAAAAAAAGGACTATTAAGAGGTCGATGATATTTATTTTCCCAAAAATTCTACCTTTTGAATCAAGAATTTTCATCGTTCCTCATCTTACCAATTTAATGCTTGTTGGTCAATATCTTTTGATCTGATAACAATTACCTTATTTGGTTTATAATCGCTGGCAAATAAATTTGCTATCTCTTGAAAACTTGCGATTTCAAAAGCCTTGGCCTTTCAGCCCTCGGAAGTTTATAATCGTTGGTAGAATACCCAAAGAGGACTTTCAGCCCTCGGAAGTTTATAATCGTTGGTAGAATACCCAAAAACGATTTCAAATTTCCGAGCGGAGAGCGAAAGACATTTAGGATTCTACCAACTCTTGAAAACTTGAAAGGAAAATACCGAGGACTTTCAGCCCTCGGAAGTTTATAATATCATAAAAAGCTGTCACCTACCATGTTAATCAATAAAGAATTTAATCATTTTTTTGATCTCCTTTCAGCCTTAACAATAAAAGAGATAAAGGCTCGCTATAAGCATGCCATCCTGGGAATTCTCTGGATCTTTATAAACCCCTTAATCCAGATGATAGTCATTGGCTTTGTTTTTTCCTTAATTTTTCGTTTTGAGGTCAAAAATTATCATTTGTTTTTATTCACCGGACTCTTGCCTTGGAATTTTTTCTCTCTGGCCTTAAACAAAGCAACCCCAAGGATCGTCTGGGATCGAAGCTTGATCAAAAAAGCAAAATTTCCCCGAGAAGTTATCCCACTCTCCATGGTTTTCTCCCATTTTTTTCATTTTCTTGCCTCCTGGTCATTGTTGATCATTTTTCTATTACTCACTCACCAATTTGGGTTCTTTAGACCAGTAGTCGTGGGGAGTCAGTTCTTAGCAATAATTTTATTGCTAATCTTTACCAGCGGCCTTTCCTTGATCACCTCAGCTTTGACCGTCTTCTATCGAGATATTGGCTTCGTCACTCAGGCAGTAATCATGTTTGGATTCTATTTGACTCCCATTATCTATCCATTTACCGCTGTTCCTCAGAAATTTCAGCCCTTTTTTTATTTAAACCCTTTACTGACAGTTTTTTCGTTACTCCAAAGACCTCTAGTTCCTATTCCCCTTCCAACAATCGTAATTTTTGGTCATGTTCTAATTATTGTTTTGACTCTGATCATCGGTTGGTCCTTTTTTAAGAAAGTGGCGGTTTATTTTCCAGATTGGCTATGAATAATTTTGCCGTTAAAATCTCAAAAGTTTCTAAAAAATATATTCTTCACCACGAAAAGCCAACTTTAGTGGAAAGTCTTTTTAAAAAAAGTGAAGTGTTTTGGGCTCTAAAAGACATTAATCTGGCTGTCAAAAAAGGCGAAAAATTAGGCATCATTGGCCCTAACGGAGCAGGAAAATCAACCCTTCTCAAAATTATTGCCGGGATCACTATTCCTACCCAAGGAAAAGTAGAAACCAAAGGAAAGATCGCTTCCTTAATCGACCTTGAGGCCGGATTCCATCCTGACCTTACTGGCGAAGAAAATATCTATATCAATGGCTTACTTCTGGGGATGGCCAAGGAGCAAATTAAAAAGAACTTTGATAAAATTATTAATTTTTCAGGAGTGAGGGAATTCATCGATTCGCCTCTCCATGCTTATTCCAGCGGAATGAAGCTAAGGCTAGGCTTCTCGGTTGCCGCCCACTCTGATCCTGATATCCTAATTATTGATGAGATAATCTCTGCTGGCGATGAAAAATTTAGAAAAAAAAGCTATCAAAAAATGCAAGAGTTCTTTAAAAAGAAAAAAACCATTCTTTTTGTCTCCCATAATCTCGATGTTATCAAAAAACTCTGTCCCCAAACTTTATGGCTTGATAGAGGAAAAGCAAAGATATTAGGACCAAGCAAAAGGGTTATTTCTCAGTACATAAAAACCTGAATAATGCTGCATTTTTTCTGTGATATACTAAACTCATGAATTGGGAGAGAGTTTGCGACAAGATTATTGAATACTTCTTCTATGCTCTTTTCTTCCTTATTCCCCTGGTCATGACACCCTGGAACTTTGAGTTGTTTGAGTACAACAAGATGATGTTAGTTTACGTTCTGACAATTGTCATTACTGCTTCCTGGCTTATTAAAATGGTTCTTCAGAAAAGAATCATTTTCAAACGGACTTTCCTCGATATCCCTCTAGTTATCTTTTTTGCTAGTCAACTACTCGCTACTGTATTTTCCATTGACCGTCACACCAGCCTCTGGGGCTATTATTCTCGCTTCCATGGCGGCTTGATTTCGACTGTCGCCTATCTTCTCCTTTTCTACGCTCTTGTTTCTAATCTTGATAAAAAAAGAGTTTTTAATTCAATTTCCTGGCTTTTATCCTCAGCCATTGTTGTTTCTATCTATGCCGCCTTAGAACACTTTGGCCACTCCTTCAGCTGCCTGATGTTTGAGGGCAATTTTGGTGTTGGCTGTTGGGTTCAGGACGTCCAAAACCGAGTCTATGCCACCATGGGCCAACCTAACTGGTTAGCCGCCTGGTTGGTCGCCCTTATTCCCATTACTTGGGCATTCTGCCTAAACTTAAAACTCCCCGGCCTCGCCAAGCGAAGCGGGGCGGGAAAAACTGAAAACTTGAAACTTTACCTTTATTATCTACTCTCCGCCCTGTTCTACCTAACGCTCCTTTACACTAAATCTCGCTCCGCTTTAGCCGCCTTGGCACCGACCCATTTAATCTTTTGGGGATTAGTTTTCTGGATCTCGAAACCGAAGATTAGAACTCCTCTCAAACACTTTTTAATTACCTCTTCTCTTTTTGTCCTTATCACCCTCCTCGCCAGCTCCTGGTTCTGGAAGCCTTATTTAGAGACAGTTAGTCAAAAAGTCTCCGTACCGCCGCCTGTTTTCGCCTCCGCCCTCGCTCAAGCTTCGGTGGAAAAACCCGAACCAACACCAATTATCCCTGAAGTTGTCCAAGGAGGCACTGAATCTCAAACTATTAGAAACATCGTTTGGAAAGGGACGATCGAGATTTGGAAACATTATCCTCTTTTCGGTTCGGGTGTCGAAACTTTTGCTTATTCCTACTACAATTACCGGCCAGTCGAACACAATCTCGTCTCGGAGTGGGATTTCCTTTATAACAAGGCCCACAATGAATACTTGAACTTGCTAGCGACTACCGGTTCAGTAGGATTAGGGAGTTACCTCCTGCTCATAGGAGCCTTCATCTGGTTGTCAATCCGCTGGCTTATCCGAAGACACCCGAATAAAAATGGTCCGAATAGATCCGAATATTTAATCATCGGCCTGTTGGCAGGATATACTTCTATCTTGATAACTAATTTCTTCGGCTTTTCCGTTGTTCCCGTTGCCCTCCAGTTTTTCCTTTATCCTGGGTTTGCGGTCGTGCTGACGCGAACAGAACAGACAACAGAGGACAAACAACATAGGGAAAAAACGTCTGAGCTCGAATGGTGGCAATACGGCTCTATTATTCTCTTTGTTCTTTGTTCTTTATTCTTTGTTCTGCGCCTGACTCAGTTCTGGTATGCTGATGTTCTTTATGCTCGAGGAAGTAAACTTCTAAAAAGCGGCTATCAGCAACAGGCTTTTCAAACTCTCCAAAGAGCCAGCAATCTTAATCCTAACGAACCCGTCCTTCACAGTGAATTTGGTTATTCAGCTGCCCTTCTAGCCCAACTCGCCCAACAGCAAGAAGAAAACGAATTAAGAGATCAGTTAACCAACATTTCCATTAGTCAGTCAAGCCAGGCTCTTTCGATTTCGCCGAGAAATTTGAATTTTTGGAAGAATCGGGTCAAGTCTTTTTATTCCCTGGCAGAAATTGATCCGAAGTTTTCAGAACCCGCCCTCGAATCATTGCTTGAAGCGATTAAACTCGCTCCCACTGATGCCAAATTATGGTACAACTTAGGCATTCTGTATACCAAACTTGATCAGCCAGAAACCGCCATTGAGACTCTCGAAAAAACAGTCGAGATGAAAAAAAACTATCAGTCCGGCCGTTATGCCCTGGCTCTTCTCTATGAAGAATCAGGTCAAAGAGAAAAAGCGATTGAACAAACAGAATATATTCTCATCTACATCAATTCCAGTGTCCCTGAAGTTCGTGATCTCTATAAAAAACTGACCGGAAAAGAATTCGGGGTTGAATGAAAAAAGCGCTCGTCTTCAAAAAACTCTCTGATAATAAAGTTCGCTGCCAGGTCTGTCAGCGCCGCTGTTTAATCCCTGAAAATCAAACCGGTTTCTGTCTGACTAAACTTAATCAAAAAGGCAAACTTTATACTCTCAATTATGGCTTGATTCAGGGTGTCCAGGTTGATCCAATCGAGAAAAAACCTTTTTATCATTTTCATCCAGGGAAAATGGTGCCTTCAATCGGTAGTTATGGTTGTAATTTCCGCTGTAAACAATGTCTTAACTGGCCGTATTCCTGGGGAGATAAAGCTTCGCTCATTCTTAAGAAAATTAAAGAAGGTAAGATTTTTCCGATTTTTGAACCGGAAAAACTGATTAAGGAAATTAAAGATAAAGGATACGAAGGGATTGCTTTTACCTACAACGAGCCGGTCGTCTGGGCAGAATATGTTCTCGACGCCGCCAAACTGGCTAAAAAAGAAAATCTTTTTACGGTCTTCGTCACTAATGGCTCCTGGACTAAAGAGACTTTAGATAAAATCGGACCCTACCTTGACGCCGCCAATGTTGATTTAAAAGGTTTTTCCGAGAAAACCTATGCTCAACAGGGTGCCTTCTTTGGCAAAATTCCAAAAATGATGGTCTATGCTCAAAAGAAACATAAGATTTTTCTGGAAATCACGACTTTGCTTATTCCGGGGATTAACGACGAGCCAAAAGAAATCAAGAAAATGTGCCAGTGGATAGTAAAAAACCTTGGTCCGAAGACACCCTGGCATTTAAACCGTTATTCTCCGGATTTAGCTCCTGATGAAAAGTTCCAGAAAATCCCCCCTACTTCAGTTGAAGAACTTAAAAAGGTTGCCGCAATCGGCAAAAAAGCGGGTTTAGAATTCGTCTATATCTGGGCGCCAGGCGGAGATCTTGATGGCGGTTTTTATGCCGAAGGGAGCACTTTTTGCCCTAAGTGCAAATCTTTGGCGGTCAACCGCTCCGCCTGGAAACCAAAAATTATTTGTGTAGACAAAAAAGGCAAATGCAAGAAGTGTGGTGAGGATTTAAGAATCAAGATTTAAGACCAAACGCCAAGACTTTGTCCAATTTTTTGAGCGATTTCTATAGCGGGCTTTAGGTTCGGTTTAAGTTCTTGGCCTTCAGCGTCTTGAGAAGCCAGCCGAGGATCAAGTTGACCTAAAATTTGAGCCATGGCTTGTTCAGGAATCGCCTCCACCTCCTCGATTGACCAATCAGGCGCAAATTGAAGTTCTGGAGCCTGATAAATTGGTCGAGAAAAAATTTTCTTAAAACCTGATTTTCCATCAATAATCACTAATTCTTCTAAAGAAAATTCCGTCGGCGAGAGATGTAAAGCCACCAAACGACAAGATTGTGGCTCAATAAAATTTAATCTCAAAAACTCTTGCCCGGGAAAAAAATCTGAGTTACAATTGACTCTAACTAAAAGCTCTCTCTCGCCAAGAACTAATTTAATCTCTTTATAAGTTTGAGGTTTCTGGATAAAAAAATCCTTAAGCGGCCCTTCGTGCAGACGTAATCGAGAGGCGTTGAAATCGAGCACTCCTTCTTTTCTTTCTCTTGTCATTAAAAAAACCCTCCCGGGCATTGGCTTAATTCTATTAAAAAAAATAATAAAAATCAATCGGGGCAAATTTAAAAAGATTTTCTCTTTATTTTAGCCTTTGATATTTTTACGCGGCCGCGTGACTTTATCAATATTCAGGTTTTCTTTCTATTTAAGCAAAAATTATTTGCCACAAGGAGTTTCCGGTTTGGAAGCAGAAGGAACGCCGTGTTTGACCCATTCTCCTTCATCACAAATCCAAGTGTCTTCTCCTCCACCCACCACCATTCTTAAAAAACCAAGAATCGCAGCGAGGATGAAAATGGAAAAACCAATATAAATTAGAATCTTCTTCATACCCCAATTCTATCACAGAAAAAAGAAGGTAAAGAACGAACCTTAGCTTGCGCTTGAGTATTTTTTGGCTTCGTTTTGGAAAAATTCAAAAGCTACTGAAGGAGGAATAATAGTTGGAGAAAAGAGATAAACCGACTCGACAGTTGAACCTTCTGGTTGATTAAAGACAATCATCGCGGTCGGAAATAAATTCCTGGCTAATTCAATTGCCGAAGATTGTAAAATTGAACTGCCCCCCTTGACTAACTCCCTATAATTTCGCCTTTCTAAAGCTTGGATTCTTTCTGGTAAAGACAAGGAAAGGGTTTCTTACCAATAGTCTCCGATCGCCCTAGTAGATACCCTAATGACTTCTTGTTCCGGTTCATAAATAAATTTAGTTGGGGTATTTGCAGGCGTCGAAAAGATAGCAAGGGCAACTGTTGGTTTAAAAGGCTCGCCTAAGTTTCCTTTTAATAACCATTCAGAAAAAGTATTCTTAAATTCACCAACAAGAAGTTGGCGAATCCTCTGCACCTTCATCTCCCGAAATTCTTCCTCGGATAAAGGAAACCCCTCGGGTCTCAATGAAGATCTTTCTGCCACCATATCCTCGCTATTATAGGATAATAAAAGAAAAATTACAAACTAGAATCTAAAAAGAAGGTAAAGAACGAGTTTCTTTCGGGGTTGATTTTATTGGGCAAATTTAAAATGAAAATCGCTTTTTAGCCTGTGATATTTTTACGCGGCCGCGTGCATTTATCAATGTCTGAAACAGATTTCTTGAACTCTAGCTTTCATCATTATATAATTCTGCCCGTCTCTCCTGTCTGTTTAAAAATGGTTGAAAGAGTCCAACAAATCACAGATCCAACACAATCTTTAGAAAGTTACCTTACAACAAGGGATCGTTATGAAACTCTCACCCCCAAACAAAGATATCTTATTGGGAGAATAGACCAAGAAGAACCAACATTAGACCTTGAGGGAAAATTGACAGCTCTTTGTTACTTAGACTGGGTTCAAACCCCTGATTGTGTCTCGATAGCCCATCGTTTAGGAGAAGAAGAGGAAGAAGTCGAAAAACGAGTAAATCAAATAGTACATGGCTCGGATGGAAATCCTGTTCTTGAAGCTACCTGCCGGCTAATCGACCATGAACCCCCGAAAGAAAAACAAACCAGCTTGAACCCTGAATTAAGACAGGCAATCATAGAGTTAAGAAATCAAGGAAAAACTAATAGAGAAATTGCGAAGACTCTGGAATTAAAGAAGTGGAGATTAGACTACTTTATTAAAGCACTTGTAGGAGAGGGAGAAATAAGACCTCGAGTTAATCGAAAAAAAGGAGGTAAAGAATGAGTTTCTTCATGGGTTGATTTTAGTATAGAAGAGAAAATTTAAGAGATGGTAACTATAGGAAGAATTTCGTCTTGAATAATGTCAGTTAGTCCCTCGATTGTTTTGATGCTGGCAGATTTGAAACTTGTCAAATCTCTCTCTAAGTAATCAGGCTTTTTGCCATCAAGCCTTTTTACGAATTCTCCTCCGCTATCTTCATAACCGACGAAAAGGATATTTCCATCAGGGCATACTAAATAAGCATTGTGAACAATCGAGCTCATATAGAGTAAATTCCTTGAGATATAAACGGCCCCGTCGAGACCCTCGGTTATCGGTGACTTCGAAAGGGAGTCGTTGTCTAATGGACATATAGAAATCTCAAAACCATTTGTCGCCTTAAACTCTATTGAGTCTTCACCCCCAAGCACTCTTCCCATCAACCATCCATAAAGACCGCGGACAGATTCTTTCCGGGCAGAAGTAGTCTCAATAACTAAAGCCAAGGCGGTCGGAAACGCCATTTGCTTTCTCTCTACTCTCATACCCCATATTATACCAAAAAATAATATTACAGGCTAATTCTCATGGGAAAATTGAGAAGTCGAGAAAAAAGAAGATAAAGAATGAATTTCTTTAGGGGTTGATTTTAACGTGTGGAGAACTATAAATCTCTTTCCGAAATAACCTTGATTCCGTTCTTTTTAAGAAGGGCAGTCAAAACTCCATCGCCATCGACTAATCTATTCCTAAGTTTCCCATTTTCTCTACTCATTCGCCAAACCTTCCCTACTCCACAACATGGGCTGGTTTTCTTCAAAACTGCTTCTTTTACTCCTATTTCATTGGCGATTCTTAAAACTTCTCTTGCCCCCTTAAGAAATTGTCTTGTAAGATTATCGCCTTTTTTATTAATAACCTTCGTTTTCCCAGTCAAAACATCTCCTCCAACTCCATTTAAAATCCCCGCGGGGGACCTTGGAGTGAGTAATCCCCCCAGTTGTTCGGGGCAAAAAGGCAAAACTTTTCCCTCTTTAAGTTCCTTAATTAGCTTTGGGATTCGACTGCTTGTCCCATTCCAGCGACAATTAATGCCAACCAAACAAGCACTCACTACTCTCATGGGTTAATTTTAACATAGAAGAAATCGGTATCTTCCTCATCCTCGCCGGCGTGGCTAGTTTGTCTTTGGTTTAGAAGGAGCAAATTTAAAAACGGGGTTATTTCTTCGTTAGTTTATATGTACTCCTACTGTTAAGAACAATGTATCTGGCAGCTTCCTGAAAATCAATAATTTCTGATATTTTCAATCGCCTTTTTCTTCCACTACCATGAGCTGATAATTTATCTCTTAAAGCTAAGTATCTTGAAACCTTTTTAAAAAGAGGTTCCTTTTCCTTATAACCACACAATTCAGTTGGATCGATACCAACATTTCCTAACCTATTGCCGTATGTTTTCTTCTTGCTCCCAAAATCGCCACAAATAGCCTCCATCGCCTTGCAAGCATTCTGAAAGGCGGATTCCCTTGCGGAGTCGCTCGCAAATTCGTCATAATTTCTACCATATCCTTGTTCCCGCCAATCGCAAACATCTAATCCCAAATCAATGATACTTCTGTAAATATAAGTGCTTGCTAAGCCAAAATTTTTATCATCTATACATCTAGCAAGCAAAGGCATGCAATGTTCAAATCCCTCCCGGGGTTCCCCTGTGTATGAATTGAATGTGTTTTTGAAAATTTCGGTTTTCATATAGTTATCCTTGATTTCCTTCGTGCATATATCCACCAAGTTTTCCATAAACCAAGGAGGAGAAATCTGTAAAATGCGGCTATTGAGTGGCAACAAAGAATAGTCTTCGTAGTTCTTAATAATACAAAAATAATAAATAGTCCTAATAGCCTGATAAAAATGACCTATATCCATTGCCTCCAGCAAGCTAAGATTTTTATTTTGAGGAGCAACGATTTCTAACATCCCTTGGCATCTGTTTATATCATCGAATTTTTTATCTTTAAACTGCAGAATGTCATAGCGAGGTCTATCTTTACTGAATAAAGAGACAAATGTAATTCGACCACCAGGAATGGGCTTCATTGACAAGTCTGTCTTAACTCCCAGTAAAAGAAAGGCCTTAAACCTACGATTACTCATGCCTAAATTCTATCAAATCCCAGGCTAAATTACTAGAAGAAATTTTGGCTGAAGCTATTTTTCAATCAATTCCCCAAAACTTTTTTTCGCCTTCTTCGTCTGGTCCGTAGAATTTTAAATGCCAAAAATCCTTAAAATCGCTGATAAAATAACCGATGCCAAAGGCTAGAGCCACTAATCCCCAAAAATTCTGGTAAAAAATTAAACCGATGACCATTAAAGCCAGGCCATAAATCCAATGATGGGGCGATTTAATATGACCCCAGTATATGTGGGATATTCTCCCAATGGCATAACCAATAAACGCCACTAGAAGATAGAGCAGACTTCCGGCTTCAAACATGATTTCAATTTTAGTCAAGTTAGGAAAAAATTACTAGAAGAAATTTTGGCTTTATTTAAGATAGAAAAGTGGCCTCTTTACTCCTCGAGCGATAAAAGTAACGAAAACGTAGATCCAGGCCACGCCGCTACCACGAAAGCCTCTTCGTAAAGGCTTGGGTCTTTAAGAAAACCGACCATTCTCTCTCTTCCGGCTAAAATCTTTTCCCTTTGTGCTTCACAAGTGGGAATTATTCTCTTGGGCTCTCCCTCATCTTCCGCCACCAGAGAATAGACTAAATGAGCCGTCGCGAAAATTGTCTCAAGCAAACCCCTTTTAGCTTTGACAAATTCCAGCTCTTTAGGTAAAAAAGAATGAGATATGTAATCAAAAATATAGGCATTGTCAAAAAATGATTCAGCCGTCATATTAACGCTTCTGTCACCTAGTACTTGGCTGGGATACCTAACTGGCTGAAGTCTTAACCTCCTTAACTCTTCTATGGCGCCGACAGAGTGACCTCTTCTAACTCTTTCAGCATCCTCTTTGCCCAAACGTTCTTTTCTTTCTCTTTCTCGCCTTAAAGCTATCTCTCTCGCTAAACAGCATTCAACAAAAAAGCGAGACTCTTGCGGCGTAAGGCCGAGACGGTCACTAAGCTGAAATTTTCTCTCAAGCCGTTTTGCTTCTTTATCAGAATCATCGACCATTTTCTCCCACCAGTCCCGCTCATCAACAACTTTTTCTTTTACTTTGCTTAATAAACGACGAAGCCTTTCCATTTTTCCTTATAAAAAATACCCTTTCGGGCAGATAATGCATTCTACCAAATTCAAGGCTGGATGGGAAGGACATCCTAGTATGATAAAATCAAGCTATAAATGAAAGAGCCTGAATTAGTCAAAATCCCCGCTGGTGAGTTCTTTATGGGTTCGACTCGAGAAGAAATCGAAGAACTTTTAAAAAGGTTTCCTGAGATTGAAAAAGAGCTTCTGAAAAGGGAAATTCCTCAGCATAAAGTCAATTTGCCAGAATATCTCATCGGTAAATATCCGGTCGCTAACAAAGAATTCGCTGAGTTTATTAAAGACGCAGGCTATAAAACTACGGCTGAAGAACAAGGTTCTGGCTTTATCTTTGTGCCTGAATTCAAGGAAGTCAAGGGCGCTGATTGGCAGTATCCGTTTGGACCCGACTCGAACATTGACAATAAAGTCAATCATCCGGTAGTTCAGGTTTCTTGGTACGATGCGGTTGAGTACTGTAATTGGCTAGCCTCAAAAACGGGTAAAAAATATCACCTCACCACTGAAGCCGAATGGGAAAAAGCGGCCAGAGGCGCTGATAAAAAGATTTTTCCCTGGGGAAATAACTGGAAGCCCAAAATTTGCAATGTTGAATATCGGATAAAAGATACTACTCCGGTTGGCAGATTCTCTCCCCAATCAGATAGTCCTTATGGCTGCGCAGATATGTGCGGCAATGCTTTCGAATGGACCTCAACCACCATTGGTAGTACCGAACCCTGGCCAGCGAAATTTAAATATCCTTACAAACTTAATGACGGCCGAGAAAATATGAGTTTAAAAACCAGAAGAGTCGGCCGAGGCGGCTCTTATTCCCGCGGAGAAATCTATTGCCGGACTACTTTCCGTTTTGCTGATCCTCCTTCTGATCGCTACTCAGCTCAAGGATTTAGAGTGGCTTTAGAAATTTAGGGAAATCTCTATTCCCTCGCCCTTTCAAAGCCAGCGGAAATAGCCTCTTCTTCAGTACAAAACCAGCGGTCACCATGCTCAAGATTAACTTCAGTGGTTTCATAATGGCGGAAGCTGGGCAGATGATACCAGCGCTTATCCATGCGGTCGAGGTTGCCTTTTATCTGGCATGGGCCACAAGTCTGCCATAAACCCTTATTTTCTTGATGAGCTTTTTCGGCTGTTTGAACTAAAAGGTCTTGATAACGGAGATTAACGGTATCAAGAAAGAATTCACCCGCTCCTTCTTGAAGAAGATATTGATTAACAAAAACTTCTTCATCATCTTGAAGAAAAAGATAACTCAAATAGCGGCCAAAACGGTCCATTTCATTAGTATCCATCTCAAAACGAACTTTCTTGCCTAAAACCAGATCGCTATTAATCTTTTTTGCTTCTTCGGCAAAACATTCCCCTTCCTCCGGGGCATCAAGACCAATGTAGCGGATAGTTCGGCCATCATTGAGCTTAATGGTGTCGCCATCAACCACCTTAGCCACAGTAAAAGATTGAGGGGAAAAATGCTGCCAGGAGAAAAAACCAAAAACAAGGCTGAAAATGACTAGGAGGAAAAGAAAGGCTTTAGACCACGAGCCCTTAACCATGTTTAAATTCTATCAACTGGAAATTACAATTACTAGGAGAAATTTTGGAGTTGGAGGTTGTTTTTGGTATTGATTTTAACTTTTTTCTTATGTTAGGATGACTCTAATGCTAACTAAAACTGACCTTAATCAAATTCGAAAAGTAGTTAGAGAGGAAGTAGAAGGCGAATCGAAGTCTTTAAAAGAAGAGCTTCAGGGAGAAATCAAGCTTGTGAGGATTGAAATTCAAAAGGATATACGGGCCCTTACAAATAGAATCAAAAACTTAGAGATTGTCACCAACAAAATTCAGAAAGATATTAAATCGATTATTAACTTCTTTGATAAAGAATTTCTTCGGCTCCGAAAGCGAGTTGAAAAAGTTGAAGAACACCTCAATATTCCTCCGACTCTTTAAAGAATAAACCAAAACTACAAGAAGAAATTTTGGGGTTGAGGACTAATAAAAAACCTTAATTATCAAAAGTAAAACTAAAACTACTCCTAAAACCGAAGCCAGAATAATCACGTCTGATAAACCCTTTTTGTTTTTTTGCCAGCGCCAGACAATGAAAGCTAATAAAGGTAATAATATCACTACCAGCAACATCAAAACCTCTTTCAAACTCCTTAATAATTCCCAATTCTTTCTGGAATTTATTTTCCCTTCAAGCTCGGCCAGACTTTCTTTAGGCTCTGAAGAAATAAAATCAGCCGTTTCTGTCTTAAGACTGGCTAGAAAAGCTTGATTAATCTCAATCTCCTTTCCTCCGTATTTAAGAAAAACCATCCCCTCTGTTTGGCCTCTTCTTAAACTGTCCTCAACCAAACCCTCCATCTTACCCACCCAGCTTGGAGCAAAAGGAACAAAAATCCTGCCAAAATAACTTCGCGTTGGGTACCAGTGGTCAGGACAAGAGGCGTCTTGAAATAAGTGAGCGGCCGCGCCAATTAGTTTGGGGTCTTTTTCTCCTTCGAGATAATATTTTTTGAGATAGTATTTAGCCACCAGCCGAGCTGAACAGTCAGGCCGATTATCCAAGCATAAATGCCATGAATTACCGTAAGGATAAGCCGTTTTGAATTCAGGACGATCCGCCTCAACACAACTAAAGGGTTGGTTCTGTGGACACATCAAAGTATGGGTTTCCCCTCCCCAAGCCTGGACCTTAGCAGGAAAAGTAAGTAAGAAGAACAAAGAAGTCAGTAAAAATAATTTCATAAGTTGATACTAACAAACTCATGGTTGGATTACTAGAAGAAATTTTAGAGTTAGAGAGAATTTGTTATAATCTCTTCAATGTTAGTTTTTGCCTGTATCTCTCCCCATCCACCCCTTATTCTGCCGAATGTTGGCTCGGAAGCGGACCGAGCCAAGGTTAAGAAAACCATTCAGTCGCTTGAGAAATTAGGTAAAGAACTAGTTAAGAAGAAACCCGATTGTATTCTTATCACTTCTCCTCACCCGGATTGGGGATTCAACGTCCCTCTTCATTTTCTAGCTAAGGACGTTCACGAAATTGAAGTCAAGACTCATTTAACTGACTTTGAATTACCTCAAGTTCATTTTGAACGAGGCAAGGAATTAATCAAGAATCTAAAATACATTAAGAGGCTGGCTTGGATTGCTTCCGGTGATATGAGTCACCGGTTAAAAGAGGATGGTCCCTATGGTCTTCACCCTTCAGGACCTAAGTTTGACCAGAAATTCATTGAACTTTTGAAAAAGAAGGATATTCGGGGTATCCTTGACCTGCCTGAACGACTAGTTGAAGAGGCTGGTGAATGCGGCTTGCGCTCCTTTTCCATGCTCCTGGGCGCCTTAGAGGCTTCCAAAATCGACTTCAATCCAGAAATCTTATCGTATGAAGGACCATTTGGTGTCGGCTACCTGGTGGCTAATATCCGAATCAACCCGAATAAATATCCTAATAAATCCGAACAACATGCCAAAAATTATTGAACCTAAACTAAGTTATAAAATTATGGGGGTGTTGTTTAAGGTCCACTCTGAACTAGGCGGAAGATATCAGGAAAAGTACTATCAGAGAGCTATTGCTAAAGGACTAGAAAAGACTGGAATGAAATATAAAAAAGAATTGCCTGTCAATATCACCTTTGAAGACTCTAATATCGGTAAATACTTTCTCGATTTTTTAATTGAAGATAAAATCATATTAGAAGTAAAAGCTGTCCCCAAATTGAATCCACTTGATTTTAAGCAGGTTTCAGCCTATCTTAAGGCTAAAAAATTAGAATTGGGTATTATTGCTAATTTTAGAGGGCCTAAACTATCTTATAAACGAGTTTTAAATCCCGAACTCCGCCATTCGGATTAATTCGGGAGCTTTTAGGGATCATTAGGATGAAAAAAAATGCATTCGTATGGCTAGCGAGGCAAGCAGTAGAACACTACCTTAAAACGGGCAAGGTGTTAGAAGTCCCCACCAACCTGCCGAAAGAACTCCTCACCAAGAGGGCGGGCACCTTCGTTTCCCTCCATCAAAAATCAGGTGAACTTCGGGGCTGTATCGGCACTTTTCTACCCACTCAAGAAAATCTTGCCCAAGAAATTGTCAAGAACGCCCTTTCGGCTGCCTTTAATGACCCTCGCTTCCCATCAGTGACACAAAATGAGTTAAAAAATTTAGTTTTCAAGGTCGACGTCCTCTCTCAACCAAAACCAGCTCGAGAAAAGGAGCTCGACCCTAAAAAGTATGGTTTAATTATCTTCGCCCAAGACGGTAGGCGAAGCCTGCTTTTACCTGATATCCCGGGCGTGGACACGCCCGAGCAACAAATCGCCATCTGCCGCCAGAAAGCCGGCATCAGTCCGAGAGAAAAAATTAGGCTTCAAACGTTCACCGTCGACCGCCACTCCGAACATTCGGATTAAAGATTTGGATAATTTACATTCGGGCATATTTGGATATATAATACCTTCATGGCAAATAAAAAAATTATCACTGTTCCTGACCCTGTTCTCAGGCAGAAATCAGAGCCAGTCAAATGGTTTGACAAAAAGCTAAAAAACCTGATTAAAAACCTCAAGGACACAATGATCGCTCAAGAAAGCCCTAAAGGAGTCGGTCTATCCGCCCCCCAGATTGAAAAATCTTCTCGGGTTTTTATTGCCAGGATTGGAGGAAAGATTATTCCTTTTATCAATCCCCAAATTACCTATCGCTCAAAAGAAACCATCAAGGATAAAATGTCTCAAGACCAGCGTTTGTTTGAAGGCTGTCTCTCGGTGCCAGGCTATTGGGGTTTTGTCAATCGGCCATATCGAGTCAAAATCGAATTTCAGGACGAAAAAGGCAAAAAACAATCACTTCAATTAGAAGGTAAAGAAGCGGTTTATGTCCAGCACGAATTTGACCATCTTGAAGGCATTCTCTTCGTCGACCGAATTTTAGAGCAAGGAGAAAAAATCTATAAACAAGAAAAAGACGAAAAAGGCGAAACCATTCTGGTTGAATCCGAACTAGGATAAACGAGGATTGAATTTAAGCCTCATCCGTATTACAATAACTTCATGATAAAAGCTGTCTTCTTCGGCACTCCGGATTACGTTATTCCCATTGCTGAAGCCCTAAATAAGGCTAAAAACATCAAACTTCTTGCCTGCGTGACTCAGCCGGAAAGACCGGTCGGCAGGAAGAAAATAGTCACTTCGTCCCCGATCAAAGCCTGGGCGGAGAAGAAAAAAATTCCGGTTTTTACCCCAATTGAATTTGATAAAGAATTTACCGAACAACTGGCCAAACTTTCCAAAAAAATTGATGTTTTCATTGTCGCTGCTTACGGCTTAATCTTGCCCAAAAAGGTCCTCAGAATTCCTAAAAAAGGCTCTTTGTGTCTTCACCCCTCCTTACTACCCAAGTATAGGGGCGCTTCACCAGTCCAAGCGGCAATAATTAACGCCGACAAACAAACCGGAATGACGATTTTTAAAATGGACGAGAAGATGGACCGCGGCCCGATTGTTTCCCAGTTTGAAGAAGAAATTAAACCTGAAGACACGGCCGCGACCCTTTATCAACGGCTTTTTGAGGCAGGTGCAGAGGTTTTGGTGACCATTCTCCTTGAATTTTTGAAAGGAAAAATTAAGACCAAAAGGCAAGATGATGAAGAAGCGACCTACACTCAAATTCTCACCAAAAATGACGGCCGGATTAATTGGAGTAAAACACCTGAAGAAATTGAACACTTTATCCGGGCAATGACGCCCTGGCCAGGTGCCTGGACTGAAGTCGAACTCGAACAAGCCGGCAGGACGCCCTTGAAGAAAAGAATGAAAGTTCTCAGCACTCAAGTTCAGCAAGAGAAACTGATTCTCGACCAAGTCCAGCTCGAAGGCAAAACTCCAACCTCCTGGAAACAACTGCAAAAAGGATATTTAGGGGTAAAGATTGTAGTGTAAATCTAAAGTTTTGCTTACTGAAAACTTTTATTGTCAACTACTGCGACTACTTCGGGGATCTTAATTTTTCCACAGTTATTAGTCAACCTCATGCACATTTCATCTCCACTATCGCTGTGAATGAACCACCAGCTATGGATAATTTCGTCATTATCCCGATCTTCATCAAAGTCTAAAATAGAATGACATTTTTCAGCAAACAAAGGGATGGTTTTAGAGTCAGTGTCCGTCGTCAATAACAAGAAGTTTAAACAATAAGCCTGGTACGAATTACCTGAATCAAGAATTACCCACTTCAAACTCTCTCCGTCAAAAGACAGGCGCGCCAATCGCTCTTGGATTTTGGCCAGGTTTTTCGGATAAATTGGACAATCAAAGTCAATCATGGGGATATGCCCGATTCCCTCGGTTAAATCTAATCTAGAGGAAATCCCAATATCATAATTTTGCCTAAGATTGCTTTCAATTTTTTCTTCAAGCCTATTTATCTCTTCTGGAATAATATCTATATGGGGAGCACATCGAAATTTACCTGGAATATAATGATAGTTGATCAAACTACCCCCAACAATCCTCCCCTTGTTTAATTCAAAAATCAATTTAACTACTTCAGTTGCGGGCTTACCGATTAACAACTCTGGAGAGGGTAAAGTTTCTAAGGACATTATTTAGGTAGATTTAGGGGCAGGAGGTTTTTTGGGAGCAGACTTTTTTCCGCCAGAGGCGGATCGTCCTTTGGACGACTTCTTAACTTCTTTTCTCTCCTCATTCTCAACAAGAGGTTTTTCGATGACCATTATTGGCTTTTCTTCAACTTTCTCAATCGCGACTGAAAGGGCTTTCCAGCCGTGAATGGTTTCACCTTTCTTCTTGATCCTTCTCAAACACTTAGTACAAACCTTAGCCTTGATTTTTTGATTATTCTTCTCTAGTCTGGTGACATGAAGATTAGGCTTAAAGATTTTGAGCGTTTTCTGGGCTCTTTTCAGCCATTGTTTTCCGGCCACACCCCGCTTATGCCGACTGGTGCGACCGATTTGTCTGGTTTTCCCGCATAAAAAACATCTGGCCATATAGTTTGTTATAATAGCAAATTAAGGCTCAAGTTTCAATGCTCGATCAACTTTTTACTAACCCAATCGGCTTTTTAATCTGGATTATTGCCCTTTTAGTGGCCATTACCGTTCACGAATTCGCTCATGCCTGGAGCGCGGACAGGCTTGGTGACCCCACCGCCCGCCTGGCTGGCCGAATCAGTCTCAACCCTATTAACCATCTTGATCCTCTAGGTACTTTGATGTTGGTCATTGCCCGCATCGGCTGGGGTAAACCCGTGCCGGTTGACCCCTTTAATTTTCGCTCTCCAAGAAGAGACATGGCCATCACCTCTTTTGCCGGCCCAGCGGCAGACTTACTCTTAGCCGCTGTTCTTTCAATCATCATCAAGGTTGCCTACCTTTCTTTAGGTCCTGCCGCCGCCCTGCTCGAAATCATCCTTCAGCCAATCATTGTCTTGGCGGTTATCTTGGCCATCTTTAATCTCCTTCCGGTTCATCCCCTGGACGGCAGTGCCGTCGTTGTCGGTCTTTTACCTCAGGATTTGGCTGAAGACTATGATCGTTTTAGCCATCAATACGGCATTTTTATTTTAATCTTCCTCATTTTCCCCTTCTTCGGCGCGCCCCTAATCTCGAGAATCGTTTTCCCGATTGTGAACTTTATTCTCTCCCTTCTTCTTCCGGGTTCAGTTCTGATTTAGTCCTGTGAAAAGAAATTGATCTATTACGATATAGTTTAGCCTCTTGACTATGAAAATAATCTATGCTAATCTGAAATTGTCCTGCCAATGAGGGCTTGGACTTCGAGGAGGTTTTTCCTCACCAAACACTCATAAGGGATGGCGACTTCCTCCCGAGTCTAACTCGGGGAGAGAGCCGACCCACTTGATATCGTCGGGGAAAAATCCTTGAAGTAACCCCTGAGGCGGGACATTTTCTAATTCTTTTCTTCAAATAATCATTTCTGAATGGCACAGCCACGTTTGACGTGGTATAATTTCAATTGAAGCGCCGTCTTAGCTCAGCGGTAGAGCAGCTGTTTTGTCCCGTACAATTCGTTCAAGTAAACTTGCAGAATTTACGAGGATCCCGTAAAATCGGCTTGCCGAGATAGCTCAATGGTAGAGCAACTGTTTTGTAAACAGTAGGTTCCGGGTTCGAGCCCCGGTCTCGGCTCCCAGAGAGGCAAGCACGATTTGTACTGGGATAAACAGCAGGTCTAGGGTTTCTGGCGGAGCCAGATCCCGCTCCGCGAAACGAATCCCTAAGACGGCTCAAAAAAACTTGTCCCACTGATCCTTACTTCTCGCCTTTCCAGTATTATCCATACACGGCTCGAAGAGCGGTCTTTGCGGGACTGCGCCCTGAACCTTAAGTGGTCCATGGGCTTGCTTTTTTCCTTCTTATAGGATATAATTCTTCATTAAGAATCCCGCCAATGGCGCGGATTCTTTTTTTATAATCGCTGGCAAATAAATTTGCCATCTCTTGAAAACTTGCGATTTCAAAAGCCTTGCTGAAAGCAAGGAAGTTTATAAGCAAAGCTTGAAAACTTGTTTAAAAGCTGATGCTTTCAAAATCCTTGCTGAAAGCAAGGAAGTTTATATGTTAAAAAACAAAAGGCTTTTGCTGGCTTTATTAATTCCATTCTTTTCTTTCTCAATTCCTAAACCAGACCTCTCGATGGTCTGGCCGATTCCTCGTGAAGAAATCCTGGCGGAACATACCTTAAATCTAGAGGAACGACTCCCCGATTCTGAGTTTGGTAATGAGGTCTTTAAATACAATATTCTCTTAGCTCTTAAATATATTGAGGGCGATCCTGATTTAGGTGAACCTTTCATCACTGAGGTTGAATTACAGCCAGGTGAGGTTTTTGCCTTTCAGGAAAATCTTTTGCCTGAATTCGAAAATAAAACCGTTAAAACCGGCTGGACTAAGTATATTGCTCAAGAAGGCTATAAACCTTTGTCTGGTCTGTATGGAAATGGTGTCTGTCATTTAGCCTCCTTAATTAACTGGACGGCCTCTGATGCAGGTCTTAAAGTGACTGCCTTAGCCAATCATAATTTCTGGCCGGTTCCTGGCGTACCCAAGGAATACGGTACCTCAATCAGGTATCTGGCGGATAATGGCTGGAAAACTAAGAATCAAAACTTATACCTTGAAAACCCTTTTGACTATTCAGTCAAGTTAATCTTCGAAGCTTCTGATGAAGAAGTTGACTTAAGAGTGGTCAAATAGCCTTTAAAAGTGATAAACTGGGAGGGTGATAGAAAAAGTTAAGGTCATTAATGCTCTTCTAAAGGTTATTTATTCCTACGTCTTTGCCGGTGTCTTTAATTTCTGGCTGAGTGCGGGCTATCTTTACCTTCGAGATAATTTTTTAGATTTTAACTTAATTAACCGTAATAGTTTTATCTCTAATGTTTTTCTTTGGCCAATTTCTTCCTTTCAAACAGGCTATCAGCTTTTTGGCAATGAAGGCGGTAATATTTGGCTTCTTTTCTCGGCCAGCAGTCTATTTTTGTTTTTAGGGAGTATTGTCTATCTCTTCAAGAAAAACTTCCCGGACACGAAAATAAGCGAGAGCGAGTAGAAAATTCGAAGATTTTTTAGTAAAATAGAGGTTAAGCTGGGATACCGAAGTGGTCAAACGGGGCAGTCTGTAAAACTGTTGGCGTAAGCCTACGCAGGTTCGAATCCTGCTCCCAGCACTGATATTCGTTTCCTTTGGCTCGAGAAAAACTTCTTCGCCAAAGAGCACTTCATCAGTGCAAGCACATGGAAAAAGAAAAGAATATCAGCCATATCGAAGCGCTCTTTGTTGAAGCGGGCAAAACGAAGAAAACGGATGATATGGCTAAATAAATAATGTACTACGTCTATATTCTATCCAGCAAAAAAGACTTAAAATTTTACATCGGATTTACTACTAACCTTGAAAGAAGAATCGAAGAGCACAGAACTGGACAAGTTCAATCAACTCGTGTCAGAAGGCCGTTAAGGTTGGTTATGTACGAGGCATACCTAAAAGAGGCAGACGCAAGAGCAAGGGAAAAATTCTTCAAAACAACTAAGGGAAAAGTCCAGTTAAGAAAACAGCTTAAGAACTTCCTCTTCTAACCACAAAAAACCAGAAGCAAGAAGAGCTTCTGGCTTTTTATTGTTATTTTATTAGATAACCGGTGGCACTGGTGGTGTTTCTCCACCCATCGGTGTTTCTCCACCTTCCTTTGCTGGCTCTTCTCCTTCCGGAGCGGGAGTAGGCACTTCTGGAGTCGGCGTCTCGACGACTGGCTCTGGAGGAGTTGGTTCTTCACCAGTTGGCTGTCCGACTGGTGCTCCTGGAGGAGTACCTGGCATGGTTGGTTTTGGTTGCTGCGAATCGTTTGGTTGATCCATTATTGTTTTATTTGCCGCTGGGTCATTGCCAGAATTATTGGCAGCGACATGATTAAGTTTTTGGATAAAACACTTTGGACAGAGATTTTTGCTGTCACTACCTTGCTTTGGCGTAAATTCTTGACCACAGTTTTGGCAAATCAGTTTTCTCACCCCCTTTCTTGATAAGAATCATTATGACAAATTTTTCTGAATCAATCAAGAACTAGTTTTCTCCAGCTTTATTTTCAGAAAGATTACTGGTAAAATATCACTGGTGCCCTCGTAGCTCAGATGGTTAGAGCGCGAACTTGGTAAGTTCGAGGTCTCCGGTTCGATCCCGGACGAGGGCTCAAAATTAACTAAAAACTTAAAACCTAAAACATAAAACTTTACTTCCTCATATGAGTTTTAGATTTAGAAAATTTCCTGTTTATGAAGAACTTCGAAAATTTACGAAGGAAACATATCGATTGGCCAATAAGTTGCCCAAGCAAGAACAATTCGGATTAGCTTCGCAATTAAGGAGGGCAGGCACTTCTACTTTATTAAATTTAGCTGAAGGCTCAATGAAGAAATCCGATGCAGAACTTAATAGATTTTTGCTAATCTCAATTGGATCGATTAGCGAAATCGTTGCCATCTTAGACATTTGTCTGGATCAAAAATACATTAACTCTTTTACCCATCAGAAATATGTGGTAAAATGCGAAAATATCGTCAAACAACTTTACGGTTTCAGTAGATCTCTTAAAAAATAGTATTAAGTATTAAGTATTAAGTCTTAAGTTAAAACGAAGTTTTATTATGGCAAAAGGACAAAGAGAATTATTAGTTTTAGTTTGTTCGGTTTGTAAAAACCAGAATTATATTACTGAAAAGAATAAAACCAATACCACTGGGAAATTGGTTTTGAAAAAGTATTGTCGAAGATGTAAGCGAAAAACCGAGCATAAAGAAAGGTCCAAACTAAAATAAAGTTATTCAAATTAAAGGAAAGTTAAAATGAGTAGAATCGAAAATCCTATTTTCCTCTTAGATGATGGCGGCCTTTATGTAAAAAGACTTATTCCTTGTATCGGGAAAGACGGTGGGCAAACTAATAGAGAAGATACGGAAAAAGCTGACCCATATGATTGGAGAAGGCTCTTGGACCGATTAGATAGAAGACCTCCATCTCCCGAACCTCCTCAAGAACTCGCTCAAAACGAATAAACTAGCTTCGGCTTTTTTTCGGTGAGTTTTTTCTGAATTTAAGGTGGGTAAAAGCTTTGTTCAAATCAGCTTTCTTGAGCCATTGCCATCTCCTCATCAAACTTCAGTCTTAAGGAGTTCTTTGTCGTCACGCTCTATTGATCTCTCTGTGATTTCAGAAACATTAACATCAAGATTCTTTTGGATTTGTTTTTCGATTTGATAAGTGGCCTTTACTAATTTATCAAGATGGTCACTTTCCCGATACATTTTTAGTCTCGGTATTACTTCACCCAGTCTTTCTTTTAGGCTGATAATACCAAAAGGCCCCACTCTTAAGTCGGAATAGAAGAGAATTTTCAAAGGCCAATTATCAAAATTATCTATTTCTACGGCATTATGAAAGCTTTTAGCCATAATTATTGCCAAAATATTAGAACCAATTCTTGCGTCTTCAAGCATTTTCCTAGTCGCCTGGTGATCATCCTCACCATATTTTCGTATCATTTCTTTTTGGACTCTAAGCCAGTAGTCAAGTCTTTTTTTCTCCTCACCCAAGAAATCCGGATATTCTTTCATTTTAAATTTGACAATATTGCCTAAATCATGAAGTAGGGCTGCTTTCTTAATCAGTTCCCAATCAATCTCCCCTCCTTGCCAGTGGTCACCAATAAACAGGGCTACCTTAGTCACCCTAAGCATGTGTTCTTGAAGATTGAGAATAATTTTGTATTTTTTGTAGATCCCCCTGACTTTCATTCTTTCTAATTATAACAAAACATTAATTCTCTTATTGGATCTTTGAAATTTTCCCGGAGTGTCAAGCTAAGTCCACTCCCGGAGTGTTTTAAACTGGTTGGAATTTGAGACCGTATGAGATAACCGCTTCTTCATCGGCCACGGAGATGCGGCGAAAAACAGAGACGAGTTTTTGACCAATCTTCAGTTTTTTCAAATCAACATTAATTACTTGGGCGGCGACTCTTATTTTTGGGGCTAACTCGACAATCCCCACCACATAAGGTGCTTGACCCTCAAAACCAGCGGGCGCGTTCCTGACCACGGAAAAACTAATCAGTTTGCCCGGGTTATGAATTTTAATTTTCTCCAAACCATTTTCTCCGCACTGCAAACAATATTCTCTTTTAGGAAAATAGGTTTTTTGGCACTTCGAACAATAACTACCAAAAAAATGATAACCATTTTCCCGCCAAATTCTGACTGGTGATTGTCTAGACATGATTTTCTCTTTTAAGAATGTGGATGACCGCGGTCGAGCCGCTACCTCCAATGTTCTGGGCTAAGCCAATCCGAGCCTTCTTAACCTGTCTTTTACCAGCTTCGCCCCTTAGCTGGAGAACTAACTCAACAATTTGCTTCACTCCAGTAGCACCGACGGGATGACCACAAGCCTTTAAACCGCCAGAAGGATTGACCGGCAACTTACCGTCAAGGCTTGTTTCTCCCCTAGTGGTAGCTTTACCGGCAGTTCCTTTTTTAAAGAATCCCAAACTTTCCAAACTAATAATTTCAGCAATGGTAAAGCAATCATGAACTTCCGCCAAATCAATCTCCTCAAGCTTAATCCCCGCCATTTTTAGCGCCTCTTGGACCGCCTTTTGGGTTGCCTCCTGCTCGATAATCTCTTTTCTCGCTGACAGACTTAAAGTATCCGAAACAAGGCTACTACCAATGATAGAAATCGGGATTTGCCCATTGTTCATTGTCCACTGTCCATTGCTCATTACGACTGCCGCCGCACCATCAGTAATCGGTGAACAATCCAAGACTTTCAAAGGGTCAGCCACCAGCGGACTTTCCAACACTTGTTTCAAACTCACCTTGAAAGGAAACTGAGCTAAAGGATTCAAACTAGCGTGCTCATGATTTTTAACCGCCACCTGAGCCAAATCTTTTTCCTTTAAACCGTATTTTTCCATATAAGCCCTCGCCATCAGGGCATAAAGTGAAGCAAAAGTGAAACCATTGACTCCCTCCTCGGCTTCAGCGCTGGCTCCCATCAGGGCTCGATTGATTTCAGCTGTCGATAAGTCAGTCATCTTCTCGACGCCAATCACTAAAACATTTTGATAATGACCTGAAGCAATCGCCAAACACGCCTGATGAATAGCCATGGCGCCTGAAGCGCAGGCACCCTCAATCCTGATGGCAGGAATTTTTAAACCTAATCTTTCGGCCACTAAGGCGCCTAAGTGTTCCTGGCCGGTAACTGAAGCGGAAAGCATGTTGCCAATAAAGAGGGCGCTCAAATCCCTTAACTCAAGATGAGCATCCTTGACCGCCTTCATCCCTGCTTCTTCAGCCAAATCAACCAAGGACTTATCCCAATGCTCACCAAACTTGGTCATCCCCGCGCCAAGAACACTAATCGGTTTCATAAATGGCCTACTTTTCTTAAGTATTGACTATAATCAATTTCCTCTCTTTGCTCGAGAAAATGGGCTAGTTTTATCCCGCTTTTCCTTCTCTTTAAAAGCTGGCTTCTCGTCCGCATGGAAAAAATATCTGCCCCTGCTCCCGAACCATAGGCCGCCAAAAGAATTTTCTTACCCTTCTTCACTTTATCTAAAACCTGACAAAGACCTAATAAAGAAGAAGCAGAATAGGGATTGCCGATTTGTTTGACGATTAATCCTTTCTCTATTTGTCTTTCCTTTATCCCTAATCTTTGGGCTAACCTGAGCGGAAACTTCAAGTTGGGCATATGAAAGATTATTTCATCGAAGTCACTTATTTCTTGGCCCGAGCCCTCAAGGAAACGAGAAATCCCCTCTTGGAGGTGACGAAAATAAGCCATCTCGCCCGTAAAACGACCGGCGTGAGACGGAAAATCAGCCCCATCTCTCCGCCAAAAATCAGGGGTATTGGAAGAAAAGGAAGAAAAATAGTCAACCTGGGCTAAGAATTCCTTAGCTTTTCTGCCAAGAATAAAGGCCCCCGCGCCAGCACCGGCGGTATATTCCAGCTCGTCTCCCCTTTTACCCTGGGCAACATCGGTTCCAATGGCTAAACCATAATCAATCTGGCCAGCTTCTAATAAGGCAGCCACTAGTTGAATTGCGGCGGAACCGGCTTTACAGGCAAACTCCAAATCCGCGGCCAGATAATCAGGACCGATTTCTAAAGCCTCAGCGACAATTGTTGAAGAAGGCTTAACCGCGTAAGGATGACTTTCCGAACCAATAAAAACCGCTCCAATTTTCTTTGGTTCGATTCCTGCCCGCTCAAGGGCAATTTTTGCGGCTTCAACCGCCATCGTCACCGCATCTTCATCTGAATCAGGGACTGATTTCTCCTTAATTCCCAAGCCTCGCGAAATCTCACCATCTTCTTTTCCCCAAACCCGGGCAATCTCGTCGATTTTAATCCTGAACCGCGGCACATAGCCGCCGTAAGCAACTATCCCCACCTGTTCTAATTTCTTAAGCTTTCTCATGTTTCTTTTTCAAGCGCCAGCAAATAAAAACCCAGTAAGCAATATAGGCTTCTATCGCCGCTAAAAACAAGGTAATTATAATAAAAATAGCCAAAATCCAACGATGATAAGGCCAAGAAATTTTTAAAAAGAAAAAGTTAAATAACTCAAAAACAGAAAAACAGAAAAACAGAAAAATAAAGAGATAAAAAGGAAAGCCGAGAATTAAAAAAGTTTGAGAATAGTCTTGCTCGCCTCGGATGGCTCTAAGAGTGAGATAGGGATGAGAGATCAATCCCAAAAGATTGCGCAAGGAGAGATAACTCTCTCTGATCGAGAGTAGCCCAAGCTTTTTGGTTAACTTTTTGAGACTGCCAATTTTCGAGGAATGCATGTCGAGCTCGCCGCAAACGGGATTCCACCGCCTTAACTGATTTGCCGGTTAAAAAGGCAATCTTTTTAACGGTGTACCCTTCTATATACTTAAGTCGTAAAACCTGACGGTAACCCTCGCTTAAGGAAAGGAAACAGCTTATCATTTTTTCCTTAATCTCTTTTTCCTCCATCGCCATTTCCGGACTTAAAGCTTGGTCAGCGATGGTCTCTAAAATGGGCAGTCGGGAAAACAAAATTCTTTTAATTTTTTGCTTGCGGTAAAAATCAGCAATTTCGTGGCGGGCAATCGAAGTTAACCAGGATTTGAGTGAGGACTTCCCTGAAAACGAAGGTAAGGAATAAATAGCGGCGACAAAGACATCCTGGAGAATTTCTTCCACGTCTTCGGGTCGTCCAACCTTTTGGGAGATATAATTATAAAGATAATCTTCAAAATACTGATGAAATCTCTTGAGCCAAAGCTTATCCTGCCTAATTACCCCCTTAATCAGCTTTTCGTCTTTCAACACCGTAAAAAAGATTGTAACAAGAAAACAAAAAGAAGGCAAAGGTTGTATAATATAAATATGCTGGACAGGTTTAGGGAAGCACTTCAAAGAAAACCTGACCATTTAGGAGGCCTTTGGGCAACTCGGTGCCGTGACCAAAGAAGAATCGACGCCCAAAGAACTCCCACCTCCAGAGGCTGGCAAAATGAGAGATTTAACGAACTTTGCCAAAATGGAATTCAATGCATTAAGGAAATTCTTAAAGCTCATGGAGAAGAAATCACTACTAGCCTCATAGAAAACGAAGCCCTAGAAGACCTAAATATAGTTACCCAATTAGAGGTATTATCTTTAGCTCAATCTGAAAGCCCTTTATTAATCATCAACGCCTTAAATTCAATCCCCGAGGAAGAAAGAAAAGACTGGAGAGATGCCCTGTATCGCCAAAATAAATTCTATGAAGATTTTCTCGCTGAAGTTCTTAGTCAAAGAGATAAAGAGGACTTTGAGCGAGTAGTGAAAAAAGTAAAAGAGGGTGATCCACTTATAGGCCACAGATGGAAATGGATCCTTGATCTCTGTCGCCAAAGGGGGTCAAAATTCATGACCGAAGCCCTTAATATCATCCCTCCTTACCAAATCTCCTCTAAAAAAATTGACCAGAGACTAAAACTTGAAAAAAGACTTCTTGAAAATGAAGAAACACCAGTAGAAAGAAGAGTGACTTTCAGAGGATATGTCCAAGATACTGGCTTCAGGGGTCGTTGTCAAGATAGTGCTGAAGAATGGGGTATCACCACCGGCTGGGTGAGAAATGAACAAGATGGAACAGTAACGCTTGTTGTACAAGGAGAACCAAGCCGTTTAGACCTAATTATAGAAGAGTTAGAAAAACCTAAAAGCCGACAGGCTCAGCTTGTGAGCGAAAAACCTCTTGAAGAGGTTAAGGAAATCCTGGAAGAATTTGAGATAAGATTCGCCGAAGGCGCAGTAGACATAGCTGGCCTATAACTTCTCACTTGCCAGGAAACCCAAAAGAAGGCAAAGTTTTCTTAACTTTACTCGCCTACCGACATTTTAACCCAATCATAATATCATAATATGAATTCTCGCTCTTAATTTCCTTAATCTCTATTTAATTCCATCACAAAATCCTGCTATAGCCAAATTTTGTGATATTCTTAGGTTCATATTTTTAAATGCGTACTGAAATGTGGTAAATAATGTGGTGGATGTGGCGTCAGACTAAAAAACTTCCAGAAGAAAAATCACAAACCGAAATACTTCTTATAAGCGCTTTCATTTTCTATTCCTTCAACTATTAAAATTATAACATCATCCCCTATTTCGTAGTACTGACGCAAAAACTCTATTTCTTCGTAACAAGGATAGGGGTAAAGATAAACACTTTTCTGCAAGCGGAAAAACCTAAGTTTCTTTAAAATTTCCCGAAAAGCCTGTTGAGTATTTTTTTTGTATTTGGCGATATCATAAATTACCAATCGCCAACGGCCATCCCATTTCGGTGGTTTTTTGATAATCATTTCTTCAAGTTTATATCCTAGATACCTTGTTTTCCCTTTTTTAGTCAAAACTACCATCGGCTCTCCATCTCTTTCGACTATCTTAACTACTTTTTGATTTCGTAACCTTTTTAATGATGCCCGGAGACGCCACAAATTAAATCTTTCCCATTCTCTAAATCTTTTCTTCTGTTCAGCCCTCTGATAGCTATCCATCCCCACCTTGACTACAATCGGTAAACCCGGAAAAACAATGCAAGCCGCCAGGAGAGTTCCCCCTCCCAGAAGTTTTAAAATGTCTTTTACCCTTGGGTCAATTTTATCGGTATTTGATCTACTCATCCCAATCCCAACTTTACCACTAATAAAACAATACTAGCTAATATCACAATTTTTGGCAATAGCCAAATTTTGTGATGTTTTCGGGCACGAATTTTATTAAGTGGATAATAATAAACATCGTGAACAATTAATCTTAGAGAGTAATAAATCTTGTCGATTAATAAATTAATGATTATTAAATTATGATCATCGAATTAACCATTAGCGGGCTGAAGAATGTCAAAAGAAGGCAAAGGTTCTAAATAAACAACAGGAGGGAAAGGGCAAGAAAGATTAATAAACCGCCAAAGCCTAGGCCAATCACGGTTGGAGCAAAGAAACCTGTTTCCGGTACCGTCGGTGTCGGCGTTAGGGTTCCGGTTGAAATTGGCGTTGGCGTCCCGCTGGCCGTAGCCACACCCGCCCCAATTCCCTCAGGAAGAATGGTGTAGGTACCATTGCTAACACTGGCAAGAATATCTTGTCCATCCGCACTGACATTACAGTCAGTCGTCGATTCACCAATCATGTCAAAAGAAACTTGGGCCGGTCCGCCGGCAATCGTTTTGAAAGAGATTCTCGCCAAGTTGCCCTTACCGACAAACCCCGAACCAACATCGCTGACCGCCTGGAGAACAATTTTCCCTGGCTGGGAAACATCCTCGTTAATTTTATTGTCGTAAAGACTACCAAGAACAGCGTTCTTCGCCTCAAGCTTCATTTCATCATAAGAGATAAGAATATCAACCCCATCAGTTTCGACACCACCCGTATCTAAAACCACGTCAACCTCAAAGCTGTCACTAACCATGACCGACTGAGTTGCTGGCGAAAAAGAAAGTGAAGCTCCCGCGAAGGCTAAACCTGGCTGAATCAAGAAAGCCAAGATAAGTAAGAAAAAAATTGAAAAGGCTGGCAGAAACTTCTTCATAAGATCAAAGTATCAATCTAATTCATTTTCAATCAAATCGAACTTCTTGTCAAGTCCTAAATAGATTTTGACAATTTTTGACTCTATATAGTATAATCCTCTTATCAATGAAGCGGGTCAAATATTTACTATTCCTCCTGCCCGCATTAATCCTTCTGACATACCCCAATAAGGTCATGGCTGACTCTAAAACCTTTGGCGTGGTTAAAGACACCTTTGCTAATTCAGTTTATAACCCACCCCTTGACTATAGGGACAATAATTATGGTGGAACCGGTTCAGTCGTCGTCAGTAATGAGCCTATTGATCGTTTCGGCTATCTTTGGTTTGAGAACATCGAAATCCCCGAAGGGGCAATTCTCAACCAAGGAACTTTGAAATTTTATGTTCATGAACAAAATTACTCTGGCTCTGCCAAGCTTAATATTGGTCCGGTATCAGGTGATTGGGAAGAGAACATATTGACCTGGAATAATAAACCCACCATTAACCAAACTCAAGCAGTCGAGGTAGCTATTTCCATTACTGAAGACGGCTGGAAAGAGGTAAACATTACTTCCATAGTCCAATCGTGGCTAGAAGGAGCGGAAAATAGAGGCATTTTTATCTATCCTTACGGATATTTATATGGATCTCCTGAAAGCGATTTTGCTTTTTCCTTTAAATCAAAAGAGTCAGGTGATTTAAGGGCCAAATTAGATGTAGAATACAACTTGGCGCCCACTCCTACCCCCTCACCGACCGCCACCCCAACACCAAAAGCAACGCCTACGCCTAAGCCAACCGCCACAGTCACGGCAGAGGAAGAACCCACCCCCAGTCCTGAGCTTGTCGAAGAGACACCCACACCCACACCTGAACCTGAAGGCAGAATTCTCGGCCTTCTCTCACCTGGACAAATAGTCGGTGGTGGTTTGGTTCTTTTAGGACTAATAGGTTTAGGGGTTGGCTTAGGACTTTATCTGCGCGATAAGAGAAAGAAGAAGCCTGTAAAGGAAAAGAAAAATGAAGAAGAAAAATCTTCTTAAAAAATCCCGCGTAATCTCCTACTTTCTTTTTTCCCAACTCTCCATAAACTTCTTTCGGTGATAACAGGTCAAAACACATCTTAATACATTATTAAGATGAACCTTTGTACCATAACCTTTATTTTTTCCCCATAAGCATTTCTTATATCTTGGCTTTCTCGCCAGCGAACGCATAATTTTATCCCGATGAACTTTGGCTAAAATCGAGGCGGCCGCAATTGAAAAAGATTTTTGATCACCTTACTTAATCCCTTTTTGCCTCTTCTTCCCCACTCCATGAAGATAAGGGACACAATAATAGTCAATAAAAACAAAGTCCGGAGAAAAACCTTTCTTCTTTAAATCCTTAATCGTCTTCCTGATTGCCTTTTCAGTCGCCTTGGCAATACCGATTCGGTTAATAACACTCACCCCCTACTTCTGTTACAACCCACGCTAAGGCTTTTTCTTTAATTTCTCGAGCTAATCACTCACGGAAACGGGGCTTGAGAAGCTTGGAGTCATTGACGCCTTTGATTTCAATAATCTGCTTCGGGAAAATAACCGCACCCACAACGATGGGCCCGGCAAAAGCGCCTCTCCCTACTTCATCGACACCCGCCACATATTTACAGCCTTTCTCCCAAACTCTTTTTTCGTAGGAAAAGTTAGGCTGAAGCATCTAAATCAAATCGATAACTCAAACTGAGTTTGAGCAGGAAGGACTGGCTCAGCTCTCCTCTTCGCTCCTAACCTTCCGGCTGAATAACAAAAACCTCCCCTTGAATTAACTGACTTAGAGGAAGCAAGCTTCAGCACAGAACTAAGATAATTTTTCCTTTTTCTTCTTTCCTCTCGAGGAATTTTTTTTGCTTCAGCCTCAGGAAACCAAAGCAAGGTTTTAGGGGCAAGTTGATTGATCACGGTTTTAAGATTCTCTCCCATACTCTCCAAAGTCACCTCAAGCGACATAAAAACAACCACTCCTTTTATGCTTTCTGGATCATAATTAGATCTTGCACATAAATTTTCAAAGAGGTCACTAATTGATTCACCGCTTCCTGTTAATTTTTGGGAGGTATGTTTATTCAAAAGACAGCCTTTTGCCGACCCATCCTTACTTACCCTCATCACTATTAAAATTGGACATCGACGAGGTAAAGGGTTTAATCTTTCCATTCGATTAATAATGAGGGGATTTTCAAAAAATAGTTCTTGACCGATTAAAGGAAGAGGTAATCGGCCAATCGGTTGCATAACCCCTTGTGGCGAACAAAATTCTCTTGCCATGTTTTTAAAAAACTCAGGCAGGCTACTCCATTGCAATTCGAGCTTAATATATGATATCATATTTCCATGCCTGCTGGAAAGGTAAAGCCATTAAAGTTCTTAAATGAGGTCCGTTCGGAGTTGAAGCGGGTCGTTTGGCCTACCCGCCAAGAAGCCATCCGACTGACATCGGTGGTGGTCATTGTTTCCGCTCTAATCGGTGTCTATATTGGCACTCTGGACTATTTGTTCACTAAAATCATGGGGGGGGTATTAGGAAGGTAATCATGGCAAAAAAGAAGATAAAAACAAAAAAAATAGAAGAGACAAGGGAAACAGAAGAGACAATAGTTTCGCCCAGAAAGAAATTTCAGGGTCATCTTGTTCTCACTAAGACTGATGACCCCAAAGCTCAATGGTACGTCATCCACACTTATTCAGGTCATGAACTTAAGGTCGCCAGCGGTCTCAAACAACGAGTCGAGACCATGAACCTGAGCGATAGAATCTTTGAGATTCTTATTCCCACTCAGGATACCTTCCAAATTCGAGCCGGTAAAAAATTACCCGTCACCGAGAAAATCTTTCCCGGATACATGTTAGTCAAAATGGATTTAGACGATCAGTCATGGCTGACGGTAAGAACTACTCAGGGAGTGACCGGGTTTGTTGGCTCAGGCAATAAACCAACCCCTATTTCTGAAGCAGAAGTCAAAACCATCCAGCAATTCATGTCTTTAGAGGCGCCCAAATTTAGAGCTAAATTCAGTCTGGGTGAGGCGGTTAAAATTATTGACGGACCGTTCGCTGATTTTTTAGGGTCAATTGATAATATTGACGAAGATAAGGGAAAATTAAGAGTTTTAGTTTCTATTTTCGGACGAGAAACACCAGTTGAACTAGATTTTCTTCAGGTGAAGAAGATATAACTCCTTACTATGGCTAAAAAAGTAAAAACAATTATCAAAATAAATTTACCTGCGGGCGAAGCGACCGCCGGACCGCCAGTCGGACCAGCTCTCGGTCAGCATGGCTTACCGATTATGGACTTCATTAAAGCTTACAATGAAAAAACCGCCCCGCTCAAAGGAAAAATCATTCCCGCGGTGATTACCGTCTACGAGGACCGAACCTTCTCCTTTATCACCAAGCTGCCACCAGTGGCCGACTTAATCAAAAAAGCTCTTAATTTAGAAAAAGCCTCAGAGACACCGGGCAGAGACGAAGCCGGTACTTTAACTAAGGAACAGGTCAAACAAATTGCTGAAGAAAAAATAAAAGACTTAAATACGGATAATCTCGAAGCGGCGATCCGGATTGTTGAAGGCACCGCCAGAAGTATGGGGGTCAAGGTCAAAAATGGGTAAAAAAAGAATTATCACCGTTGGTGAAGGTGACGCCAAAAAAAGGGTGGCCAAAAAATCTCTTAAAGAAGAGAAGGGTGTTCGCGTTCCTGGATTGAAGGGCGGCGAGAGAGTGGTCGCGGTCACGGCTGAGCCAGTCAAGGAGGAAGCCCCCTACGCCGAGGCTACGGAGGGCCAGGGGGAAGAAAAGAAAAAGGCAGAAGAACTAAAAAAAATTAAACCCCCAAAAGTCAGGAGTAAAAAATATAAAGCCGCAAAAGTTAAAATTGATCAAGCTAAATCGTATCCCCTTTCTGAGGCAATCAAACTTCTTAAAGAAACCTCTTACTCAAAATTTGATGGTAAAGCTGAAGTTCATCTTAGAGTCACCAAGAAGGGTTTTCAGACCGAGGTTGAACTCCCCCATTTTCAGGCCAAACAGAAGAAAGTGGTCGTCGCCGATGAAGCCGTCATTAAACAAATCGAAGCCGGCAAGATTGATTTTGATGTTCTTCTTGCCAGCCCCAAAATAATGCCTCAATTGGTCAAGTTCGCCAAAATTCTCGGTCCTAAAGGTTTAATGCCCAATCCCAAGAAAGGAACAATCACTGATAAACCTGAAGAAGCCATCAAAAAGTTTCAAAAGGCATCAATGAGTATCAAAACAGAAAAAAACACACCTTTAATTCATTTGGTTTTCGGTTCCCTCAAACAGCCGGAAAAAGAACTCGTTGCCAATTTGGAAAAGTTAATTCAGGCAGTCAGCACGAAAAACATCCAAAAAGCAGTTGTCAAAGCCACAATGGGACCAGCCATTAAGCTCGCAGTTGACCACGTCGAACGTGGCTAACCAAGTTTGACTTGGTTGACAATTCTTAATAGATAGCTTAAAATAAGGTTAACCGAAGACAGTAGGTCCTCGAGTCTAACTCGGGATAATTTCCTACCGAGGATTGCTAACGTAGAAAAGTAGAATTCGCCTCGGTAGAGGCGATTTTTTATTCGGATTCATTCGGATTATTTTAATTTGGATACATTAGGATCAAGATGAAGAAGCAAGACAAAATTTTTACCGTTCAGAACCTGGCGGCTAAACTCAAAGAGGCGAAAACAATCGTTCTCACTGACTATCAGGGCTTAACTACTAATCAAATCACTCAGCTTAGAACGATGGTTAAAAATGTTGGTGGTGAATTAATGGTGGTTAAAAATACCCTCCTTCAACGAGCCTTAGAAGATGCTTCTCTACCTGTCCCTGAAAACGAAGGGCCAACGGCCATCGTTATTGGTATTGAGGACGAAATCGAGCCGATTAAAACCCTCAGTCAGCACCAAAGAAATCTCGGTCTGCCTAAATTTAAATCAGGCATCTGGGAAGATCGGCTGATCACCGCCGAAGAACTGGAAGAGTTAGGCCAATTACCCGGTCGAGAACAACTCCTCCTGAAACTCACTTCTCTTCTCCGTTTTCCAGGATTACGATTAATCGCCTCTCTCTCAGGTAATCAGAGAAAATTGATTTTAATTTTAAAAAATAAAACCGGAGGAGGTGACTAATTTTCATGACTGACGAACCAGAAGATAAAAAAGAAGAAAAACCAGAACCCTCCGATGCTAAAGCTATGGAGGGCAAGGAAAAAAAGGTTGAGGAAGAAAAAGAAGAAGTTGAAGCCAAACCAGAAGAAGAGAAAAAAGAAAAACCAGCCGATAAACCAAAAACAGTGAAGCTCAACAAAAAGCTTCAGGATTTAATGGACGAAATCGAAAAACTATCTCTCTTAGAACTAAATGATTTAGTCAAGGCTTTAGAAGAAAAGTTCGGGGCCGCTCCCATGGTAGCACCTTTTGCCGGAGCCGCTGCTCCAGCCGCAGGCGCAACCGGAGAAGCTGAGGGCGGTGTTAGCGAACAAACTACCTTTAACGTTATTCTCGCCTCAGCCGGAGCCAATAAAATCTCGGTTATTAAGGCTGTTCGAGAAGTTAATCAGAACCTAGGACTAAAAGACGCTAAGGATTTAGTGGAATCATGTCCTAAAGAGATTCTCAACGCGGTTAATAAAAGCACGGCTGAAGAAGCGAAGAAAAAATTAGAAGCTGCGGGCGCGACGGTGGAGTTAAAGTAAAGATTTCCCTCTTGACAACTTTCGTTATGGTGTGATACTTTAGTTCATAGAGAGAGGCTGAACGCCCTAGAGGATATCTTTATGATTGACGAAAAAAGAAAAAAGGAGACTCCCCGACTAGAAGATTTACCTGATCTTCTTACCGTTCGAGAGGTGGCAGAGATTCTTCGCGTTTCTCCCCTCACCATCAAGCGCTGGGGAAAAAGAGGTAAGCTGCCGGCAATTCGGATTAACTCTCGGGGCGACCGGAGATACCGGAAAGAGGCGGTTCTTTATCTTCTCGGCATCCAGCAAAAAGGGGTTAACGCTTAAATTTCTCTCTTAAAACTAGCCAAGGAAAAACTACACAAGAAAGATAGACTCTTTTGATATGGCTCGGCTCTTGAATCAGGCGCCAGAGCCACTCCAAACCCAATTCCCTCATCCACTCGGGCGCTCTCTGGCTAAAACCGGTCAAAAAATCAAGGGAGCGGCCAATCGCCAAAAAACCAACCCCTTTAGCCTTATTCCTATTCTCCCAAATCCACTTCTCCTGCTTGCCCATGCCATAAGCCACCAAAATGAGCTGATAACCCCTTCGAGGCCAATTTTTGATTAATTCTAGGGCTTCAACTTTTAGTCGGGGGTATTTCCGTTTCAGCCGGCTTAATAATTCTCTCACTTCTCTCTTCTCTCCTCTTCTGGCACCGACGATTCCAATTTTCCAATTTTCTTTTTGACCTATTTCTAAAATCTTTTTGACTAAGTCAGCGCCAGTAATTCTTTGTTTTATTGACGGTTTAAGACCTAAAAAATTGGCGGCAAAAATCAGACCCACTCCATCAGGAATTGACAAATCCGCATGATTAAGAATTTCCTGAAACTCCTTGTCTTTTTGGGACATGACGATAAAAACAGGGTTAGGTGTCACTAGAAAAAAGCCTTGTTCTTTACCGATTTTTTGGCCTATAAACTTTAGCACTTTCTCCTCAGTAGTGCTATCCAGACCTACGTTTAAAATTTGCAAGCTCTTTCCAGACAAATCATTAAATTTTTTTAACATTTTTTTACCCTTTTTTGAAAAAAAGACAAGATTTTTTGAGTTTTTTCGACTCTCAACTGAAATATGAGACAAAAAAGTGATTTTTTCGAAAAATTTTCAAAAAATTCTTAAAAAATAAGGCAATATAACAATCCTTATAAGTCGAATTATAATAACTTCTAGTCATGAGAGCTGATTTCTCAGTATTTGATTTAATCAAAAAACATCCATTTTACTATAAGACTCTTTATGGTTTAATAATACCCTTTCATTTAGTTCTTTTTGAACAAGATTCTTCTTCAGGTAATTTAAGGCAATTTTTGTTATTTTTTTGAAAAATATTGCTTTTAATGTTCTTATATACTATAAATATGTCTTCCTCTCCCCTCTTTACTCTTTTATAAGAAATTTAAATTATTTTTTAATCTTTTTACGCTACTATTTTAAATCCTATAGACTTCCTTGTTTTCGACATAATATTCTTATTTTTTAGAGAATGATCTTTTGTAAAGCTCGATGTTTTCTAGAGCAATTCCTGTTCCTCTGACAACACATAAAAGCGGGTCTTCGGCCACATGACAGGGAACTCCGGTTTCTTCGGTCATGAGCCGGTCAAAATTTCTTAAAAGACTCGTGCCTCCACTCATGACAATCCCTTTGTCAATAATGTCCGAAGCTAACTCAGGCGGAGTTTCTTCCAAAACACCCTTCACTGCCCCGATAATTTGAAGCAAAACCGGCCGGATTGCCTCGGCAACCTGAGTCGAACTCAGCTCAATCATTCTCGGTAAACCTAAGAGTGAATCCCTGCCCTTGACTTCAACCGTTTCTTCCTTTTCAAGAGGTATGGCTGAGCCTATTTTAATCTTTACTTCCTCCGCTGTCTGATCACCCACAATCAGATTATGCTGCTTGCGTAAAAACGAAGCAATCGCCTCATCGATTTTATTGCCTGCCACCCGAACCGACTTATGAACAACCACTCCGCCTAAGGAAATAACCGCCGCCTCAGCCGCACCACCACCGATATCAATAATCATGTTCCCTGAAGCTTGGGCAATGGGAATTTTGGCGCCAATAGCGGCTGCTAACGGCTCATCAATCAAATAAGCCACTCTCGCTCCAGCGGAAAGGGTAGCGTCTAAAACCGCTCTTCTCTCAACCTGAGTGACGCCAGCCGGAATACAAATCATTACCTCAGGCTTGAAAAGGAAAGCTCGACCACAAACTTTCTGAATAAAATAACGAAGCATCGCCTCAGTCACCTGGTAATCAGCAATGACACCATCCCTTAGGGGTCGAGAGGCCTTAATATTACCCGGCGTCCTGCCAAGCATGGTTTTTGCTTCGTTGCCAACAGCGACGACCCGATTATCCTCAATCGAAACTGCCACCACGGTCGGCTCGTTGAGAACAATTCCCTCTCCTGCCAACCAAACAACGGAGTTCGCCGTGCCGAGGTCAATGGCTAAACGCTTAAAAAGCATATTTTGATTATACCAATCCCCAACTCTTCCCTCAAGGAGTAAATTATGATATACTTTATATAGATTATGAGTAGGACAAGAGTGCTCTTCTTTATTGCTATTTTTATAATTATCCTGGCCGTAACTGCCCTCGTGGTCAGATTAGCCCAAGGCTATAGAATTGACTGGAGAGGAGGTTCTTGGCGGCCAACCGGACTTCTCGCCGCCACCTCTGTTCCTGATGGAGCTAAAGTTTTTATTGACGGCAAGTTATCTAGCGCCACCAACACCACCATTTCTCTCCCTCCGGATATCTATGAAGTTGAAATCAAAAAAGACGGCTATTCATCCTGGATAAAACTCTTGGAAATCGAAAAAGAATTGGTTACCAAAACCGATGCCTATCTCTTTCCGGCTGTACCCGACTTACAAGCGCTTACTTTTACAGGCGCGGCCGACCCAATTCTCTCGCCTGATGGCACCAAAGTCGCCTACAAAGTGAAAGGGAGTGATTATACCAAAAACGGTATCTGGGTCCTTGAGCTGACTGATTTACCCTTAGGTATTTCTCGAGAACCACGCCTCATCCTTCAAAGCGCTGCTCGCGGCCGTGACTTCAGCCAGGCAGGGCTCGAATGGTCGCCAGATTCAAAACAAATCCTAGTGAAGCTTGTTCAAAAGGAAGAAGAAAACTTTTTAATTGATGGCGGCAGTGAAACCAACGCCACCGCCCTGGTCGACGTCACCACCAGCCTACCCCTTATTAAGCAACGCTGGCTCGGAGAAAAAGAAATCAGACAGGCACAAAAAATGGCGAAATTGCCTAAGGAATTAAGAGAAACGATTGAAAAGAATACCAAAGGAATTAGTTTCTCTCTTGAGGAAACGAAAATTCTCTATACCGCCACCGCTTCGGCGGATCTGGCAGAGGAATATAAATCCCCTCTCCCGGCCGCCTCAAAGCAAAAGCAGGAGAGAAGTATCAAACCAGGTCAAATCTATGTTTACGATATCAAAGAGGATCGGAATTTCCGGATTACAGAAGAAAAAGAAGGAATCCTCGTCTCCTGGTTCCCAACGGCCAAACATTTAATCATCGTTCAAGATGATAAAGTGGAAGTGGTTGAATATGACGGCATCAATCAAGTCACCGTCTATTCTGGTCCTTTTGAAAATTCTTTTGCTTTTCCCTTCCCTGGCGGCACCAGGCTCTTAATCCTAACCACTCTTGGTAAGGATTTGCCCCCCAACCTCTACGCTGTTTCTCTTCGCTAGAAGTCTTTTTTGTGATAAAATACCTCTTAAAGTCCCTATAGCTCAACGGATAGAGCAGTGGTTTCCTAAACCACCGATGGAGGTTCGATTCCTCCTGGGGACACAATCTCAAGGTAAAAACTTTAAGGGTTGGGAGACTTTAAGTAGATAGCCTCGACCGGATCTAACCGAAAAATCGTAGCCAAAAAAGTCTTCATTTTCCTTAGCCACTGTTTCCCAAAGTCCGGATTCAAAATGACTGAAGGCTTTCGCGGAATTCGATTTTGCTTCGTCAACTAAGTTCAAAAGTGATCGGGCCGAACAATTTTGATCTGGGCAGTTGGTCATTTTAGGTAAGCCAACAGCATTCCAGCCAGGTTTAAGCTCTAACGGTAAAGATTGGGTAATCTCCTCTCCCTCAAGCTCGAATCTGCTTTCTTGAAGATTTTCGACAAAATAAGCTCTGCCCAACTCAATCGGAAAGTCGTTTTTATCGACTCCGCTTAAAAAGGTCTCCCAACGACTATCCTGCCATCGAGAAATAGCGATTGCCAAACCACCTTGACGATTAATCTCCTCCAAGAGTCCTGAAGCGAGTAGTGGTTCGGTCAAATTGGTAGAAAGACTAATTAAATTCCAACCTATGAGGAGAACCTCTCGCGTATCTTCTTTAATCTCAAAATTCCCCTCCTTTTCTGTGTCAGTTCTTTCTAGTTTAATTTTGGTCAAGTAGTCTGAACCATCAATAGGATTCCAATTAAAAGCAAGCAGTTTGTAGCCTGGAGCAGAAATTTTAACCGCATAATCCTGGTTAGTAGGGGCATCTAAAGAAAAATTACCCTCCTGGTCTGTTCGAGAAAGATAAGTCTTACCTGAGGCATCAACCAAAGTAATCGTCCCATTGGCTATTTTTGAGCCGATGACAGTCCCCTCAAGCTTAGAATTATCCTTAACGCAATGAGCAAAATTGGGAAAGCCGTCGCATCTTTCTCCTGAAGGACATTTTTCGCATTGCTGTGGAGAACCGAGAGTACAAATACCCCTACCATAAGCACAATATTGACCGGATCCACCTGGAGGAGAAGGAGGGGGGGCAACAGGCTTTTCTTCAATTGGGGGATTATCGGTGGGACATTCGACTTTAACGGCACGTTTATCTCGACAGACATAACAATCTTCACCAAATTTCGTCTGAATTCCCCCAGGCCCACTCTCACATTGTCTAACAACCAAAGGCGGAATTCCAGGTGGTGGTGTCGGTGTTGATGTTGGCACGGGACATTCGACTTTAACGGCACGTTTATCTCGACAGACATAACAATCTCCATCTACTTTCGTAAGAATTCCCTCAGGCCCACTCTCACATTGTCTAACAACCAAAGGCGGAATTCCAGGTGGTGGTGCAGGGATACCGCACTCATAACTTATTTCCGCCTTGCCATCCTGACACCTAAAACATTTGTTATCGCTCCGTATGATGTATCCATCTGGTCGATTTTGACATCGAAAACTGACCTCGCAATCCTCTTTTTTTACCCACTCATCAACCTTTCTGTAATAACAATAAGCGCACTTATTCCCACTTCTAACATATCCCCAATCAAGACCCACGCAGGGATTATCAGCAGGACATTCGACTCCAAGGGCAGCCTTGTCTCGACATTCAAAACAATATTCACCGACTTTCAAGATGGTTCCGTTCGACCTACCTTGACATTCTTCAACTCCAGAACATTGACCCTCCGAATTAGCAACCGATCTTCCGTTTAGACACTGGACACATCGATCTCCATCTTTCACTAGTCCATCATCAATTCCCTCGCAAGGGTTAACTGAGGGAGGAAGCGGCGCAGGAGCCTGACAACTCCGATTACTGTAGCCAGAAACACAATAGCCATTAGGCTTATCACAGATTTTGCCATTAACACACTGAGAATTATAAGCGCAACAGGCGGGATTACAGCCGCCTTTGATATCACACTTGTCTTCATCATTACATGTTTCACCATTAGGACCGCATTTCCCTCCTGAAGGCGGAGAAGGAGAAACGACTGGTTTTGGCGAAGGTTCTGGCTCATCAACGTCCCCATCACGACAATCAGCATGAGAACTACAATTACTGACACAGTTTGGATCACTTTTATTGCAGATTTGCCAGACACAACTGTTTCCAACACATTGTTTCACCTTCTTAGCGTCAGTCCCTCGGCTACTACAACCACTCTGACAATAGCCATTGGGAACATCACAGATTTTGCCATCAGGATTCGAACCACAGGCACAACAGGCTCGATTACAAGCGCCAGTAACATCCTTTTCGCAATCGTCCCCACCCCCATCAGCTGGCCCGTTTCCTCCACCGCCTCCTCCACCACCGCAACCGCCACATATTGACTTATTTGAAGCAAGCTTGCAACAGCAACTGTTCCAATTCCCACCACAATCCCAATTCTCTCCTCCTCCCTGCCAATGACACCTGTCCTGACAACCATCCTCCAAAGCAGCATAAGTTCTGGCTTCCTGGCTTCGTTCCACTAACTTGGTGGTCACCGGTATCATCGCCATCACTGCGAGGACCCCAAGAAGGGCAAGAATATTAACCACGCCACTTTGAGATGATTGTTTATTTTTATCTCTCATCTGAGAATAATTGGTTCGACCTCAATTTCCTGACCAATTTCCGTAAATTCAGCAAATTTTCGCCCGTCAGGTGCCCAAACCTCGACTAAAAGCAGGTCGCCTAGTATTGGAGAGATAATCTCGGCCGACTCCAGACTGCGCAGATTGCCTAAATCAACCTGCCAAATCCCCTTGGCATCGGTGAAAGTAGACAACAGTTGAGATTTAACCACGCTTCTCTCTTCCCCACCAATTAAACTGAGAAAAACTAACGCCCCCTGTGCGGCTGTTTGACCATCACCCTGAAGAACCCAAGAGAAAACAGGATTAGGCAAAGAGAGTTCACTTAAAACAGCCCCTGTTCTCAAAGAAGGCAGAATTTCTCCTTCTTTGTCGTTTTTCCAAAAACGGCCGCCCGAGACGATTCGATAGTAATAAGCGGACTCGGGGTTAAGATTATTCAGAAAAACATAACAATTATTCGAAGGTTTTTCAATTTTATCAAGGAAAACAAAACAATCAAATGAAAAATATTCACAAAGAAAGAAATCAAAAAAACGAAGAGCCCGGTTGGGCTGGGTGCTGATAACCACTCCCCCCTGAGTTGGTTCGTCAGTCAGCCAAGAAATTACCAGAGAGGAATCAGTAATATTGGTCATTCTTACTTCTGATGGTGGTAAGGAAGGTAGGGAAAGAAAAGAAATAAAAGTCATGATAACCACCAACCCGGCTGCCAAAAAAAGAATAAATTGGAGCTCGTTAATCTTGTTCAAATACTTCATTTTTAGATATTGCCAGTTAGCCTTTCTATCAGACTCCTAAGAAATAGGGCAAGCCGCATTTTAATAGAAAGGAATAGATGCTCTTCCGGAAGGGGCAAGTTTGCCTCTAATGAAACTTCCCTTTCCCCGTCTGCGCTTGTAGCGGTCTCCGGGGAAAAGACCTCTTCGCCAATGACAACCTCAAAGGTCTGAGCCGTTTCCTTATCCTGGATGAGAAGAAGACCTTTTTCTCCCTTTTGAACCGGATAGTAATTTGATTTATCCTTCCGTAAGGCGTTGTTAAACGATAAAAGAAAATTACCTTGCTCATCAGTTAAAGTGGAAATTGGAGTTGAATCATTAAAACTAAAATAGATCAAAACCTCTTGTCGACCTAGCTTTCCCTTAAAGATGTAGGGTGGAGCGGGGGTCTGACCTGAATGCCTTGGTGTGGAGAAAGTATAAGGTGAACCCTGATTATCAAAATAACTATCGCCTGAAATGAGGCGAAAATAATAAGTGGTCTCTGGTTTTAGGTTTTTGAGAGTGACATGATGGACTGTCGATCTTACCTCCCCTTCCCGATCATCAAAACCAGTTAATGACGGACTGAGTGAAGGATTGGTTCCGTAAATAACTCCCCCAATCACTAACTCCTGGGTCAACCAAGAAATTGAGAGAGAATTCCCTGAAAGATTGGTCAATCTAATTTCTGCGGGGGTCGATTCTACGCTTGCTTTTCCTTGATAAACAGTTTTATGGAGGGTTAAAATCAAACTTCCCGACAAACCAACCAGCCCTGCCGTTATCGCTATTAATCCGATAATTGTCTTCTTTGTTGACGAAAAAGATTCAGCAACCATTAGAACGTCTATCCAGCAATTCAATTTGAACACATAGTGAAAATCTTGTCAAGTAAAGATATCTAACTTAAATTGTAATTTAGGCCAAAGTCAGGTAATATTCAGATTAACGGAGAGTAGCGCAGCGGTAGCGCGCCTCGTTCGGGACGAGGAGGTCGTGGGTTCAATTCCCACCTCTCCGACTAAAGAAGGTAATTAAAGCGGCTAATAAAGCTAAAAAGGCAATTTTCAGCGACTCTCTCCACCAGTCGATGATTCTTAAATAATAACTGAGGGAGGGTTCATCCACACTTGTATAAATCCGCCACAAGCAGAGGCCAATTTTTATCAAAATCAATACCGAGAGTAAAAGCAAAAAAATTTTCAAAAACCTTTTAAACCTTATTCTCATTTCTTTTTAATACCTCATTATAAGCTTCCCCTTCCTGAAAGGACGGGGTTTTCTTTTCAAGGACGGAGTTTTGGCAAAGCGGTTATAAAAAGCCAAAACTTTTCCGGCTACAATCTGCCAATCGTATTGTTTAACCTCTTTTAATCCCCACTTGCCCAGTTTCTCTCTTAACTCTCGATTAATTATCAGTTCTCTTAGTGATACTGCTAAATCGTCAACCTGTTTAGGTTTAACTAAAGCCTTTTTCCAAGGACAATTCTTCAAGACTTCTTGGTAACCGCTATTAGCAAAAGCGACAATTGGTAAACCCGTCGCCATCGCTTCGAGGAGAATGATGCCAAAGCTCTCGTTTGCCCAGGCCGGCGAGCAAAAAATATCAACCTGACGATAAATCTCCACTAATTCCCTGTTACTTACTGTTCCGAAAAACTTTACCTTCTTAGAAAAACCTTTTTCCTTGACAAAAAACTTAGCCCTTATGCTCTGAGGTCCAGAGCCGACCACCCAAAGCCTGAGGTTAGAAAATTCCTCTGCCAATTCCTTAAAAGCCTTTAATAAATAGATCAAACCCTTCCTTTTCTCTATCCTACCAACATATAATATTCTAATTTCCTGGTCTTTTCTCTTTATTTTTTGCTTAAACCTGCTTATTTCAATTCCATTGGGAATAATGGTGTTTAATCTGCCCGGACCAAAAAACTCCCATCTTGTTTTTTGGGCCGGTTTGGAAACGGCAATCACGCCTTTAATTTTCTTGCCATGAAGCCAACGAAGAATCTTTTCCGTGGTAATAAAAACTTGACCGGCCGCCGAATTTCGGTCAAAAACACAATGAAAGGTGACAATGACTGGTTTAGCAAAGGCGCTAATTAACTGCCAATGAAGAAAGGGTACTGCTACCTCATGAAGATGAAGAAGATCAAATTTCTCTTTCTCCAAAATCTCTTTCATCACCTCTTTTTGCTCACCAAAAGCCGCTCCTGCTCTCCCCCAACTACCAGTGAAAGTCGGCACTTTTGAAGATGAACCTAGATAAATAAAATCACGACCCTTAAGCCTTTTCCTTGTCTTCGGAGCTAAAATCTTAACCTGATGTCCCCTTTTCTTGAACTCCCGATAAAGTCCTAAAACATGCTCTTTAACCCCGCCGGGTTCACCTAAGGCATAGGGACAATAAAGACCAATTTTCATCTCATCACTTCTTCTTCGGAGCGTTTGTAGATATAGATTTCCTCTTCGTGGAACCAAAGCTGACGTTCAAACTTGGCTTCTTCAGGGTCACCAGAAGCATGAATGAGGTTGCGGACTGTTCTTTTATTGGCATTAGAAAATTGGGCCGAATCAAAAGAATAGTCGCCTCGAATTGTTCCTGGCGGCGCTGAAGCAGGAAAAGTGGAACCAACAATCTTTCTCACAATCTCAATCGCTGAAGGTCCTTCCCAAAGAATGGCGACCACTGGACCAGAAGACAAAAACTCCATGTTCCACTCCCGAACCATTTTGCCAATTTCTAAAGAATTTTTAGTGCCTAGTTCTTCTTTCGGATCCTTGCCGTATTTTTTGTAAGATTCCAGCGTTTTTTTACCGACACTCAATAAATAACTTTTCTTATCAGTATAATGTTTCCCTACCAAGTCCTTATCCACCCAAACCATCTTCAGGGCGATAATCTTTAACCCCGCTCTTTCCAAACGGCGGATAATCTCGCCAATCAAGCCCCGCTTGACTCCATCTGGTTTAATTAAGACAACACTCTGTTCCATTGTTTTAAACCTTTAAAAGCTTCTGAAACCGCTTTTTATCCTTATACGGCCCAATTATAGCTAAATTTAGATTCTTTTGCTGAAAAAGCTCTTGAGCTGCCTGAAGAACGTCTTCAGTAGTGACTTTATCAATCAGTTTTATTGCCTCTTGGGGGGTTCTCATCTTTTCTTCTAAAAGGGCTTGATAAGCATAACGAGTGGCCACCTGCATCGAATCCTCAAGGGCCAAAATCATTCCTCCCTTAAGGTATTCTTTAGCTTTGTTAAGTTCTTTTTGGCTCACTTTTTTCTTAGTTAAATCTTGAAATTCCGCCAAAACGACCTTGATTGCTTCCTCAATTTTTTTGAGTCGAACGCCTGACTGAGTCATCAGAAAACCGCTATCTGTATAAAACTCAGGCAGGGTGGAAACATAGTAAGCTAAACCCCGCTTGCCTCTAATCTCATGCCAGAGCCGAGAACTCATCCCGCCCCCTAAAATTGAAGCCAAAACGCCAACCGCAAATCTTTTTGGATGAGCCAGAGCCACTCCGGGAACACCTAAGCAGAAATGCGCCTGTTCGGTTTTCTTCGTCACCAGTTTAATCTTAGGTAGGTTTTGACTTAAAATGACCTTTTTTGTTACCTTTCGACCGGTTCTTCTGAAGCCACCCAAATATTTTTGGGTCAATTGCTCAATTTTTTTCTGATTTAAATTGCCGGCCGCCATCACCACCATGTTTTGGGCAAAATAAAACTTTTCCTGGAAATCTAAAAAATCATTTCTTTTAATTCGTCGAATATTTTCCTTTTCGCCACCAATATCCCAACCCATGGGGTTGTCGCCATAAAGAAGCTTAATAAACACTTCTTGGACTCGCCGCATCGGCGTGTCTTCATAGAGATTAAGTTCTTCGATAATCACCCCTCTCTCTTTCTCAATCTCTTCTTCTTTGTAAAGAGAATTGGTGAGCATGTCCGAGATAATATCAAAGGCAAGCTCGGTGTGTTTCGAGGCTAGTTTAAGGTGATAGGCAGTCATTTCTTTGTCCGTAAAAGCATTCGACAGACCGCCGACACCATCAACCTCAGAAGCAATATCAATCGCCGCCGGCCGTTTTTTAGTGCCTTTAAAAGCCATGTGCTCAATGAAGTGGAAAAGTCCATTGACTTGCTTGGTTTCGTTTCTTGAACCAGCCGCCACCGCCACCATCACCGCCACCGATTCCACCTGAGGCATGGGGACGGTGATTAACTTCAAGCCGTTTTTAAGAGTAGTCAGTTGATATTGATCCATTACATCCTTTCTGGCGACACGTCAAACGTGCCAGCCACGTTAATGTCTTACATTTTACGTGGCGCAGAAATTCCTAAAAGATTAAGACCGTTTTTTAATATTTGACTAACCGCCGCGGTCAGGGCCAAGCGGAAGTCTTTTGATTTTTGGTTTTTGGCTTTTAAAATCGAGTGCTTATTATAAAACAAATTATATTTTTGGGCTAAATCATATAAAAAATTACAAATTAAATTAGGAGCATAATTCTCCCCTGCCTCTTGAACAATCTCGGGGAATTGATATAACGTCCGCAGAAGAGAGAGCTCTTCGGAGTTAAACTTAGAAACTGAGAAACTTAGAAACTGAGAATCAGTTTTTTGGTCTTTTAGTTTTTTGGTCTTTCCGTTCGCTTTGCTCAGCACACTCTGGCACCTTGCGTTCGTGTATTGAAGATAGGGGCCAGAATCACCAGTTAAGTTTATCGACTCTTTTATATCAAACTGTATCTCTGTGTCTGGACTAAACTTGAGAATCGAATATTTGATCGCTCCTATCGCTACCGTTTCCGCCACCTTGTCTTTCTCAGCCTTTTTAAGATCCTTATTGTCTTTAAGAATCTTAAAAATCTCTTTTTTAACTTCATCAAGAAGCCAATTAAATTCCACCAGAGTCCCCGCCCGAGAAGACATTTTACCCTTCTTTAATCTCACCCAACCATAACTAAGGTGTTTTTCTTTACCTTTTGTTTCTGGCACCACCCGTTCTAAGGCTTTAAAAACAACCTCGAAATAACCTTTCTGCTCCGGTCCAACCACATGGATGTTTTTCTCAATATCAAACTCGGAAAATTGCAGTCTGCCTAAAGCCATGTCTTTAGCTTCATAAGTGGGTAAACCGGCGCTGGTGATAAAAACCCGGTTATGAAGGCCAAATTTTTCTCCGGGAAAGATGATCGCCCCTTGACTTGCCTGAAAAACCCCTTTCTTTAGATTTTTTAAGACCGCCTCTTTACCTAACTCCGCCACCTCACTCTCAAAGTAATAACGGTCAAATTTAGTATTAAGGCGATGGTAGATCTCTTCAAAATAATCAAGACTCCATCTTCGGGTTTGCTGCCAAAGCTTCAAAACTTCTCTATCTTTTTGATACAACTTTTGATTAATCTCATCAATCTCTTTCTTCGCCTTCTCGGTCTTTTCGTAAGCCTGGTTGCCTTTAACATAAGCTTTTGCTAAAAAGTCAATTTTCGCTTTTAAACTTTTGGCTTTAGTCAAACCTAATTTCTTTACTCCCCAAAGGCATTTAGCCACATGGAGACCAATATCACCCTGATAATTAGTTCTATAGACTTGATAACCTAAGGCTTGATAGATTCGGGAAAGAGTTTCGCCTAAAGAGGCCGTTCTCAAATGGCCAATATGGAACTGCTTGTGAGTGTTCGGATGTGCAAACTCAAACATCATCCCCTTGCCGCCACCAATCCCTGCTTGAAAACCATACTTTTCTTTCTCCTCTAGCACTCTCTCCAACTCTCTGCCAAAAACCTCATCTTTAAACCATAAATTAATAAAACCTGGTTTAACCACCTCAATCTTGGCAATATAGTCAGGTAAACCAGAAAGCCGCCAGACATTAACAATCTTATTGGCCCAATCAAGAGGCAGTTTTGTTTCTCCAACTAAACTCTTAGGTCGATTCTTAAAAGTGGCTAGAGCGATGTTGGTGGCGTAATCACCATGTTCGGGATTAGCCGGATGTTCGAGATGGATTTTTTCGACTGAAATCCGAAGGGTTTTTAAGGCTTTAACCAGATCTTTTTTAATTTCTTCTTGAATCATAAGTCTCATTTTAACCTATCTCAAAACAAACTACAAGGCTGAAATTACTTCCTTAAGCTCCACTCTTGGCCGTCGCTGGTAATCTCAATCTCGCCTTCTAAATCCGTCCTTAATATCTTAATTCCCAAATTATTTAATTCATCAAGTACTTCTTCTGTCGGGTGGCCGTAAGAATTTCTACCAACGGAAATAACCGCCAGTTCTGGATTAATCCGCTCCAAGTATTCTTCAGAAGAAGAATACTTACTGCCATGGTGGGCAATCTTAAGCACTTCAACTTCCTTATCCGTGTTTATCACTTCTTCAACTTGACTGCTAATATCACCCGGGAGAAGAACATCGAAGCTTCCGTAGGAAAGAAGAGTCACAATCGAAGCTTCATTGGGTTCAATCAGATAAGTAAGTGCACCAAGGACCTGTTTGTCTGTTCCTTTTTGCCAAACCAGTTCATTCCCCATTTTTTCTTGTGGCGATAGAATTTTAAGGGCGAAGTCTCCAAACTGGATTTTATCGCCTGCTTTTGGCGAATAAACAGGAATTTCTTTCTCTAAAACCTTGTCTCGAAAAGCCCAAAAGATGGCCGATTCACTAATGAGACTATGGCTAAGCAACTGTGTCACATTATATCTTTCTATCACATCAGGCAGACCGCCGAGATGATCGTTGTCCGGATGAGTAAGAATAATCATCTCAATCGTTCGGTCCCAGAAAGGTAGATGATTGGCAAGACAAGAGAGGACTTTTTTGTTAGGTCCTCCATCAACTAAGACTTGAGTCGTCCCTTTAGTTATTAAAATCGCGTCGCCCTGACCGACATCACAAAAGATAAGATGAAGCTCCTGGTCGGGATAAACAAGAAAGGCGCCGAAGACAAGGGCGACAATTAAGGCGAAACCGCCATAGAGATATTTCAATTTAATCGTCATTTTTTAAGCAAAAAGCTCAACCGCCTTTACAAAAAAAGTTAACAGAACATAAGCGGGAAGACAAATTATCTGCCCTAAATTTTGGTTAAACAAGCCTAATAATCCCGCCAGAGCGCCAATCGCCATAATCCACTGGATTGTCCAAAGAACAAAAGCATTCACTAAGGGTGAGATGGGATTGGTGCCGCCAAAGTTAAAAATCATAATTGGTAAAGTCAATACTTGGGCTGCTAAAGTCGCCGCCAGATTGTCGCCAAATCCAGGCAAGCTGAAAATTCTCCGGGTCTTCTTAAGGTCCTTTAGCCTTGGATAGACGATTAAAATCCCGGCGGTGGCCGCAAAAGATAACTGAAAACCTAAATCAAAAAGATAATACGGATTAATAAAAAGCATCAAAACACCGGCGAAAATCAAACCCCGAATCGCCGCTTTTTCTTTTCCCAATCCTTGGGCAATAAAAGCCAAAGAACCCATTATTCCGGCCCTGACCACCGGTGCCTCCCCGCCCGATAGAATCACATAAAACCAAATTCCAAGGAAAGCAAAAAACAAAGCCAGCCTGCGATTAAGAAAGAGGAGAAAAAAATTAATGAGAAAAATAGCCACCAGGGTGATATTCATGCCTGAGGCAACCACCACATGGAGAGTGCCTGTTTGCCTCAAGGCTTGATAGAAATCACTTGGAAAACCACTTTTTGAACCTAAAACAATCCCTGCCATTAAACTCGCTTGGGGTTCGGGCAAGGAAAAACGATAAACTTTTTCGATTCTTCTCCGCCACGCACTAATTGAAGCCAAAATTTTGTGTTCAATCCCAATTCTCTGCTCTTGGGGGGCTTCTTCAATCTTTGGATATTCCAGCGACCATTTCCCTGCCACTCCTTTTTTAAGATTGCCAATAATAACCAGTTTGTCACTGTAATGATATTCAGGATACCGCCAAGTTCTTATCTCGACTCCGGCCAAAGAAAACCTTTGCGAAGAGCCAGTAATTTTGGGTTCTTGCCTCAAAACGCCGCTAATTCTCACTTCCTGTCCGGGAAGAAAATCAGGTAAAGAGGGTAAGATTTTCCAACGAAGAATTAAAAGGAGAATGATAAGGAGAATAATAAGAAGTTTATTTCTGGGGCTCATTTAATAGACGCTAATCTGGCCTTTAATCTTCTCGTAGACATTACTGGGAATAATCTTCCTAGTCTTCAATTCCTCCACTATCTGATAAGGCCGATTATCAATGATATCCTGCGCCCGCACCGTACCAATGCCCCAAAGAGTGTCTAATTCCGAAGCCGAGGCGGTATTGATATTAATTTTAGTAGAAATTTCTACGCTTGAGCCCGAGACTTCTCCACCACTTTGTTCTATGTTCTTTGCTGCTTGTCCTGCCAACGGCACATATATCTTCGCACCATCAACCAATTTCTGAGCTCGATTGAGATTCCTTTCCACCCATTCTCGATCCGCCTCGCCAGAGAGCCCTCCTGCTTTGATCAGCAACTCCTCCACCCGACTGCCAGAAGTAAGTTCATACATTCCCGGCCTCTCCACCCCACCGGCAATATCACAAAAAATGGACTGACCCACTTCTTCCTCTTCGGAAATAATTTCAATCTTCTCTTGGGGCTGGAACATCTTGAAATAAGTTAAACTGCCAATACCAATCAGAAGCAAGCCGACCAACCCAATCCCCACCGCAACCTTATACTTCGCCAGGAACTTATCAATATCGAACTTCCCTTCCAAATCTACCAACTCCCCTTTTTCCGCTTCTTTCTCTGTTAATTTAACATCCACCTCTTCCATTTAAATTATTAAAGAATCACTCGGTTTTAGTTCGATATACTAGTATACTAGACTAATAGCCATAAATTAAAAATCAACTTACTACTGATTTTTTCCTTCTTCTCCGACGTCTCTGTTGTAAAAAAATACCAAGACCACCTTTAGCAACCGCTGTTCCCAAATCACTACGTCTTCCTTTTCCCTTTTCGAAACTCTCTAGTTTTTCTCTCTTTAGATTAATAATTCTTTGGGCAATTTTATCGAGGCCACCTGAGCCGAAATCAAGCCTAAAACGCAAATTATTAATTGTTTCTCGAGTTACTTTGACTCGCTCGTCAATCTCGTCCCAGAAATAACCCAACTTAAGCATTATTGTTATCTGGAGGCGTTTGGCAAGCATTAATTTCTCCTCTTTGGTTAAAAGGTCATTGAAAAATACCCGAACTTCATTTTTATCTTTTAAAGAAGTAATCGCTGAATAGAAGTCATCCAGAAATAAATTCTGCTTTTCTGGAGTTAGTTCTCTCCTTTTGGAGACCCTGGGCATTAGTAAAATATTAAAACGAATTTAATAGACTGTCAAGACTTAAGTTCGATATACTAGTATACTAGACTAATCGAACCTAAAATTAAGGTGAGAATGATTTTTTATGGGTCTCCTTTTTATAGTTCTCCGGATTCGAGAAATTTATTAGGATCGGCTCTCATGAGCTTGTAATTTAAAAAGTCTATTAAGATCAAATTCTCTCTGAGGATCGATTAACTCTCCATTAGTCATTAGCTAAAGTTTAACATAAAAATTTAAAGAGAAATAAGATGAGGGGCTTGTTTTTTTTAAGGAGTAACTCTCTCGTATTTTGGTCTGCCCTTTTGCGAGGTAAACAATACCGTATCAATTGGAATCCCAAAATCATCTGTTATTGCTCGGCTCATGGATTTAGCTAATTGATGGTCTTTAATCCTTAAGATTCCTGCCCGCCGACTTCGGCCTATAGTACCATTATCGGCAAAAATCCCTAAAACGGCTGGCTTCTTCTTGCCTTCTCGGTGGGTTCTCGAGGCAATAACCAAAGGTAAAGTGGTCTCTATACCTGGTAATCTCAAAGGATAGTAGACCAATAAATCCTGTCCTAATTCTTGATAGGCGACAAGGAATTCTTCGGCAGAAACCTCTTGAAAAGGAAAATTGACCTTCATTGTTCTTCTAAAATCAACTAATTCTTTCTTCGTCTTCAAATCCCGCCAGACATCAGAATATTTTCTATTAAGATAGATCACGCCAGTGGTATCGTAGAAACAAAGGAAAGACAAATCCTGTTTTTCTAAAGCTTTAACTAATTTTTGACCGAATTGACGACTCTCTCGCAGTTCATTCCACTGCTGAGGTGAAAACATTTCCTGATATTCTGCAATGTTGCTTTCAATTTGCTCCCAAGCTTCATCCGAAAATAACCCCCCAGGAGGTACAGAAGAAGTATCTAAAGGATACCAGAAGAAATGGTTTCCCCTTCTGCCCGCAAATAGACCCCTAATGTGAGGATAAAAGTGTTCTTTGAGTTTCATTACTTTGCCGGCTTCAACATATTCCGGTAAAGTCTCAATTGAGGGATGCTCATAACAATGAGGACGGGGAAACGGCCACGGGGAAATGGTAATTTCTTCCTCGTGATAAGGTCTAGCCGTTACTAAAAAGGGCAAAATCTGAGTCCCAACTTCTAAACTAAGAATCGTTATCGGGACAACAGGTTCAGGGTAAAGATAAACTTCTCTTTCTCTTTCCTTTCTCATAAACTGCAAATCAGAAGGGTGTCCTATCCGAGTTCTGCACTTACCGAAGTAAATCAACCTATTTTTAAACCCCTCAAAAGGTAAATACTCCCTTGGGTCGGGCTCATAATCAGTGCTCCACCAAAAAGGAGAACCGTTCCTAATATGTCCTTTATTTTTTAAATCTTGAATGACTTCAAGGTCGGGCCAGGAATAATTTAGAGGCTCATGTTCCAGTGATTTCATTCTCTCCAGGCAGAAGTTAGACTATTATATCACAAAGTTAATCAGTTTGCCGGGAACGAAGATGGTTTTTTTGATTTTTTTGCCTTGAAGATAGTTTTGGACTTTTTCGCTTTGCCGAGCCAATTTTTCGACTGTCTCTTGCTCTCCCGCTCTCTCACTCTCAAGCTCTAATCTGTCCCTTAACTTGCCATTCACCTGAACGACAATCTCCGCCCTCTCCTCTTTGGCTAGCTTAGGATCATGCTTAGGCCAAGGCTGAATGTGAACTGAAAACTTATTCCCTAAGGTCTCAACCCACAATTCCTCGGTAATATGAGGCGCAAACGGGGCTAAAAGCCTCAAAAACACCTCCGCATCTGCCTTTGATAAACTGCCCTTCTGCATCCAAGTATTGGAAAACTCCATCATCGCGGCGACGGCGGTATTAAACCGTAATTTATTCAAATCTTCGTTCACTTTCTTTATAGTTTGATGTAGTTTGATAGATAAATTGGGGTCAGTCTTCGAGCTGGTTTTTCCTTCTTGATACAACTGCCAGACTTTCCTTAAGAAGCGATAACAACCTTGAACGCCATCATGACTCCAAGGAATCATTTGTTCGAACGGACCCATAAACATCTCATAGAGCCGAAAAGTATCTGCACCGTACTCCTTAACAATCTCATCCGGATTAACCACATTGCCAAAAGATTTACTCATTTTCCGTCCATCAGGCCCTAAAACCACACCGTGTGAGTGTCGACGAGCATAAGGTTCCTTGCCAGGGACAACTTTAATGTCGGCCAAGAACTTATAAATAAATCTTGAATAAAGCAAATGGAGGGTGGTGTGTTCCATCCCGCCATTGTAAAGGTCAACCGACAGCCAGTAATCTAGTTTTTTTCTGTCCGCTAATTCTTTCTCGTTCTTCGGATCGATGTAGCGCAAGAAATACCAATTCGAACCGGCCCAGTTCGGCATGGTATCTGTTTCTCTTTTCCCTGGTCCGCCGCACTCGGGACACTTCGTCTTCACCCAGTCTTTGACCGCGGCTAAGGGAGATTCACCCGTTTTCGTTGGCTGATATTTCTCGACGTAGGGCAATTCGACCGGTAAATCTTTTTCCGGTACAGGCACCCAACCACATTTATTACAGTCAATCATCGGAATCGGTTCCCCCCAGTAGTGCTGACGAGAAAAAATCCAGTCGCGGAGATGATAATTAACGGCTCTCTTCCCCCATTTCTTTTCAACTAAATACTCAATAATTTTCTCTTTGGCTTCTAAAGCCGGCAAACCGTCAAGAAAATCAGAATTGAAAACCACGGCCTCGTTAAGGTCGGTAAACGGCCCTTTCTCAAAATCCCATTTACCCTCTTTAGGTTTGATAACCGGAATAATCTCTAGTTTGTATTTCTTGGCAAATTGCCAATCTCTCTCATCATGAGCCGGAACACCGACAACAATGCCGGTGCCGGCCGTTAAAACAACAAAATCACTCACCCAAATCGGCATCTTTTTCTTGGTTAAATGGTTAAGGGCATAGCTGCCGGTAAAGACGCCAGTCTTTTCTTTTTCCAACTCCGTCCGCTCTAATTCTGATTTCTTAAGAGACTGATTGATATAGTTTTTTACCTTTTCTAAATTTTCCTGAGTTGTTAATTCAAGCGCCATCGGGTGTTCAGGAGCAATGACAATAAAGGTGGCGCCAAAATTCGTGTCCGGCCGGGTACTATAGCAGGCAACAAACTTATCGGAGTCTATCACCGGATAATCAATCGTTATTCCCTCGGTTCGGCCAATCCAATTTTCCTGCTGAATCCGAATTTTGGGCAGATAATTAACTTCTTTTAAGTCATCAAGTAAGCGCTGGGCATATTTCGTAATCTTCAAGATCCACTGACTTTGCCTTTTCCGCTCGGCTTCGTGACCACAACGTTCGCAATGACCGCTAACAATTTCTTCATTTGCCAGAACAATCTTACAGGCAGGACACCAACCGACCGGTGTTTCCTCTTTGTAAGCCAAGCCCTTTTTGAACATCTGAACAAAAATCCATTGAGTCCATTTGTAATACTTAGGATCGGTGGTATTAATCTCCCGCTCCCAGTCAAAAGAAAGACCCCATCTTTGAGCTTGTTTTTTGGAATTGGCAATATTTTTTTTGGTGGTGATATTAGGGTTGATACCGGTTTTAATGGCGTAATTCTCGGCTGGCAGACCAAAAGCATCCCAACCAAGGGGATAAAGAACATTAAAACCTTCCATTCTTAGCTTCCTCGAATAAGTATCTAAGGCGCAATAAGAACGACTGTGCCCAACATGAAGTCTTTCGCCTGAAGGATAAGGAAACTCAATCAGGATGTATTTTTTCGGCTTTTTATCAAAATCTACAGCTCGATAAAGATTATCCTTTTCCCACTTCTCCTGCCACTTCGGCTCGATTTCACCTGGTAAGTATTTCTTCATTGTCTCTATTTTACCTGTCCAGTTGCAATTCTTCAAGAAGATATGTCAAAATGTCTTCAAGACCATGTCTGCCCAGTTTTTTGTTCATTTAGGCTTTTTACTCAGCGCCATTCTTCTCACCTTTGTTTGGACGGCTAATCCCATTCTCTCCGGCTTTACTCTTCAACTCGTTGCCATCTTGATTATCCTCTATTTTCTCAACCGCTTTTGGCAAAAAGAAAGATTTCAAGCCACTCTCGCTATTGACGGCTTAATTTTTACCATTGTTTCCCTGCTTTTGGTGGCGGAAACCGGTGGTCTCGACTCTCCCCTCTTTTTTATTCTCTACATCCTTCTTTTTGGGTTAGCCCTTCTCTACGAGCCCCTGATTACTCTTCTTTTTTCTCTTACTCTGGCTTTTTTTTTCTACCCCCAAATTGAGAATCTTGCCAATCTTATCCAAATCATCGGTTTGCTCTTAATCATGCCCATGGCTCTCTTCTTTGGCAGACAGTACCTCAAACTACTAGAAGAAGAGCAAAAGATTAAGATTTTGGAAACCAAAAAGCAGGCTTTAGAAAAAGAAGTTTCCCTCCAAGAACGGAATACCCTTCTCTGGCTTAATTTGAATTTTAAAGATAATCTTAGCAAAATCCTCGATACCACTGCTAACATGCTCGCCGACCTTTCTCATCTAACTCAAGGTCAAAGAGAAGGATTGAAAGAAATTCGCCAAAGCGCCAAGAGATTGCTGAAGCTAGGTGAGAAACTTGAGGGGGAAATAGAAGACTAGGATACGAATACATCCGAATGATAATAATCCGAATCTATCCGAATAAAAAAATTTTGCTATTCTTGCTAGATTGTTACATTGCTAAATTGTTTTATTGTTTTTTAATTGGATTATTGAGTTATTGGGTTATTGGGTTATTTTCCCCGTTTATGGTGCAGGCTAAAAACATGGACTCTGACTCCTATCACATTCAGATGGGCAATATGAATATGGGTGCCGGCTTACCTACTTCAACTAGCTATAATCTTGGTATTACTGGCGGCCAGACCGCACCCGGTGCTTTTCTTTCTTCCGGCTATCAGCTTCTGGCTGGGTTCTGGTATATCAAAACCATTATTCCGTTTTCCTTTTCCATTGATGACCTTTCCATTGACTTCGGCACTCTCACCTCAAATCAATTCTCCACCAAAACTAATAATTTGACCGTTTCCGCCGGTGGTGCGGGCGGTTATCAAGTCACCGCCCAAGAGAATCAACCTTTAACTCTTGACAGCGGGGTGGCGACCATCCTTGACGCCACCTGTGATGACACCACTTGTACGGAAATCCTCTGCCGTCCCTGGACAGAAACGAACAAGTATGGTTTTGGTTTCAATATGTCTGGTGAAGATATTGACACCGGTGACACTAAGTTCAAAGATAGCACTTATTTTTGCCAGTTTGCTGACCAGTCAGCTGGTACTCCGGAAACACCGCAAGTGGTAATGTCCAAATCGGGCGTCACTCGCGATCCACCCAGCAACACCTCAACTGCGCAAGTCACCTATCAAGTAAATATTGCTGGTAATCAAGCCGCCGGCGATTATGAAAATTATGTGATGTTCATTGCCACACCCACATACTAAAAAAACGCGAATGAAAACGAATGTAAAACCAATTAACACGAATGAGCAAATTATTTTCTCGAAGGGTGCTGTCTTAGTATTCGCTCATTTGTTTATATTAGCTTGCTATCTGCTTAAATTCGCCCCTATTGCTAAAGCGCAATCCCTTTCCCTTTCCCTTTCCCTCTGGCCGCCGATTCTCGAGGCAATGATGATACCCGGAAAATCTATCACTCAAGCCTACACCATTACCAATTCCGGTCTGGACACGATAATTGACACTAAAATCTTCAAATTCGAGCCCAGTGATGAACACGGAAACATTACTTTAGTTGAAGAGGTCTCAGCTGACCAAAAATGTCCTCTCTTTTCCTTCGAAAATGCCAATCTTAGCTTGAGTGTTCCTTTCAGGCTGAAAAGTGGTAATTCCGAACAGGTGATTTTGAAAATTACCATTCCTGAAGACTGCCCTGAAGAGGATTATTACTTTACTTTTCTCTTCAGTACCCCTCCGGCAGCCAAAATCGGTCAATCAGTCGCCCGCGAAGCCGGAACGATTGGCGCTAATCTGCTTTTGACCGTCTCTAAAGACGGTCAACCCTTAAGAAAGGGTGAAATCACAGAATTCACTTTGAACCACTGCAGAAAATTACCCCTTTTTAATTTTTGCCTCCTCGATTCTCTGGACCCAGTTGAATTTATTTTAAAAATAAGCAACACTGGTCAGGCTTTTTGGAAACCTTTTGGGAAAGTCAAAATCAATGGTCTTTTAAGACAGTCAGCCGAAATCGAAATTATGGCCGAGAACGTCCTCACCAAAGCCAGTCGCCAGCTTCACGGTCAATGTCAAGAGGGTGAAGAAATTTACCCTTGCCCTCTAGGTTGGCAACCAAAATTTTTATTAGGACCTTACCGGGCCAAAGCGGAACTAGCGATTACCAGCCCTCAAGGGAACAAAATTAATTCTCAAGTCACCTTTTTAGCTTTCCCTTTTAAGTTAGGACTAGCAATTTTAGTCGCTTTTGTTGTCCTTGGTCTTATCAAAAATAAGGTCAGGACTTGACAAGGGGTTTTTAATGGTTGATAATTTTATAGCAAGAATTACTAATGTTAATCTCAAGAAGACTAGCTAAGCTTGTCTTAATTGCTTTACTTGCTTCTCAATTTTTCAATTTAAGCCTTCTTTTTCCTAAAAAGCTTGAATCTGCTAACCTAATTAATGTTTCCGATACCCTCTCGAATAACCGCCTTTCATTCAGAGGCCAACTTAACGGAGCGGTGGCGGTCGGATCGGGAGTCATCACTTTAGAAGAAACTATTGTCGACATGCTCGCCGAAAATACCTCTACCGGTTCTGCTGCTTTAATGGCCAATGAAAACCTTAAAGTCGGTTTGAATGCCCCCATCGCCGCTAAAACGATTGACACTGCCAGCCGCGTTGTTCTCGAAACGGGTCTCATTACCGCTGCGGCTGATAAAGATCCGGTCGTTGCTACTTCTTCAGCTATCCACACTGTTTCCTTTACCCCAGCCACCACTCTCCCCAATGGTGCCTTCAGGGTTTTAATTCCCGCCGGAACCACCACTGCTAACGATGGTTTACCTGACTTAAATGGATTTGATATCGGCGAGTCTGGCGACGAACCTCCTGTTTCCTGTTTGGGGGGCTCTGGCATAGATATCTGGGAAACAGGAACAGCCACAGCCTCAGGAGCGACTGGCTGTACTAGTCCAGCCAATTTCCATTGTTTCGAGTGCCGCTATAGTGGCAACGGTGGCTCCGGGACAGCCATTACAATGACGATTGGTACCCCAGCCGGAAATCAACTAATCAATCCTTCTCCCACCAGCATGACTCGTTACCCCGGAGAGGCTGATACTTACGCTTATCGAGTCAGACATATCTACGGTACTGTCCAATCCTACAGTACTCTCGATGAAACTATAGGAAAAATTGGCGTGGTTGAGGCAGTCCGGGTGACAGCGACGGTTTCACCCACCCTCACTTTCCAAATTACCGGTCGGGCGGCAGATACCACTTCTTGCGGTCAGGCGACGCCAACTGGCATAGGCACAACCTATAATTCTGTCCCTTTTGGTACGACTGTTTCTACCTCTGCTTTCGCCAATCTGGCTCAGCAACTACTTGTCTCCACTAATGCGGCCGGCGGCTATACGGTGACTGCCTCGGAAAGTGCCCAATTGACCGCCTGGAACCTCTCCGGAACTCCCACTATTCCTGACACCACTTGCCAAGCAACTCCTTGTACCACCACCACCCCTCAGACCTGGACAAGCACTTCTTACAAAGGATTCGGCTATACTCTTGAGGATGTCAATGGTGATGCTGTCGCTGATTCCCTCGAATATGCCAATGGCTACCGTCCGTTTGGGACTACTGGCGTCCAAGTTATGCGCGCCGATCCTGCTGGTCCGGTTGATTCAGATATGGCTTATGTTTGTTATCGAATCGTTGTTTCCGGAACCCAAGCGGCGGGAGATTACGAAAACTATGTAATCTACATTGCGACCGCGACTTTTTAAAATGAAAAAAACTGCCCAGAAAGAAACTCAAAACTTCAGAAGAATATTATGTTCTCTTTCTTTAATCAGTTTACTTTTAATTATTAATTTTGCCTTTTCCATTCTCCATTCACGTCCGGTGCGCGGTCAGACCCAAATCTTCACCGCTATTCCTCCCCGACTTGAAATTAAAGCCAAGCCAGGTGAGTTTGTTCGAGAAATAATTCAATTTAGAAATGAGGGCGATACCACTGCCTATTTATCAATCGCTCCCAATGATTTTATCGTCACTGATACTAGGGGTACCCCCCAGTTCGTCCCCAGTTTGGTTTCCGGTCGCTGGTCAGCCGCTTCTTGGATAAAACTTGCTCCCACCAGTATTGCCGTTTCCCCAAAGCAAACTGTCGATATCACTCTCTCCACTAATATTCCTCTCGATGCCTTGCCTGGCGGTCATTATGCTGGAGTTTTGTATCAATCAGCCGGAAGCGCGCCAAGAGCTGGTGCGACTAATCTCGGCGCCGGCACTGGCATTCAGCAAGTGGTTGGAACTTTAGTTTATCTTATTGTCGAAGGACCGGTCACGGAAAAAGCTTCAATCACCCTCTTCGATGTACCCAAATTTTTAGAATTCGGACCAGTTAATTTCACCACCGAAATTCTCAATCTTTCAGACCTCCATGTTATGCCTAAAGGACAGATAACCGTCCGTAATATACTCGGAAGAACCACCACCACCCTACCTTTAGAGGAAAGGAACATCTTCCCTAATGCTTCATTTGTTTATGACAATACCTGGGAAGCGAAGTATCTCTTAGGCCGTTACCGGGCTGACCTCTCCGCCAGTTATGGTTCCACTGGACAGGTTCTTTCAGCCACGGCTTATTTTTGGGTTATTCCGGTCAAAATCATTCTCGCCATCCTCTTGGCCATTACCATCATCATCCTCATCATTGTCTTGATTATCAAGAAGAAGAAAGAAAAAAAATTAGCAGAAGAGATTGAAGAGTTAGAAGAAGAAGTTGAAGAAGCTAAGGAAGAGTCTAAGTAAACTTCGTGCTATAATCTTCTTTATATCCAAATCAATCCGAATGAAAATTATCCGAATTAATCCGAATAAATTTTGTTATTTGTTTATTGGCTTATTGGTACTTATTAGTACTTATTGGTACTTATTCCCCGCCTCGGCGAGGACTCAATACACTATCATCTATACTCAGGAAACGGTCAGTTCAACCGGAGAAATCGCCAAAAAACCGATTGATTTTGGAGTTAAGGTCACCGCTGTTGTTCCCGGTGAATGGTGGTTGGAACTTCGCGGCTGGACCTCGCCTTACGCTTTGGTTGAACTGAACATGGAACAGATAGTCAAAAAAGTAACCACCGCAGACAACCAAGGCCAATTCACCTTCCGGGTCGCTCTCCCGCGGATGATTGCCCCCCTTTGTTTAATTGCCACCGATGTCTCCGGAATTTCCTCTTACCCCTTATGCATTGCTCCACCGCCCCCTGAATTCAATATTTTAATAAAAGAAGTGGTCATGCCACCGACTTTAAAAATCGAAGAGGGGAAGTTAGCCAAAGGAGAAACAGTTCCTGCCCAAGGATACACAACGCCAAATTCTGAGGTCACCCCTTACCTATTTGAGGAACAAACCCGCCCTCGTTTCCGCCTCCCCTGGTTGCCGACTACCAATCACTGGTCACCAATCACCACCGCTTACGCGGCTGAGGTTCCAAAATTCTCGGTCAAAAGCGATCAAAATGGGTTTTTCCAGTTCAATCTACCCAGTGAGGCCGTGGGCAAAAATAGGCTCTTTGTTGGTTCGACCTTTCTTAACAGCCCTTCGCCGAAAAGCACGACTTTGGTTTTTGACGTCCTCTCCTGGTGGCGGATGATTCTGGAAAGACTTATCTCTTATCTCCTATCTCTTATTGCCTTACTTCTGCGCTTCCTAGCTAAGCCTGAAGGGGTGATTTTAGTGGAAGTGGCCATCATTGGCGGCATTGTCTACTTGCTCCTGATTAAAGATAGAAAAAACAAGTTAAATTCTAAATCCTAATATCTAAATTCTAAACAATATCCAAATCCAATTTCTAAAATCCAATATTCCAAACCTATTATTTAGATTTTTCTAAAATCGAACCAAAGATCTTCATAAGCTCCACAGCCTCATTCAAAAATAAAAGTCTCTCTTTCTCTAAATCTCGTTTATTGCCTGTATCTATTAGCTTCAACCAAAAACTGCTCTCTTTAGCCTCTTTTTTACAGATTTTTATTCTCAATAAGAAGTCTTTTTTACTTAATGACTCATTTGCCTCAATGTAATTAGCTCCAACGGAGCCTGAAGATTTAATTAGCTGTCTCACATCCTCGAAGTTCGCTATACCCTTGGGTAATCTTTTAATAAAAATCCTTATCTTCTTAGCAAAGACGAGCGTCCTTTCTTCTAAATCATATTGCTTGGAACCTACTTGTTTTCTATTTGGAATTTGTTTCATTCTAATTTGTTTAGGATTTCGAGTTTCGTATTTCGAATTTGAATTAACTAAGGATTAAAGGTGACAGTGACTGTTTGTTGGACTTGGCCTTCGGCTACGGTTGCCCAAAGATTAAATTGACCAGGAACTGAGGATGTCACTTCGAAAAGAGCTAAACCCCGGCTGTCAGTCTCTCCCCTTACTGTGGTCGCATTTAACTGAGGAGCCGAATATAGGTTCACCTGCTTACTCACAACCCCCAACCCTTGATCAGAAAGAATAAAAATAGAAACCGTAATCTTTTCATTCCCATTAGCCTTAGCTACTAGGGGTGAGGCAAAAAGATAGGAATTCTCAAGTGAAAGTTGACCAGGCTCGGTCGCTCGAGGCATGAAGACTACTCTCGACCTGACTAAATAAACCGCAAAAATTAAGGAAAGAAAAAGAAAAAAAAGAAATAAAAGGGAAAAGATTTTCTTCATTTGTAAAAAGTTTACGACAAAAGAATCTCTAAAGTCAATCGATTTAAAAAAACCACCGATATTTCTATTCATTTTTTGAGGACTAAAATCTTAGCAATGAAATATTGTCTTTGATAAAAATTAGAAATTCGAAGAAAAAGTCCAATTATTTCTCGAGAATAAAATGTCAAAAATTATAAAAAATCAAAGAAAAAAAGATAATAAACAAAGTTGAGATCGAGAAACAATATCATAATGTAAAAAAGCATATCATCTCTCGTTTCATCAAAAATTAATGAGAATTGATACATTAAATAACCTTTAGAAATATTTGTATCATACAAAAAATGACAATGAAAAGGTTGTGAAAATTGTTAGACCTCCAAAGGATACTCAAATTTATACCTGTTCTAAAGACATCAAATTGAGTCTTGACAAACTTCTGGCTTCTCTTTTATAGTAGATGTTATATTAATACTCAAAGTTAAATATATGTATAATCAGTATAATCTTGAGACTAACTACACCATAAACAAGAATTTCCGCAAGCGGGATTATTCCTATCACTTGGCGGAGTTTATTACTGCTTTTCTTTTTCTTAGTTGTCTTGTTTTTTGGCTTTTTCTTTAATAAAATGTTTGACCTGCCCAGTTCATTCAAAGCTTATTTGAAGGTAAAAGGTGCCTCGCCGAACACGATTAAGAACTATTTGGCTGATCTCAACCACTTCTTAGCCTGGTTAGAATTGACTCTTAGGGGGCAAAATATCGCTCTCGACCGCTCACTGCCAGAGTTATTTATCCGCTATTTTGAGCCTAATTACCTTGCAAAATACAAGAACTATTTAGTCCGGAATCGGCTGCCTGCTTCTACTATCAACCGAAGGCTCTCAACTCTCCGCACTTTTGGTGGTTTTTGCCTTTCTCAAGCTTGGATAAGAGAAAATCCGGCGAAGAAACTGACTAATGTCAGTTTGGAGCAAAGGAAGCTCACTTCGCCAAGGCTTCGCGGGCTAAACAAGAGAGCGGAAGTACAAAATGAAATCCTTGAACAGTTCAAACAGTCGCTCGAGGAAGAAAAAGCCAGTCCTTTTACGATTAAAAACTACCTAGCAGATATTAGAAATTTTCTCACTTGGGTTGAGCTAGCCACCTAATTTAACAATTAAATGCGGATCGCCGCGAGAGCCAAAATTTGGGGGGAACCAAAATCTGGGATTTCTCTTGGTGACCCGCATTTTAATTATACAACAACAAAGCAAGTCAAAAAATGATAAAAAACAAGTCAATTCCGCAAAGACTAGCTGAGAAAACGATGCGGGAGCTGGCAAAGCCTGAACAGCCCAAGGCTCGTTCTAGGGTTTGGAAATCACCCCAAGCCTATCGTTACCTCGTCCAATGGAGTAATACTGTCCTATTAAGATACTTCATCAGGCTTTTTACCGCTTCTTTGCCAAAAGCTGAATATAGAAGAAAAGCCCAGGTTGATGATGCCACCAGAAGTGTCGTGAGGAATATTGAGGAAGGTTGGAAAAGAGCCAATACTTCGGATTACTTAAACTTCGTCGGCTACTCCCAAGGAAGTTTGGAGGAGGTTAAAGGAGATGTCCGAGAACTAACGGAAGACGGCTTCTTGAAAAGCATTAGAGGGTCGAGCCTAAAGGGAATCGGAATTGACCTTGGAGAATTTAATCAGGCATTAAAACCGGGTGGATACGTAAAGGATATTAAAGGACAATTAGAGGAAAAATTAGGGGAAAATAAAACATCCGGTTTTGATTATATTCCTTTAACCGTCCTCTATCCTCCTCTAAAAAAGATCCGTTCCGAGGGTTTAACTTATGAAATGTTTATGGAACTGATTAATAAAACTGATTATCTGCTCCGGCGCCTGGTTGAATCTCTGGAAAAGAAATTGGCTGAAGAGCAGAAGGGTTATCAGATTGAAAGGGCAAAAATTAGAAGCAATCTCAAACTCAAATGATTAAACTTCTAAAATCCGCCTCCAAATTAAAAATAAGGGTATTGGATAAGGGTATTTTAAGGGTGAATTTAAGGGTAAAATGAAGGAATTTCTAAAAACTAATGGATCCTAGTAAAATCTCATCAAAAAATATCAAACAGTATCAAAATCTCCTCGCCCAGAGAGGAGTAAGTGAGGCGACGATTAAACGCAATCTCTCTTCTCTCCGTAAATTTAGTGGCTGGCTAGCTAAGGAAAACTATCTTAAGAAAGATCCGCTGGCACCCAGGAAAAAATGGTTTCCTCAGGTTCTCTACCGTCCGAGAATGGCTTTTCAAGCCCAGCGTGCCCTGCCCTACTTCACCTACCTCAACTTCATCATCTTGGCGGTCTTTCTGACCGCTTTAGGCTGGGGATTATTTCAGCAGTTTGTGGTTCGAGCACCGGGAGGACTTGCCTACCCAGAAGAAGGCATCGGACCGAAGCGCTATCTTTCCTTCCAAGGCAGACTGACCGATTCGGGCTATACACCCATCACTACGGCCGTCACCACCCGCTTTTCTCTTTACGATTCCGCCGGAACAGGCAATCCACCAACTGGCGGAACTTTACTTTGGGATTCAGGCGACTGTTCGCTTGATCCTGACCAAGACGGCATTTTTGCCATTCTCTTAGGGACGACTTCGGGTGATGGCTACACTTGTTCCTCAGCCACCGAAATTCCCAGCCATGTCTTTTCCGAAAACGCTGAGGTTTGGCTCCATATCAAGGTCGGCTCGGAAGAGCTTGATCCAAGAATTCAGATCGCCACCGTTGCCTATGCCCTCAACGCCGAGACTCTCCAAGGTTTTCCTCTGGCTTCGGCTGGCAATATCACCCCTGAAGCAACCATGGGGGCAACGGCGCGGACGGTGCCCGCCATCAACCCAGCCGGGAACTTAGTCATTGCCTCAGACTCACCCACTATCTGGTCAACTTCAGGCACTTTTGGGATTAAAGGCCAGGCAATCACCATTCAAACCGACACCGGCACGGATGGGAATATTACTTTAGCACCTGATGGTACTGGAGTGCTAAATATTGTGCCTACGTCTGGTAATCAAATTGGTGGGACAATTAATGCCACCAACTCAGCTTTGACCACCGGCGCTCTTTATACCGGTCGAGTGGAAAATGATAATACTGGCTTTGATTTCCTTAGGTTCTTCGGAAGCTCAACTCCTTCTGAAAAATTCTCGGTCGGCGCTTTAGGCAGTGTTGACATGGCTAATAACTTAGATGTGGGTGGTGCTGGAACGATTAGCGGCACTTTGAGAGTTGATGGCTCGGTTATCTCCAATCTTATTCCTTCAGGCACAAGAGATCTTGGCTCAAGTGGATCAAATTGGGACTATCTATATGTTAATAATATAGACGCTTTTACTCTTCAGGGAGCGGTGACGGGCAATAACCAAACTATTACCGGCTTGGAACAACTGACGGTCAACAACCTTAGATTAGACGGCAATACCCTTGATTCCACCAGTGGTAATCTGACTTTGCTCTCGGACGGTGAGCTTTATTTTGATGATACGAGAACCGGAGCTATCCCCTTTTCTGTGTCTGATACCGCTTTAAACGCCGCTCTTGCCCAAGGCATCATTGATGCCATCAATGATGCCTACGATGCGGCAACGGGAGCAGGCGGAGTTTCAGGCTTCTGGACTAAGACTTTAGGCTTAATTTATCCGAATAATGCTTATGAATCAATCGCCATTGGCGGGACAAGCACAGCGAGTGCTAAGTTGTACTTCGAGGGGACGACGGGGAATGCCTCGATGTCAGGAAACTTAATCCTGGCTGGAGGAGGAACGATTGCGGCGACGGATATGAATAATCTGACTTTAGGCAATTCTTCTACCCAGAATGTAATTATTAATCCGAGTGGAGAATTAAGATTAGCTTACGATGCAGATAGTTATGCCTCTTTTACTGTTGCCTCTGACTCTGATTTAACCATCAAGCCAGCTGAAACTGGGCAATTGATCTTCCAACCGACCACTGATTTTACTACCTTCCTTCAAGTCCTTGATGCGGATGGAGGAACCCCGATTTTAAATATTGATGCCACTAACGAGCGCGTCGGCATCGGAACGACGGGGCCTACTACTAAGCTAGATATTTATAATGGCGCTAACGGTTACGCACTAAGACTTTGGCGAGATTTGGAAAGCGGAGGAATTACAGGATTAGGTTTTTCAACCCACTCAACAGGCCAATTTACAAAAGGAGCTATCTTTTATCAAGGGGGAACAGGAAGCTATGGCCGAGGCCGGATGGTTTTCGCCAATGATATTGTTGCTGACGGTGGTGGAGTAGACATCTCCGACGCAAAAATGGCAATTGGGAGGAGCGGCGGAGTATCTATCGGTTCCTCTTATTATACTACTGACGCGGGTGACGGTAGCTTGATAGTAAGCGGCAATGTCGGTATCGGGACGACTGCACCCATAGGTAAACTTCAAGTTTCGGGAACGAATGCGGGTAAAGCTCTAGCGATATTTAATGAGTCTGGAACTGTTAATGATATTCTCACTGCCTCTTCTTCAGGAAGTCCTAGGTTTACGATCTCAAACAGTGGCGATATTACCTTCTCAGGCTCGGCGAACACTATTACTAATGCAAATCAGCTCACTCTATCAACTAGTGGTTCAAGTAGTGATTTAGTCTTGAGTGCGGGCCAAGACATTACTTTTGATGATGACAATCTTAGTTCGCCTATTCCCCTTTCGTTAGCTGATTCAGGCTTAAATGCTAGTTTAGCTCAGGGAATTATCGATGCTATTAATGATGCCTATGACGCCGCTGTAGGCACAGGGGGTATCTCCGGGTTCTGGTCTAAGGCTTCAGGCTTGATTTATCCTAATAATGCCTACGAATCTTTAGCCATTGGAGGGACTTCAACAAGTTCAGCCTCTCTGTATTTTGAAGGCACGACGGGGAATGCCTCGATGAGTGGGAATTTGACTCTGGCTAGTGGAGGCACGATTGGCGCGACGGATATGAATAATCTCACTCTTGGCGATTCCTCGACTGGCAATCTTTCCTTTGCTCCAGCCGGTTCTACCGCCATGACAATCTTACAAAACGGGAATGTCGGCATCGGGACCACTTCCCCAATTTCTCTACTTGATGTTTCCAAAACTATCTCTGCCTCCTCCGGCACCACCAAAGGATTATCTTTAAATTTAACTGATACTACTTCAGGAACCGCTGGTTATTCAGGATTTTATGTTAACCTTGATCCTTCAAGTGGCACAGGTACTGGAACAAAGAATTTAATTCAAGTCCAAAGAGATACCGGTAGTGTAGACTACGACTTATTTACCCTTGATGAATACGGCAGTGCTACCTTTCAACAAAGAACACCTGACGGATTAGGCACCGGCGCTGACAGTGCAATTACGGTTTCCACCACCAAAACCATTGACTCTGATACCATCGCCTCAGGCAGAAGTTATGCCGATGCGGTTAACTTTAATATTTCTACCTCGATCTCCGCCAGCGCCACTACTATTGATCTGGGTGCCACTCCCAATGGTCTGGCCGTTGGCGATGAAATCTTAATTATCAACTTAAGAGGAACTTCTGGAGACTACTCCAATGTCGGTCAATATGAAACGAAGTATATCACCGCCATTAACAGTAACACGATTACTTTAAATTCGGCTCTAACTAACAGCTACGACGGCACTACTCAAAAAATCATGGTTCAAAGAATTCCTCAGTATACCAATGTCACTATCCAAAATGGCGGAACTTTAACTGTTTCCGCCTACAACGATACCAATGGCAAAGGGGGAGTTTTATTCTTTAGGTCAACTGGAGAAGTTACTATTCAATCTGGGGGAACGATTTCTGTAGCGGGTAAAGGCTATACTGGAGGAGCAATTGGAGGAGGGGCCTATTACGGTGGTTATGGTGGTACTACCTATAATGGAACCGGAGGAAAAGGCGGAAATGCAGGATATGGCGGTGAAAGTGGTCAAGGTGGTGGTGGTGGTGGATCGGGCCTAGACAAAACTGGAGGTGCTGGAACGACAGGTGGAGCTGGAGGTGGTGGAGGTGGACAAAATTCTGGTGGAGGCGGAGGCGGAGGTTATGCAAGTGTCGGATCCGGAGGTAGTTCAGGCTCACAAAATGGTTCTGACGGCAGTGGCACAACTGGAGGAAATGGCGGAGATGGAACAACAAGCACTGGTGGAGGTGGAGGTGGAGGTGGAACTTATGGTTCAGCCAACCTTTCAGTAATTTTTTTAGGTAGTGGCGGAGGTGCTGGCGGTGATTTTGGTGCCAGCCAAGGCGGTGCGGGAGGAGATGGTGGAGGGATTATATTCATTGGGGCTTCGACAATTTCTGTAAGCGGAAGTATCTCCGCAAACGGAAATGATGGAAACGATTATATTGGCGGAAACGCTGGTGCCGGTGGTGGTGGAGCTGGTGGATCGATTTATCTTAAGGCTGTTAATTTAACCCTTGGTTCTTCGTTAGTTACCACCTCAGCTGGAAGTGGCGGAACTGGCTGGAAAACAGGTGGTGCTGGAAGCCCAGGGAGAATTCGCCTAGATTATACAGCCCTATCCGGCTCTGAATCTCCAACTGCTGGTTATACAACTACTTGGCCATCCTCTACTTCACCAGCGGTAATAATTGATCGTTATTCCTATTTTGATAAATATCTTTCCTTCAGAACTGCTGGTGAAGAAAAGTTCTATTTCGACGCCGACGGCAGTATCCAATTAAACAGCACTAAAACTTCAGGCAGTGCTTTTGACTTTAACGACAATGCTCAAACTAGTGACAAAGTTTTTGACATCGCATCCAGCACTCTAACCAGCGGCAATTTAATTTATGGTGCCGTTACTGGTACCCAAGAAGTGACTGGTGATGTTTTAAAACTTGATGTGGACAGCTCTGATGAGGGCGAATTTAAAGGCAACTTCTTAACCTTTTATAAAAATTCCATCAATACCTATACCGTAGACGCCGCTGGACGCCAAGGAATTTACTATCAAGCCGCTGACGCAGACAATCAGATTACTGGCCGAGGCTTCAATTTAACCACTGATGGACAGATAAATCTAACAGATTATTCACAAACAACTGGCACTGGTGCTGACGGCGCTATCTCAATTACTGATGGTACCAAAGCCATCGATTCGGATACAATTGCTGATGGCCGTAGCTACGCTGATGCCGTTAACTATAATATCTCTACTCTTCTGGAAGCAGGAGATAACACCATTGATGTCGGTGTAGCCCCCAACGGTTTGACTGCTGGTGACGAAATACTAATTATTAACCTCAAAGGAACCTCAACTGATTATTCAACTGCTGGTCAATATGAAACTGCCCTAATCTCCTCAATTAATACTAATATTTTAACAATAGATCGACGCCTGAAAAACAATTACGACGGCACCAGCCAAAAAATTATGATTCAAAGGGTACCTCAGTACACCAATGTTACTGTTGGTGACGGTAACGGCGATGCCGGCACAGCCATTTTAACTGTTTCAGCTTATAATATCAGTAATGGCAAAGGAGGCGTCCTTCTTTTTCGAGCCACAGGCACATTAACGGTTGATACCGACGGCACGATTACTGCAGCTGAAAAAGGGTACGTTGGCGGCAGTGTCGACACGGGTTTATACTATGGAGGATACGGCGGTGAAGGCTACAACGGCACCGCTGGTAAAGGCGGCAATCAAGGCGGCACTGATCCGACCAGCGGCCAAGGCGGTGGTGGTGGTGCCGGAAGGAATAGTAATGATCCTGGCGCGAGTGGAACAATGGGCAACGCAGGCGGTGGTGGTGGCGGTGGAATTGCTGGTGGAGGAGGTGGAGGTGGACATGGTACTGTTGGCAAAGGAGGAACCGGGCAGGGAACAGGAGCTGAAAATGGTGATGATGGTAGCGGAACAACTGGAGGAGATGGGGGTGGCGCTACTTCAACGTCATATGGCGGAGGAGGAGGTGGAGGTGGCACATTTGGCAATTCCGATTTATCCACTCTTACTTTGGGGGGCGCAGGTGGCGCTGGAGGAAATTATTCGACCGGGGGAAACGATGGCGGAGCTGGCGGTAACGGCGGAGGAATAATTTCACTATCAGCCAATTCCATTATTGTCAGTGGGACTATCAGTGCTAACGGCGCTGATGGTGAACAGGATGTTGGGTGGGGTGCTCCAGGAGGCGGTGGCGCTGGAGGTTTGATTTATTTACAAGCTTCGACCATGACTTTAGGAAGCAGTCTGGCTACTGCTAATGGTGGCGATGGACCAATTGGAGTTTCCTCAGGAGGTTCCGGTGGAAATGGAGGAAGCGGTCGGATTAAGCTAGATTACAATAGTCTTTCCGGCAGTACTAGTCCTGCGGTTGGTGACAGTAACAATTTCTCTACTCCATCCATTTTAGTTAACCGCTCGTCTTCGACCGGCGATATTTTAGGATTGCAATATGGCGGGGTTGACCAGTTAAGAATTGATACCTCTGGAAATATCATTTCCTCTACCTCGGCTCAATGGAGACCGCTAGCTGATTCAACTTCAGCTTTGAATATCGCCAGCTCTTCGGGGACAGTTTTTGTAACTTACGACACCCTTAATAGTCGGGTTGGAATCGGAACCACCGCTCCTTCAGCCACCTTGGATATTGTTGGTGATTTGGAAGTAAATGGCTATGCGACTGTTTCTTCTTCCTTGGCTCTAGGAACAGCTTCAGCTCCAGCCGGACCAGGGAATCTGAGAATGAGTGGTCTTCTGGATATTGATGGCACTGGTATTCATGATATTGCCGGAACTTTAAACCTCTCAGGTAATGCTTTAACTTCAACCGGAGACTTAACCATTACTCCTGGAGGAGGAGATTTAATTCTGGCTGGTAATATCCTCCCCTCCTCTGGCGATACTTATGACTTAGGCGCTACCACTGCTTATTGGAATAATCTGTATGTTAATAATATTTATGGTGGTAGTTCCGGAACACAGGGGTTCTGGAGTAAGGCTTCAGGCTTAATTTATCCGAATAATACCTATGAATCACTAGCTATTGGCGGAACAAGTACAGCGAGTGCTAAGTTGTACTTTGAAGGCACCACAGGCAACGCCTCAATGGCTGGCACTTTAACCATTGGTCAAGGAGAAACCATTAGGCCGGCTTACGGGCCTCTCCAACTCGCCTATAAATCAGGCGCCGATGCATGGACAACAGGAATGGTGATTAATGAAAGCGGAAATGTGGGGATTGGAACAACGGGGCCAAACCACAAACTTTCGATCGGCTCCGCTGATACATCCGACCAAATAGGCATATACCATGATAATGAAAATGCTTATTTCAAAACCACAGATGGGCTTTTTATATTTGAAACTGACGAGGGAACTAATACCAATACCTTCTTTACTATTAGAGGGAAAGGTACTGGTTACGGTCGGATGTATATTTACGATCAAGATAATGCCGAATGGATGGATTTATTTAATAGTGGTGGTTTAGGATACATTAGAACATCAGGTTCTTCACCTGAGCGGTTATTACTTCAAGATACCGCCCACGCTGATGTTTCAGTATTCTTAAATGCCACATCTGGTGAGAATCCTTCTCTTAACGTCTATGGATACGACACTGGGGCAAGTGATGTCAAATATGGAAGATTGAATGTAGATGCGGCGGGTGACTTTAATATTGAAGCTCAATCAGGTGAAGTAATTAGATTTATCACTAGTGGTGAGGACAGAGTTACAATTGATAACAGCGGCAACGTCGGGATTGGGACAACAGAGCCTATTGCTCCCCTCCATATCTCCAAAGGTTATGGTTCAAATGCAGCCCTGATTGTAGACCAATTATTCAGTGGTGATCTCCTCACTGCTAGTGCTTCAGGACAAACTAGGTTTACGTTAAATAATGCAGGAGAAATCGTTACCGGAACATGGAAAGCAACAGCCATCGGGACTCAGTATGGAGGTACAGGCCAGAATTGGTCTTCGGTAGCTCAAGGCAGCCTTCCCTACTTTTCAGGGACAGGAACAATGAACACCTTAAGCCCAGGAACTTCTGGCTATGTCTTGACTACTCAAGGAGCGAGTGCTAATCCAACTTGGACCGCTTCTTCTGGTTTAGGAACTAATTACTGGACCAAAACCAGCGGTCTTCTTTATCCAAACAATACCTACGAATCAATCGCTGTTGGCGGAACGGCTACCTCAAGTGCGAAGTTGTATTTCGAAGGAACGACGGGGAATGCGAGCATGAGTGGGAATCTAACCCTTTTTGGCACTTCGCCAACAATTAACACTACAAATATGCGGATTTTGACTTTAGGTGGTACTTCAACTGGCAATATCCAGCTGGCGGCTGGATCGGCAACGCCCGCCTTCGTCTTGACTACGGCAGGGCAGGTCGGCATTGGGACGACAAATCCAGCTGAAAAATTAGATGTAGCCGGCAATGCCACCATTTCTGGCACTCTCTCTTTAGGACCGCAAACTGAAGCCTATGCCGGCACCTGTGATGCTTCGGCGGCTGGCAAGATATACTACGATGCTTCTGCTAATAAATACTATTATTGTAATGGTTCCTCTTGGACAGAGATGGGAGCTGGCAGTGCTGCTCTCTGGGAATCAGGCACCTACGGCACCTATGAGGATGATGCGGCGGTTATTGTTGGCGCGGATGCCGCCTTCTCCTGGGCTGATGGCGGCGTTGGTGACTTAAAAGTAGCTAATCAGCTCGAAGTGGCTGGCGATGCTTCTGTCTCTGGAACTCTGACCATTGGCCAGGGCGAAACCATTCGACCGGCCTACGGACCTCTTCAATTTGCCTATAAATCCGGGGCTGATGCCTGGACAACAGGAATGGTGATGAATGAAAGCGGCAATGTTGGGATTGAAGGTTATTTGTATGATATTAGTGATTCTGCTTTGACGATTGATGACAGCTTAACTCTCACCGGCAACACCTTAACCTTCGGCCAAGGAGAAACGATTGATAATACTACTGATGGGAGATTGACTTTTACAGGGGATACTTTTGTCACGGGGACTCTTAATCTTTCGGGTGATGCTTTAACTTCTTCGGGAGATTTAACCATTACTCCTGGGGGAGGAGATGTTTTACTTGCCGGTAACTTCCTCCCCTCTTCCGGCGATACTTACGATCTAGGCGCTTCTACTACTTATTGGGACAATCTGTATGTCAATAATATTTATGGTAGCTCAGGAGGAACTCAGGGTTTCTGGACAAAGACAACGGGATTAATTTATCCCAACAATACTTACGAATCAATCGCTGTTGGCGGAACTTCGACAACTTCAGCTCAACTTTATTTTGAAGGCACGACCGGGAATGCCTCAATGAGTGGAAATTTGACTCTGGCTGGTGGAGGAACAATCGGAGCCACTGATATGAATGATTTAACTCTGGGTGATTCTTCGACTCAGAATGTCATTATTAATCCGAATGGGAATGTGGGCATCGGGACGACGGATCCCTCAGCCGCCCTTGATATCGTCGGTGATCTAGAAGTTAATGGCTACGCCACTGTCTCTGCTTCTCTGGCCGTCGGTTACCCTGGTGGAATTGCTGGCCCGGGAAACGCTATCTTCCAAGGCAACGTCGGCATCGGGACGACGGATCCGACAGCCAAACTTGAAACTATCGGCAATATTAATATTGGCGGTTCTAATGTTTTTGATTACGGTTACACGATCAAAGGCTTAAACGCCCTCTCTTTGGGAACTTCATCTGGAGGGGTTATTAAAATCGGCCCTTATGCAGGTGCAAATAACTCCAATTCAGGAGCTGATCCAGGATACGAAAATATTTATATCGGTATGTATGCCGGAGAAAATAATACCGCCGGAGACTTTAACACCCTTATCGGTACCCAAACAGGAAGATACTTGAACGATACAAATGCCGATATGAATACTTTCATCGGTTTTCTTGCCGGTCATGACGCTACCTCAGGAATGGAAAATGTTTATTTTGGCGGCGAAGCAGGACATAAAAACACTACCGGAAGCTATAATACTGCCCTTGGTTCTTATGCCGGATACAATAACGCCGGCTCGAGCAACGTCTTCCTCGGCTATCAGGCAGGCTACAATGAGACCGGCTCCAACAAGCTTTACATTGAAAACTCAAATAGCGCCACACCTTTGATTTGGGGAGATTTTAGTACCAATATTCTGGGCATTAACGGCAAAATCGGCATCGGCACGACCGCCCCCACGGCGGAATTGGATGTCAGCGGCACGGCCAGTGTTTCTGCTTTAACGATTAGGGGCACTTCACCAGGCTATATCAATCAGCTTAATGGTAATGATTTGCAATTCAGAACCTCGGCTGGTGGCGATACCGGGCTGACAACCAAGATGACTTTGAGTAATGCTGGTAATTTGAGCATTGAGGGACAACTTTCGGATCTTTCGGACAACATTTTAACCATTAATGACAGTCTTTCGCTAATCGGCAACGCTCTTCCTTCGACTGGCTCGACTTATGACCTCGGCTCTTCCTCCCTGCCCTGGGATAACGCCTATGCTAACAACATCTTTGGCTCTTCCTCTGGCACTCAAGGTTTCTGGACCAAGAATAATGGTCTTCTCTACCCCAATAATACTTATGAATCAATTGCTGTTGGCGGGACTTCAACTACTTCTGCCCAATTATATTTTGACGGGACTGATGGTGATGCTTCCATGTCCGGCGCCCTAACCCTTTTTGGCACCTCCCCCGCCATCACCACCACCAATATGCGTAATCTCACTTTAGGGGACGCTTCAACCGGAAACATTGTCATCTACCAGGACCTTCAAGTTAATGGTAATGATATCTTGGATTCGACCTCAACCACCCGGATAACTTTAGGTGCTGTCACCACGGTTTCGGGCAGTTTAACCATCACCCAAAATCTGAAAGTCGACACCGACACTTTCTTCGTTAATGCTACCACTAATCGGGTCGGTATTGGCACTACTGATCCTCAGGCTAAGCTGGATATTGCCGGCGCGAGCTCGCTCATTTCTAACTCCTCAGGTGATATCACTCTGGACGCCTCTTCAGGCTATATTTCCTTCTCCAGTGACTATATCTCCAATCTGGGCGGAATTTACGGCGACCTGAATGTCACTGGCTGGTTGCTTAATTCAACGGCTGAACAGCCACTAAAAGTCAGTGATTGGATGCTCGTTCAAACCTCAACTCCTTCGGCGGCTCTAATGGTTGACCAAACAGGAGTGGGTGATATTTTTACGGCTTCAACTTCGGGGGTACCGAAGTTCACTATCAACAATGCCGGCCGGCTAGTCAATAGCCTAATTCCGGCGGCAACCAATACTTATGATTTAGGCTCTTCTACTTATTATTGGAAAGATCTTTATCTTGAGGGAAATACGATTTATTTTGATGACACGACTGATGCAACACTAAAATACGATACGAGTAATAGTTACTTCGCCTTCGACCCGGATGGTAACGCCACGCCAAATGTGGTCATGACTGACGCTGGCAACGTCGGCATCGGGACGACGGAGCCTAGTTATAAGTTGGATGTTAGCGGAGATATAAGAGCTACTGGCGATCTGACGGTTGGTGGGAATGATATATACTTCAGCTCTTCATTGTATAAGATTGATGCTGGAACTGTTATTCCAAGTAATCTACGGCTATATTCAGATATTGCTGTTACTGTAGAAATTCCCAGAATTGAAGGAATAACACGTGGATTCGCAATACGGACTAATGATGATGATGTAGTGGATGTCAATGCTTTTATGGTTTACAGAGATGCGGATGGCGTTGCTGATACCGAGTTTCGAGTAACATGGAGCGGAAAAGCCTATGCCGATGGTGGATGGCTAGGAGCGGCTGACTATGCTGAATATTTCTATATAAACAATCGTCAAATTAATAAAGGAGACTTAGTAAGTATTATTGATGAAGAAACGCCAACCGGAGGTGGATCAGTTGAACTAGCTGATAACTCCAATTCAAACAAATTAACTGGTATTATCTCCACTGCCCCAGGATTTGTAGGAATGTTGGGTGACGATACTACTGATGCTGGTGATTATTATAATACTGGACCAGATGCTCATAAGTACAGATTGGTTTCTATGCTGGGACAAGCGCCTGTTAAAGTTTCTACTGAAAATGGATCAATTGTAGTTAATACCCCGATTTCTACCAGCAGCTTGTTGGGCGTTGGTGCGAAAGCCTTAAAACCAGGTCGTATTATCGGCACTACTATTGAGGCATTTAAGCCAGAAGATCTAAGCTGCCAGGAAGTCAATTCAATTAATAATATAAATTGGCCGGAAGACAACACTGGGACAAATAAAACTAAAACCTGCTTTAAATTGCCCGATGGCACTTATGTAGGCAAAATCATGGTTTTTGTTAATCTTTCTTGGTATGACCCTGATGTTTATCTCACCGACACGGGTGATCTGAATATTGAGCAAGAAGGTTCTCAAGAATTTGTTCTTAAAGATACCGAGGGGAACATCATCGATCGAATTGGTGCTTTCGCTGAAGTAATTATTGCCAACCTTCAGGTTGGACTAATTGAGTCCCGAGAAATTATCACTCAAAAACTGGTTAGTTCTGAAGTCTCTACAGAAAAGCTAGTTAGTCCGGTAGTAGAAGTAGAAGAATTAAGAATTAAGAATGATGAATCCGGGTTTGGAGAACTCTTAATCCAAAGTGAACAAGGCGAAACCGTGGCGAGCATTGATTCGGCAGGTAATGCCAGCTTCGGCGGCTTGCTCGCCGCAGAAAGTTTAGAAATCAGTGAGGATGCAACCATCGCCGGTGAACTTCATGTCGGCAAAATTTATGCTGATGAAATTATTGGCAGGAAAGCTACCTTTGGTGACTTACTCGCCGCCACCATTTCTGCTAGCACCATTGACCAAGCTGAGTTAGATGAAATCGAACAAAGATTATTAGAACTAGAAGGAAAAGTCTCGGTCTCGCCTACTCCAGAACCAACGGCGACACCCACCCCAACCGAATCACCTGAAGCCAGTGGCTCAGGTGAGCTAGACTCACCAGATTCAACTGATTCAGGCGAACTTGATGGCTGGGAGGACTGGGGCGTTTCTAACCCGTCCGACGACATTCTCCTTACTTCAGACATCACTATTACCGGCGATCTGACTAGTTACGGCATTACCTCTCTAGCTGATACTACTATCGCTGGTCAACTTATGGTTGACGCTAACATCATTATCGACAAAGATGGCATCCAAACCCTGCCAGGTTCAACCCTTAAGCTTCAAGCCTACGGCTGGGGCGGAATTGACATGTTGGATGGCAAAGTAACCATCGATACTGAAGGGAATGTTTTAATTATCGGCGAACTGACGGCTGGAAGAATCAACACTGGTGGTTTAGTCTTAAGTGAAAGCATATCGAGTGATGAAGAAGCCACTTCTTCAGGTTTTGGTAAGCTCTTAGCAGTGATTAATAAAGAAGGCATGGAAGTGGCTTCGATTGATGCCTCTGGCTCCGCCTTCTTCGCTCAACTGGGTATTGAAGCTGATTACACCGCCACCCAATCCGGAGCAATCATTGCTGCCGCAGAAAACTATTATGAGAACGGCTACCTCGCGCCGGCGATTAAGACCAATGCCACCGCTGGAATTGGCATCCTGCCAGCCTATGAAGAAGAAGTAATGATCTATAACCCTCAAGTGACTGGTGAGAGTCTGATTTATGTAACGGCAACCACGAATACGGAAAATAAGGTGCTTTACATTAAAGCAAAGCACGCGCAGAACGACGCGGAATCTGACGCGGAAGGAAGCGGAAAAGGTTGGTTTATTGTCGCCATCAATGAATCGCTTACCAAAGACATTCAATTTAACTGGTGGATTGTCGGCGGAGCGCCGACCTCACAGAAACACGCAGAACAATGACGCAGAATAACGCAGAAAATAAGCTCTTATATCCGAAGGAATCCTATCTTATAAGAGGGGCTTGTTTCGAACTTTATAAGGAGGTTGGGAGTGGACATAAAGAATCTGTCTACCAAAAGGGTCTTGAGGTCAAATTAATCAATACTGGTTTAAGAGTCGAAAGAGAAGTCCGTATCCCCGTGAGGGTAGACGGAAAGTTGGTTGGTAGCTACACACCTGACTTTGTGATAAATGAGTCGATACTGGCAGAACTTAAAGCTAAATCAATGTTAACCAAACAAGATATTCAACAATTCTGGCACTATTTAAGGGCAACAAATTATAAGCTTGGTTTTTTAGTTAATTTTGGTAAGCCTGGCGGTGTTCAAATCATCCGCCGAGTCTACGACACAGCAAGGAGGAAAAAATGAAATTCCGCGTTTTTCAGCGTACTATTCAGCGTTTTTCCGCGCTTATTCCTCAACTAGCATTCCGACTAAGTAGAATAATTCACGTTAACAAACCTCACAAGGTATATTACCTTAAGGCCCCGCCGATGGCCTTGGCTAAGGCAAAAGTAGCCAGTGGCTTTAATCTCCAATCTCGGACTAACCGAATCGCCCTGGGTTTAATCGGGTTTTTGATTTTCGCTCCCATTATCAGCCAGCTCTTACATGGTCATCTTCTTCTAAAAGGCGAATCTCACGCCGAAGTTTATGACTTAAAACTCTACCCTGCTCCATCAAATAGTGCCTATCTCTATCAAAATACAGTTAATGGTTTCAAAATATATCTAGGAAATCGGATGCAAGAAAACAAACCCAATGTCAGGTTTGAACAGAATAATTCTTCGGCTGAATTCGTGCCTGATTTTGGTAATTCGCTCATTGGCTCAAATTCGCCTTCTGATTCACGTCCATTAGCTGATGAGAATTCACTTCTCTATAAAAATGTTTTACCGGGAATTGATCTTAAGTACTCTCTTAATGGCAAGGGCATTAAAGAAGAGATAATAATTAGTGACCAGCGATCAGTGACCAGTGATCAGCAGTTTAAATTCGCGCTAAACCTTCGGAATGCGGTACCTAAGAAATCACTTGAGGGTGAAACAATTGCCTACTTTATTGAACCTATTAATGAAGAATATCGCTTCCATATTCCCAAACCTTTTATGATTGATGCCGCCGGCAACCGCTCGGAAGAGGTTGAACTCAAGATTATTTCCCTCTCCTCAATGAGCGAAGGCGGAGGTTCCTCTATCTATGAAATCATCCTCGCTCCCTCTCAAGAATGGCTCGCTCGTGCCGTTTATCCGGTCATCATTGACCCATCAGTGGTTCATGACGAATCCTCGGAATTTACGGGCACGACCAACCGAATTGAAGACGAAGGCTCAGGTACTACCCCTAAGCTTAGAACCCCCTACCACGAACTGCCGGCGGATGAACATACGGTAGGATTATGGCATATGAACAACGATTGGAACGATAGTTCTGGTAACGGCTACAACGGTACAGGTAACGGTGGCGTTACCTTCACGACCAATGCTAAACTCGGCAGTCACGCAGGCAGTTTTGCCGGTGATAACGATTATGTCCAAATTACCAGTTCTGCTTTAATCAGCAAACTTGACCAATCTACTATAGAGGCTTGGGTTAATCCAAGCGCAATCGGCAGCGAAATGACCGTTTATGGTGAAGATACAGATGGAATAATATTTCGCATAAGAATAAGTACTGCCGGCAAAGCGACCTTTGGAATTCATACAGGAAGCGCTTGGGTTAATCTTGATAGTCAAACTATACTAACCACTAATACTTGGTACCATATCGCTGGAGTCTTCTCTAAATCCGGAGGAATGCAAGTTTATGTGAACGGTGTGCTTGAAAACTTTGATCCAAATACAACCGTCAATTCTGGCATTATTACAAATGTACAAATTGGCAGGTACACAAATGGAGGTGGGGGTGGTTATTTCAATGGATATATCGACGAAGTGCGGATTTCCAACATCGCCCGCACCGCTGAAGAAATCAAACAGGATGCCCAGAGATATCCTTATGGTGTTTATACTTCAGATGCGATTGATTTAACTTCGGGCGAAGGCACGGTTGCCAGTGCTGAACTCGAGTGGACGGATAATGTTTCTACTCCCGGAGCTACTCTTGACGGCTATCCCTATTTCAAACCGGTTATTATTGACAACACCCAAAACTCCAATGAATTAACTGATTATCAGGTTAAAGTCAGTGTTGATTATGACTCCAATATGCAAACAGATTTTGATGATTTAAGGTTTACCAGCAATACTCAAACTAGTTCCTATGGCAGTGAATCAACTTTTAATTCGGCCACTACTGCTCAAATCAAAACAACAAAACTTGATTCAACCCATTTTGTCATTGCCTATCAAGATGCCGGCGGCAGCAATTACGGCTGTGCCAAAATAGGCAATGTTTCAGGAACAAATATTTCTTATGGCGACGAATACTGTTTTAACGAGGCATACACTAGCTCAATTTCTATAGACGCAATTGATTCAACCCATTTTGTCGTTGTTTATACTGGCGGCTACGCCAAAATAGGGACTGTTTCAGGAACAAGTATTGCCTACGGCAACACTTCTCAATTCTTTAGCAACGGCGTTGACTATCTTTCCATCTCAGTTGTCAATTCAGCTCAGTTTATCGTTGCCTATCAGTCCTCCGGAATTGATGGCGCGTCTAATGTGGGCACTATTTCGGGAAACTCAATCTCCTTTGGTAGTTACGTTTATTTTAACCAAAGCTCCTGGACTTATGATGTTTCAACCGCTGCCCTTGATTCAACTCATTTTGTCATCGCCTACAGGGATCGCGGTGGCGATGGCATGGGAGACGGCGGCGAAGCAAAAATAGGCACTGTCTCCGGAACAAGTATTTCTTATGGCAGTGTTTACGAATTCTATGCCGGGGCCTTGAATGTTTCGGTTTCCGCTCTTGACTCGACTCATTTTGCGGTTGCCTGGGGTTACTCAACCAGCGGCTACGTCAAAATTGGCACTGTTTCAGGGACAAGCATTGCCTACAACAGTCTGTCTACTTTTAACTCTGCTTCCACCACTAATATTTGGGTTAGCTCTTTAAGTCCGACCCGCTTTGTTGTCGGCTATAAAGATGCCGGCGGAACAGATGACGGCTGTCTCAAGGCAGGCACAATCTCTAATCTGAATATTTTTTATGGAAGTGAGGCTTGCTTTAATTCAGGCAACACCACCTATATTTCTACCTTGGCCATGGGGACGACAAGTTTCGTGGTGGGCTACAACGACACAGGCGGCGATACCTTCGGTCATGCCAAGGTCGGCACTGTCGTTAACACCAACCTTGACTACTGGATTGAAGAAAAATCGGATGGAGTTGAAGCCGATGTTTGGGTAGAAGTCGACACCATTCCCGCCAGTGATTTAACTACGATTTGGATGTGGTATGGCAATAATGACGCTAGTGCGGGAAGTAATGGCGCTAATACTTTTGTCTTTTTTGATGATTTTAATGATGGCTCACTTAATGGCACTCTTTGGAATTCAGCAGGAACCGTATCAGAAAGCGGAGGAGTAGTAACCATCACTAATAGTGGCAGTTATATTGGCTCTAAAACGAGTTATGGAGTCAATTATAGTTTGAGATATCGAGGAAAACACCCGGATGTTGAGTCAAACTGGGTCGGCTTTATATCAGGCGCAAGTCCACCGTTTGCTATCTTCGAAAGATATGCTACTGGACAATGGAATGCTAGAAGTTATGTTAGTGCAGAAACAATAACAGGTCTCTCGCTTGTTTTATTAGGAACTTATAATCAGTACGAAATTGAAAGAAATAATGGAAGCTTTAATATGTATTCCGTCAACGATGGAATCTCCAGCTTCGGAACTCATACCACCCAAGTTACTTCAAATAATCTACCTCTCACTGCTTACATGTCGGGCACTGGAAGCTTATCCCTTGACTGGATTGCTCTTCGCTCATTTACTTCTATTGAACCAATCGCCGGCGTCGGCGCGGATGTTGAATTCCAGACCCGCACTTCTTCTGATGGCTCCACCTGGGAAGCCTGGAAACCAACCACCAATGAAACTCAAATTGACAGCATGGATACTCTTACTTGGGCGACGCCTTCGGCTTCGCTTTATGGTGGCGTCCCCATCGCTACCTCGTCGGCAACGACAATAAAAATGGAGGGCACCGCTTCAATGAAGACTGCCGTCGGTGCTCCTTTAGTTGGCCCCAACACCCGCGGGCTTTGGCATCTTGAGGAAACCGGAGGGAGTGGGGCTTATGTTTTAGATGAAACTGATTTAAGTAACGATCTCTCTGTTAGCGGCACAGCTAATGTTACTGATGGCTTTTTCGGCAAAGCTCGAGATTTCAGCAGTGGTGATCTGTCTTGTACCGATGCCAACTGTGGTGGGACAACTAAACTTGACTATCCCGGTAGTGGAGGTTGGTCGGTGGGAGCCTGGGTAAAGTTAGACACCCTGGCCAGTGGTGCCGACCAACAAATCGCTATCAAATGGTATTGGAATTCGGGTACTGACAATGGTGGTTATGTTTTGCAACTTTCCGATGCGACTGATAATTTTAGATTCGGGGTAGCTAATAGCTCTGGTTCTGCTAATTATAACCTTCTCACCAGCACCACAGTCCCTTCTTTAGATCAGTGGTACCATGTTGTTGGAGTTTATAACGGGTTAAATACCAAAATCTATGTCAACGGAGTGCTTGAAAATACGGCCGCCTATAGTGGCGGCGTTAAAGATATCTCCCAAGACTTTCTAATTGGCAATCTGACAGCCCATTATCTTAATGGAGCCATTGACGAACCTTTTGTTACCACCAAGGCTCTTACTTCTGAGGAAATTGCCGAAGCCTATCGAGCTGGTAGAGACCACCGCCTCCAAAAAACAATTTCCTCCACTGACCTTTCCGGCAAAACCAAAATCCCCTTCTACTTTGCCGCTGACAAACAAGGCACGATTGCCGAAACTTATGTTGGCGAAACCGACCACGCCGTCTACGGAAGCGACTCAAACACCCAGGGTCTCTGGCACCTAGACGATTTAGGCAACTGGTGGAACCCAAGCTGGGAAAGAAGAAAATCAATAACAGTAATCAACAACGTTGCCAGTGGCTTAAACAACTTTCAGGTTAATTTCACCGTCTCCTTCGATAGCGACATGCAAACAGATTTCGATGATTTAAGATTTACTAATTCCTCAGGAAAAGAATTAGACTACTGGATTGAGTCAAAAACGGACAGCTCTTCAGCCAATGTCTGGGTTGAATTAGATTCTCTTCCCGCTTCTCAAACCATTCTTATCTATATGTATTACAAGAACAGCGGAGCCAGCGCGGGAAGCAATATCGGCAATACTTTTGATTTCGGCGACGATTTCCCTGGTTCAAGTCTAGATTCAAACAAATGGCCAAATACTTCAGGATCGCCGGCAGTTTCTAGTGGTAATTTAATACTCTCATCTCCCTCTGGTACTGAAACAGTCAGAAGTAATTTAAGTTTTTCTCGTCCTCACATTTTGGAATACAGATTTCTTCAAACGGGAGTCAATAATTATAGTCGGTCAGGATTTTCCAATTCCTCTGCTGGAACAAATTTTTATGCCGATGACTCTGCCTATAGATTTGGATACAATACCTCCTCCTCATGGAGTTTTCGGAGTGGGAATGAAGGAACTACTTCAGCAATAGCTTTCGGTACCGAAGATACCAGTTGGCATGACTTTAAACTTATCTGGACAGCTTCAAGCGCTATTTTTTATATCGACAGCTCTGGTGCGGCGGTAACGAGTTATATTCCTGATGAAGCTTGTTATGTTCGGCTAGAAGATGTCTACGATGCGTATTATAACGGCGATCTTTATATTGACTGGGTTTTTGTTAGAAAATATGCCTCCTCTGATCCCACTATCACCCAAGCGGGTGAAGAAAGTAAAAACCCCATCAAAGACTCAAGCTATAATGGCAATGACGGTGGTGTTACTGGCACTTCCTTTACTCAAGGCAAAATTGGCGGGGCGAGATATTTTAGTGGAAGTGCTAGTTATATTTCAGTACCTGATTCTTTAAGTTTAGATTTAACCACGGGTATGACTTTGGAAGCCTGGGTGAAGTTTGCCGGCACCTTTAGTGCTACCCAAAATAGTGTTTTGGAAAAAGCTTATTATACTTCAAGCGCTGATAACGGTGGATACCAACTAATCGTTGATAAAGACACCATGGGCAACGTTGGCTGTTCGGTGGGTAATAATGATTGGGATTCTCTTAGTAGTAACAGTGTTCTTACTCCCAATACTTGGTACCATCTTGCCTGTACTTTTAATGGCTCAACTTTGAAAGTCTATATTAACGGAAAGGAGGATAATAGTGTTAGCACCAGTGTTTCCTCAATCAAAAATATTTCCCAGTCGTTCAATATTGGCTCAACCTCTGCCGGATACTCCAATTTCCCAGGCTTTATCGATGAAGCTCGGGTTTCCAATACCGCTCGCACTGCCGATGAAATCCGCCTCGCCTATCAATATGGAATAAGAACCCATCAGATTAATGTTGACTTTCAAGCCGATTTAATTTGTGGTGCCGAAATCTGTATTGATAACGAAATAGTAGATGAAAATGACAATAACTTCACTATTTCCGCTTTGGATTATGGATCCAGTACTAAAGCCGGGAAAATTTTTCCTGGTGACGTTATCATTATCCGCGAAAATTATAACGGCACTGAATATTCGGCTCAATCCCAAGTCACTACCGTAAATCAAACCACAGGGGCTATTACCGTTAATTGCACCTCTAATTGCACCGGCTATTATGATAGCGGTTCAACTTTTCCTACCTATGGCTACAGTTATGATTCCACCGTTTTCAAATGGCAAAGAGAATATTGGGATTTAAATGATATTTCACCTGATGACCGTAATGCCACCACGAAATTAGGCTTAAGAATCCTTGACGCTAATGAGGGCTTTACGATGTACCTTGATGATATCCGCTCAAACACTAATTATTTAACCGATAATTCAGGTTCAACCGTCACTTCCACCGCCAACCGTTACATTCAATACCGGGCCATTTTGAGTACCAACAACACAGAGGTAACCCCGGAACTAACCAGCGTCACCCTTGATTATAATCGCTACCCGACGGCACCCACTTCTCTTTTGACTAATGGCCTTATCAATCCGGGTAATGTTCTCGACACCACCCCATATTTCTCCGCTATCTATAATGATCCGGATGAAGGCGATGTAGCTAATAAATATTGGGTTCAAGTTGATGATAATTCTGATTTTGGCTCAACCATTTGGGATTCCGGCTCTTCGGGAACAGCAATGACTAACTGCGTCGAGGGTAATCGCTGCGAAGATATCACTTACGGTGGGGCCAGCACTGACCTTCAATGGGGAACCCAATATTATTGGCGAATTAAATATTGGGATGATCAGGCAGCCGAAGGTGACTGGAGCACAAGCGGAGATTATTTCGTCATGGCAACGATTGAACGACCTAAAGTTTGTATTATCGACGATGGCAGTCAGCCAAGCGAGCTGACAATTACATGGCAAGATGACACTACTCTGGAAACCGGCTATCGGATTGAAAAAGATATTGATGATAGTGGATTTAATTTCCTCGTTGACAAGGCAATCGACAGTACTTCTCATCTTGATAGCGATACTTCGGCTGAATATGTCTATCAATATCGAATTCGGGCCGAGAGCAATAATGGTAATTCCGAGTGGTGCATAACTGCTCCGGTTGATTTCAGCACCGGCAGTTTTATGTTCGAAGGGGTTCAAATGGAGGGAGTAAAAATTGAATGAAATTTAGGCTTAATTGCCACTTGACCCGCCTTTGTTCCGCCTTTGGCGGAACTTCGGCGAGGTCTGCGCCCCGCCTAAGGCGGGGCTTGACAAGGTGAAGCTGAAAGCAATATAATTAAAGTAGATAAAAATGATAAAGGTAATCGAGAAATTTATTAACTGGATAATCATCGTTTTAGTCGGTTTATTACCTTTGTTTTTCCTTCCCATAACCCCGGATTTTTATGACTTCAATAAAAACTATTTACTGATGGCAGGCACCCTTATTCTCCTCGGCCTTTGGGGTCTACGGATGATTTTAGAAAAAAGAGTTGTTTTTAAGAAAACGGCTTTTGATCTGCCGGTTTTGGCTTTAGCCATTGCCTACTCGGCGGCCACCTTTCTCTCCAGTCCGAACCGAATTGAAGCCTTGATTCTCCCCGGAGAAACCGGCACTATCATCAGCCTCGCCCTCCTCTACTTTATCATCGTTAACAATCTTCAAGCGCCAAGGGCAAAGCGCCTCGGGCAAAGTTTAATTGTCAGCGCGAGCCTTTTGGGTTTAATCGCTATTTTCCAATTTATTGGCTTAGGTGAAGCTTTCTCTCCGGTAGACTGGCTGAAAACAAAATTCTGGACCCCTGCCGGCAATCTTTTATCTCTCACCAGCTATCTCTCGGTGGTTCTTGTTTTGACCCTCAACCGACTTTATTCTCTTTGGAAGAAAAAAGGTGATAAAACCAATGCTGTTTTGCCGTTTTACTTTTTTGCTGTCTTGCTCATCGGCGGTGGTCTCTTAACCTCTCTTTACCAACTATTCAGTACGGCGAAACCGATCCTTCTTTCCTATCAGAACGGCTGGATGATTGCCATCGAAGTCCTAAAAAACAAACCTCTCTTTGGTCTTGGCCCGGGAA